>OBIC01000269.1_pt1 | contig 17795 bp, 15 predicted proteins | sample 1519831 | NCBI WGS metagenome assembly OBIC01 (sample SAMN03019805, study PRJEB22545) | beach sand metagenome | biome: beach; feature: sea beach; material: beach sand | place: USA: Municipal Pensacola Beach, FL | collected 2010-10-20 | depth 40-45 cm m | reverse complement strand
CTCCCCAGCAACGGGCTGTCGTCGTCCATGGCTTCATTGGCTAGTGTCGTGTCAACAGATTGGCCTGTGAGTTCCAGCACCGCAGCGAGCACAGCCGCATAGGGGCTTGCCTTTGCGCACAGGCGCGCGTGCAGGTGGGCTACCAACTCGGCCACGGCTTGCAGCCATTCGTTGGCTTCTTGCGCAGGCAAGGTGGACAAAAATTCCAGGAACAGCGGCAGGTAGTCCGGAAGCTCGCGCTGGTCGATGCGCAGGCCATTGGTTCGGTAGCTGGTTCCCAGGTCCACCATGGCTTGCCCCCGGTCGCGCGATTCACCGTGTACGTGCTCGAACAAGTACAGGGAACGGGCACGGCCACGGTCGAAGGTGTCGACGAAACCCGCTTGCAGGTCGTACAGGTCGCCATCGCGCAGTGTTTCCATGCAGTGCACGAGTGCTTTGGTGGTTGCACCGCTAAAGACCGCCTCCGAGCGCAGCGCGTCTACCAGTTCATCGGCGTGGGTCTGCAGCGCCGCCTGGGGGTAATCCAGCATGCGTGACAGCACCCGAAGGCTTCGCATCATGACCGGGCTCCTGATGTGTCGCCGGTACGTGCGTCGGCGTCTTCCGGTAGGTTCTTTACGCTGAGGAGGTTGCGCTTTCTTGGATTTTTGGATCCAAACAGGTTGAGCGGGGTCACACCATGGGTATTGCAGCCGTCCCCAAAGCTGAACCCACAGCCGTTGCGGTCACCGTAGGCGTCGTCTGTTGATAGTTCGCGGTGCCCAGAGGGCAGCACGAAGCGGTCCTCATAATTCGCGATCGCCATCACCTGGTACATGGCGTTGAGTTGATCTTCTGTAAGCCCAACCGCATCCAACAAAGCGGTGTTGGTGACCCCCTCCACAGTTTGGGTCCGCTTGAAACTGCGCATCGCCAACATCCGACGCAGCGCGTTCACGATGGGCAGCTCAGAGCCTGCTGTCAGTAGGTTGGCAAGGTAACGCACGGGTATGCGCAAGGATTCAACGTCTGGAATCAATCCAGCGGTGCCGATGCGTCCGCCGTCCGCTGCTGCCTGAATGGGTGAGAGCGGCGGCACGTACCACACCATGGGCAAGGTGCGGTACTCCGGGTGCAGTGGAAAGGCAATTTTCCAGTCCATCGCCATTTGGTAGACCGGACTGCGTTTGGCAGCTTCCAGCCAGGAGTCCGGCACTCCGTCTCGCCTGGCTTGCGCGATCACCTCCGGGTCGTGCGGATCGAGAAACACATCCAGCTGTTGCTGATACAGGTCGCCGACGTCGGCCGTGCTGGCAGCAGATTCGATGCGGTCGGCGTCGTAAAGCATGACTCCGAGGTAGCGGATGCGCCCGACACAGGTTTCGGAGCAGACTGTGGGCTCGCCCGCTTCAATGCGCGGGTAGCAGAAGGTGCACTTTTCGGACTTTCCGGACTGCCAGTTGTAGTAGATTTTCTTGTACGGGCAGGCGGATATGCACATGCGCCAACCGCGGCAGCGGTCCTGATCGATCAGAACAATGCCATCTTCTTCGCGCTTGTAGATGGCCCCACTGGGACAGCTCGCGACGCAGCTTGGGTTCAGGCAATGCTCGCACAGGCGCGGCAGATAAAGCATGAAGGTGTGTTCGAACTGCCCATACATCTCTTTCTGAACCTGTTCGAAGTTGTAGTCCCGGGCCCGCTTTTCAAACTCCGAGCCGAGAATTTCTTCCCAGTTCGGTCCCCGCTCGATCTTGTCCATTGGCAGGCCGGTGATCGCCGAATACGGCTTCGCAGTTGGCTGAGCCCGGCTTTCGGGCGCATTGTGCAGGCGCTGGTAGTCAAAGTTGAACGGTTCGTAGTAGTCGTCGATTTCGGGCAGATTCGGGTTGGCAAACAGGTTGGCCAGCAAGCGCCACCGCGGACCGGCCCGGGGGTGCAGCCGACCCTGGGCATTCAGTTCCCAGCCGCCCTTCCAGCGCTGCTGGTTCTCCCATTCATCGGGGTAGCCGACACCGGGTTTGGTCTCCACGTTGTTGAACCAGGCGTACTCCACCCCCTCGCGGGAGGTCCATACGTTCTTGCAGGTCACTGAGCAGGTGTGGCACCCAATGCACTTGTCGAGGTTGAGCACTTTGCCGATTTGGGCCCGGACCTTCATCGTGTGTACTCCTGTTGGAGAATGCTTTGATCGTCACCTTCGAGCCAGTCCACATCTGCCATGCGGCGAATCACCACAAACTCATCGCGGTTGGAGCCGACGGTCCCGTAGTAGTTGAACCCGTAGCTCTGCTGCGCGTAGCCGCCGATCATGTGGGTCGGTTTGAGCACGGCCCGGGTCACCGAGTTGTGGATTCCGCCACGCTTGCCGGTGATCTCAGAGCCCGGTGTGTTCACAATGCGCTCCTGGGCGTGGTACATCATCAATGTCCCGGTGCGCACACGCTGTGACACCACGGCCCGTGCAACCACCGCCCCATTGGCGTTGAACATTTCCACCCAGTCGTTGTCGACGATACCCGCTGTACTGGCATCGACCTCGGAGATCCATACACAAGGTCCGCCCCTGGACAGCGTAAGCATCAGCAGGTTGTCGCTGTAGGTGCTGTGGATCCCCCATTTCTGATGGGGCGTGAGCCAATTGAGGACCAGCTCCGGCTGGCCATTGGGACGTAGATTCAACAATTGGTCGCAGGTTTTGGTGTCCACCGGTGGTCTGTAGGCCACAAAACCCTCGCCAAACGCACGCATCCAAACGTGGTCCTGATACAACTGCTGACGGCCCGTGAGCGTGCGCCAGGGAATCAGTTCGTGCACGTTGGTCCAGCCCGCGTTGTAGCAGACTTCCTCAGATTCAATGCCCGACCAGGTCGGAGAGGAGATGATTTTTCGCGGCTGGGCTTGGATGTCTCGAAAGCGGATTCGCTCATGGGCTTGGGACGAAGCAAGGTGCCGGTGGGATCGACCCGTGAACTTCTCCAGGGCCGACCAAGCCTTCACCGCCACGTTGCCGCAAGTTTCAGGCGCCAGTGTGAGGATGGTCTCCGCCGCCTCGATCGCGGTTTCCATCTTGGGCCGGCCTTGTCCCGCCGTCCCCCTGTCCAGGTGTTTGCCATTGAGCGCGCCGAGCTGATCAACCTCCGCCTGGGTGTCCCAACTGATTCCCTTGCCGCCGTTGCCCAGCCGGTCCAGCAGTGGCCCCAATGCCGTGAAACGCGCATAGGTCGCGGGGTAGTCCCGCTCTACCACGATGATCTGCGGCATGGTTTTTCCCGGCTCGGGTTCGCACTCGCCTTTTTTCCAGTCGGCCACATCGAACGCCTGCCCCAGCTCCGCTGGTGTATCGTGCAGCAAGGGCAAGGTCACGATGTCCTTCTCGACGCCTAGGTGACCCTCGACCAGCTCCGAGAAGCGCTTTGCGATGCCCTTGAAAATGTCCCAGTCGCTGCGGGACTCCCACGCCGGGTCCACCGCTTCGGACAGGGGATGAACGAACGGATGCATGTCCGAAGTGTTGAGGTCGTCTTTCTCGTACCAGGTGGCCGTGGGCAGTACGACATCGGAGTACAGGCAGGTGGTGGACATGCGAAAATCCAGTGTCACGAGCAGGTCTAGCTTGCCTTCTGGGGCCTTGTCGTGCCATACGACCTCCTCCGGCTGCTCCAGGCCCTCTTCTCCGAGTTCTTTCCCCTGTACGCCATCATCGGTTCCCAGCAGATGGCGCAGCAGGTATTCGTGGCCCTTGCCGCTGGAACCGAGCAAGTTGGATCGCCACACGAACAGGTTGCGCGGAAAGTTCTGCGGATTGTCGGGATCTTCGCAGGCCATCTGCAATGCGCCAGACTTAAGCGATTCGACGACATGGGCCTTGGGGTCGACCCCTAAGGCCTCTGCTTCTCGCGCCAACTCCAAGGGGTTTCGCCCGAGTTGAGGCGCAGACGGGAGCCAGCCCATGCGCTCGGCCCGCACGTTGTAGTCGATCAGACTGCCGGAAAAATTCGCCCGCTCCGCAAGCGGCGAGAGAATCTCGTCCACTGCAAGCTTTTCGTAACGCCACTGGTCAGAATGTGCGTACCAGAATGAGGTTCCGTTCATGTGTCTGGGGGGGCGCGCCCAGTCCAGCGCGAAAGCAACCGGCAACCATCCCGTCTGCGGACGCAGCTTCTCCTGCCCCACGTAGTGGGCCCAGCCGCCACCGCTTTTGCCGATGCACCCACAAAGCACGAGCAGGTTGATGATCCCCCGGTAGTTCATATCCATGTGGTACCAGTGGTTGAGTCCGGCCCCAAGGATCACCATGGAACGGCCCTGAGTCTTCGCCGCGTTCTCAGCAAACGCCCGGGCCACTTGCACCACCGCCTCGGCCGCCACTCCCGTGATCGGCTCTTGCCAGCCCGGGGTGTAGGGCAAGTTGTCCGCGTAGGATTGGGGCACGCTGTCGTTCTCGAAACCGCGGTCGACTCCATAATGGGCCACCATCAAGTCGAATACGGTGGCAACCTGGGCGACGGATCCATCCGCCAGTTGAATCTGCTTCACCGGCACCTTGCGGTGCAGAATGTCGCCTTGCGGCATCGGGTTGGACCGGAAGTGCGTATGAGCAATGCCGCCGAAATACGGAAAGGCGACCTCGCAGGTCTCGTCCGACTGGTCGGCGAGGGACAGTTCTAGCTCAACATCGCTGCCGTTGGGGCCTGCCTTTTCCTCCAGATTCCACCGTCCGCTCTCGTCCCAGCGAAATCCGATGGACCCCTGGGGCGCTACCAGTTGGCCACTGGTGCGGTCCAGGGCGATGGTTTTCCAGTCGGTGTTGCGCTCCTCTCCCAGCGCGTTGTCCAGATCGCTGGCCCGAAGAAAACGACCGGGAGCGAGCCCGCCGGGAGAGGATTCAAGCAGCACCAGCATTGGCAGGTCCGTGTAGCGGCGGCTGTAGTCGGTGAAGTAGGCTTCCTGCCGGTCGATGTAAAACTCCTTGAGAATCACGTGCCCCATCGCCATTGCCAAGGCCGCATCAGTGCCCTGCTGGGGTGCAAGCCAGCGGTCAGCAAACTTGGTGGCCTCGGCATAATCGGGCGAGCAGACCACGATTTCAGTCCCGTTGTAGCGGGCCTCGGTCATGAAGTGCGCATCCGGCGTGCGGGTTTGGGGGACATTCGAACCCCACATGATGATGAATTTGGCGTTGTACCAATCTGCGGACTCGGGAACGTCGGTTTGTTCCCCCCATGTCATGGGCGAACTCGGGGGAAGATCGCAGTACCAGTCGTAAAACGAGAGACAAACCCCACCGATCAGAGACAGATAGCGGCTGCCGGCAGCGTAGGAGACCATCGACATCGCGGGGATCGGAGAGAACCCAATGATGCGGTCAGGTCCGTAGCGTTTGGCGGTGTACACGTTGGCTGCGGCGATCAGTTCATTCACTTCATCCCAGTTTGCTCGGACCAGTCCACCGAGGCCCCGCTTGCGCTTGTACTCGGCAACCTGTTGCGGGTCCTCCACGATCGAGGCCCAGGCTTCGACCGGATCGGTGTGTGTTGCTCGCGCGTCACGCCACATCCGCAGCAAACGACCCCGCACCATCGGATACTTCAGGCGGTTTGCGCTGTAGAGGTACCAGGAGTAACTCGCTCCCCGTGGGCAGCCCCGAGGTTCATGGTTCGGAAGCTCAGGTCGCGTGCGCGGGTAGTCGGTTTGCTGCGTTTCCCAAGTGACCAGCCCGTCTTTGACGTAGATCTTCCAAGAACAGGCCCCGGTGCAGTTGACCCCATGGGTTGAGCGCACCACCTTGTCGTGCTGCCACCGCTTGCGGTAGGCCGCTTCCCAGGAGCGGTCCTCCAGGGTGGTGCGTCCGTGACCGTCCGCGAAGGTGTCTTGAACCTTGCGGAAATACATCAATCGATCGAGAAAATGGCTCATGGTTTCTCCGAGTCAGTCTTGGCCGCTCAATCAGCAGGGAATTGCAGCGTTCTTGCGCGAATAGAACCACCAGGTCACGAACAGGCAGGTCGCGTAAAAGGCGACGAATGTATACAGCGCCGCGACCGGCCCACCGGTGGCGCTGATCGAAGTGCCATAGGCCTTGGGAATGAAAAAAGCGCCATAGGCCGCCACCGCTGAACTGAACCCCAAGGTGGCCGCGGATTCAGTGGTGGCTGCATGCAGCGCTGTTGCTTTGGCTTCTTCGGGCTGGTCGGCGCTCCACCGCTCGTGCTGAGTGCGAAAAATGATGGGGATCATCCGAAACGTGGAACCGTTGCCAATGCCGGTGGTGATGAACAGCAGCATGAACATGGTGAAAAACCCCCAGAACTCGCCACTCGAAGTTTGGTTCGGCAGGAACCCCACCACCCCAAAAACAGCCGCGATCATCACGATGAAGTTCCAGAAGGTGACGCGGGCGCCGCCCAGTCGGTCCGACAGCCAGCCACCCACTGGCCGAATCAATGCCCCCACCATGGGCCCAAGAAAGGCAAACTGCAGGGGGTCAATCTCGGGGAACTGGGTTTTTATCAGGAGGGGAAACCCTGCGGAATACCCGATGAAGCTTCCAAAAGTCGCCGTGTATAGGTAACTCATGATCCACTGGTGCTTGCGGCGGAAGATGGCCGCTTGGGTTGCGAGGGATGCGCGTGCACTGGCCAGGTCGTTCATCAGAAACCACGCCAACACGGTAAACACTGCGATGAAGGGCAACCAGATGAAGCCGGCATTTTGCAGCCACAACTCGGTCCCTTCAGGAAGACGTTGCGGTGCGCCAACCACCGCCGCAAACGCGCCAACGGTGATGACCACAGGCACGGCGAATTGCATCACGGACACACCGAGGTTGCCGAGCCCAGCGTTGAGGCCCAAAGCCGTACCCTGCTGGCTCTTTGGGTAGAAAAAACTGATGTTGGCCATGCTGGAGGCAAAGTTGCCGCCACCGAGCCCGCACAACAGGGCAATGACGCAGAATTCGGTGAACGAAGTGGTCGGGTCTTGCACTGCGAGCCCCATCCACAAAGCGGGAATTGCAAGTGAAGCGGTCGAAAGTGCCGTCCAGCGACGCCCGCCAAAAATCGGCACCATGAAACTGTAGAAAATCCGAAGTGTTGCGCCCGATAAACCGGGCAGCGCGGCGAGCCAGAACAGCTGGTTTTCTGAGAACGGAAAGCCGATGTCGTCGAGCCGAACCGCGACGGCGGAGAACACCATCCAGACCGAGAACGCGAGCAACAGACAGGGGATCGATATCCAAAGGTTGCGCGTGGCAACCTGCTTTCCAGTGGCCTGCCAAAAGGCCGGGTCTTCAGGCCGCCAATCCGACAGCACTTTCGAACTGTGTTGTGCTTGCGTGGTGCTCTGCTCTTTGGTGTGAACCATGGGGTTGGTTCCTCTGCGAGGACAAAATGGGATTCATTCAACTGGCGTCTTGTATTGAGTGAGCTTTTTCTGCGCTTGGTCTGCCGGTACCGGGCACCGTTTGCAGCTCAGGCAGGTAGCGGAAATCCGTGTCTGACTCGAGGGCCGGTAGGCGCTGCCTTTCCATGCGGCGGATGGCGACGTGCATCCAGGTAAGCGATACCCCCACCAGCACGAAAAGCACCATGTAGGAGCTGGTCCAGATGCCTGTCGCGTCGAGCACAACCCCAAAAACGATCGGCAGGATAAATCCGCCAAGCCCTCCAATCATGCCGACCAGGCCCCCGACCAAGCCCACGTGCTCCGGGTAATAGACTGGAATGTGTTTGTAGACCGCCGCCTTGCCCAAAGACATAAAAAAACCCAGTACCACCGTGAGCACGACTGCACCCCACAGGGGCATGGTCAGCGTAAAACTGATGGGGCCTTCTTTGCCTTGAACGGTGTATTCGGTTTGTGGGTAGGAGAGAAAGAACAGACAGACCAGGGAGACGATGAAGGTCCAGTACATGACTGAACGCGCACCAAGGCGGTCGGATAGCCAGCCGCCCAGTGCCCGAAACACGCTTGCCGGCATTGAATACAGGGCCGCCATGCTTCCGGCCACCGCAATGGATACGCCATAGGCACCCACGTAGTAGCGTGGTAAGTACGACGCGAGCGCCACAAACGCGCCGAACACGAAGAAGTAGTAGAGCGCGAAGCGCCAGACTTGCTGGTACTTCAATGGGCCGAGCTTCATCCAGGCGCTTTCTGGCTTGTTCCCTGCCCGTTTGCGCGCTGCCGTGGTTGGGTCTTCTTTCGCCAATAAAAAGAAGGCAATGGCTGTCACCACCAACACCGAAGCATAAACAACAGCGGTCTGCTGCCAACCCAACGCCAACAGCAGGAAAGGTGCTCCGAAGTTGGTGACCGCCGCTCCGACATTGCCAGCGCCGAAAATCCCGAGTGCGGTGCCTTGACGCTCCTGCTCAAACCATGCGGAGGTATAGGCAATGCCGACAATGAACGAGCCGCCCGCGAGCCCCACCCCCAGCGCGGCGACCAAAAACAACTCGTAGGTCTGTACGAACGACAACAGGTACACGCAAACCGCTGTGATGAGCATCTGCACCGTGAACACCAAGCGCCCACCGTACTGCTCGGTCCAGATGCCCAAGAAGATTCGACTGATCGATCCAGTCAACACTGGGGTCGCGACCAGCAGGCCGAATTGGGTTTCTGACAGCGACAGCTGTTCCTGAATGCGCACTCCGATGATCGAGAAAATGGTCCACACCGCGAAACAAACGGTGAAAGAAAAGGTGCTCAATCCAAGCGCCCGGTATTGCTCTCCAGTACTGACGTTTTGCAGCTCTCGCACGGCAAATATCCCTTCTCTGACCCCTGCATTCGCGTTGCTGTTGGCTGCAAACCTAGGTGCGCATTGACCTTGGGTACTTGACACACATCAAGAGATCACATGAACGAGCCACCGGACGCGCGGCTGAATACCTCCAAAGAGGTAGACTGCGAAAGTGGGTCCAATCGCCTGATTTCGCGGGAAAAACACGGTGCACTCCGGAGGGAATGTGGCGCGCAATAATGACCAAGACTCATTGGGGGTAGGTCAGTTCGGGATGCCGATGGACGGGCCTGAGGTCAGCAGGACCTCGTGGATCGCTCGCGCGATTGCCCTGCTGGCCGCGCTGACATGCATCAGCCTCGTGAGCATGGTGGCCACAATGTTGGTGGCCCATACCGCACGTGGCGACGCCGAAGCGATCAACCTCTCTGGAAGTCTGCGCATGCAGACCTACCGACTGACGGCCCTTGCTGTGAACCCGCTCCAGCTCCAGGCGGGGACCATACGGGACCAGTACGTCGAGCAGTTCAGCAACACGCTGCGTGCGCCAGCGCTGGCGAACCGCTGGGCGCGTCAGCCCGAACACCCTGGGCGGCAGGCTTACCTTTCAATCCAGTCGGATTGGGAGCGCCTGCTTGAGCCCGCAATCACACAAGGGACTCTGCCATCGCAGGCACTGGCGAGCGACCTGGTCGGACGCATCGATCAGTTGGTTACCCTGCTCCAGCGACAGGCAGAGCAGAAAATCCGGTGGTTGAGCGGGATTCAGGCGGCTGCACTCTTCATGACGCTGGCGTTGGTCGTGTTCGCCAGCTACACCCTGCGGGTGGACGTAGGCCCCCCCCTGCTCGATCTGTTGCGGGTGACCCGCGAGGTGGGCCTCGGCAACCTCGCCGCACGAACCAGCTACCGCGGTCAGGACGAACTCGGTCTGCTTTCGTCTACATTCAACACCATGGCAGCGCGCCTGGGTGAAACTCAGGCGCATCTACAGCGGTCGATTCACGCCAAGTCCGCGGCGCTGCGTCAAGCGAATCAAGCCGTGCAGCTCTTGCACGCCGGTGCACGACAATTGGCCGGGCTTTCATCGACTCGGGACGGATACCCGTCGATGCTGGCGCAGGCTGAGCGTGTTCTTCATCCAGGCCGGCTCAGCCTTTGTCTGACAACTGCAAACGGGGAACGCCCCTATCGCTGCCTCAATGGGGAAGGCCAAGCGCTTTCATGCGCCGATCAGGTCATGCATGACCTGGCTTCGACGGGTTCATCATCGAGCGGCGCTGCGCGGGTTCGACCCAACCTCACCCGCATTTCGCTGCTCGCACAGGAAAAACGGTACGGTGCACTGCTGATCGAACACCCCCAAGACCAGCCGCCCAATGGGTGGCAAATTCGGGTGTGCGAGGCGCTGGCTGGCCACATCGCGAGCCTTTGTCGACTCTCCGACCTCAACCGCCAACAACACCGGATGGTGGTCATGGAGGAGCGTGCCGCCATGGCCAGAGACCTCCATGACTCCTTAGCGCAGTCGCTCAGCTACATGAAGATACAGCTCACCCGGCTTGAGGCGGGCATCGCACCTGAGTCCTCCACCCAGTTCGCAGCGTCAGTGCAAGACCTCCGCGAAGGCTTGAACATCGCCTATCGACAGTTGCGTGAGTTGCTCGCAACGTTTCGTCTTCAGGTGGCGAGTGATGGGTTGCTGCCTGCATTGGAAACCACCGTGCGTGAAACCCACGAGCGCAACGCCATTTGCATCGATCTGGACTACAGCATCCAAAACCTGCCCCTTGAAGCCAACGAGGAGATTCACGTGCTACAGGTGGTGCGAGAGGCCGTCTCGAATGTGGTGCAGCATGCAGACGCAACCCACTGTTGGATCCAAGTGCAGTTGGATGCCGCACAGCAGGTGTGGGTTTGCATTGATGATGATGGCACTGGTCTTCCCAGCGAATTTGACGCACAGCGCCACCACTTTGGAATGGCCATCATGCGAGAACGCGCCCACCTGCTGCATGGCGATCTCAGGGTGTCGGCCTCGCCGAGGGGGGGAACCCGGGTCGAGTTGCAATTTCCTCCCCGCGTTACTGCACAGGACCTTTCTGCCCAGGTGTCGACATGAACAATGCGCCCACACGCGTTTTGGTTGTTGATGACCACCCATTGTTTCGGCGTGGGGTGCTGCAACTGCTCGGAATGGCGAGTGACCTGACCTGCGTTGCCGAGGCTGCGGACCCGGAACAGGCGGTGCAAGCTGCGGTGCACCATCGCCCGGACTTGACGCTGCTGGACCTGAACCTGGGTGGAGCGGCTGGCCTGCATACTCTGGAGACGCTGCGCGCTGGTCAGTTGGGCGGTCGAATTGTGATGTTGACCGTCTCGGACTGCGAGGAAGATGTTGTCGCCTGTCTGCGCGCAGGAGCCGATGGCTACCTCCTCAAAGACATGGAACCCGAGCAAATACTGAGCAACCTGCGCGTGGCAGCGAGTGGCCAAATGGTGCTCAGCCCATCGATCGCCGGTGTTCTAGCAAAAGTGGTGGCAGGCCATCAACCATCCGCCCACGACCTGGCGCACCTGACCTCGCGAGAACAAGACATTCTCAGCGGGATTTCGAGAGGCGACTCCAACAAAGCCATTGCCCGGCGTCATGGAATCAGTGAAGGCACAGTCAAGGTGCACGTGAAGCACGTGCTCAAGAAACTGGGGCTGAAGTCGCGGGTGCAGGCCGCGGTCTGGGCGGTAGAGCATGGCCTGCACTAAGCAGTGAGCTTTGAGCAGGCACCCATGGAGTCCATGGCCTGCTAGCCCTTGGCGAGCAGTTCGATCTTGTACCCGTCTGGGTCCGCGACAAAGGCGAGCACGGTGGTGCCATGCTTCATGGGTCCAGGCTCTCGGGTGACGGTGCCGCCCGCGGCCCGAATCCTGTCACAGGCGGCGTACACGTCATCGACCTGAATGGCGATGTGGCCATAGGCGTCGCCGAGGTCATAGTGGTCGACATCCCAGTTGTGGGTCAACTCCAGAGCGGCCTGTTCGCTTTCATCGGCATAGCCAACAAAAGCCAGGGTGAAACGACCTTCCGGGAAGTCCCGGCGCCGCAGCTCACGCATGCCAAGCACCTGGGTATAAAAATCGAGTGAGCGTTCAAGGTCGGTGACCCGCAGCATGGTGTGCAGGATTCGCATGGCGCTTGCCTCCGTTGGTTTATTCTCCCGGCCCACCCAGCCTACGGCCGCGGTTGGCAGCAATGCGCAGGCGCAAGGCATTCAGGCGAATGAATCCCTCGGCGTCTTTCTGATTGTAGGCCCCTGCATCCTCTTCAAAGGTGGCGATGGACTCATCAAACAGGCTGTCCTCAGAGCGCCGGCCCGTCACGACCACGTTGCCCTTGTACAGCTTCAGCCGCACTTCTCCGTTGACCCAGTGTTGTGATTGATCGATCAGCGCCTGCAGACACAACCGCTCCGGGGACCACCAGTAGCCGTTATAGATCAAGGACGCGTACTTGGGCATCAGCTCATCCTTGAGGTGCGCGACTTCCCGGTCCAGCGTGATGGACTCGATCGCGCGGTGGGCCCGCAGCAGAACGGTTCCAGCCGGGGTTTCATAGCAGCCCCGGGACTTCATGCCGACATAGCGGTTTTCTACGATGTCCGTGCGGCCGATCCCCTGGGCACCAGCAACCTGATTGAGGTGCTCCATGACGTGGGCCGGACCCATGGGTTTGCCGTCGATGGCAACCACATCGCCGTTGTGGTACTGGAGTGTCAGCTCATGCCCGGCTTCGGGGGCCTCTTCCGGGGCGCAGCTCCAGCGCCACATGTCAGGTTCCGGCGCACTCCATGGGTCCTCCAGAATGCCCCCTTCGTAGGAGATGTGCAGCAGGTTCGCATCCATGGAGTACGGCGACGCGCGGCCGCGCTTTTGTTCCACGGCGATGCCATGGCGCTCGCAATAAGCCAGCAGCTTTTCCCGCGAATCCAGGTCCCATTCGCGCCATGGGGCGATCACCTGAATGCCAGGCGTCAGGGCATAGGCACCCAACTCGAACCGGACCTGGTCGTTGCCTTTGCCGGTGGCGCCGTGTGAGATGGCATCTGCGCCTGTTTCCTCTGCGATCTCGACCAGCCGCTTGGCAATCAGTGGCCGCGCGATGGAGGTTCCGAGCAGGTATTCGCCTTCGTAGAGGGCATTGGCACGAAACATGGGAAACACGTAATCCCGCGCGAACTCTTCGCGCAGGTCTTCGATGTAAATTTCTTGGATACCGAGTGACTGGGCCTTGGCACGGGCGGGTTCAACCTCTTCGCCCTGGCCGATGTCGGCAGTGAAGGTGACCACCTCGCAGTCGTAGGTTTCCCGCAACCAATGGGCAATGACCGAGGTATCCAGCCCACCTGAGTAGGCCAAGACCACTTTCTGAATCGACACGGTTGAAGTCTCCACAACGCCAGAACGAAAAACGGGCGACTGCTGTCGGCGCCCGCTCGTCGCTTATTGTACGGATGCGTCGGGCTCCAGGACAGCAACCGGCTCTTGCGCTCCCGAATCGACCGGTTCGCTGGAGGTTTCAGGTGCCGAGAACAGGTCGCGTGCCGGGTCTCCCTGGCGTTCGATGCGAATGGTCGCACGCCGGTTGCGGGCGCGGTTGGCGGCAGTGGTGTTGGGGACCACAGGATAGCGCTCGCCATGAAAACGAACTTCGATCAACTCGGGAGACACGCCGGCTTCAGCAAGGTAGCGCCCAACGGCCTTTGCGCGAGCTTCTGAGAGCGCATAGTTCACCGAACGCCGGCCCTGGCTGTCACTGTGGCCATCGATGTAGATCCTCCGGACTGCGCCGTCAACCGATACGTACATCGCCAGTTGGTCGAGCCAAGCGGTGGCGTCGTCTGTCAGTACGGCCCCCCCATTTGCAAAGGACACCGTCGAACGCTTGGCTTGCTGGTGATTGATGGGCGCCAGCACCTGCAGACAGTCCAGGTAATCCTGGTAGGCCGCGCTGAAGTTGACCGCGGAGACCACCACCTCATAGGCTCGCTCACCGCCCTTGGCGATTCGGGTGCGGTAGCCCCGACGGAGTTCATAGAGCAGACGCCGCGCGGTCTCGGTGTGCAGGCGCACCACTTCGTGCCCGGTCAGCAGCGGGACCACCCCAAGCTCAGCCGAGGCGCCGCCCGGTCGCCATGGTGGCGCTTCAACCGCAAGGCGCACTTCCTCCACTCGGGTATTGGCAGCCGAAGCGGTCAGAATGAATTGCTCCTTCATCCCCGCCTTGTGCACAAACCGGGCATCTCCAAAGGCGGGAATCGGTTGGGTCAGTTCACAGCCAAAGCGGCTGCTCGCCACGTGCCACTGCGCGGTCTCGAGCGGTGCCTCGTAGGTCAAGGCGTTGGCAGCGGAGGCAAAACCAAGCGCGAGCAGGCCGCTGAGTCGCCGTATTCGTCCGGTGGATGCGGGCACTGCCATGGATTCGGACTCGCCTTTTGTCGTCGATTGAAAAACTACCTATAGTGTCTCGGCCGGCACGGGTGATTCTTTAGCTTTGCCAACCTGAAGCAGTCGGCCTACCTCCCATGACTCAGCAACGGCAGTGCGTGCGACCCTATGAGTGGTGACATCCCGACACCTGCATCGAAATTTTCCACCGAGATCGAGCCGACATTGCGCAAGCCAGGCGCTCGCATGGCAGAGCGTTTCCGGGGTTTCCTACCCGTGGTGGTGGATGTCGAGACCGCGGGATTCAACGCGCAGTCCGACGCATTGCTGGAGGTCGCCGCAGTGATCGTGGGTTTCGACCAAGGCGGTCGCCTGCGGCCAACGCGCACCCTCTCCTACCACCTGCAACCCTTCGAGGGTGCAAACCTCGACCCGGCTGCCCTTGAGTTCAACGGCATCGACCCCCACCACCCACTTCGTATCGCCCACAAAGAGCAGGAGGCCATCCCAGAACTGCTGAGGGAGGTGCGCGCTGCGGTGCGGGCGGCCGAATGCAAACGGGCTGTTCTGGTGGGCCACAATGCCAACTTCGACCTGAGTTTCCTGCAAGCTGCAATTGAGCGTTGCAACATCAAGCGCAACCCGTTTCACCCCTTTTCCACCTTCGACACCGTGTCGCTTGCCGCACTGGCGTTTGGGCAAACCGTACTCGCACGCGCCTGTGCCTCGGCAGGCATCGAGTTTGACAACGCGGAAGCGCACTCAGCCCGGTATGACACGGAGAAAACTGCCGAACTCTTCTGCGCGGTCGTCAACCGTTGGGCAGCACTTGAGGCCTCGGGAGGCCTTTGAGGCGCCCGACCTCGATCGAGGCTACCGCCCGACGGTCAGTTTTTCACGGTTGTTCTCAAGGGTGGCAGGCCCAATGCCTGGGACTGCCTCAAACTCATCGACGCTTGAAAAGCCGCCGTTCGCCTCACGATAGGCAATGATTGCCTGTGCCTTTTCAGGTCCCACACCAACCAACTGGTCGGCCAGCTGCTCGGCAGTGGCGGTGTTGATGTTCACCGTCCCAGCCGATGCAGGCGTAGAAAAGGTGCAAGCCAAAGCGACGAGCGCAGCGCACACTGCCACCCGGCTGCGGTTGCGAGCAGATTCGAAATTGAATGAAATCATCTGAGGTACCTCCCTGCGTGGACCGGTTTCCGAGAAATGGAAACGCGGATGACGCCGGCTTCCTGCCGACGGGTGCAACTTAGCGAAAAAACCAGCAGCTGTCGATACGAGGCCAGAGGGCTGCTCACCTTAAGGTACGAAGAACCCCCTCCACTGCGGCCGCTGGATCCGCCGCCTTGGTGATGGGCCGCCCGATGACGAGGTGGTGAGCCCCCGCGGCCCACGCTTCGGCGGGCGTCGCGGTGCGCGCCTGATCATCGGGCGGCGCGTCGCTGGGGCGAATGCCGGGCGTCACGTACAGCAGCCGGTCACCAACGCGTGCTTGCAAGTTGGTCAAATCGCGGGCGGAGCAAACCACGCCATCGAGACCGCAGTCCGCCACCAACGCGGCCAGCCGCACCACCTGACGGCCCGCATCGGGCGCCCAACCAAGTTCGGGCAAATCGGCATCATGCAGGCTGGTCAGCAGGGTTACACCGATCAGTAGCGGTCGGGACGTGCCCCGCTTCGCCAGGCGCTCGGCGGCGGCCTCCAGCATGGTTCGCCCACCGGTCGCGTGGACGTTGACCATCCAGACGCCGAGATCGGCTGCCGCATCCAGCGCCCTGGCGACCGTGTTGGGGATATCGTGGAACTTGAGGTCGAGGAACACTTCGAAACCGAGCGCATGCAGCGCGCGAACCACGGCTGGGCCTTCTCGAGTAAAGAGTTCCTTACCCACCTTGACCCGGCATCGGGTTGGGTCCAACTGCCTTGCGATTTCAAGCGCCGCGTCCTGGGTGGGGAAATCCAAGGCCACAACGATGGAAGACTGCGTGTGGTGCATGGCTCGGGCCTGGGTCGAGTCAGACTTTGGGTGGGAGTGGCAAGCTCGACGCCCGAACATGCTGCGCTATTCGCCATCCATCCCGTAAATGGGCTTGTTTTCACTCCAGGTCTTGCAGCTCGGGCACTGCCAGTGGAGCTCGTTGCCCTGATAGCCACAGTTTCGACAACGGTACCTGGGTTGATGCGTCAGCAACTGTCGCAACAGATCGCGGGTGATCCGCATGCCAGACGGCGCATCCCCCGCGCGCGTTGCAAGCTCCTGGGTGAGGTATTCTACCAAAACGTGCAAGTTCGGGCCGGCAACGAGCCGCTCTTCCAGGAATGCTGCGGCGGCGTCGGATCCGGATTGCCAGCCAATCAAGTCCGCGACGGTGAGTGTCAAGGTCGCCGAAGGATGCCGATCGAGGCACTGTTGCAGGAAGCGGAGTGCCTCCTCCTCTGCTGCGGTACCACGCAGCCGCTGCACCAACTCCTGAACGATTTCAGGAAGCCAGTCTGGGTCCTGCTCGGGTATTTTTTGATACGCCCGCAGGGCGCGCTGGGGCGCGCCACAGTGGGCCTCGAGTTCCGCCAGCAACATGCTGGCTCGCACGGACGAGCGGTCGTGGGCGAGCGCTCGCTTCAGGTAGCCACGCGCCTCTCGCCAGGATTTTGCGTCAATCTTCTTCTTGGCCAACTCACAGCAGTAGTGTGCGATGGCTCTTCGGCGAGGGGCCGAAGCGTCTGTGGGGATGGCCCGGCGCAGCAGCAGGCTGCGCCGGGCCGTGAGCTGGTGTTCTGCCGCATGAATCGCGAGTTCCCATTCCTGCGTGGTCTGGTAGATTTCCTGCAACAACCGCAGCGCCTCGCCGCGAATGTCTTCGCCTTCTTTCTGTAACTCACGCAGCAGCCGTTCAGCGCGGTCGTACACGCCAGCGGTCAGGTAGTCTTGGGCGAGTTCGAGCTTGACGCGTGCAAGGATCGTTGGCTCCAGGTCGAAACGGGCCATCAGGTTCTGGTGAATGCGAATGGCGCGCTCGGTTTCTCCACGGCGGCGCAACAGCTGGCCGATCACCAGGTAGGTGTCCAGGGTGTCGCGGTTGACTTCGAGAATCTGGATGAAGGTGTCGATCGCTTCATCCGGTTCGTCGTTCAAGAGGTAGTTCAGGCCCCGGTAATAGCCTTTGCTCGAGTCAAAATCAGAGGGTTCCATCGCCACCGACCGGCTGCGCCGACCCAGCCACCACCCCGCTCCGATGGCCAGCAACAGGACCCCGAACAGCAGGACGCTGTCTGCACTCAAGGGCTGCTCCCGCGGCGTGGCGGGCGGCGTTTGCGCCGGCGCCCGATGCGCCCGACCGAACCTGCTGTCACGCCGAAGACGAGCCCGAGCGACAATGCGAGCAGCAGCCAGATTCCAACCGATAAGGGCGGCGAATGCCACAGCAAAAAGCGCAGCTCGACCGGAGCGGAGTTCTCGATCACAAACAGCAGCCCCACTGCGGCAGCGGGAATGACTACCAGTAGATAAACCAGTCGGCGCAGCCAAACCATGGGGGATCCTTGGGGGTTCGGGTTGACCCTAGGCGGTGAGGGACCAGCCCCTATTGAGCGATCTCAATGTTGCAGCTGATGACCG
>OBIC01000268.1_pt1 | contig 17813 bp, 14 predicted proteins | sample 1519831 | NCBI WGS metagenome assembly OBIC01 (sample SAMN03019805, study PRJEB22545) | beach sand metagenome | biome: beach; feature: sea beach; material: beach sand | place: USA: Municipal Pensacola Beach, FL | collected 2010-10-20 | depth 40-45 cm m | reverse complement strand
CCTGAACGATCCTATCAATGGTCGTCACGCTGATCGTGTGCGAAGCGACATCCGTGGAGTTGCCAAGCACCGATGCATGCAGGGAAGCGTGGGGGGAAGTACTGTCGGACATGCGGTGATAGAGGGTGGCGTTACCAACCATTTTGCCGGCACCCAAGTTCAGCGCATCGAAGCCGTGGTCTTTAGCCCGACCGGCAAGCAGTTTGAACGTTTCCGGATTCGGCTCAAGCGCCAGCACTCGAGCCCGCGGTGCTTTTGCCATAACAAGCGCGGCATAGGCGCCGACGTTTGCACCGATATCCAATATCCGCGCTTGGGGAGAAACTATCGCCAAGCGATCTATAACCCACTCCTCACCAGAAACGCGCGGAGACCACCACGCCTGAAAACCGAGACCGCGTAATGCCACCTTGAGCAGGGCTGTATGGACGGGGGCAAATGCCGGTCGGCCTAAGGCCCACAAATAAAAGTCCCAAAGCTTCACGTCGCGCATCCTCTAATTGTCGCCGGTGCATGGCCAAGTTGCCACAGGATCACGTCGCACAGGTGGGCGGCAAGGTCCTGCGGATTGCGTGCGCCATCGCGCAACAGCAGCGCTTGGCCGCCGAGTCCAGCCAGCGGCGCAAAGAATGTGGCGATCGCCATCACGGCAATGAGCGATCCATACCTCTCCGCCCCGACGTGCGCGCCACCAGTACCTTCTTTGGCGAGAGCAGGTCAACGAACTCAACAGGGTCACTCACAATTTGGAACAGTCGCCCACCAGCGCACCGACCCGATACACCGCCTGGTTCGGCACCTCGGCCCCAACGACCGACCCGTGCGTCCGAAAGCGCCCACCCATGGTGAGCACTGGCACTGCCCCGGCGGTTGCAAAAAATTGGCTAGTGCCAAACGCGGACACGCATTTGATGAAACCTGTGTCCGCTGAAGAAGCATAGCGCAGCGGCGAAGCTTCAGTGGGACGTACCGTGATAAGCGCCGACCCAGGCATCCATCACGGATCCCGCCTGTTCCTCGGTTGGTATAGCAACTGGGTGATCTGCTCTGAAACGAGGCCAATCAGGAATACGGTTACCGCCCCGGTCATCAACAGCACGGTCATGTTCGTCAAGCGGTTTTGGGTGAAAAAAGTGTAGCCGTAGTACCCCAGCCCGACCAAAAAGTGAAAAAGGGCAAGCGGCGCGAACAGTTTCAAGGGGGAATACAGGGTGCCGATCTTAAAGATGATCAGTAAAAACCTGGCACCATCGCGCAGCGGACGGATGTGGCTTTTGCCAACGCGCTTCGAAACGCGTATTGGCTCATAGGCCACTGGATAGGCCGAACGAAAAAACGCCATGGTCGAGGTGGTGGGATAGGAGAACCCATTGGGCAGCAGGTGGAGAAACTCCCTGAACTTGTCGGCGCGCACCACCCGGAATCCGGAGGTCAGGTCTTCTACCCGACGGTTCGCCATGTAGCTCGCCAAGCGGTTGTACAGCCGGTTTGCCACACCCCGTCCCAAACTCGCCTGCCCACCCCGGCTGCGGGCGCCAACCACCATGTCGTAGCCCTCGTTCAGGCGTGCAACCAGCCGCTCGATGTCAGCCGGGTCATGCTGACCATCTGCGTCCATGAACACGATGGTGTCACCTTGTGCCGCCCGCGCGCCGCTCTTGATGGCCGCGCCGTTGCCCATCGAATAGGGGTGAGAGACCACTTGAATGCCAAAGGATCTGGCAAGCTCGGCGGTGTTGTCAGTCGAGCCATCATCCACGAGAAACACCTGGCTCGGTTGCACAACACGTGTGAGCCTCGGCAGCAACGCCCCCAGGGCCCCCGACTCGTTCTTGGCGGGGATGACAACACTAATTGCAGGGGAAAGCATGCATCGCGCTCGCATGTAAAGGGCTGTGGCCCAACCTCTCGCGGAGGTCGGATCGGGCTATTGCAGGGTTGAAACCTTGGGGCCAGGCCCGGCCGCGGCCAAGAGTTTTTTGTCCAGGATGCCCTGCAGGCGCTCAATTCTAAAGGATTCTTCTTTTCTCCACCCGTTTGCGGCCACCGCGCTCGAAAGCGCCTCAGTGGCAGTGGTCAGGTCGCCCGCGCCGAGGGCCAAATCCGCTTTCTCAAGCACGGCCGCGACACCCGCTCCAGCGATCGCCGCTGAATCCAACGCCCGGTAGGCCTCATGGAGCTGACCCTGATTCGCAAAGCTCTGCGCATAGAGTCGCAACAACAGGGCCATTGAAGTTCCCGGCACTTCGGCATCCACGGCCGCCTCGACCAGCTGATGAATTTGCTCTTTGGTCAAGGTGGGGCAGCGCCCGCTGCGACTCCGGCTTAGCAAACTGTTCATCGCATTGAGGGCATAGGCGGTCATGGGGCTGCGCTCCAGCCGCTGGCGCGCTTCGTCAACCAACGACGTTGGCGCCACGCCATGTTCACGGCAATGGGTCTCCAGCAGGTGCAGCGCCGGCGCCGGCGAATCCGGCATTAAGTCGGTAAGCAGTATGCGCAACTGCGCCCTGCCTTGCTCCAGCTCACCGGCGCGGATCAGGTAGTTGGCATAGTAGGATCGCGCCCGAGCTGAGCGCGGGTGGTCCTGAACGGTGATCTCATGCAACGCGCCCTCGTGGCTCCACACCTGGGCTCTGGTGTGGGCCATGAGTGCCAGGCTCGCAACCACCACCAAAGCAGACACGGGCCTCAGCCAGACGAAAGTGCGCGGCAGAGCCGACAACGCACTCGAAACCACCAGCAGCAAGCCGAAACTCGCCAAGTAATTGCGGTGTTCAAATGCAATTTCGAGGGGCAGAACCGTCGATTCCAACAGGTGGCAGACCACAAACCACGCGAGACCCAGCGCCACCACCGGCCAGCGGTGGCGTTGCCACCAGGCAAGCGCGCCGGCAGCGGCAAAGGCGGCAAGGCCGAGCCCCGTCCTCACGGAAAAACTGCGCACGATGGCGATGTCGTCGTGGTACAGGCCAAGCTCTCCCAACCGAGGCCAGAGGACGAACTTGATGTACATCCACACGACCTGTACCTGGGTCAGCACACGCTCGTGGAGGGAAAAGGAGCGACCGTCATAGTTGAGGAAGCGGTCGAGGTGGGTCACAAAGTAGAGTGCGCCGATCGCGATCGGCATCACCACCAGGGCCATCAGAAACCAGCGCACCTGCCGGGCTTCGCCGTGGCACACCCATTCAGCGCTGAAACGGGTGCCGCGCGGTACTGCGAACCACCAGACAACCAGGGTCAATGGCAGCAGCAACACGCCGGATTCTTTGCTGAACACAGCCAAAGCCAACGCGACCGGGTAACCCAGCCAGAGGGACACAGCCGCCCAGTGCCTGTGGCCTGTACGGGCAGCCTCCATGCCGACCACAAACGCGTACAACCCGACAACGGTGAACAGTGCGCCCAACTGGGCCATGCGTTGAACAGGATACAGTACCGTGCTCACCTGGAGCGGGTGTACCGCCCAAAGCGCAACGGCTACGCCAGCCACCCAGAGTGCACGGGTCCGGGGCCAGCGAACGGCCAGCATGCGCACCGCCAGGCCCAACAGCAGCCCCGCAAGCACCACATGAATCAACAGATTGTGGAACTTGAAGCCCCAAGCGGAGAAGCCATGGACCGCGCCGGTGACCAGCAGGCTGAATGCAGACACCGCCCGGCTCAACAGGCCGCTGGTGTTGTGGTTGATCGCGTACCACACCGAGGCCGGGGTGTATTCCCCTAAAATCAAGGGCTGGATATTGTGCGCATCGTCCAACAAGAACGGGCCCTTGAGGCCCACCCAGTAGAGCGCGAGAACAAGCCCGCAGAGGAGCACAAACCCCAGGGTCAGGAAAATTTCAGCCTGCAGTATTCTGGGTAAACGCATGGTGCGGGCTCTACACAAGCGGCCGTGCTGTCGAATCAAATTTCAGAAAGCAAAAAGGCCGGCATGAAGTGCCGGCCTTTTTGCTCAAGCTTTGCTCAAGTGAGTTCGTGACTCCCAGCTTTAGTTCCGGCAGCTGGCAGGCACGAAGGTGGTTCCTGCTGCAGCTCCGCACACCCACTCCGCGGCGCCGGACGTGGTGTTGACACGGCCACGCAGCTCGATGACCACGTTTTCGCCGAGATTCGACTGCTTGCCAGTAACCTGGACGGTCCCGACTTGGCTCGCGACCGAATAGCTGATCGAACTCACATACTGTGAATCGACGCCAACGCTGAAGCCAGCTTCGGTCACGTCGGCGGGCAGCGTCCCGTTCACAACCGCGTACTCACTGACGGCCAATTTCGCCGGCGCAGAAGCCACGACCAGCTCAGATACCTTGCTTCGGGTGGTGTAGTCCTGATAGGCGGGGATGGCCACTGCGGCCAGGATGCCGATGATCGCAACCACGATCATCAGTTCGATAAGGGTAAAGCCCTGTTGCGTTTGTTTCATCGGGTGTCTCCATGTTCAAGTTGTTGCGCCCAGTGAGTATAGTCGGGTTTCGCTGATGCGCAGGGTCAGGACTGTCCGGGAGAGGTCATGCGGCACTCACTGGACGCCTGGCTCGCCATAAGCAATCCGAATGCCAAGTAGAAAAATGGCTCCAATCTGGACTGCTTTCGTGAGGCAGACCACAATTTTCTCACTCAGGGAAGAGGTCGCAGGCCTCAGGGAAGAAGTCGCAGGCAGCCCAGGCGACTGCGCGGACGCGCCCAATGAGGCGCAATGTGACAATATTTGTCACCGAGGCAGGAGCAGGAAGCCACACCCAACCGGCCGAGCCAAGCGCCGAGACCAGCGCCCGCGACAGCCTCATGGCAGGTTCCCACTGCTACACTTGCCAATGAGCACCTCTCTGTGGGTGCACCCACGGCCCGCCGACTGCACAGACACCTGGAGACCCATCGTTCCATGACGGCCACTTCCGCATTGCGCCTCACTGGCTTGCCGCGTCGCCTGGTGTCTGATGGCGTGCTTGATGAGGAGACTGCAAAAGAAGCTTACCTGCAGGCCCGCAGCGAGAACCTGTCGCTGATCAGCTACTTGGTGCGCAACAAGCTGGCTGACAGCACCGTGATCGCGATGGCGGCGGCCGAGGAGTTCGGCACCCCGGTGCTGGATTTGGATGAGTTCGAGACCGAAGCCATCCCCAAGCAGCTGGTGGACCGCAAACTGGTACAGACCCACCATGTATTCCCGCTATATAAGCGGGGCAACCGCCTGTACATCGCGGTGGCGGATCCGACCAACCTGCGTGCCTTAGACGAAATCACCTTCCACACGGGAATCACAACCCAGGCGATTCTGGTTGAGGAGCACAAGCTTGCCGCATCCATTGAGGGCTTTCTGGAGGCGGAAGAGGAACCCCTTGGCGGGCTCGGAGACCTGGATGACGCCAGCCTTGAAGACTTGGACGTCTCGTCCGGAGAAGACAAAGACCAAGACGATGACGTCAACACGGAGGTCGATGAAGCCCCGATTGTCCGCTTCATCAACAAGGTGCTACTGGATGCGATCAAGCGTGGCGCCTCCGACATCCATTTCGAGCCCTACGAAAGAATCTACCGGGTGCGGTTTCGCACCGACGGCATCCTCACCGAGATTGCACGGCCGCCACAAAACCTGACCGGCAGAATCGCAGCGCGCCTGAAGGTGATGTCACAGATGGACATCAGTGAGCGTCGTATCCCCCAGGATGGTCGAATCAAAATGAAGCTCTCGCGCAACCGGGCAATCGACTTCAGGGTGAACACACTGCCAACCCTTTGGGGAGAAAAAATCGTACTGCGGATTTTGGACCCGGGTTCCGCACAGATGGGGATCGACGCCCTCGGTTACGAAGCAGAGCAAAAGGCGCTGTACATGCGCGCCCTCAACCAGCCCCAGGGCATGATTTTGGTCACCGGCCCGACTGGAAGCGGTAAGACCGTCTCCTTGTACACCGGCCTCAACATCCTCAACACGACCGAACGCAACATTTCCACTGCGGAAGACCCCGTTGAGATCAACCTCGAAGGCGTCAACCAGGTCCATGTCAACCACAAGGTCGGCCTCGACTTCGCCACGGCATTGCGTTCTTTTTTGCGCCAGGACCCCGACGTGGTGATGGTGGGTGAGATCCGCGACCTGGAAACTGCTGAAATTGCCATCAAAGCGGCGCAAACAGGTCACTTGGTGCTGTCTACACTCCACACCAACAGCGCGGCGGAAACGTTAACGCGGCTGCGCAACATGGGCGTACCCGCATTCAACATCGCAACCTCGGTGTCGTTGATCATCGCCCAGCGGCTCGCGCGTAAGCTGTGCGACGAATGCAAGGCCCCAGCAGACATCCCGGAGGAGACCCTCCGGGCCGAAGGTTTTACGACCGAACAGATCGAAGCCGGCTTGCGGATATATGCGCCGGTTGGCTGCGATCGCTGCAACCAAGGATACAAGGGCCGCGTCGGGATTTATGAAGTCGTTCCCATCACCAAGGCCATTGCGCGTCTTATAATGGAAGAAGGCAACTCCATTGCCATCGACGATCAGGCCCGCAGCGAAGGGTATCCAAACCTGCGCATGTCGGGGCTGCGTAAAGCAGCCAACGGCATTACATCTCTGGAAGAGATCAACCGAGTAACCAAAGACTGACCATGGCCACTACAGCAACCAAACAACTGTTTCTCTGGCAGGGCGTCGACCGCCGGGGCAACAAAGCCAAAGGTGAGATCGAGGGCGCCAGCGCAGCATTGGTAAAAGCGCAACTGCGCAAACAGGGCATCAATGCCACGCGGGTCAAGAAGAAACCCAAGCCGCTGTTTTCTTTCGGTGGGAAAAAGATCACACCGATGGACATCGCGCTGTTCACGCGCCAACTGGCCACCATGATCAAAGCAGGTGTACCTCTGGTGCAGTCCTTTGAAATCGTTGCAGACGGGGTCGACAAGCCGCCGCTACGCGAACTGATCATGAAAATCAGCACCGACGTATCTGGCGGTGACAGCTTCGCTGGCGCCATACGCAAGCATCCTCAGTACTTCGATGACCTGTACTGCAACCTCATTGCAGCCGGGGAAGAGTCCGGCGCGCTGGAGACGATGCTTGACCGGGTGGCGACCTACAAGGAAAAAACCGAGGCCCTGAAATCGAAGCTGAAAAAAGCGATGAAGTATCCGATTGCCGTGGTGTCGGTCGCCATCATCGTAACCGCCATCTTGCTGATCAAGGTCGTTCCACAGTTTCAGGAGGTGTTTTCAAGCTTCGGCGCCGACCTGCCCGCGTATACCCTCATGGTCATCAACCTGTCCGACTGGGTTCAAGAATCCTGGCTGACATTGCTGCTTGGCATCGGCGCCGCCGCCATCGCCTTCAACCAAGCCATGAAGCGGTCGGAAGGGTTTCGCAACGCATTTGAACGCTTGACCCTACGTTTGCCGATCGTGGGGCCGATCATCGACCAATCCTCAGTTGCGCGTTTTGCGCGAACCCTCTCGACCACCTTCGCTGCTGGGGTACCGCTCATCAATGCCCTGGAATCCGTCGCCGGAGCCACCGGCAATGTGGTGTATCGCAACGCCGTCCTGCAAGTGAAGGACGACATCACCACCGGGCAACAGCTGCAATTTGCCATGCGCAATGCCGAAGTCTTTCCAGCGATGGCGGTGCAAATGGTCGCCATCGGGGAAGAAGCCGGATCCCTCGATGACATGCTCGACAAGGTCGCGACCCACTATGAAGATGAAGTCGATGCCCAGGTCGACAGCCTGACCAGTCTGATGGAGCCGTTGATCATGTCGGTCCTTGGTGTGCTGGTTGGCGGCTTGGTGCTCGCGATGTACATGCCAATCTTCCAGTTGGGCAACGTGGTCTGAACACGGGGGCACAAGCCCTGCCACAGGTGCCTTGCCCCGGCGCCCACCTGCGAGTCGTCAGAACAGGCATGCAACCCACCCCGCGAACCCTGCCCGCGACCCGCCACCGGCGGATCGCGCCGTGGCGCTCGAATCCTCGCCCGTGTTGACCGTCACAACAGATCCAATGCTCGTGGGCGCGGCCGTATTCGTGCTGGGTTTGCTGATCGGGAGCTTTCTCAATGTGGTCATTTACCGCCTGCCCAAAATGATGGAGTCAGCCTGGCAGGCCCAGTGCCAGGCGCTGCTGAATGCCTCTGCTCCACCTGATGCCAACACCGCCGAAACGGCCTTCAACCTGGTGTGGCCGAACTCCCACTGCCCCGACTGCCACGCGCCGGTACGGGCGTGGCAGAACATCCCGGTTCTCAGCTACCTGCTCCTGCGCGGCCGCTGCGCTTGCTGTGGAACAGCGATTTCGAAGCGCTACCCAGCCATTGAACTCACCGCGGCATCACTCGGCCTGGCCACGGCGGTGGCACTCCCCGGCGCAAACCTGTGGGTGATTGCTTGGGCGTTGGTATTCTCTTGGTGCCTGTTGACGCTGTCCGTGATCGACCTCGACCATCAACTGTTGCCCGACAACATCACCCTGCCACTGCTGTGGCTTGGTCTCGGCCTCAACCAGTTCGAGGTGTTCGCTGCACTGGATGACGCCGTTTGGGGCGCTGTCGCCGGCTACGGGTCACTGTGGCTGTTCTATTGGGCGTTTAAGTTGGTCACCGGCAAGGAGGGCATGGGGCATGGCGACTTCAAACTGCTCGGCGCCGTGGGCGCCTGGCTCGGATGGCAGGCCCTGCCCCTGGTCGTTATACTTTCATCCCTGATTGGCGCCGCAACGGGAGTTGGGCTCATCGCTTTGCGCGGTCGCGCACGCAGCGCACCCATTCCCTTTGGCCCTTTCCTTGCCGCCGCCGCGTGGGTGGCGCTGCTGTGGGGGGAAGACCTCACCCAGGCGTATCTGCGCTTCGCCGGACTCGCTTGACCTGTTTTGATTGGACTGAGACCACCACCCGCCATCATGTACGTAGTGGGACTGACTGGAGGCATTGGCAGCGGCAAGACCGCTGTATCGGATCGGTTCGCCAGCCATGGCGTGACCGTTGTCGACGCCGACCTTGCGGCCCGGGTGGTTGTCGAACCTGGGCGCCCGGCGCTCAGCGCCATCGCCGAGCACTTCGGGTCGCACCTAATCAGTGCCCAGGGTGAGTTGGACCGCGCTCAACTGCGTGCCAAGGTGTTCGCGGATGAGTCCGAACGCAAATGGCTGGAGGGGTTGCTGCACCCTTTGATCGCCGATGAAATCCAGCAGGGACTGGCCAGCGCCCATTCGACCTATGCCATTTTGGTCTCCCCATTGCTGCTAGAAACCACCCAACACCAATTCGTAGACCGCATTTTGGTGGTCGACGCGCCCGTTGAACTGCAAGTTGCGCGTACGATGGAGCGGGACCAAAACGACGAAGCCCAGGTGCGTGCCATCATTGCGGCACAGTCCAACCGCGACGTACGGCGGGACGGGGCGGACGACATCCTGCTTAACGACGGCCCCTTGTCAGCCCTGCACGCACAGGTCGATGCATTGCACCAGCGATACCTTGGCCTGGCCGCAGAAAAGGCCAACCGTGCCGAGTGATGCGCCCACTCAAGCGAATCCATCCCAGCGCATGAGCGGTACCACGCCCCCAACGATCCGCTGCCCGACCTGCAAGGCCCAGGTGCCCTGGACCCCCGAGTCCCAACACCGCCCTTTTTGTAGCGCGCGCTGCAAACTGATCGACTTGGGCGCATGGGCCACCGAGGAACGCAGCATTCCGGGAGCCGACCAGCGGCCCGAAGATCCCGCAGTCAACGACGAACCCCATCTCTAGCACTACAGCCAGGCAGTTGGCACACCAGGGTCAGTGCCAGAGACCCCGGATCCCCGCGACCCCTTGTCCGCCAGCACTGCGCGCCAGCGAAACGTCCATCGCCGACATGCCGCCCAGGGCGTATACCGGCAGCCGCGCAGCACGCACCCACTCACCGAACCGCCGCCAACCAATGGGCACGGCCTTCGGGTGGGTCGCGGTCGGTGCGACCGGTGACAAGGTGGCGTAGTCCGCCCCGAGGTCCGCGGCGCGCTCCAGCTCTTCAGGCGTGTGGCACGACACTCCGAAGAGCTTATCGGGATCCACAGGGCGACCCTTTAAGTCGGCGGCCACGCCGGCCGGGCAATGGATCCCGTCAGCACTGGATAGTTCAAGTGCATCGGGGTCACCGTGAAGCAGTACCTTTGCCCGTTCGCGGCGACACGCTCGGCCGAGTGCCGCGCACCATTGTTGCAGTTCAGCTGGCGGGAGGCCGGGCTGGCGCAGCACAACCAGCCGAACGCCGCGGTCGAAGGCGCGCTGGATGCCCCGCTCAAGGCCATCGACTGCCTCCACCCGTGGAGTGATGAGCACCTGCCCCGGCAAACGCAGTGCCGCCACAATGGCTGCGTTCGCGGGCAGCAAGTCCATGGACGCAAGTGCGTTTTCAGGTATCCAGCGCAACTGCTGGCCTTCCAGTGGACGGGGGTCGCCGGAAAAGGTCAGTACTTCGCGCACGAACAGCCGAACGGCCCCATTCGGGTAGCGATGTGGGAGCTCGATCAGCGATTGACCAACCTGCACTTCGATGCCGAGTTCTTCGCCCAGCTCGCGCTTCAAGGCCGCTTCGATGCCTTCACCGGGTTCAATTTTTCCGCCTGGAAACTCCCAGAGCCCGGCATGGCTTTTACCGGCCGGTCGGCAGCTGAGCAGCACCTCGCGTCCTGGGACCTCGGAGGGTGCGCACCGGCGAACGCGGCGCACCACCGCCACAGCGACGCGAACTTCAGCATCGCCCAGCATGCGTGCGCACCCCAGCCGAGACCCCAATCGCCACGCTAGGTGCGGTACTCCGCATTGATGCGCACATACTCGTAGGAAAGGTCGGTGGTCAGAACCGCCTCACTGTGGGTGCCACGGCCAAGATCGATGGTGATTGGGATCTCGCTGCCCGCCATCACCCGCGCCCCGGCCCCTTCTTGGTAACTCGGCGCACGCGCACCCTGCGAAACAATGAGCACATCGTCGAGGTGGATGCGCACCGCGCTCAGATCCAGCCGTGAAATCCCGGAACGCCCGACTGCAGCCAAGATCCGCCCCCAGTTCGGGTCTCCGGCAAAACAGGCGGTTTTCACCAAGGGGGAATGCGCCACCGTATAGGCGACCCGCAGCGCTTCATCAGCGTCGGCCGCGCCAACGACCTGAATTCGAATGAGTTTGGTGGCGCCTTCCCCATCGCGCACAATGCGCTCGGCCAAGCCACCGCAAACCTCTCGAAGCGCCGCGCTGAATGCCTGAGACACTGGCGCGGCCGGGTCAACCAGGGTCGGGCAATCCACCTGGCCTGTCGCCGCGAGCACACAGGCGTCGTTCGTCGAGGTGTCGCCGTCGATCGAGATGCGGTTGAAGGAGTTGTCCGCAGCCTCCCGCAACAGGCGCTCAAGCAGCGGCTGACCAATCGGCAGGTCGGTGGCGACAAAGGCCAGCATGGTGGCCATATCGGGGCGAATCATGCCAGCCCCCTTCGAGATTCCAGCAACCCGGAAGGAGATGCCGTTCACTTGCCGATCAACCACCAGGCCCTTGGGTGCAGTGTCCGTCGTCATGATGGCACGGGCGGCGTCCTCCCAGGCGTCTTGGCGCAACCCCTCGACCAGCCTCGGCACTGCAGTCTGAATGCGCTCCAGTGGAAGGTCTTCGCCGATCACTCCGGTAGAAAAAGGCAAGACCTCGTCCGCCAGCGAACCAAGTGCCGCTGCGAGCAGAGCGCAACTTTGCCGTGCCGCCGCAAGGCCTGGCTCCCCGGTGCCAGCGTTGGCATTGCCGCTGTTGACCAGCCACGCCCTGGGATTGCACTTGGCTAGGTGCTCTTCGGCAACCAACACTGGGGCGGCACGAAATGCATTCTGCGTAAACACACCGGCACAGGTGGTCCCGGTCGCGAACTCGAACAGGGCAAGGTCAGGCGCCCCCGATTTCTTGATGCCAGCGGCTAGCGCCGACAGCCGCACACCAGCCACCTGCCCCAAGGGCTGCCAAACTGGAAGATCAACCGCCATGGCTGCAGCCCCTGTTGCTAGGCCAATTGGCCATGGCACTGCTTGAATTTCTTGCCTGACCCGCACGGGCAGGGCTCGTTTCTACCGACTTTGCGCCCATCCCGCACAAAGGGTTGGGCCGGTCCCGGCGCTGTGGGCTCTGCCGAATCCTGCGGCTGCTCACCCTGGTTCCACGCGGAGGCTTCGTTGTGCTCGAACTGCATGCGTGCGCGGGCCGCAGCTTCGCGCTGCTTGCGCTCGATCTCTGCCGGGTCTTCGGTCACCACTTCCAAGCGTGAGAGCACGCGAACCACTTCGTGCTGCAGGTTGTTGAGCATGCCCTCGAACAACTCAAACGACTCCCGCTTGTATTCTTGTTTTGGGTTCTTCTGCGCATAGGCCCGCAAGTGGATCCCTTGGCGCAGGTGGTCCATGGTGGCCAGGTGCTCCTTCCAGAGGTGATCCAGAATCTGCAGCATGATCTGCTTCTCCAGGCGGCGCACCTGAGGGCCAATGGCTTCCGCCTTGGCGCTGTACGCTGCTTCAACAGCTTCCTGGATCTTGTCTCGCAGGCTCTCTTCGTGGAGCGAGTCATCCGCCTCGAGCCACGCGCTCAAGGGCACCTCGACACCAAACTCGGCTTCGAGGTGGCGCTCAAGTCCTGGAATGTCCCATTGCTCTTCGATGCTCTGGGGAGGAACAAACTGGCTGATGACCGTGTCGATGACGTCCTTGCGGATGGCGACCAGGGTACCGCTGATGTCATCCGCCTCCAGCAGTTCGTTGCGTTGACCGTACACGATCTGGCGCTGTTCGTTGGCCACATCGTCGTATTCAAGCAGTTGCTTGCGGATGTCGAAGTTGCGCCCCTCAACCTTGCGCTGGGCCTTTTCGATCGCATTGCTGACCATGCGGTGCTCGATTGCTTCTCCGCGCTCCATGCCTAGGCGCTGCATAAAGCCCCGCATCCGATCGGAGGCGAACAAACGCATGAGGTTGTCTTCGAGCGATAAATAAAAGCGGGTCGATCCCGGATCACCTTGGCGCCCGGCCCGACCGCGAAGCTGGTTGTCGATGCGCCGGGATTCGTGGCGCTCAGTGCCGACAATGTGCAAGCCGCCAGCGGCAAGCACCCGGTCGTGGCGATCCTGCCATTCTCGGCGCAGTTCGGCAACGCGCTCTGGGGTTGGGTCTTTCAGTTCATCGCGCTCAGCCTCCCAGTTGCCGCCGAGCACAATGTCCGTACCCCGACCGGCCATGTTCGTGGCAATGGTAACGGCCCCCGGTCGCCCGGCCTGCGCGACGATCTCAGCTTCCTGCTCATGGAATTTGGCGTTGAGTACTTTGTGCCCGATGCCACGCTTGTTGAGGGCCTTCGAGATCAATTCCGAGCTTTCGATCGATGTGGTGCCGACCAGTACGGGAGCGCCCCGCGCTTGCTGGGCTAGGATGTCTTCGATGATCGCTTCGTACTTCTCCTCCATGGTGAGAAGAACCACATCGTTGTGGTCGACCCGCTGGGTGGGCTTGTTGGTCGGGATGACCACCACATCGAGGCCGTAGATCTGGCGAAACTCAAAGGCTTCGGTGTCCGCCGTTCCCGTCATTCCACTGAGCTTGTCGTACAACCGGAAGTAGTTTTGGAAGGTGGTCGAGGCGAAGGTCTGGCTCTCGGCCTGGATGGGCACCCCCTCTTTTGCTTCCAGCGCCTGGTGCAGCCCTTCGGACAGGCGCCTGCCCGGCATGGTGCGGCCAGTGTGCTCGTCAACCAGTACAATCTGGTTGTTCTGTACGATGTACTCGATGTCGCGGTGGAACAGGGCGTGGGCCCGCAGGGCCGAATGCACGTGGTGCAACAGTGCCAGGTTGGAGGGTGCGTAGAGGCTCGCATCGGCTTCGAGCAACCCCTGCTCGACCAGCATTTGCTCCACCCGCTGGTGGCCTTCCTCAGTGAGCTCGGCCTGGCGAAGCTTCTCGTCCACCAGGTAGTCGCCCTGAGGCACTGTTTCACCCTCCGCAGCATCCGCTTCGCGGCGCAGCTTCGGGATCAACTGATTAAAGAGGGCGTACAGCTCGGAGCTGTCTTCAGCCGGGCCCGAAATGATCAGCGGCGTCCTGGCCTCATCGATCAGGATGGAGTCGACCTCGTCCACAATGGCGTAGTGGAGCGGCCGCTGAACGCGGTCCTCCAGGCTGAAGGCCATGTTGTCTCTGAGGTAATCGAACCCGAACTCGTTGTTGGTGCCGTAGGTGATGTCGGCCTGGTATGCAGCGCGCTTGTCAGCCACCTCCTGACGGGGAAGCACGACCCCGACGCTCAGGCCCAGAAACCGGTAGACCGGCCCCATCCATTCCGCGTCCCGCCGCGCGAGATAATCGTTCACGGTCACCAGGTGCACACCACGTCCAGTGAGCGCATTCAGGTAGGCCGGCAACGTGGCGACCAAGGTCTTTCCTTCACCTGTGCGCATTTCGGCGATGGCTCCCTGGTGCAGTGCGATGCCGCCCATGAGTTGCACGTCGAAATGACGCAACCCAAGCGTCCGCTTGGCAGCCTCCCGCACCAGAGAAAATGCTTCGGGCAGCAGCGAATCGAGCGCTGCGCCCTGCTCGAATCGCGCCTTGAGCTCAGCGGTCTTGGCCGGAAATTCAGCCTCGGAAAGGGCTTCGCGGTCTGCCTCCAGGGCATTGACTTCAGCAACCAGCGAAGCCATGCGCTTCAGTTGACGCTCGTTCTTGGTGCCCAAGAAGCGCTTGGCGATGGACGCTAACATGCAGAAAAATCCGGTTCAGGCAAAGGTGCCATTGTAGCGCCTTACCGGTCGCGACTTAAACGGAGATCGGGCGGAGCTGGGGACTTTGTCTAGTGGTCAGTGCGCCAGACGTAGCGCTCCGGGTCGACCGCTTTGCCATTGACCAGCACTTCAAAGTGCACGTGTGGTCCAGTGGACCTCCCACTGCTGCCCATGGTGGCCAGTGCCTGCCCCTTGGCCACCACATCACCGGCCTGCACCAGGTTTTCCTCGTTGTGTGCGTATCTGGTGGTGTAGCCACTGCCGTGGTTGACCTCAACCAGGTTGCCGTAGCCAGAACGCTCGCCGGACCAGGTCACGACACCCGCCGCAACGGCAACCACCCGGTCACCTTCTCTGCCAGCGAAGTCAACACCATTGTGCCACGCCTTGCGGCCGTGGAAGGGGTCGGTGCGGTACCCGAATGCAGAGGACATCCAGCCCCGCTCGACCGGCCGGCCGGCCAGGTACACGTCGCCGCGCATGTCACGCCCGGCAATGAGGGCTTCGAGCACGTTCAGCTGGAGCGCGCGGTCGTTGAACCGTGCGGTAAGCGCGTCCAGCTGCATGGCAAGTGCGGGACCTGCAACCGGCTCTGCCGTTTGATCCTCGGGCCCCCCGACGGCTGGCGCCTGGTCGAAGTCAAACTCGCCGTCATCAAGGTCCGCCACCTGAGTCAGGTGCTCCCCGAGCGCGTCCAGGCGGATCGCGCGCGCCTGCAACTCAGCCAGGCGCCGTGTCAATCCAAGCAGATGCGCGTCCGCCTCTGCACGCAGTTTTTCAAGCGAGCGCTGCTCCGCGGCGACATCCGCTGCCCATTCGGACCGCAGTTGGAGGTCTCGGCGATCCAAATCGGCGACGGCTAAGCGGTACCCAGCCCAGCCGGCCAACGCCGCCAGCGCCGCGAGGAATGCGACCAGTCCAAGCACCAGCGGTGCGCCGAGGTGTACACTGTGGCGGTGTCCACCACTGGCGCGGAGAATCAATAGGTCCAAGTTGGGTCTCCTGACAGATCCACAGCGGGGCCAAACGGCCACCCGGGCGGCATGATAGCCCGGCAATCCGTACAGCGCGCTATCGATAAGCATAACCTGTGCCGAAGAACTCTGTCGAAAAAACCGTGAAACCAGTCACACCAGCGGTGCGGCCGAGGCGAGCCGGAAGACCACTCAGGCGTTTCCAGCCGGCACCCCACAGCCCGCTGTTCGAGCTCTACGAACGCGCGGGAGCCTGGGAACGAAAGAGCCGTGCCCTGCAGGAGTCGCTGCGCCTGATTCTGCCCACGCCGGTCGGGTTTGGCGGTCTGCAGGGCGGCGTACTGACACTGCATTGCCAGTCGTCCGCCGATCTGACGCGGGCGCGGTTCATGAACAGCCAACTGCTGGGTGCGCTGCAACAGGAGCCGGGGTGGCGGCAGGTGCGTCAGATTCGGTGGCGCATCCGGCCACCCGAACCACCGGCAAGAAAACTGCCCGAGGCGCGGCGGTCCCTGAGCACAGAATCCTGCGCGTTACTGGCTTCACTGGCGGACGCCAGCCCCAAACAGCCTCGCTTAGCGGTGGCTCTGCGCAGGCTCTCGTCAGCGACGGCGGGGCAGGTCAAGCCGTAAGCAAGGGGCGGGCGTAGGAGATTGGCGAGTCTTCGTCGCGTTCGAAGGTGACCAGCTCCCAGCTGTCCTCACGTGCCAGCAACTCTCGGAGCAGCCGGTTGTTCAGGGCGTGTCCGGAACGGTAGCCTTCAAACTGGCCGATGAGGCTGAAACCGAGCAGGTACAGGTCGCCGATGGCGTCCAGCACCTTGTGCTTGACGAATTCATCTTCGTACCGAAGACCGTCCTCGTTGACGATCCGGTAGTCGTCAACAACGATGGCATTGTCGACACTGCCACCAAGGGCAAGGTTTTGCGCCCGCAGGTGTTCGAAGTCCCGCATGAACCCGAAGGTGCGCGCCCGGCTTACTTCCTTGACGAACGACGTGGATGAAAAATCGATCTCGGCGGTTTGTGTTCGGTTGCGAAAAACCGGATGGTCGAAATCGATGGTGAAGCTGACCTTGAACCCGTCAAAAGGCAAAAAGGCCGCCCTCTTGTTTTCCTCCACAACTTCGACCGGCTTGGTGACCCGCAAAAATCGCTTCGGCGCATTTTGCTCTTCAACACCAGCCGACTGCAGCAAAAACACGAAGGGGCCCGCGCTGCCGTCCATGATCGGCACCTCAGGGGCATTCAATTCGACATAGGCGTTGTCGATGCCGAGCCCGGCCATGGCCGAGAGCAAGTGCTCAACCGTCGACACACGCACGCCATCCTTGGTTAGCGTCGTGGACAAGGTGGTGTCGCCAACGTTCTCTGCGCGCGCAGGAATCTCCACCATGGGCTCAAGATCGGTGCGCAAAAAGATGACCCCTGTGTCCACAGGCGCCGGACGAAGCGTCAAATAGACCTTCTTGCCGCTGTGAAGACCGACCCCCGTCGCGCGGATCACGTTCTTGAGGGTGCGTTGCTTGATCATTTCGCTGACATCTCCTGGATCACAGTGCGGCGCCGTGGATGCGCGAGGCCAAACAGACCACCCATACGCTTTCCGTCACCACAACAGAACCCTCCATTATATCTACCTTACGCTCGACTTGCACGCTCAGTCTGCCTGTCTACGCAGGAACGCAGGCACATCAAGGTAGTCCAGGTCTTGCTTGGCAAGCTCCCGAAGGCCGCTTTCAACCTGCCTCGCCACCGCGGTCCGGCCGCCTGCAGTGGTGGTTGGGATCGGGTGCACGTCCTCAGAGGTCGTGGCTTCGGGGCCGGTATTGTCCACCACCTTGACCGGCGCCGGCGCCGCGGCCGCCCGCTCTTTGTCGAGGCCAGTCGCGACTACGGTGACTCGAAGCTCATCCCCCATCTGCGGGTCGATCACGGTGCCAACGACCACAGTGGCGCTGTCCGAGGCCATGTCTTCGACGGTGTCCCCCACCGCCGAAAACTCGCCCAGCGACATGTCTGGACCGCCGGTGATGTTGACCAGAATGGCGCGGGCATGGCGATGATGGGG
>OBIC01000267.1_pt1 | contig 17851 bp, 17 predicted proteins | sample 1519831 | NCBI WGS metagenome assembly OBIC01 (sample SAMN03019805, study PRJEB22545) | beach sand metagenome | biome: beach; feature: sea beach; material: beach sand | place: USA: Municipal Pensacola Beach, FL | collected 2010-10-20 | depth 40-45 cm m | reverse complement strand
ATGATGGGGCGAACACGGAAGAGGAACAAGCATCTCCCACGGAACATGGTCATGAACCATGGCGCCTACTACCACCTCAGCTACTCGGGCAAGAAGAAGGTATGGACCCATTTGGGCCGATCCTACCAAGACGCACTGGTGAAGTACGCCGCCATTGAGGGGCGGCCGCAAAAGGCCCGCACGATAGACGAGATGCTGTCCGCCTATCTCCAGAACGCCGCTGGGCGCTTGGCCGAGAAGACCATGACGGAATACGCCCGCTGTGCCGTCAAGCTGAATGACTGGATCAAGGGCGTCAGGATCGAGGATCTGACCAGCGACGATGTGAAGGACTACCTTCTGCGCCGGGGCAGCAAGTCTGCCGCAAACGCGGAAATCGCCCTGCTGTCCGCCGCCTATACCGAAGCCGTGGGAAAGGCCCGGAACCCCTGTATGGGGGTCCGCAGGAACCCAAGGAAGAAGGGAACCCGGTATGTCACTCCTGCGGAACGAAAAGCCCTCATGGTAGCCGCCAGCCCGCAGATTGCGAGCATGGTGGAGCTGTCCTATCTCACCGCCGCTCGGCTGTCTGAAATTCTCAGCATCAGGCTGTCAGACGTGACGGACGAGGGCCTGTACATTACCCGTGGCAAGAACCACGACCGTATGTTGTTCGGGGCCTCCGCAGAGCTACAGGAAGCCCTGGGGCGGGCGAAGGCGGCGAGACGGGCCAAGGTAGGCACCCTATACCTGTTCGCCAACCGTAAAGGCCAGAGGTACACGGTGGACGGCTTTGAGGCCATGTGGCGCAGAGTGCGCGTCAAGGCCGGGCTGCCGGGGGTGAGATTCCACGATCTGAGGCGGACGCGGATCACCGATCTGAAGGCGTCCCATGGCATCGACGTGGCCAATGCACTGGCCGGGCATCAGTCGGTACAGACCACGGAACGCTATGTCGTGGGGACCGGAATGCGGATCGTGACCCTCCCGATAGTAGGCACCGGCTCTGTAAGTAGGCAGGGAGATAGCGAAGATGGCGCGTAAGCCTTTGATTTTATGGTGCCGGAACGCGGAATCGAACCGCGGACCTACTGATTACGAATTGTCCTGTCGCTGTTGGCGTAACGCATTGTTCTGCAACAGATTATCGAGCATGCGCCTCGCCAACTATATCCCATGAAAACCGCTCGTAAGTGCTTGAATCATGGTCGCATCGAGCCCCGATAGTAGGCACTCCCCACCCCTGTACGGACGTACATACGGGTAGGGTACTGGACTGTTGGATGTGACGGAGCGGGACGAGGAAATGAGGAAGAAGGTGGAGGAGTATTTGTGAGAGTTCAGCCAGTTATCAAAATAAAGCTGCCGAACCTGCCGAACTACCTATTGGTCGATGATGATAGGTTGGACCAGAAACACACCATTCATATCAGCCGGGTTCCAGAGGACCAACTTCGAGCCATCGGCGAGGCGTGGGTTGACGCACTGATACAGAAAGCCGCCGCGTCGAGACGTGACACAGACGCATCAGCCTAGCTTGAAACCCACTGGAATGTGGCGGAGAGGGAGGGATTCGGCGCATGAAGCGGGGCAAGAGAATACGATGAAAGAGCACATCCGCTTCAACCAGATCATCGAAGGCTGGACCGTCAACGGCGTCAAGATCCCACCGGAGAATATCCGCGTGGAACCAGACTCAGTGACGATTGTTCTACCGAGAACGGTTCAAGAAGGGGATGAAGTTGAAGTTACAGTAGAGATCACTGACCGGGGTTGATCAGGCCGCCAGTCGAGCGGGCTTCGTGTGGGGTGAAGCTGATTATTCGCGGCTCATGAAGAACCACACGACCGTTCGCGCGGAACCAGTTTGGTTTTCTATTTCGATATTGCCATCAGACTTTGCCGACACTGTAAGGTCGCCCGGCGTCCCTGTTGTGCCTGTCAGGTCCGCCGTGCTCACCCCAAAAGCGGTCCCGCCATATACCTCAACGCATGAAGGGGAGGCTCCGGCCCGGTAAAACACTTTTCCAAACGCTTGAGTTGTGCCCTCTGCGTAAACCTCCAGAAAGCCACTTTCATCGGGAGGGGTGATGACGTGAGTGCCTTCGTTCGCAATGCTCTGATGTCCAGACCGGTAGGCTTTGCCAAGAACCCGACCTTCATTGTCTACGCTGAAAACAACTGTTGAGTCAGTATCAGACGCAAGCCCCCTGAAAATATCTCCGTTCCCACCGCCGTGCCCTTGGAAACAGGCAATCTCAGGCAGAACCGCGTTTGCACCCTCTTGGACTCTGTAGCCGTAGTTCGGACGCTCCTTTGCTCCAGGGTTGGAGTTGTCGTCTGTTCTTAGGCTGGACCTCAGTTCATAGCCAGAAGCCATCCCCGGACCGACTTGCGCCAGAAAGCAATAGGACTTGCCAACCGGGTCGTTTGCGCCTGTGACCTTATCGGAGTGGAAAACATCTGACAGAACGCCTGTGACATCCCCTGTATGGCTGTTGTAGCCTTGAGCCAAGAAATGCGCGGCTCTGATGTTTGCCTGGCCTCCATCTCCTCTGACGATTCCCTTTACTCCCCGAATGTCACCGCCATTTGGCTCATGATGGTCGGTTTCCAGCAGAAAGGAGTAGGCGATCAGCTCTCTCTGGGTGCTGATCCCGGCGTCAGTCGGCATCGTGGCTTCGACGTGATAAACACGGTCGATTTCATTGGCCGGAACCTCACGGTCGCCCAGCCTTACCCGATGAGCAATAAGGCCGTTTCTGGATGATTCGCCCGCTACGATGAATGTAGCAAATCGACCGAGATCAATGGCCGTACCCGGAAGTCCTGCGGGAAGCGTTGCATTCCAGCCAAGCCATACGATTTCCTGAGTCGACCCTTTAGTAACTCCGGTGGTTGCAGAGTAATCCCCATCGGGGACCAATATCATGCCGCCATGTGAAGGAAGAGCATCAACGGTTGCTTGAAATTCCGTCGCTTCATTTCCAGAACCCACCGCCCCGAAGTCCTTGACGGAGATGATGTCCTCGAACTTAGACGTAACCGACCTGGCTACCGCGCCGCTTGCCGAGCTTGTGAATGTCCCGGTGAATGCCCCGTTGACCGTGTTGAACGTGAGCGAAGTCGTGCCAATCGTAATGGGGTTGGCGTTCGTGACCTGAAAGAAGGTATCCCCGTAGACCGTCCCTTGCGCTACCCAGACGAGGGTGCCTTCCGCTACATCCCGCGCTCCATCGAAGTCGGCTGACCGCACCCAGGCGCCAGACCTTACGAGGTAGATGCCGTTCTCTGTGCCGTCCGTCTGGCCAGTTACCAATACGCGGTCATCGGCGACCACCGCAACACCATCAATGGTTTGCTCTCCCGAGAGAGTGATGTTCGATATGGCCGCGACCTTGACGGGCACCTTGATGGATGTACTGGTGGACAGACCAGTCACACGATCCGTCTGAGACATTTACAACCTCACAAACAAAAAACCCGCCGAAGCGGGTATAAGTGGAATAGGTGGAGAAGGAACTATGCCGAAGTGGAAAGCGTTACTGTTGTGTCTCTTGGCCGGGTGCGGGAACTACACCGATTGCGAAAAACTTGCAGAGATCGTCCGATCCGGAGGGCCAGAAAAACTGGAGACCCACGAAGAAAAGCTCGCCGCTGTCTTCAACTACAACAGCACAACAAAACCTAGCTACGCCGAGGCGTATTCCTACTGCGTCAAGAACCTAAACTGAGTTTTCGTCTCTGGCGCTGAATACGGTCGTGCTCGGCTTTCACCTCAGGGAATTCTCGCAATATCTGGTCTTTGGCCATCTTCCGATAGTCATTGACTACACCTTGGATGTACTCGGCTTTCCCGCCATCGGGACCGTCAGAGCGCATCTGGTAGATCGGGGAGAGTTCGTGCTGTCCTGAGACAATCTTGTTCAGGAGATCCTTGGCGCCCAAACCCCAGGCTGGGTGTTTCAATTCGTTCCCTGCCAATTCGAGATACCGGGAGTACGCTTCCGGAAATCTCTCAAGGTTGACCGTGGCTCCATCAAAAGAGGTCTTCTTCGCTGGCTTGCTCACTGTGGACTCAAGTCGCAGCAATTCCTTGTCGACGGGTTCAGGATTGTCCTTTGAACTGTAGATTGGGCTTACAGTGTCGTAAAAGGAACCCAAACCGGATTCATAGGAGATGGGGCGCCCCCATATGTCACGGCGCGGCGGAAGGTCGCTCGACATACCCGGCGTGCGCCGCCGGATGCTGTCCAGCATCGTGTAGGCTTCCCTGGCCACGGGGTCTTCGATACGGGCTATCTCCGCAACCCCCGTGGGCACCACCGTCCCCGCGAGCCGTTGAAACCACCTTTCCCCATGCATGTCCGGATTGGAAATCGCTTCCATGACGGACGACATGCCAGAAAGGTAGGTCTTGCTCATGGCGTTGTTCGCAATCGCCATGACACCGGCAATTAGGGCTTCTTCCGTGGTCGCGTCGGGGTCGTCCGAGTTTCTTAGAATCTCCACCATCTCCGCAGACAGGCCGAAGGTCATCCCTACGGGATCGAGGCGGTTGTAGGCGAAGTACCTATCTCCGACTTTGATGGAATAGGGCTGCCAGCCCGCTCGCCTGAGGGTCGCCATTTCGCCAGGATCGTCCGGCCCCTTCCCAGTAACCACGCCGTTCATGGCAAGGTCTGCGGTCATCAGAAGCCCCGCCGTGCCAGTGGAAATCCTTGCCAATGCAAGGTCACGTCTCGCGCCCCCTGCCGCAAGGTCAGCCCGGACGTGCCTCATGAGCGGAGCAATCGGCGTCCGCTCGAAGGTGTAGCGCATGATGTTCGCCGGGGTCCGGATGAACGGGAGCACGATCCGCACCCCAGGGTATTCGTGGGCAATCTGGGAGAGTTGCTTCGCCAACGGGCCGGGAGTGTTGGTGAAAGTCTGGTAAGTCGCGGCGTCTACCGCAGCGAGCCGGATTCCCTCGGGAGGCTTCTCGATAATCTCCGCGATCCGGTCTTTCAGCATCTCCTTCGGAAGCTTCCCGGAGTTGACTTCCCCGGCCGCCATCCGCAGGGCTTGGGCATGGAGTTCCATCCGGTAGCCGATGGTCTTGAAGAACTCGTCGGCAGCACCAAGCGCCCTCACGGGCAAATTCACAGCAGCACCCATGGTGTCCACTGCCCGACCTGTCCAGGTGTCGGACGCCATGCGGAATGCTTCCGAGGAGATGGCTCTTTCTCTCGGGAGTTCCACTTTCCCAAGTCCAAATCCGGATTGCCCGGTACGGAAGGTTTTAGCGGAATACCTCACGGCATCCCGGAGCCCTGACACCAGGCCCGAAAACTGGGCGATAGCCTCTCCCGCCTCGACTCCATTGCCGATCTTGGCCGCAACCCCGCGCTCGTACATCTGCTGAAACACGACCGTGGTGTTGGAGATGGCATTGACCAGATGGGTCTTAGGTCCTGAGAGAAGGCCATTGATCCACGCTTCCAGCATGGCGTCCCGGGACCGGGCCCACACCCCTTTTTCAATGAAGGCGTCTATCGCCCCATGCTCTCCAGCTTCGGCCAACCCTGCGATGCGCTGCGCCATCTCCCGGGTGAGGTCTTTGCCGCCGACCCCCTCGATCAGATCGGAGATGTCCCGAAACTGCTCTGCCGTCCCTCCTGTCGGGATTCTCCATGAGGCCAACGCTCTTGCGGTTTCCGTCCGGGCGGCGATCACTTCTTCTTGCACCGCCTTATGGACGCCCATCATCTTACGGAACATGAACAGATTGGACTCGCTCGGATCGTCCGCCGCGAGCTTCGCAACCTCGGTGAGTTTCCTCCCAGAAGCGGCCCATAGGTTCCTGGCAGCCACGGACTGCTCAGCATTTAGCGGCTCTCCCGCTCTACGAGAGGACAGAATGTCCCAGGCGTTCAACTGCTCGGCGTCGAGTTCGATTTCCTTGAAGGCCCTCACCCCACGGCGGGCCTTGTCCACATCGCCCTTGAACATGTCCGCCATGTTCTGCATGACGTTCTTCACGTCATCAGGCGTGTCAATTCGGGCGAAGTTGATGAAGGTCTCGGGATTTGGGTCGGAGATGACTTGTGAGGGGTTCACCTTCGGAGGTTTCGCAACCAACGCGCCCTTGGGATCACCGAGAGTTTTAAACGCATCGTCTGCCACTCTCGGCATGGCGTCTACCTGCTGCGCAGCGATTCGTGCTGTTCTGGCTTTCCCGATGGCCTTAACCCCTAGACCAAAAGCGTCAGTAACCACCCCCAGCCCAAGCCCTTCTAATGCGTTCTTGAACCGGCCTTCCGCCGCGCTATCAGAGGGGTCGGCATCCAAGAAGTCTGTCACTGGGTTGCGCAGCGCGGGGAATTCTTCGATCAGATCGCTTAGCCTTTCTTCCAGTGGGTCGAAGGCGACAAAATCTGCCACGCCGCCTTGTGCTGCGGCCTTTGCCGCCTTACCAATTTTGGTCGCGGGGCTAATGGATTTAAGCGCCTTGATCTTCCCCGCGCCAACAAACCCCGTCAGGAACTGCGCGACGTTCTCAACCATTTTCCCGGTGGTGCTCTCTGGATCCTTCACATCGGGAATCAGAACTTGACCTTCGGGCGCCATGCCGATGGATTTTTCAAACTTGGCCCACGAGGGGAAGGTCTTTCGGATGTAATCCGATGTCTCGCTGACCAGATCAATGGTTTCCTGCGCCGCGTCCCGCGCACCGGAGAGGATAGCCCTGGGCGTCTCCACTACCCCTTGAGCAATATCGCCCAAAACCCCGCCCTGGCGTTCCTTAGGCTCATCTTCTTGCTGCTTTAATGACTGAGCGCGTTTCAGCAACTCATTTGCGGCGGTTGTTCGGGAGAGGTCTTGTCGGTGCTCCGTCAGTTGGATGTCGCTCACGCCACATCTCCCTCTCTACACCGAGCGTGTAGTGCATCACTCGCATGACCCCCGGCCATATGAAGTGAAACACAGAAAAATGCACCCAGTAGGCCCAGAGTAGACCGCCTATCGTGGTCATCGCCTGAGAATGGCTGACCTCCCATATGATCCAGAACACGGGGAATATAAACACGCCGAACTCGATCACCAGAACGAGCCCGGGTATACAGAAGGCCAGGATGGCAAAGAAAGCCGTTCTCACCCCACCTCACGGAGTAGACTCCTGTTGCATTCTCTCACGAGCGGATACCCATTTCTCAATCAATTCCGATTGCTCAAGGAACTCGTCTTCCGTCAATTCCCCGGACTCCCGGGCTGCGACCGTCTGAGCGATGGTCTGCTCCAGATCCATGTTCATCCGGCCGCCCACGGCATATCTGGGAGTTTTCATGACGATCACCATGTCTTCCCACTCCAGAAGTTGCCGCTCGTTTACAATCTGCTGATACCGTTTCCTCGCGTCTTCCGGCGTGGCATCTGGGTTGGCAATGGTCCATTCCTGCCAGTCGTCAATGGCTTCGGCCTGACGCTGGGCAGACGCCGGGTCTGGGTTTACGTCCGACACTCTGAGGGCCGTCTTGATGTACTGCTCGCCCCGCTGGAACCAATTGGGGAGGGACGACACCCCCCTGTTCTCCTCGGAGCGCCTGACGAGCTTGTCGTAGTCGGAGAGTTTCAGCCTCCCAGATTGAAGTTCCTGCCGTGCTTCCCCGGAGACATCCTCGCCGTCCGCCGCTCTCTGTCTAAGATCGGAGTACACATAGACATCCGTAGTCGAGGAGCCCCCGCTCAGGGTCTTCAGGAAATATCGGTAATCTTCGTCGCTCAAGGAATCTCGATTGGCCTTGATCCAATCCACTGAAAGATTGCCAGAAGACAGTAGTTCATCCCCGGTCTTAGCGGTCTCGTCGTACATCCGCTGTAGGGCGCGCTGCTCCAAGGTGTAGGCGTGGCTCTCCCTCGCCCTGGCTTCCCTCTCGTCCGCCTCCAGTTCGGCCACAGCGGATTTAAGCATGGCCTGGCGCTTTTCTTCGGACAGAAAGGAAGTTGTGCCCTCTTGGTTCAGGAGAGCGGAAATTCTGGGAATCGGCGTAAGAGTAAGCAGCGACGCCTCGGCGTGATCGTCCTTGACCTGAGGTAACAGCCTGGCCGCCTGTTCGTGATTGATCAGTTGCTTTTCCATGGCCCCCTGCACAAGGGCCACCGACGACTGTAGAACCCCCACCCTGGTGGGTTCGTCTTGGGACTGAATTGCGAGGTCTTTGTTCTCCTGAAGCTTGCTCAGGAGTTCCCCTCGGCCGACATCAATCTCCATGCCCTTGGCGCGGTCCAGAATCCTCTGTCTGCCGCGCTGAGCAATCTCCGACATCTGGATCTCGAACGCCTGTCGATCAGACCGGGAGACAATGGTCTGCTGGGTCTCCGCCAAGGCCCCTTTGATAGCCTCGGAATATCGACTCTCATAGGTTTGATATTCGCGGTCTGTTATAGACCGCATAATCTCATCCTGCCGCTTCAGGAACTCACTCTGTGCACGGGCGTAGTTGAATCGGTCTTCCCGCTCCATGAGGTGCTGACCGACCCTGCGGAGGCTGTCCCCAAACTCCCTCAGTCCCGAGGATTGCGGCTCGACAGGCACCACGCGAAGGGATGAGCGCGGGCCGCCGCCCATGATGTCGTCAGGTATCCGAGGCATCAGCTATACCTGTCGTACAAAGTCGTGCCACCTTCCAGCAGATTTCCGACCGCAGCCAGCCTAGCCCTACGGCGGTAGGCTTTCCCTGCGGACCTGCGTTCAGCCGCCGCAAACTCTAGTCCCTGCCCGGAGGCTTCACCGGAGTAGAGTTCGGACAGGACGTTGAACGTCCCCTGGTCTTCCAATTCACCCAGGATGTTCTGAACCGTAGGATCGTCCACGCCCCCACCCGAAGCGGCCGCAATCGCTCTCGCTCGGCCTTTGGCCCGTTCGGCAATTCTCCTGGCCTGAATCGCCCGACGCTGAGAGACCGCCCGTTCTTCGTTCGCCTTGGCTTCCAGTTGCTTGGCTTCAAGGCGCGCAGCCGCAGCCGCGTTGTCACCTTCATCCAGCGTCCCAAGGAAATTCATGAACATGCCAGCGGCAGCGAGTTCCATCAGTATCTCCAGACTTCTTCGCCCTGGTGCATTCCAAGGTACTCAAACCCCAGGCGACGCAGTAACTTAGACGAGTTCTCCTGGCACCTGTCCCGAAAGGCATAGGCAGGCTTTCTCGTCTGGTCCACCCACTCCATCACCAGCAAGGCCCCACGGTAGATGTCTTTCGGAAAGCCTTTCGCCTCGTCTTTCACGTAGGAAAACACTTCCAATGCCTCGCCATGATCGGCATAGCCCGCGATGGCCAAGGGAATTTCCCCCATCAGCGCAACGCCTTTCATGCGGCAGGGGACGGGCTCACCATGAAAGCTCTCCCATATCTCATGGGTCAGAGGCACCAGCTCAGGCTTTTTCGTGGGCATTGACGTTGATCACCGCGCCCAGGACGGTCGCATGACGAGGGGAAGACGCTCGCAGGCACAGCCGCGCATCGGTGTCCCACTTACCGTTCACAGGGAATGCGGGATTGTCATAAGCGGTCCAATCCGCAGTGACTTCCGCGCCGTTCTCGATCAGCGGCAGGTTGTCGAGATGATCGAAGTCCTGCCCGACCTTCAGCCCTTGCCTATGTGTGGCACCGAGGATCAGGCCAATGTGGTCTATGCGCTTCTTCTGGGTGAGAGGCACAGGGGTCGCGCTCTGGAGTTTGGTTCCCTTGAAATCCGCCGTATAGGACAGCCCTACAACCACGTCGCTCGCCGCCGTCGACAGCGTGATCTGGCCGCCCGAGACCGTAAACGTCTTCGGCTCCCCGCCCTCATCAACAGAGTCTCCGTCCGCCCATACCACCACGGATTTGCCGTTCAGATGGGACAGCCCGGTAATCGTTGTCGTCGCCGACCCTGAATAGACCACATGGGAATCGACGCACTTGTTGACCGTCCCTCCATCACATTCGGATTCTTTCGCCCACTTCTCCAGAAACCTTCCCGTGGAGCGGTTCACCACGTAGTAGACGGCATCCTCGTCAGTTCCAGGCAGTACGATCACCTGTTCCACGTCCCCGTCCGTCTCGTAGTCCACCCAGGCCCTTACATCCTCCAGGCGGTCGAATAGCAGGATAGCCACGGTCCCATCAGAGCGAACGCAGTGAATACGTGTCTCGGGCTGGCGCTGTACGGCCAGGAACGTGATCCCTGGATCTCCAACCTCCGGTACAATGGCGGTCAGATCCCCGGACTCGTAGTTAAACGACTGCGCGCTGTACTCAAGGAGATAGACCTTCTGGCCTGATCTCTGGACGAACACCCCGCGAGTATCGACGGTCACAGCCGCTACGTTCGCGCTCCCCTGAGTCGAAGCGGGCTTGATAGAGAAATTCGTAGGCGTCAAAGGTTCATCAAAGGTAGATGACTTGACCGCCTTCTCCGATCCGTCCGTCCCAAGCAATAGCTGCTGAAGGGCCAGCATATAGTTGATCCGATCCACCGGACCTTGACCGATAGAACGGGAAATCGGCCCGTCATCCGCCGTGATCGAGTCATCGAAGTTCTCGAACCCGTCAGAGACCGACAGCCAAATCTTGTCTTTCCCCGCCCATCCAAGCCGCCCCTCCACCAGAGCCACCGCAGAGGGATAGCCGCGAAAGTCGCTCCAGGCACCCTCCCACCAGATGGAACTGGCATCCGTGCCGCCAAGGTCAGTCAATACCGCCGCACTCACAGACGTCCCCGAGGAATACGCGGTAATCCGCACGATCCCATCAATGGACCCGCCCGAATACTCCAGGGTCAGATCCACGGTGCCAGACGAGAAATCCCCGGATTTCACCCCGATCCGGTAGTAGATGATCTGGTTGTCCAAGTCGTCGTCATAGTTGACCGACCCGTTGGTGGTGTAGGTCGTCACATCCACCCAGTTGCCGGGCTCTCCCACCGAACGCTGAAGCGTCACCGTAGCTGTCCACGTGCCCGCCCGGGTGAGGGTGAAGATGCGGTTGTTCTCGACCCCGGAAACCCGGATATGGCCCGTAAACTGGTTTTCCGCCGTCACGCTCGCCGTCACCTTCTGGCCTACCGAGGTAATGCGAAACAGCCCGCCAACATGGGTGGACTTGAAGATGCTCTGCGACGCCGTCAGGGTCACATCGCCTTCTATGTCCGAAGATGAAATCGTGATCGGAGAGGTGTTCTGGTTTCTGAAAGGGCCGTTCTCGGGCTCGTATTTCACCATGGACCATGATCTGGTCCCACGCCTCTCAACCTTGTGCTGCTGGTAGCCGTCACACGCGAGATACACCACGTCAGCCGATTCGTCATAGCGGATACTGAACAAATCCGCTGCCGCGTAGGGCGACGTGAGGGAAACCGTGCCAGACTCCACCGCAACGGAGTTGACGAGCTTGGCTGACTTTGATCGTGTCGCAAACTGGATGTGGAAATTCCCCGTAGGGGTAAAGGCCAAGGAATGCTCGCCCGTCCCCAAAGTAGCCGACAGGTAGTCATCCGCGCCTGAGGTGGAGCCCACGCGGAGTGTCACCGGCCCCCGCTGAATGACGATCCTCAACGCATGCTCTGTTCCGGTCTCAGTAACCGTTACCTGCTGGGTGCGGCGCGCTTCGTTGAACCCTGTACCGATTAGACTGAGATAACCCCCAGTCGCCCAAGCGCTCGTTGCCCCGGACTCGTCATTGTCCGTCCAGCCCGATACATCAGAGGTAAACGCCCCGTTCGTGATGCTTGCCGATACCGCCGTTCGGGAGATGACGGTCTCAGATACCCAAAACTTCACCGCCGCATCTTCAAACTGAATCAGCGCGGTATCGTTGGTCCCAAAGATGAACGGGGCAAAATAGGTCACGCCATCCAACGTCCCCACATACCCAGTCCCTGGACGGAGTTTCATGGCGCCGAATACACGTGGCATCCAGTTCGTCTGGATTTCCGCCGACAGGGCCAGCCGGTCTACATCCAGCCTCGCCAACGCCAATGGCGACACGCGCCCACGGTTAAACCCGTAGACTTGTGTGATGTCCTTACCCATTAGCCTATCAGCCGACTACGCGAGCCCCGTTCGCCCCCTCTCGACCGCCGAGATCGCGACCACGAGCCCGCAGGCAGAACCCTCGACGGCTCGTTCTGGGCATCCTTCGCCCTGGCATCGAACAGCAGAGTCGGGCGTTTCGATTCAGGATCAGCCGCCGCTTTCAGCGCATCCGCCTTCGTGCGGTTCTGGGTCAGGCGTTCACAGACACGAGAGGCCAGATACACCACCGCCCAGCGTTCAAACGTCTTAGGCCACAGCGACAGGTCATTCCCATACGATGCATCGTTGGAGACGTACTTGACGTAAATGTCATCGACATCCGCGAACCAGTATTCGGCCTCGTCTTCGTATGCCTCCAGGGGATTCGAGAAGTGTTCATCCGCAGAAAACGCCGATGTTCTGATCCAGTCCGAAGGTTTCTCGAACGCCCTCTGATACCCGAAGTCGGGCTCGATAGACGGGTCATACGTGAGATGGGATGTGCGAGACGCGAAGTTCCAATGGCCCTGCCCCAGCAGGTAGTCAATCAACAACCCACTATCCCACACCACATCCAGCGTCCGCCTCGACTCGTTGTCTTCCGCCGCCGTGATGGACCGCTCGCCGATCTCCAAGAGCGCCAGGTTGTACAGCCGTAACTGACTGGCTGGCAGGGTAGAGACAGTCACTCGATCACCGCCAGGATGTTGTCCTCACGGACGAGTTGCAGTTCTTCGCCGTTGTGCATGACCGGCGCCCCGGCATAGCGGGCAAAGAACACACGATCCCCCGGAGCAACCCCCAGAGGCCGACGCCCACCTTTGGCCAGATCCTTGCCCGGGCCGACCGCCACCACCACACCACGGAACGGCGCCTGTACGGTCCCCTCCACCACCTTGACCAGACCGCCCGTATCAATCTCGCCACGTTCCTTGCGAATGCAGACGTGATCGTTCATGGGTCTCATCGCCGCGCTGCCGCCTCCGCGTCTTTTGCCTCACGGAAGGCCACGGACTTGTCCTCAATGCCTTCCTTGATCACCTTGCCGTCAGAGGTGCGGATTACCCGGTATTTGGCAGCAGGACCGGCCCACTTCACATCGAACATGGCTTCGGGTTCTTCCAGCGCGTCCGTCTCGAAACGCTTGCTGTAGACCTCCCGAACGTGCACCGCGTTGATGCCGGTTTGGCGCACCTGAAGATGCGCGTAATACGCCCCACCCTGCTCCTCGCACTCGATGTGATCCCCGGCCCTCAAGACGTTTCCGTGAAACGCCCAATACTCAGGCTCAAGGATTTCCTCGAAAGGAGTACCGTAGGGAATGACTGCCGTATATCGGGTACGGGCGAAGTCTCCACCCAGCAGCGCACCTTTCGGCAATACAAACCGCTGTTTCTTTGCTTCCATGTTTTCTCCAGATACAAAAAGGGGCGCCGAAGCGCCCCGTGAAGGATAGGACCGAGAATCAGGTCGTAACGGCCTGGTACTCGGCAGCCGAAGCCGCACCACCTGCCGTCACCGCAGTGACGAAGGCGATACCACCATCGTTGGTGTTGGAGTCGTAGATCAGCACCACGTCACCGAGCTTCATGCCCAGATCGTCGCCGTTGCTGAAGTAGTCAGTGCCAACCACGCTGGTAACTGCATCCGCAGAGGAATAGGTCCAGATGGTCTGACCACCGCCCACGCCAGGAACGGCAACACGCGGAGGATTGGAAGTTGCGTAAGCCATGTTACCTCCTTAAACCGTTGCGAAGCCGCTGCCGTCATGCAGGATCTGAATGACCCCGGACTGTTGCAGCATCTTCGAGCCCATGAAGGTGGAAGCGCGGCAGTACGAGTAGTCCTGCTCGTCGTCATAACCCACCGCCGTGTTGAAGCCCGCCATGTCAATGGCATGGCCCACCGCGTTCTTGTGGTAGACGTAGCACTTCTCGGTATCGGTCGCGTTGCCAGTCACCTGCGGGTGAGAGATCAGCTTGGTGTCGTTCCAGTCCCAGAAGCCGGGCTGGTCCTTCCACTTCGCCCCACCCTCGTAAGGCTGGCGCCGAATGTAGTCCGCGCTCGAAAACTCCGTGGTCTGCATCAGCCGGCCGATATAGGCACGGGACAGCAGAGACCACACGTTGCCATCGAACGGCACGTCATTGTTGCCGAGGGCCACCAGCGCATGGATGAACTGCTCAACCGTGGCAGCTTCGCCAGTCGCGTTGATCGCATTCGATGCCGTGTCCAGCTGGGCGATGATGTCAGAGTCCACCTTGCGGTTGATCACCGCCATCGTGGTCATCTGCATGATGGCCCGCTGATCGCCTTGCGCCTGAGTGATGTTGAACCGGGTCTTGCGGACCAGATCATGCCACTCGGCCAGCGTAGCGGTAAGCTGGGTCAGGTTGTCAGCACGAGCCGGGATAAGACCGTTCGCGCCACGAGTCACGGCAGTTGCGCTGCCGGAATCCGCCACGAGGAATACAGCCTGGTTGCCGTCCACGTTGGCTTCGGTAATCACCGAATCCCGCAGAAGGGACTGGTGCTGCTCGAAGCCCGCGATGAACTCCTCGCGGTAAATAGTCTGAAGGCTTGTTTCAGCCACGTCGATTCTCCTCAGTTAAAAGGTTTCACGCGCAGCTCTGATAGGGCCTGAGGATTTCGGCGTTGCGGATGGGGCCTTTCTGGGCGGGTCCGAAGATAGCCGCCTTCCGGGGTCCGCTGCCTGGTCCGAAGGGTCTTCGCTAGGCAGATTCCAAATCTATTCTATTCGGGAATGTTTTGCAAGCGATCATCCACGATTTTTCATGGATGACTCGGCCTCCAGCAGTCGGGAGAACTCCTGCTGCACCGCCGTATCCTTGTTGTACGCGGCGCGGTCCTTGCGCATGTAATCTCGAATCTCCTGCAAGCGTGACTGAATGCCTTGCAGGTTGTTCTGGCCCGTAGGCAGCAGGGTCGCGGCCGGGTTCGTCTCCCTCGCCATTTGCGCGAGGAACTGACGGAATCCAGGGTGATTCCCCACCGCCATGCCATCCGGGCCACGAGCATGGAACAGCCAGTCGGCGAAGTCCTCGCCCACGCTTTGCAGCAGTTCCCGGCCCGCGTTCAGGTTCAGTTTGTATTCCCCTTGAGGCCAAGCAGAACGAAGCTCCTGAATGGCCTTCTCCTGATGCTGTGCATCCGCCGTCGCCTGCTCGGTGCGCTGCTCTTCTTGAAAATTCACATACCAGTCCATGGCCTGGTTGAGATGATCGTTGGACCAGTTCTTGCCATGCGCAAACTCTCTGAAAGAGTCCACGATGGGAGCGTCTTCTTCGTCGAGTTCGACCCCGGAGGGCAATTCGATTTTGTACCCGTCAGCCGAATCGGGTACGCCGTTCTCCTTCCGCCAGGTGGATATTTCTTCCTCGGTGGCGTCGTCCGGCAGGCGCTGCTTGTAGTCACCAGAGCTGATCTTCTTCCTGAGGTCGGCAAACGCTTTCGCCACCATATCCGGTGACGTGAAGTTGGCCAGCGACTTGGCGAGCTTTTCGTCGCCGTTCGCCATGAGGTCGCGCCAGTTCTCGGGGAATGTGGTGGTGACCGTCTCCCTCTCATCACCAGACGCAAGTGGGTCCGTGACCTGCTCGGTAGTCTCGACGGTCTGCTGCTCGGTGGTTTGCGCGGTCTCGGTGGTCTGTTCCGTGGAGGATTGCTCCTCGGTCACTACTGCTTCAGCCATTGTGTCTCCTGTGGATCTGCCCTATCGGGGTCTTGCAGGTTTAAGTGCGCCCAATATCTTGGCGCGGTTGATTTTCGTCAGCTTCACCAACTGGGCACCGACAAACCGCATGCCCTCGGCGAAACTCGTTTCCCTATCCGTTCCTCGGAACGAAATGTCGTAATACCGGCACAGATGCTCCACCGTGCCTTCGATAACTAGCTTCTGCTGCTCCGGGGTCGCGTCCCCGTAGTAACACGCCTGCACAGCCGCCGCGTAGGGCGCGTTACTGGCCCAGTCGAACGGCTGAAGGGGGGAGCCAGGGGGAAGGTGATAACGCGGCTGTGGGACGTTCTGGAGCGACTCAGCCACTCACCGCCCCCGCAACCTGAGCCATCTGCTGCATGGCCAATGCTTCTTCCTGCTCGTTCTTCGCATTGGCGATCATCTGCCGGGCCGCTTCTTCACTCACGATCCAGTCAGCAGGCGCACCCAGACCGGAAATGGCATCGCGGAAGGCTTCGTGGATGTCCACATGCTTGGCCGTGGTCGGATCCACACCCGCCGCCATGCCAATCGTGTTCACCATCTCCTCGAACCGTACCGCCTTCTCGCGGTCCTCGGCGTGATGCAGGGGAGAGTCGAACTGGAACTGAACGTCAGCACCTCTGAGCGCCTGAGGAATCTCCCCGAAGGCGTTGTGCATCATCAGCAGCTCGAAGGTGCGATCACACAGCCCGCCGTTGTATTCCGCCTCCATGGGCTGGAACAGCGGGAGGGCCTGGCGGATGTACTCCTGAATCCGCTGGGACACCTCGTAGGCGGTCATCTCGCCGACCGGGGGCAGGGTCAATTTGTTCAGGTAGAACGCCGAGGCAATCGACTCCTTGATGTCGTCCCTGATGTTGAAGCCCGCAGGGAAAGCCCCTTTGTCCTGAACCAGAGGCCGCACAGCCTCGCCCAACCGCTCATCGTAGGCCGCATCAATCCACGTGAGCCCACCCGCCATCAGGTTGACATCACTCCTCAGTGCCTCGTGTGTGGCCAACAGGGGCGGATTCACGTACTTCTCGCCCGCCTCCAGCAGCGTAAGGGTCACAGCCTGTATCAGCCGCGCATCCGGCAACGCCACCACCACCGCAGGGGAATACGCATACTGGCTCTGAGAAACCGTGGACCAGCGCGGAATCACGTACCTGAAGAAGTCCAACTCCACATCTTCCATGACGTGCTTGTTGTCCTTGTCGTAGTACACCGAGCGGTACTTCCGCTTCTCCCCAGGCACCAGACAGTGGACGCAGTTGATCTCCTTGAACGGCTCCTTCTCCATGCACTGCCGTACTTTCTCGTGCACGTCCTTGAATTTATTGATCAGGTCACGTGCTGTCGGCTTCCAGCGCAGAAAGAACGTGTCAATCTGACCAGCCACGTTCTCAGACCACGCGCAGTCCTTCAGATGCCAATTCCTGTACAGCAGGCGCGCTTGCGTCCGATCCACCTCCACAGAGATAACCGCCTGCCCGAACGCAGCGAAGTCATGATCTCCCTCTTTCGTGGCCCGCACGAAACACGCCTGACGGTCGTACATGGCCCGTCTTTGCAGACCAGCCGCCCACTCCAGCCATTGCTTGACCTCAGTGGTCTCCTGGTCCTCTCGGCCCAAACCGATCTGAAACCAGTTCTCCTGCCGGCGCAGCATGGACGAGAACGCATCACCCAGATCCCTACGCGCCAGCACGGGATAGCCCGTCATGAGGTTGTCCGCGAACTCCTCGCCCAGATAGCGCGTGTAGGTGAAGTTCGCCCGCTCGGGGTAGAAGTGCTCAGCGATGACCTGCCACAGCGAGTCGAGGGACGACTTCTTGCTGAACAGGTGCTCCTCCATCTGCATGAGGAGTTTTAGGTCTTCCACGGCATTAACCTTTTCAAATATTGCTCGTTAGATGCCACGCCCCGCACGGGCACTTGTATGCGCGAAGGCGACGGTGCTTACCATGGAGCCTGGCGCGTCGCCGCGCATGAGACTTGCTAGAAAATGGGACCTTCCCCGGCGTCGGGCACACAGCACACAAATCGACGCGGTAGGCAGCCTCCATCACCCCAGCCCATCACTCAGAATCGTGCTCTGCCGACCACTGGAGAGCTTCC
>OBIC01000266.1_pt1 | contig 18054 bp, 13 predicted proteins | sample 1519831 | NCBI WGS metagenome assembly OBIC01 (sample SAMN03019805, study PRJEB22545) | beach sand metagenome | biome: beach; feature: sea beach; material: beach sand | place: USA: Municipal Pensacola Beach, FL | collected 2010-10-20 | depth 40-45 cm m | reverse complement strand
ATACAGCGCCAGTCGACCCAAGTGGGTCCGCATTTGGTCAATTGCCCAGGCAAGGTCTGGCACACTATCGACCAAGGTGCCATCAAGGTCAAAGAGAATGGCTTTTAGGGCGGGTTTCATCGCGCCAGTTCTGCACGCATGGCCTGGATCACCTGGGCATAATCATCCGCATTAAAAATGGCAGAGCCGGCGACAAAGGTATCCGCCCCGGCGGCAGCTATTTGGGCAATGTTGTTGATGTTGACACCACCATCCACTTCCAGGCGAATGTCGAAGCCTGAAGCATCGATCAAATAGCGGGCTTCCTTTAATTTATCCAGTGTTGCGGGGATGAAGCGCTGCCCGCCAAACCCAGGGTTCACCGACATGAGTAAAACCATGTCGATTTTATCCATGACGTATTTCATATGATCCAGGGGTGTGGCGGGGTTAAAGACAAGGCCGGCTTTGCAACCGCAGTCTCGGATCAGCTGGAGGCTTCTGTCAACGTGTTCGCTCGCTTCTGGGTGGAAGGTGATGTATGTGGCCCCGGCATCCGCAAAATCAGGAATCAGTCTGTCAACGGGCTTGACCATCAGGTGTACGTCAATGGGTGCTGTGATCCCGTGTTTTCTCAGTGCTTCACAAACCATCGGCCCAATGGTCAGGTTAGGTACATAGTGGTTGTCCATAACATCAAAGTGGACAATATCTGCACCGGCACTGAGTACATTTTCAACATCTTCGCCAAGGCGGGCAAAGTTAGCAGAGAGGATAGAGGGAGCAATCAGGTAATCATTCATTCAAAAACCTCATGTGTTGGCGCTGGCTTTTTGTAACTCCGCTGAGGAGTATAAGAGGTGTTGTTGAGGGTCTAATACAGAAAGCCCAGTGGAGCGTACGGCTTTGGTTAACCCGTTGGTATAAAAAGGTAAATGTCAGGTAGGGCGCTAAGATGCCATAGGCAGAAGTGTTCCACCTATGGCAAAGCATGTGTACAAGGTTAGCTGGCTTTGCGTTCCTTGACTTCTTTAATGACAGCTTCAGCAACATTGGCTGGGCACGGCATGTAGTGTGAAAATTCCATAGAGAACTGGCCACGTCCTGAGGTCATAGTGCGTAAGTCGCCAATGTAACCAAACATTTCGCTCAGAGGCACGTCCGCTTTAATCCGGACGCCTGTCGAAGCAGGGTCCTGTGCTTTGATCATGCCGCGTCGGCGGTTCAAGTCACCAATCACATCGCCGACATGATCCTCCGGTGTAAAAACATCGACTTTCATCACCGGTTCAAGCAGCTGTGGTGCTGCTTTGGGTATGGATTGGCGGTAGGCGCCACGTGCTGCGATTTCAAAAGCGACAGCGGAAGAGTCAACCGCATGGTAGGCGCCGTCCATTAAGGTAATCTTGACATCCAATAGAGGGAAGCCTGCGAGAATGCCCTCTTGCATACAGGAGCCAAAGCCTTTTTCAACAGCTGGCCAGTATTCCCGAGGCACGTTACCACCAGTGACTTTAGATTCGAAAACAAATCCCGAATTTGTTTCGCCGGGCTCAATGACATAGTCAATTTTACCAAACTGACCGGCGCCACCGGATTGTTTCTTGTGGGTGTAGCTGTCTTCAACGCGTTGGGTGATTGTTTCTCGGTAAGCCACCTGGGGCTTACCGACTTCAACGTCTACATTGTGAGTACGGCGGAGAATGTCTACCTTGACGTCGAGGTGGAGTTCGCCCATGCCTTTAATGATGGTTTCGCCACTTTCCTGGTCGGTTTCCACTTGAAAAGAGGGGTCTTCCTGCACCATTTTGCTTAAGGCAAGTCCCATTTTTTCAGTACTGCCTTTGTCTTTCGGTGTGACAGAGACAGAAATCACCGGGTCAGGGAAGACCATGGGTTCCAGCGTTGCAGGTGCTTTAGGGTCGCACAGCGTATGTCCGGTTTGGACATTTTTCATGCCGACAATTGCAACGATGTCACCCGCCTGAGCCGAATCGATTTCCTCACGGGAGTTAGCATGCATTTCGACAATACGCCCGATTCTTTCGGTTTTTCCGGTGAAGGTGTTGAGGACCGTATCGCCCTTTTTAAGTTTGCCGGAATAGATGCGTGTAAACGTCAAAGCGCCGTAGCGGTCATCCATGATTTTGAAGGCCAGTGCACGAAGAGGCCGGCCGTCATCAACGACAGCAAACTCACCTGTTTCATTGCCTTCCAGATCAACTTCTGGTTGAGGGTTCACCTCGGTCGGGCTTGGCAGATAGCTGACGACAGCATCCAGTAAGATTTGAACACCTTTGTTTTTGAAGGCCGAGCCGCAAAAGGTCGGGAAAAAGTCGAGGTTGATCGTACCTTTGCGAATGCAGCGTTTAATATCGTCAAGAGAGGGTTCCTCTCCTTCCAGGTAGGCTTCCATTAAATCGTCGTCTTGCTCAACGGCTGTTTCGATCAGTTTTTCGCGGTACTCTTCAACTTGATCAACCATGTCAGCGGGGACATCCTGGATTTCATAATTTTTGGGGTCACCGCTGTTGTCCCAGACCCAGGCTTTGCGAGTCAGGAGGTCAATAACACCTGAAAATTCGTCTTCACGGCCGATGGGAAGGACCATGACAAGTGGTTTGGCTCCCAAAATCTTTTCGACTTGACCGACAACACGGAAGAAGTCAGCGCCCAGGCGATCCAATTTGTTGACGAAAATGATCCGCGCTACTTTGGATTCGTTGGCATACCGCCAGTTTGTTTCTGACTGAGGCTCCACGCCACCTGATCCGCAAAAAACACCCACACCGCCATCAAGTACTTTGAGTGACCGGTAGACTTCAATGGTGAAGTCTACGTGCCCAGGCGTATCGATGATATTGAGACGATGGTCTCCCCAATAACAGGTGGTTGCAGCTGACTGGATTGTGATGCCCCGTTCACGCTCCTGGTCCATAAAGTCAGTGGTTGCTTCGCCATCATGCACTTCACCGATTTTGTGCGTCTTTCCTGTCAAATTAAGGATGCGCTCTGTGGTTGTCGTTTTACCGGCGTCAACGTGGGCGAATATCCCGATATTCCGGTAATGGCTCAAATCTGTCATGTTCTCTCTCGAATCGTATTGGGTTAGTTTGAATGTACCGCTTTGTTTGCTATTGCATTAAGCAGGGCTTTTGGGAGCATCTAAAACAAAATATGCAGAAAAGCAATATTTTAGCAGTTAGATATAATGCAATGCCAGTCTAAAGCACTTTATTGTCAAGCGTTAATGTGGCATTACGAATGTAAAATGATCAGCGTTAACCCATGGAAAAAGTGGTTGCTCTCGTCATGCTTGCGCCAATCAGTGAGTACCAGGTCGGCGCCAGGCTAATACCATGCATTCGATGGTCATCACGCACACATCATTTTGATTAAACACCTTGTGCTCATAGCGAAAAACGCCCCTGTCAGGCTTGCTTTGAGAGGGTTTGACTTCGGTGATCGTTGAGATCACGCGCAGAGTATCGCCCGGGAACACCGGCTTGAGGAAGTACATTTTCTCAATACCGGGGGAGACAATGCCGGCGATTTTGTGCATAAAGCCTTGAACAGAGAGGCGTTGGGCGATCCCTGCTGTATTCCACCCACTGGCGATCAGCCCACCGAACTCTGACTGTTTAGCCGCTTCTGGGTCGACATGAAAATAGATCGGGTCATACTGTTTGGCGAAGGTGATGATTTCTTCTTCGGTGATTGTGTACTGGTCAGACTCAAAGGTCATTCCGATTTCAAGGTCATCCAGGTAGTATTCAGGAGGGCTTGTTTGATCAATCATTTTTCCATCATCATAGTGTGCAAGAATATGTAGAGTTTATCGTATTTTGATCAAACCGAAGTGGTTGATATTTCGTTTGGATATTGAATGATGACCTTGCAGATCTCCCGTTTGACTTACTATCCCTTAAAATCGGCCCAAGGAATATCGGTTGAAACCGCCGCGCTTCAAGCACGGGGTTTGGAACATGATCGCCGTTGGATGCTGGTTGATGTTCACGGCGACTTTCTCACTCAGCGGACACATCCTCAGATGGCCCAGTTGCAAGCCCGCGTTGTTGAAACCGGCTTACAGATAGCGGGCCCTGAAGGAGACAGTATTCTGGCGCAGCCGAGGGGAAAAGAATGGATTCCCGTCACGGTTTGGGGTGACCGGCTGCAAGCTGCAGCGTGCTCCGTGGAAGTTGATCAATGGCTGTCGAACTTTCTTGGAGAGGCTTGCCGTCTGGTTTACATGCCAGATTCCGTCATGCGTGAAGTGGATCCGGACTATCGGAGTGGTGAGGGTGATATTGTCAGCTTTGCTGATGGTTTTCCGGTGCTGGTTGTGACAGAAGCCTCTTTGAAGATATTGAATCGTTCATTAGAACACCGGGTTCCCATGAACCGCTTTCGCCCTAATATTGTGATTAGCGGCAGTGAAGCGTTCGCAGAAGACACATGGCAGGCGATAGAGACAGATACAATAAGGCTTAACATTGTGAAGCCCTGTAGCCGATGCCAAATCACAACAATCGATCAAGTCACCGGTCAGCGCCCGGATCGTCACGAACCCTTAAAAACACTGAAACAAATGCATGCCTGGCAAGGGCAGATTTTTTTTGGGCAAAATGCCATCCCCGTGAAAACAGGGCAGATTGCCGTGGGTGACCCGGTGCATGCAATATTCAAAACATAAACATCGCGCGATAACAGCCAAAGGTTGTTGAAATCGCGGTTTACCAGGAGGTCATCATGCGCCGAATCTTTCCCATTTTGTTGCTTTGGATGCTTACGCCCCCACTGCTTTTTGCGGCAACACCGGTGCCGGTTGAAGGCCGACAGGGCGTGGTTGCCTCTGCATCCGCATTAGCCTCAGAAGTTGGCGTCAGCATTATGAAGCAGGGAGGCAATGCCATTGATGCAGCGGTTGCGGTTGGTTTTGCGCTGGCCGTCACCTACCCTTCGGCCGGCAACCTGGGAGGAGGAGGGTTTATGGTTATCCACACCCAGGGGGGTGATCAGGTGGCCCTGGATTTCCGCGAGGTTGCGCCGTTGAGTGCGCACCGCACGATGTACCTGGATGATCAAGGCAATGTGACGCGTGACTCGGTCAAAACGCATAAAGCCGCCGGGGTACCGGGCAGTGTGGCCGGGCTGCTGGACGCACTGGAAAAGTACGGGACACTCAAGCGGCGTGATGTCCTGAAACCTGCCATAGAGCTGGCCCAAAAAGGTTTTGTTTTACCGGCTCACCTTGCTGCGCAGTTTGAAAAGCAATTGGAAAGTATGGCGGCTTACCCCGCATCGATGGAAACGTTCAGCCGTAACGGCGTGCCCTATGTGGCGGGTGACCTTTGGAAGCAGCCTGATTTGGCCAAAACACTGCAACGTATTGCTGATCAGGGAAAAGAGGGTTTTTATAAAGGTGAAACCGCGCAGCTCATTGTTGATGAAATGGCCAGAGGGAATGGGCAAATAACGCTGGAGGACCTTGCCCGGTACCAGGCCAAATGGCGGGAGCCGGTTTCTGGCACCTATCGGGGCTACCGGGTTACCAGCATGCCCCCGCCTTCATCAGGGGGAGTGTTAATTCTGGAAATGCTGAACATGCTCTCCCCTTACCCGGTTGCTGAACTCGGCTGGAACAGCGCCGAACTGGTGCACTTAATGGTTGAGGCCGAGCGCCGGGCCTATGCGGATCGTGCTGTCCACTTAGGTGATCCGGACTTCTATGCCGTACCGGTAGAGACCTTGATTTCACCTGAGTATGCGAAGCAACGTTTCAGTGACATTGATTCGGATAAAGCCACGGACAGCGAGGCCGTGGGAGCGGGCCGCATCCCAGCGGAGAGCCCGGAAACGACGCATTACTCCGTTATGGATGCAAAGGGCAATGCCGTTGCGGTGACCACAACGCTGAACTGGGGCTATGGCAATAAAATTGTCGTGGCGGGCGCCGGCTTTCTATTGAACAACGAAATGGATGATTTTGCCGCCAAACCCGGTGTGCCCAACAGTTACGGCTTGCTGGGCAGTGAGGCGAATGCGATTCAACCCCGGAAGCGCATGCTCAGCTCCATGTCGCCGACGATTGTCAGCCAGGCGGGTCGCCCCTTATTGGTCACGGGTTCCCCTGGTGGTTCCACCATCATTACCACGACGTTGCAAGTCATCCTAAACATTATTGACCACAAGATGTCGTTGAATGACGCAGTGGGCTTGCCGCGCTTTCACCACCAGTGGAAGCCTAACCAGATTTTTTATGAGCCTTACGCTTTGTCGCCGGATACGCTAAAACAACTCAAGCAGAAACAACACCAAGGGCTCACCGTTAGCAAGCGTCTGATTGGAGATGCTAATTCCGTCTTATTTCGTGATGGCGTGCTGCAGGGCGTAAATGATCCCCGTAACCAGGGAGGAACTGCCGCTTATTAAAAAGATAGGGCGGACCGTTTGCTAACACTCGCAGATCCCCTATCAAAAGGCTTTAAAGGTTATATTTTCCGCGGTGTTTCATTTCTAGCTAAATGCCACAGACCCTAGCCTGAGGGCATTGGGGTTATTAAGAGCTCGGGGCGTAGACGCAAGTTTCTCGCAAACTGGAACGCTTGGCGAAGGTGCCGACATTGAGTGGCTGGTACCCCCTTTCATTTATCTCAGCAGAATAAAAAAGGCGCGCTGGCCACGTTGAATGTTCAGGAGTAATTCCGGCTCGTTTGCCGCAAGGCGCAGCAAGTCGTCCAGATCTTGCACGCGTTTCCGGTTAATTGACAGTATGATGTCCTTTTCCCGCAACCCGGCTTCCCAGGCTGGACTGCGTTTGTCCACGTGTTGAACGTAGACGTATGCGATCGTTTGGTAGCGGTCTTTCTCTTCGTGAAAGGCAAATTCAGCGCCGACAAGGTAAGGGGAGATTTGCTCCCCATTTGCAAGTGTTTTTGAACGCTCCTGTATCTCTGCGCGGATGATGACGGCTTTCCCATCGCGGATGATTTGCAAGTTGACTTGTTCGCCGACGCGTAACAGGCCGATGATATTGCGGATATCGTTAACACTGGTGACGCGCCGGTTCTCCAGCATGGTGATGACATCTCCGACTTTGAGACCAGCTTTCTCAGCAGCAGAGTCCGCCTCGATCTCCGTGACGATGACACCTTGAGGTGCTGTGATACTCAGGCTTTGGGCCAAGTCGGCAGAGAGGTCTTGAACGCTGATGCCCAGGCGGCCTCGGCGGACTTCGCCATAATCAATCAGCTGTTGCATGATTTGCTTGGCCATATTCGCCGGAATGGCAAAGCCGATCCCAACATTACCCCCACTGGGGCCTAAAATAGCGGTGTTGATGCCCACCAATTCACCGCGCAAATTGACCAGTGCACCGCCGGAGTTTCCAGGATTGATTGAGGCGTCTGTCTGGATAAAGTCTTCATAATCTTCAATGCCCAAGCCACTTCGGCTCAGTGCGCTGACGATCCCTGAGGTGACTGTTTGCCCAAGGCCAAAAGGGTTGCCGATAGCCACCACGAAGTCTCCGACGCGCAGCGTGTCGGAATTACTCCAGGGAATTTGTGTGAGCTGGCTGGCTTGGATTTGAATAACCGCCATATCGGCCAGTGGATCGCTGCCGCGTAGTTTGGCAAAAAAACGTCGCCCGTCATTGAGTGTGACTTCGATTTTATTCGCGTTTTCGATGACATGGTGGTTTGTGACGATATACCCTTGTTTGGCGTCTACAATGACACCAGACCCCAGGCTTTGTGTTTGTCGCTCCCGTGGTTGATCGGGGATGTCAAAAAAACGGCGGAAAAAAGGGTCTTGGAAAAGAGGGTTGCTCTGGACTCTGACAGCGCCTCGCGTGGCAATATTGACCACGGCAGGAGTGGCCTTTTCGAGCATTGGAGCCAGACTTGGCATGGGCTGGCCGTTAACGGCCGCAGGCAAAGCGGTGTGAGCCTGTTGAAGTGTAACCAGCAATAACAGAAGGCCAAGCAGGGATTTGCTCAGGCCATCAAAGCGGTTTAACACGCTTCCTCCTCTACGCGGTGTTTGGCCTGGATGAAGTCCTTATGTGGCAGGTAGATCAAGTCAGCAATTCTGCGCAGCAGGTGTTCTTCGTATTTATCTAATTGATTATCTGAGAATGCGACTCGCCAGAGTTGCTCCATCAGCGTTTGTTTTTGCTCCGGTGTGTAGTGGTCTTTGATTAATTTCGTAAATTCGTAGAGCGAAGAGGCGGATTCGCTTTCTTCCATTGCCATGGACACAAGCGTTGCGGATTCCGCATCGGATATGTCCAATGTTTTTTGCAGTGATTGAGTGATGGCTTCGATTTCTTCCGGCTGGAGGGAAAAGTCTGCGCGTCCAATTTCAATCAATAGTGCCGCTGCCGCCATATTCAGGCGGTGATCCGATAATTGTTCGTCTGTTTGCGACATACTGCTTTGAAAGAACTTTTGAATTCGGCTTATCATGATTAAGTTAGCCTGTGGTTGTTAGCTCGTAATATGCATTTGAGTGTATCAATCACTGGGTGATTGGCAAGGGGTTCCTTTTTTCTTCTGTCAAGATAGTAATAAGCGGCTTTCTTTAAAGGTTGCTAGAATTTGCCGTTATGGTTTAGGCGCGCCTGATACATATTGAGTGGTATCTATGTGATATGGCATCAATGACACTAGAATGGTTTTTTAACCTTATCTTATGAGAGTAAACTTTCCCTGCATATGGTTTCTATTCCATTAAATATCGCGTCCCGATTTGATTTCTCTAAGCGGCTGGGTCGGTTGCCCACGGTACTGAATGTATTGCTGGTTATTCTATTGGGGTATTTGACGGCGGCGCTGGCAGTGAGTTTTTTGCCGAAAAGTCAAAGCGCAATGGCGGTAAAAAGTCCGGTTTCAACAGAGCGTAAAGCCAGTACCATAAAAGGCCAGCAACAGGTTGGGAAGGTAGTGGCGCAGTCTCACCTTTTTGGTCGCGCCGGTACAACGAAGAAACCCGAAGTCCAAAAGACTGAAAATGCCCCGGTGACCCAGCTTAACTTATCTTTACAAGGTGTTTTGGCGTTTACACCCCCTGAGATGGCAATGGCCATTATTCGCCCAGATAACAAAGAAGAAAAAATCTACGGTATTGATGACGAGATCGTGAGCAACGTAACGTTGAAAGAAGTGCATGCCGATCGGGTGATTATCAGCCGTGCTGGTAAGCTTGAAACTCTGCAATTGCCCGAAAAAATGGATTCCTTTCAGGTTAAATCGGCTCCTCGTACATCATCAAGCCGTCCTCGTGCAGCTGAGAGAGCAACCAAGCCGACCCCTCAAAATCTTGAAAAGCTGTCCTCAAATCCCGGGGAACTGAGAGCTGAGCTGGTAAAAAACCCGGCGATGTTAACGCAGTTAGTCACAACGAAACCCTATCGGCAGGACGGTAAGCTTCTCGGTTATAAGATTCAGCCCAAGCATCGGGAAGACATTTTACAGTCTCACGGATTACAGGCGGGTGATGTCATCACCCAAGTCAATGGCATTCCAATCAATAGTTCCCAACGGGGATTGCAAGCGCTCAGAAAGCTGGTCAAGGCGGAGGCGATTGATCTCATTGTATTGCGGAACGGTGCTGAAATACCACTTTCGATCTCTCTCCAGTAGCCGTTATAGATAAATATGACACGTGCCATAATGTTGAAATGTGTTTAAGATATACTCGTAAGTCACGGAATAGACTATAAAAGAGTTAATTACGGAGCGCTTTTTTGGTTTGTATATGGATAAGAATAAACTTTTTAATCAATATTTTTGCCAACGATTTCAGAGCATTGCGCTTCTTTTAGTAAGCTTGATTAGCTGTTTTGGGTACTCAAGTGCGTTTTCAGATACGTTTACCCTGAATTTAAAAAATGCGGATATCACTTCATTTATTTCTACGGTATCCAAGCAAACGGGTAAAAACTTTGTAGTCGATCCGCGTGTTAAAGCCAAAGTCACTGTGATTTCTTCACGGGAAATGGACGCGGATGAGTTATATGAAGTGTTCCTTTCTGTCCTGCAGGTTCACCAGTTTTCAGCTGTTCCTACCGGAGATGTGATTAAGATCATTCCTGATGTGAGCGCCAAACAGAGTCCCGTGCCTGATCTGGTTAAAGGTTCTCGGAATGATCAGTTAGTGACCCACGTTATCAATATAGAAAATGTGCCAGCTGCCCAGCTTGTACCCATCTTACGTCCTTTGGTGCCTCAGCAAGGCCATTTGGCGGCTTATGCGGCGACAAATGCCCTGATTATTACAGACCGGGCTGCCAACATCAGTAGAATCACAAAAATCATCAAGCGTATAGACCGCCCGGATAATGAAGAAATTGAGGTAGTGCAGTTAGAGAATGCTTCAGCCAGTGAGGTTGTACGCATTTTAGGAGCGTTAAAGCCGGCGACCGGCGCTAAAGGCGCGAATACCCCAGGTAACATCAAGCTCGCCGCCGATGAACGAACAAACAGCATATTGATCAGTGGCGACCGGGCGGCAAGATTGCGTACACGCAGTCTCATTGCCCACTTGGATACACCGACGGAGTCAGGTGGGAATACCCGTGTTGTTTATTTACGTTATTCCAAAGCTGAAGATCTGGCCAAGGTGCTTAAAGGTGTCTCCGAAGGGCAGGCTAAAGTCGGAGTCGCCGGTCAACCTCAGACGGCTCAGGCTCGGGCGAATGCCAGCAAGCAAAAGGAATCCCTAGACATTCAGGCTGATACGCATACGAACTCTTTGATTATTACTGCTCCTCCTGATGAAATGCGTAATATCCTGGCGATCATCCGGCAGTTGGATATTCGTCGGGCTCAGGTGTTGATTGAGGCAATTATTGCTGAAATATCGCAAAACAAGTCTAATGCTCTGGGTGTCTCTTTTGCGACTAATGGCATTGATAAGGGCGCGCCGGCGGGCGTTATAAATTTGGGTAACATGGCTGCAGAAATCGCCAGTGCCGTTGCCAACCCGGCTAATATCGGGCTTGGGAGCACGCTTGCTTTTGGTGATATCACCGGCGATATCGATTTTGGCTTTATCGTTCGTGCGATCGCCTCCGATGCGGCTAATAATATTCTATCGACGCCTTCGCTGGTCACGTTGGACAACCAGGAGGCGGAGATCGTGGTTGGTCAAAATGTGCCCTTTGTGACTGGTCAAACGACTTCATCGAATAATGACAACCCCTTTCAGACGATTGAGCGCCAGGATGTCGGCCTGACATTGAAGGTTCTGCCACAAATCAATGAAGGCAACTCCATCAAGATGGATATTTCCCAGGAAGTTTCCAATGTGACCAGTCAAGCTAATTTAGCCAATGCCGTTGATTTGGTCACCCAGAAAAGGGCGATTAAAACGACGGTGATCGTGGAGGATGGGCAGACACTGGTGCTCGGTGGGTTGATTGATGAAACGCTCAGAGATACTCGTGAAAAAGTTCCTCTACTTGGAGATATCCCCCTCTTAGGGCGCTTATTTCAATATCGGGGGACCGAAAAAGCAAAACAGAACCTGATGATCTTTATGCACCCCGTCATTTTGCGTGATCGCACATTGGAGGATTACCATAGCAGTCGCAAGTATAATTTCCTTCGTACCCAGCAGTTATTAAGTGAAGAGAACAGCATTGGCCTGTTGAAAGGTGAAGGTCCGGTATTGCCGGAACTGGAAGTACTTTTCAATAATCAACCGGTCAAGCGTTCTTCAAGTGGCCGGGAATCGGGTGAAGTTAAGCCGGAGGCCCAACCAAAAGCCCCCCTTCCAGAGCCTTTAGCGCGCCGTTCGGTTGATCCTGATCCAGTCGCGTCACAGCCATCCGCAGCAGGAACACGGAATACGATTCAGGCTGTCAGGCACAGTGAGAGTTCTGTGCAAACCCGGCTAGTCTTTGACTTACAGCAGCCTTTGGCTTCACCCGTTCAAAAGTCGACGAGTCAAGCAGGCGTTGCCATTTTCCGTCTAAAAAATACCGTGCTCGGTGACAATATTATGATCCCGGCTATGCCCATTGCCCATGTTAACAATATGGCGTTAGAGCAACGGGGTGACGATGTTTTTCTGTTTTTACGCCCAGCGGTTGATACAACGTTGAAACACTATGAACTGAATCCTGGGGCAAGCCCTTCTCATCGGCTGGTGATTGACATCATGCCCAAGAGTCAGTGACATGGCGGAAACAGAATTCAGTGCGTCAAATGACGGTAAGCTGCCTTACTCTTTTGCCAAGCGTCATGGTGTACTAATTGAAAGCCTTGAGCCCAGTGTTACGCATGTGGTGCATCGTCCCGGTGTACAGGCATCCACCTTATTAGAGTTGAGGCGCAAAACCAAACGTCCGCTGGCGCTCAAACCGGTAGATGCGGAAACCTTCAATGGCTTACTCGCCCGCAGTTATGAAGGCAGCACGCATCAGGCCATGGACATTATTGGTGACCTTGATAGTGATACGGACTTAAATAGCCTGGTTGAAGCTTTGCCAGAACCAGAAGACCTGATGGAGTCTGAGGATGATGCACCGGTGATCCGGTTGATCAATGCCATTCTGTCAGAATCCATCAATAAAGGTGCCTCAGATATTCACATAGAGCCTTTTGAACAACGCTTAAGTATCCGTTTTAGGGTGGACGGCGTTATGCAGGAAATGTTGGAGCCGCCTCGAAAAATGGCGCCTTTATTGATCTCGCGTATCAAAGTTATGGCCAAACTGGACATTGCAGAAAAGCGTTTGCCTCAAGATGGTCGAATGTCCCTTCGCTTGGCGGGGCGACCTGTCGATGTGCGGGTATCAACGCTACCTTCGGGGCATGGTGAGCGTGTTGTTTTACGGTTATTGGACAAACAGGCTGGCCGCTTAGATATTGATCACCTGGGAATGTCGAACGTTGCCAAAAATCACCTGCTGGGCGTGCTCAAGATGCCGCATGGCATCGTGCTGGTTACCGGGCCAACCGGTGCCGGTAAAACAACTACGTTATATGCTGCACTGGGCCGCTTGAATACGCGCCGAAATACGATACTCACTGTGGAAGACCCCATCGAATATTATATTGACGGCATTGGACAAACACAGGTCAATAACAAAGTTGACTTGACCTTTGCAAAGGGCTTGCGAGCGGTTTTGCGGCAAGATCCCGATATCGTCATGGTCGGTGAGATTCGTGACTTGGAAACAGCCGAAATTGCTGTGCAAGCAAGCTTGACCGGGCACCTGGTGTTATCCACATTGCATACCAACAGTGCCGTGGGTGCGGTCACGCGTTTGCGCGATATGGGTATTGAGGCCTTTTTGCTATCTTCCAGCTTGATTGGGGTGGTTGCTCAGCGTTTGGTCAGAGTCTTGTGTCCTAACTGTAAAGTTCCGCACCTACCGAGCGAGACCGAGTGTGAAGCCATTGGAATCACCGCTAAAATGGATGCTAGCGGGCAGTTCAGCTCGGATTCAGTGCCTGAAATTTACGGCCCACAAGGTTGTGATCAATGTAACCACACCGGTTATGTTGGTAGAACCGGTACCTATGAAGTGATCCCGATTAATGACCATCTGCGTAACATGATTCATGATGGTGTGGGTGAATACGAAATGGAAAAATATGCAAGAACCATTTGCCCGGGCATCATGGATGACGGCCGTCGACTGGTACTTGACGGCCTGACCTCTGTTGAAGAAGTCTTACGCGTAACGCGCGAAATGTAATCCTGATGCCTGCGTATGAATACAAGGCGCTAAATGAAAGTGGACGCGAAGTTAAAGGTGTTCTGGAAGGGGATAACGCGCGCCAAATCAGGCAGCAGCTGCGTGAAAAGAAACTGACGCCTCTCTCCGTTTCGGAGGGCTCATCACGAGGCAGAAGCGCTTCGGGCAGTAAGAAAAAGACGGTGAGAGGTGGCCTCAGTACTGCAGAACTTGCCTTGATTACCCGCCAGATAGCAACCTTATCGGCGTCAGGTTTGCCGTTGGAAGAAGCACTCTCAGCGATAGCCAGTCAAAGCGAACGCCAGAAAACAAAAGCGCTCATACTCTCTGTTCGTTCGCGGATTTTAGAAGGGCATACCTTTGCGTCGGCCTTGTCCGATTATCCGAAAGTTTTCCCAGAAATTTACCGCGCAACCGTTGCAGCAGGAGAACAATCAGGACACTTGGATGCAGTGCTTGAAAGGCTGGCAGACTACACCGAAGACCGGCAATCGGTGAAACAAACTGTGACCAAAGCCTTAATGTACCCCATGGCACTGGTCATTGCCGCAATTGCGATCGTATCTTTACTGCTGGCTTATGTTGTCCCACAAGTTGTGGGTGTATTTGACAGCCTGGATCAAGAGCTGCCTGCGTTGACTCGTATGTTAATTATGGCCAGCGACTTTTTACGCGCCTGGGGACTGGGTGTATTGGCCGTTATTGTTATTGTATTTATTCTGTTCAGGCGCGCATTGAGAAATGAGGCATTCCGGCTCAAGGTCGATACGTTTTATCTCAAGATTGGTTTTGTCAGCAAGCTGATACGCGCATTTAACAGCGCACAGTTTGCACGGACACTGAGTATTCTCGCATCCAGTGGAGTTCCCGTGCTTGAAGCGCTCAGTATTGCCTCCGCAGTGCTGACAAACCGATTGATGCGCCAAGCGGTAAAAAATGCCGCCGTTCAGGTACGGGAGGGTTCCAGCTTGAGTGCGTCTTTAAAGCGAACAGGGCTTTTTCCGCCTATGATGCTTCACTTGATTGCCAGTGGTGAGTCCTCCGGGCGCCTGGGTGATATGTTGGAAAAAGCGGCCACTCAGCAAGAAAGAGAGCTGGATTCTGTACTCACGATTTTTCTCGGCTTGTTTGAGCCGCTTATTATTCTGGTGATGGGTGGTACCATCTTAATCATCGTTTTAGCGATTCTTTTGCCTATCTTCCAGCTCAACCAACTGGTGAGCTAGAGGCCTTCGGGCAGTAGCTTGATCTCGATGCGGCGGTTACGTTTTCGGCCTTCGGGTGTGTCATTATCTGCGATAGGATGATATTCACCCAAGCCGATTGCCAATAACCGTTTGGGAGAAAGCCCTTTGTTGGTCTCCAACAGGTAGCGTACAGCGGAAGAGGCCCGTGCGGCAGACAGTTCCCAGTTACTCGGATAAATCTTCACTAAGCTGGATGAGCGAATGGGCAAATTATCGGTGTGCCCTTCGACACTGATACGTCGATTGGGTGATTTTTCCAGTGAGTCAGCGATTTTATCCAGCACAGAAAAAATGGATTGATTTAAACGCGCGGAGCCACGCGCAAAAAAGGCGTCGACGTCTAAAGTGATCACCGCATAATCATCTTTAACCCGCTGGATTGCGACCGATGTCGCCATTTTCTCGTTTTCTAGCTTGCGTTGTAATTCATCCAAAGCGTTGCTGAGTTGCTTTTTTTCAGCTTCAAGTGCGGCATTTTTGCGTTTGAACTCGCTGCCGGTTTTTTCCAGATCAACGCCCAAGTCTTTGAGTTGAGCGCGCAAATGTTTGCGTTCATTCAACAAGAGCTTGAGGTCATCTTTCATGGTACTTTCAGCCGCATTTTTAGCGGCAAGCTGGCTTTTCAGCTGAGTAATCTCATTCAATAATTCATCAATTTGAGCACTGAAATTGTTCCGTTCTTTAAGCAGGTTTTCCTTTTCGTTAAATGCTTCGTCCCGGGCTGCGACAGCCGACTCAAGTTCCCGCTCGAGCACGGCCGATTGTTTTTCCAGTGTTTCGATCGTGCTGGTTAGCAGTGTTTTTTCTTTGGCCAACGACTGCTTGAGCTCCTGGTATTGGCTTCCCAGTCGCTCCGCTTCTGCCTTATAACGTTCACGCTCAATGCCGAGCAGTTCTTTTTCGGATTCCAAAGAGGTTCGGCGGGCTTCCGCGGTATTCAACTCTTCTTGAAGAAGAGAGGTTTCTTTACGTAAAAGTGAGAGCTGATTGTTCAAAAGCTCCTTGTCAGCATTTGCTGTTGCTAGCTTCTCTGTGAGCCGTTTATTGCTGGAGTTGGCTTCTGCCAGTTTGTCACCCAAACGTTTCAGGCGATTTTCCAGGCTGTTAAAATCTCCTTTGATTTCCTGGGTCGATTGCAGCAGTTTGTCGCGGTTATTTTCTAATTTGTTCAAACGTTCGCGCAGTTCGGCGGTTTCGCTGACATACTGTTTTTTGATGCTGGATAGCTCTTGTTCCTGCCGTGTTGAGGTTGCGTGTTCGCCGAAGTAAAACCACCAGCCAACCGTTGCGATAACCACAGAAAAAATCAGCAGTAGCCAGGGGGCAATATTTGAGTTGCGTTCTTCCACTTTTACCTTGTTCCGCGTTCCGGGTTGATCTTTGTTAAGTTAGCGCATTCTTGTTAAGAATTCATGTGTATTTATCGCTAAGAGCGACTTATTGCATAGAGGGTCTGAATTGCCGGGACTGATTTGTTAAAGTATTTTTTGTTGAGCCTGCATACCCAGCCAGGATCACAGATAAAACAGGCATTGAATGTTATTTTGTTCATCTTAACACTAACATGCTCTTAGCATTCGAACAGAAAAAGATTTGCATAAAACCCGATGGATTTTTTCTTAAACACATTGCAGAACTCCGATGTAAGAGCGCTGTTGAAAGGCGCTGTGTTACCACCCTCTCTTAACATTTGGGTTGGTTTATTAGGCTTGTTGCTATCTAAAAAGTTTCCAAAAATAGGCCGCTTGCTAATATTTTTTTCACTATTACTTTTGTATCTTCTGAGCACAACGTTCGGTGAACTGGCATTGAGCCCTTCTCAGAACATAGCCCGGCCATTAGATATTCAGGTCCTTGTGAGGAATATTGAGCGTGGGGAGGCGCGTGGTGAATCCCCGCAGGCGATTGTGATTCTGGGGGGTGGGCGTTACGGCTACTCACCGGAGTACCATGCCCGAGGCACAGTCAGCGATCGAACATTAGTGCGGCTTCGTTATGGCGCCAAACTACACCGCGAAACCGGTTTGCCAGTTTTGGTCACGGGTTGGGGGGAGCCATACGAGCAGGAACTAGGGGAAGTGCAGATGATGGCTAATGTGCTGACCGAGGAGTTTTCTGTACCTGTGCGTTGGATTGAAGGCAATAGCCGAACAACTGCAGAGAATGCGCTTTACATTGGTAAAATGCTATTACCCCAGGGGATTGACCATATTGTGCTGGTCACAGAAGTTGGGCACATGGCACGGGCTCAAGAGGCCTTCTTGCGAAACGGATTTAAGGTTATGCGTGCACCAACAGGTTATGGAGGAGGTGTTTATGCGAGTGACGGTGGTTCTACTTCCATACTAAAGCGGCTGACACCGAATGCAGAAACGTTTCGTCGTAATGTCTTCTATCTCCATGAACGGCTTGGTACTTTATGGTACCGCCTGGCTGCGCTGTGGAAGCAATTCAAATGATCATCATCCGTTGGCACTGATAACAGACGGGGTCAACTGCGTTGCATTTAGTGAGATAACTGGTAGATTTAGCGCTTGGCGATATTGATGTCTCTCTAAATGGCTTTTCGTCAGCCAAAAATAATGACCTTGGAGTATTAACATAATGAGTGTTTATTTTTCTGAAGAACAGAATTTGTTGCGCGAACAAATCCGGCGTTTTATCGACGAAGAAGTCAAACCGCACGGGGAAAAGTGGGAAGAGGCAGGCATGGTCCCGCGCGACGTCCTTCGAAAAATGGGTGAGCTGGGCTTTCTCGGCATTCGTTATGAGGAAAAGTACGGTGGCGCAAACATGGGTACATTAGGCACGGTGATATTGGGCGAAGAACTGGGTCGTTCATCGTTTGGCGGTTTTGCGGCCACCGTTTCTGTACACACGGATATGGCGTCCCCCCACCTTGTTAATTTCGGTAATCCGGAACAACTCGATCACTACATGCCGGATATCGTGGCGGGTAAAAAAATCACTGCGATTGCCGTGACTGAGCCGGATGCAGGCTCTGATGTCGCCGGGATTCGCACGACCGCGGTTCAAGATGGAGATCACTACGTCATCAATGGCAGCAAGATGTTCATTACCAACGGTGTGCATGCGTCACGCCACGGGAGCCTT
>OBIC01000264.1_pt1 | contig 18079 bp, 17 predicted proteins | sample 1519831 | NCBI WGS metagenome assembly OBIC01 (sample SAMN03019805, study PRJEB22545) | beach sand metagenome | biome: beach; feature: sea beach; material: beach sand | place: USA: Municipal Pensacola Beach, FL | collected 2010-10-20 | depth 40-45 cm m | reverse complement strand
AAAAACCTGGGGTTTTTTTATGCACAAAAATGAAAAACCTCGGGGGAACTGGACGTTTTGGCGCGCTTTATGCTGCGCCTGGAATGTACAATGCGAACGTTCCCATCCATTGTTCCTGGGGTTTTGCCCACCGGCTGAAACAGGAGGTTGCAATCTCCTCTGCTTGCATCAAACGACGCTGCGCGCGCGGTATTTGGGTGCTTGCCCTGCTCGGCCTGGTTTCGGTCGGTTGCGTGCGGGCCGATGCGGTGAATGTTAAGACCCAGGCCATTACCCATCTGCTCAGTCAGGAACCCCCGTCCCTCAACAGCACCCGGGCGACCGACCAGGTGAGCTTTTTTGTCCTGGGCCACCTCATGGAGGGATTGCTTCGGTATGACCCCAGAGGAGCGCTGATCGGGGGAGTGGCCAGCAACTGGCACATGGAAGGCGTCCAGGTCGCGTTCGATCTTCGTGAGGATGCGCGTTGGAGTGATGGATCGCCGGTCACGGCAGATGATTTCGTCTTTGCCTGGCGCACGTTGCTGGATCCAGCGACCGGCGCAGAGTACGCGTCCATTGCTTTCCCCATAAAAAATGCCGAAGCGGTCAATCGAGGTGAGCTGCCCGTTGCTGAATTGGGTGTCCGTGCGGTCACTGCACACCGTCTGGAAGTTGAGCTCGAGCGACCCACCGCATACTTTTTGGAGTTGATGGCGTTCCAGGTGTTTCTGCCCATCAAGGAACGGTTCTACCGTGAAATGGGCCAAAGGTACGCTGCTGATCTTGAGAACCTGCTCTACAACGGCCCATTTCGGTTGACCCGCTGGGTCCATGGTGCCCATTTGCGATTCGAGCGCAACGAGATGTATTGGGCGCGCGACCAGGTGCGGTTGCGCACCATCGACATGCCCTACTTCACCACCGACCCGACGGCCGCTTTCAACCTGTTCAAGGATGGGCAGGTTGTGCTGACGGGCCTGAGCGCGGCCTCTTTGCCTGAGGCGCTGCGACAGCGGGTCAAGCTGCGCACATTCTTGACCGGTACGCTGTTCTATCTCGAGTTCAATCATCGGGAGGGGCATGCAACGGCCAATGTACATCTGCGCCGAGCAATTCAGCGGGTGTTTGACCCGGACGAATTTGTGAACAAGGTCATTGCGATCCCTGGGTTGCTCCCCGGCAGGTCCATTTTCCCTGTGTGGCTGCGCGGGGTGGAGCAAAGGTTTCGCCAAGAGTACCCAGCACCGCGGGTCCCGATTGATCTTGTTGCTGCCCGGGCTGAGCTGGCGCAGGCCAAGCAGCAGTTGGGGGTGGATCAGATCCCACCCCTGGTGTTGCTAACCGGCGACACGCCCGAGTCGGCCAAACAGGCCGAGTACCTGCAGTACTTGCTGAAGGCCTCACTTGGCCTCGAATTGAAAATCGACCAGCAGATTTTTAAGCAGCGGCTGACGAAGATGCTGGCCGGTCAGTTTGACCTGGTTGCGGCGGGTTGGGGCCCGGATTACAACGACGTCATGACGTTCGGCGACCTTTTCGCCTCTTGGAACGTCAACAACCGCGGGCGCTATCAAGATCCGGAGTACGACCACTGGGTGAAAGTTGCGCAGGGCAGCACGGACCGCTCTGTGCGGATGGAAGCGATGGCAGCGCTGCAGCGCATAGCGGTAGAAGACGTGGTGGTCCTGCCTCAGTACGAAAGCGCAACCGTCTACCTGCAGCACCCGCAGCTCAAAGGCCTGGTTCGGCGGGTGATTGGTCCGGACCCTGACTTCAGCCGTGCCTGGGTGTCACAGGAGCCAGTGGATGATTAGGTACCTGGTGCGGCGGGTGCTGGGCGGATTGGTGACCGTTTGGTTCATTGCCACCGCAACCTTCTTCGCGATGCACGCTGTACCCGGCGACCCGCTGCTGAACGACAAGGCAGTGACCCCGGAAATTCGCGCCAACCTTGAAGCGCGGTACGGGCTTGATCAGCCGATTCTGACTCAGTACGCCATTTTTCTGGGCCACATGGCACGCGGTGACTTTGGTATTTCGTTCACCCAGAAGAACCGCAGCGTCAACGACATCATTCGCGAGCACTTCCCTGTATCAGCGGCACTGGGTGTGCTTGCTTTGGTGTTCGCTGCATCGGGCGGGATCGTCTGGGGTGCGCTGACGGCGCAGTACCGCAATCGATTGCCCGATGCGGTGATCATGTTTTTGGTGATTCTTGCGATCTCGGTACCGAGCTTTGTGGTTGCGGCATTGGCCCAACTCGGAATCCTCTATGTCAACCGCTGGTTCGATGCCTCGGTGTTGCCCGTCGCCGGTTGGGGGCAATTGCGCCATGCACTGGTGCCTGCATTGGTGCTCGGCCTCGGAACCATGGCGTTCCTGACGCGGCTGATGCGCTCTTCGTTGCTGGATGTGATGGATGCCGATTACATCAAGACCGCACGGGCCAAGGGCGTCGGTCCTTTCCGGGTTTTTTGGCGGCATCAGTTGCGCAACGCGGTGCTCCCTGTGGTGACCGTGCTGGGTCCTGCGGTGGCTGGAATCACCACTGGGGGCTTTGTCGTCGAGCTGGTGTTTGCCATTCCTGGGCTTGGGCGCTATTTCGTCCAAGCGGTTCAACAGCTCGATTACACCGTCATCATGGGGACCACGGTATTTTACGGTGCCTTCCTGGTCGCGATGGTGGTGCTGATTGACATCCTCTACGGGTTGGTTGATCCACGGATCCGCCTGCAGTGATGAACGAGGCGACGACCCCCATGTTCCCGGAACTGCCAAGCTCGGCCTTCGCTCCGCTTTCCTTGCCCGAGTCTGAACCCCTGCGCCAACAGCCGGCGGCTTCCTATTGGTCGGACGTCTGGCGAAAACTGCGCACCAATCGCAGAGCGTTTTGCTCACTCTTGATTATCCTCATGCTGCTCGTGTTTACCCTGATCGGCCCGCTGCTGTGGCCATTGGATCCGGCGCAGCCCAACCTGGACCTGATATCGCGGGGCCCGACTTTGGGCGGCCAGGCGCAGGTTGTCGATCTCAGCCGGCCTTGGGTGGTGCCCCAGGTCACCAGCTGGCCCGTCTCTCCTGTGTCCAATGCCCAGACCCTCGCGGCGCCGGTGGCCATTGCGCTGGTGGAGCCGGCCACCACCCAGGCTGTTCGCATTCAGTGGGATCCGGTGGTCGGCGCGGCGGGCTATGTGGTCTACCGCAATGACCACCAGCCTGAGAGCAACCAAGACCTCGGTCTGCCGTTGCGAACCCTGTTCGGGGGCAATCAGGTGGGTCACGAAGACCGGCTGCGGCTGCGTCCGGGCACCTATTGGTATTCTGTCGTCGCGACCAACGGAGTCGACGAAAGCCCGGTGTACACCACCTTGGCGGTGGACGTACATCCAGGTGTGCGTCTGCGGGACTTGCCCCAACTCGGTCGAGCGGGGCAAGCGGGAGACTTCGTTGAGCTTCCAGCGCATCCGCTTGGCACGGACTATCTGGGCCGCGACCTGCTGGCGCGGTTGATGCACGGTGCGCGGGTGTCCCTCTTTATTGGATTGACGGCGCCGCTCCTGTTCGTGGCCCTTGGAGCGCTTTACGGCGGCGTGTCCGGATACATCGGTGGACGCACTGACCGTGTCCTCATGGCCGTCGTCGATTTTGTGATCGCGTTGCCGTTTCTTCTATTCATGATCCTGTTCAAAATCGCGTTCGGCATTGGGCCCGGCGAAAGCGGAATTCTGCCGTTGCTGGTGGCCCTGGTGCTGCTCAGTTGGCCGGGCGCTGCGCGTTTGGTTCGAGGGCAGGTATTGCAGGTGAGAGAGGCCGGCTATGTGCAAGCGGCAAAGCTGCTGGGTGGCAGCACTTTGTATCTGGTGTTCCGCCACTTGCTACCCAGCACGTTCGGTGTGCTGTTGGTGGCGCTGACCTTCGCGGTGCCTTCGGCGATATTTACCGAGGCGTTTCTTTCGTTCATCGGCATGGGGGTTGTTCCGCCGACGCCGTCTTGGGGTTCGATGTGCAATGACGGCATGAAAACCATGATGTCGCACCCCCATGAACTGATCTTTCCCGCGGCGATGATCAGCGTCACGGTACTGGCGTTCAACCTGTTCGGTGATGGACTGCGCGACGCGCTCGACACCCAATTGGGTGAGCCCGGCAAGTGATGGACGCGGCCTTGCTTGAAGTGCGTGACCTCAAGGTCGTGTTCGACACTGCCGATGGCACCACCCATGCGGTTCGCGGGGTCAGCTTGAGTGTGCGCGCCGGCGAGACGTTGGCGGTGGTTGGCGAATCGGGATGTGGCAAGTCCGTCAGTTTTCAGTCCCTGCTCGGCCTTACCCCCACCCCTCCTGGCCGCATCCTGGATGGCAGCGCAGTGTTTAACGGACAAACACTGATCGAGAATGGAACGCTTGCTGCGTCGGTACAGCGTGGACGCGACATCGGGATGATTTTCCAGGACCCAATGGCCTCGATGAACCCGACCATGCGCATCGGCGACCAGATCGCCGAGCCGCTGCGGATTCACCAGGGGTTGAGCCGTCGGGCTGCCCACCAGCGTGCCATTCAACTGCTGCAGCAGGTGCGCATTCCTGAGCCGGCCAGCCGGGTGCGTCAATACCCCTTTGAATTTTCCGGTGGGATGTTGCAGCGCGCCATGATTGCCATGGCGCTGGGAGTTCAGCCGAAGCTGCTGATCGCCGATGAACCCACCACTGCGCTCGATGTCACCATCCAGGCGCAAATCCTCGACCTGTTGCGAGGGATGAAGGCTGGCAACAACATGGCCATGGTGCTGATCACCCACGACCTTGGGGTGGTCGCAGAGACTGCGGACCGGGTTGCGGTCATGTACGCTGGCGAAGTGGTCGAGTCCACGGATGTGGAGTCCGCGTTCGAGCGACCAGCGCACCCCTACACACTTGGACTGCGTCAATCCATCCCGGATCCGGGTGCCGCTGCTGGTGGCCTCACAACCATTCCTGGCACCCCACCGGACCTGTCCCAGCCGATCGCTGGCTGTGCCTATGCGCCCCGGTGTCCCTACGCCATGCGGGTGTGTGCCCAGCAAGCCCCGCCCCCCTTTGATCTGCCGGTGGACGAACATGGATTGCGCCGCTGGTCGCGCTGTTGGCTACAACATCCCAAGGCACCGCGGATCAAGGCGCTCGACCAGTCTGCACGGGGGGTTGGTGATGGCGTTGCTTGAACTGCGCTCGGTTCGCAAACACTTTACGCTTGGGCGGGGGCGCAAGGTGCACGCGGTCGATGACATTGACCTCGAAGTGCGCAGCCAAGAAGTACTGGGTCTGGTGGGTGAAAGTGGATCTGGGAAATCCACCCTGGCTCGGGTCATTACAGGGCTTCACAGCCGCGACGAGGGAAGCATCCTTTTTGATGGACAGCCCTTGCCCAGGCTGTACCGGGGGGCAGATTTCCGCCGCCTGGCGAGCCAGATGCAGATGATTTTTCAAGACCCCTATTCCTCCCTCAACAGCCGGATGACGGTGTCAGAAATTGTTGGTGAAGGGCTGCGCCTGCGCGGCGTGCCTCTGACGCAACGCCAACAAGCGGCGGCGACCTGGCTCGAGCGAGTGGGCCTTCGCCCAGAGCACCTAAACCGGTATGCGCATGAGTTCTCCGGCGGTCAGCGTCAGCGCATTGGAATCGCCCGAGCGCTGATCACTGAGCCACGGTTTTTGGTGTGTGACGAGCCCATCTCTGCGCTCGATGTCTCGGTCCAGGCCCAGGTCGTGAACCTGCTGGGCGAGCTGCAGGAAAACTTGGGGCTCACGCTGCTGTTCATCGCCCATGATCTTTCCATGGTGCGCTACATTTCCGACCGCATGGCGGTCATGTACCTTGGGGCATTGATGGAGGTCGGTCCAGCAGACGAAGTCTATTTCAAGCCACGCCACCCCTACACCCAGTTGCTGATCAGCTCCAACCCAGTTGCGGACCCACGTCAGCGCGGACGCAGAAAGGTGAGCACGGGAGAGGTGGGTTCTCCCGTGAACGTTCCAGTGGGCTGTCGGTTCGCCGACCGGTGCCCCCACGCCATGGCCGAGTGCCGCACCCAGACACCGCGTTTACGGCCGGTAGGCGCCGACCACAAGGTTGCCTGCTTCCTGTATTGATCTGGTTTCGGTGTGCTACTGCAGTGCGCGGCGGCGTGCGGTCACCAGTGCACGCCGCGGCCGCGGATGGCCTTCGACGGTCTTTGCCGGATCCTCAGGGTCCAGAAAATCCGCGAGGGAATGGAACCGCATCCAGGCCGTGCGCCGTTGCTCTTGTCTCGAAGTGATGCTCACGTCATGGACCTGGATGTCTCTGAAGCCGGTGTCGTGAAGCATGCGCTGGAGCGCGGTGGAGGTCGGCAGGCTCCACAGATTGCGCATTCGGGCATACCGGCCAGGTGGAGTCCAAAGCTGGTCGTTTTCGCCTGGAATCACCAGTGTTTCGAGTACCAGAAGGCCGCTTGGTGTCAGGTGGCCATGCAGCCGGCTCAGGTGGTCCTCAGGCACCCGCCGGTGGTAGAGCACGCCCATTGAGCAGACGGTGTCGAACTTCAGCTGCGGCGGGAAGTTCTCTAGGGCGAGGGGCAGTACCCAGGCAGGATGCCCGTGTAGATAGCGTGCGCATGCGCCGTACTGCACGACGAACTTCAGCGTTGGGTCAATCCCAACCACGGATGCCGCACCTGCTCCCAGCATCCGCCATCCGTAATAGCCGTTGCCACAGCCGACATCGAGCACGCGCCGTCCCTGCCAGTCGATCCCCGCCGCCTCCAGGCGGCTCCATTTCCAGTCAGAGCGCCACTCGCTGTCGATGTGCACCCCGAACACTTCGAATGGCCCTTTGCGCCAAGGGTGAAGTGACTGCAGGCCAGTGACCAAGGCTCGGTGTTGGTCAGGGTCGAGGTCTTCGCTCCGGCCAATCCGGACCCTGGCTTGGTTGAACGCACAGTCGGTATCGGAGACCGAGGGCAGCGTATCCAGGGCTGCAAGCCAGGCGGGCAAGTCCCCGTGCGCTGATCTTTCCAAGGCGGCGTGGGCATCGAGCAGGGTGCGCTCGGCGATGAGTTCGCCCCCCAACGCCTGCACCAGCCGTGGGTCGGTATAGCGCATTCACTTCACCGCCAGCAGGGTGCAAAAGTTCAGGCACTGAAGAATCGGGTCGACGCTCGCAAAACCCAGGTCGTTCAGGCGGGTTTGGTGTTGGGCAGCAGTCTCCGGAATCAACACTGCGTCCAATGCAGCGCGCTTTTGGCTGATTTCCAGTGCGCTGTAGCCCTGCAGCCGCTTGAAGCGGTGATGGAGGTCGATCCAGCGCTGATCCTGGTGCTCGGTGGGCGCCTGAATTTTTTCGCTGAGGACCAGGACTCCGCCAGGGCGCAGGCCATGGTAGACCCGGGTCAGGAGATGAGCGCGGTCAGTTGGTGGGATGAATTGGAGGGTGAAGTTCAAGATCACCAATGAGGCGTCCTCGATGGGTACATCCCGCACGTCCGCACACTGCAGTTCGACGGGCGATTCAGCCGTCGCCTGGAGGTGTTCTCTGCAGGCGGTGACCATTTCAGGTGACTGGTCGATCGCAATCAGTTGGTGCGGGGTGGTGGTGCCAGCGCGCACCGCCAGGCTTGCTGCGCCGAGGGAGCAGCCGAGGTCGTATACGCGGCTTCCGGCCTGCACGTATCGGTCTGCACAGATGCCGATGAGCTGTAGGCTGAGGGCATAGCCTGGTACAGACCTTTGAATCATGTCGGTGAAAACCGCCGCGACCTTGCCGTCGAACGCGAAGGGTGCCAGGTCACTGACTGGCTGGGCGTATAGGGAGTCTTTATTGAACGAGGACATCGGCAGTCGCTTTTGGCCGGCTGCGGTCCAGCGGGTGCTCCGGGGTGCCGCGGCCAATGGAGGTTGCACCCATTATACGGGTCTGGCGTTCGCTGCTGGTGTCTGTCAGTCCCCGGTTGGCTCGCCGGATACTCGGTACTCGATGCGCACGCGGTACGGTTTTCCGGTGTCTGGATCGGTGAGGTTTGACAGCCCCTCAAAGCGCATCAGCTGGCGGCTGTCGGAGGCATAGGTCAGGCGAAACGGTGGCACGACCATCGACAGCAGGAAGCCAGCGGGTTCCAACACAAACTTCCGCAGGCGCGTGTCGCTGTCGTCCACGGGTGTAGCCTGGAGTTCGAAGTCGTAGGTTTTGAGGCGGGCCGGCACGAGAAACTGGACCGGCAGGGTCTGGTTGTCTGTAGCCAGTGCGGTCCAGTGGGACCGCACGAAGGCATCAAAGCCCGCGTCGATCACCAAGTTGGCCGCCAGCGCCACGACCCCCTGCTCGGTGCGGGCCTCGGCATCCTCTCGGTAGGTCACACGGGCATGCTCTGAGTCGGTCTGTACGCGGGTGTATTCACCGAGCCTCAAGTCGTTCAGCGTGAAGCTTGGGGTCGAGGTCTGCAAATCCGGGCCCAGGTACTTTTCGGCCCAGACTTCTCCCGAGGGTCCGCGGTACTCGATCAGAAACTCGGTCCGCTCGTCGGTGGGCCGGTGGTGGTGCTCGGTGTAGAGGAGTTCACCGGTCTCAGCGTCGAGGGCTTCACCAATGACCCAGGGGGTGCTGGCCAAGCTGTCCTCGCCCAGCAGACACAGAGCCAAACACAGGCGAAGTTTCATCTGTGGGTACTCCTTGTTGTAGCTCTGATCGGGGCGGAACGGTGGGCGAGGGCGCTCAATATCGGCAAAATCAAACTCCACGTCAGCGACAGCACGACCAGCGCGATCCAGGGGGCGGTGCTCCAGGTGGCCTCTCCCAAGGCGACGCCGCTCCAATAGGCGAATGGGCCGGCGACCGCGCCGATCGGCGCACGCCAACGGCCCAGGGCCTGCAGCCAGCGCAGGCTGTGGTTGAGCGATGTGGCAAACAGTGCCCAGATTCCAAGCATCCAGAATGGCGGAAATGCATGGCCATGGCCGAAGTCGATCAGTCCTGTTCGCATCAAAAGGGCATCCAATGAGGCGCCGCAGGCAAGGCTGGCGAGCACCACAGGAAGATCACGCAGGCCGCGGTCTATCAGGGTGAAATGCACTGCCAGCGCCACTGCAGCCGTGGCCGGCGCCCAAGTTGGCTGGGTGACGCACAGCAGCCAACCGACCTGGAACAGCACCGCGTTGAGCAGGATCGCCACAGGTTCAGTCCACTACTCAGCACGCCGGACGGCGCTCAGGGCCGGCCAGGAGCAAGTGGGACACGCCAATGCTGCGTTCAGCGAAGCCGCCTTCGCAGTAGCTCAGATAGTACTCCCACATGCGTTTGAACCGTCGGTCGTAGCCCAGTGCCGCGATGCTGTCCCAGTTGGCCAGGAACCGCGTCCGCCAGTCACGCAGGGTGCGTGCGTAGTGGGCGCCGAAATCCTGCAAGTAGATGGCGCTCAGTCGGCTGTGGTCACGCAGGCCTGACAGCAGGGGGGTGTGCGCAGGTAGACATCCACCAGGAAAAATATAGCGCTGAATGAAGTCCACGCTCGTGCGGGCGTTGTCGTACAGGCGGTCGTCGATGGTGATCGCCTGAATCAAACAGAGTCCATTCGGCTTCAATAGGGCATCGAGCTGGCGAAAGTACGCGGGAAAGAACTCGGCCCCGACTGCTTCAATCATCTCCACAGAGACCAGTTTGTCGAACTGGCCGGTCAGGTCACGGTAGTCTTGGCGCAACACCTCGATCTTGTGTGAAAGGCCTGCCATCTCAACCCGTTGCTTGGCGTACCTGTACTGGTCCTCCGAGATGGTTGTGGTGGTGACCCGACATCCGCTGTGGTGTGCCGCATAGACCGCCAGACCACCCCAGCCAGTGCCGATTTCGAGCAGGTGGTCGTCGGGCGATAGTTCAAGCAAATCGCAGATGCGCTGCAGCTTGTAGAGTGCAGCTTCTTCCAGGGTGCTGTCCGGGCGTGGATAGATGGCGGATGAATACATCATGCTGGGGTCGAGAAAGCGGCTGAACAGGCCGGCGCCAAGGTCATAGTGGGCAGCAATGTTGCGCCTGGACCCCGGGCGGCTGTTGGCGTTTCGGTTGTGGCGGGTTCGGTTGAGGCGCTGGCGAATGCGCGACAGGCCGCCTTCGGCGCGTTGCATCATGGCTTGGTTGCGCACGAACAGGCGTACAACAGCCGTCAGGTCCGGGGAAGACCAGTGCCCATTCATGTAGCCTTCGGCTGCGCCCACTGTTCCGCCGCTGACCAGACCGCTCCAAGCTTGGCTGTGGTGAACGAGAATTTGGGCCTGCAGGGATGCGGAGGGGTCACCGAACTGCAGCCTGCTCCCGTCCCCATCAACCACAACCAACCGCCCGATCTCCAGGCGCTGCAGCAAGCGAATGGCCAGCCAACGGGCGAAAGTGTCAAACATCGAAGGCTTCGAACTCGTTTCGGTGTCGTGCTTGACACATTTGGTGGTCGACATCGTGTCGTTCTCCGTCGCTTGGGTCATGGTTCTTCCGGTGTGGGTGATTCAGCCTTCTCTGGCTTGTGGTGGCTGTACAGCGTTGCACCCTTTCTCCACAGCGCGAACGCCTGCCGGTAGATGCGCCATCTGACCGCAAGGTTGCGGTGCGGCATCTGCAGCAGGTAGGCGCTTGCACTGCGGGCGTTGATCGGTGAACGCTGGAGACTGAGCCTGGCGCGAAAGTGGAGACTTTCCTGGTGCCAGTTCTCGATGGTGACGCGGTGCGTCTCCCCTGGGTCGGTGGTGTGCATCCGGTACGTCATCGCCATGGGATTGAACGGAGACACGTGCAGGGCCTTGCTGAAGTGGTGGGTCTTCGCTGGCCCATCTTGCAGGGCCACCACATAACTCTGGCGCTCGCGCCAGGGGGTGTTGGTGACTTCGGCGACCCAGTGGGTCGGACGGCTACCGGTGGCGTCGAAGCAGTAGTAGAAGGTGACAGGGTTCATCAAGGTGCCGAAGTAGCGCAGGTTGGTGAGCATTCGCACCGGCCCCGAAGGGCGTGACCCGGTCGTTATTGCCACCCGGTCACGCACCGCGTCGGCGAGAGGGTGGTGGGGGTCGCCCAAGAAATCACTGCGGCGCAGCCAGGCCGGTGCAGGTCGGCGCATTGACCAACCCGGCAGGCGAGCCAACAGCATTGGGGCCTCGTCGAGGTCGAGGTAGAGCATCCCCGACCGGTACGCAAAACGGTGGGCCACCGGGGTGAAGCGCTCGTGCGCGAGCTCACCGAAATACAGTGCGCTGGCTGGCACAGGGCTCACAACCGACCTCCGAGCTGCTCTGCAACCCGCGAGGCGCTGCGCACGCCGTCTTCATGAAATCCATTGTGCCAATAGGCGCCGCAGTACCAGGTTCGCCCCTGGTGGTTGCTGATCTCATGCCAGCGTGCCTGCGCAGCGATCCCCTCTGGAGTGAAAACCGGGTGGCGGTAGGCAATGCGCTGAATCACTCGGTCTGGGTCGATGCTGTCTGCAGGATTGAGGGACACGCAGAAGGTTTCGCTGGCGTCCAGTCCCTGCAGAATGTTCATGTTGTAGGTCAGCCGGGCGCTCGTGCTGTTGGCATCTTGAGGCAGGTGGTAGTTCCAACTGGACCAGGTGCGCCGATTGCGGGGCAGTTGGGACCTGTCGGTGTGCAGCACCGCTTCGTTGGGGTGGTAGGGCAGTGCAGACAAGACCTGGCGTTCAGAGTCAGTGGGGTCGGCGAGCAGCTCAAGGGCCTGGTCGGCGTGGCAGGCCATCACGACCTGATCGAATTGAAGCTGTTCACCGGACTTGAGGTTCACATCGACCTGCGAGGTTGTCCGGCACACTGATGCGACCGGCGAACTCAGGCGAACCCGTTGGGCGAACCGGCGAGTCAAGGGCTCGAGGTAGGATGCGGATCCACCCGGCACCACATACCACTGGGGTTGATCGTCCACCGTCAGCAGCCCGTGGTTCTCAAAAAAGCGCAGAAAAAAACCGGCTGGGAACGCATCCATGGCAACGCTGCCCGATGACCAGATCGCCGCGCCCATCGGCACGATGTAGTGGTCGCGAAAGCGCTGGGAGTATCTTCCCTGGCGAAGGTACTCCCCTAACGTCAGGGTCGGGTCGATCGCACCAGCAGACAGCAGGGCACGTGACGCTCGGTTGAACCGCAAAATGTCCCGCACCATCCGCAGAAATGCTGGCGACACCAGGTTGCGCCTTTGGGCGAACAGGGTGTTGAGGTTGGTGCCGGCGTACTCTACCCCGGTGTCGTCACAGCGTAGGCTGAATCCCATGCGGGTGGGCTGGCGCCCGACGCCGATGGATTCCAGCAGTCGGTTAAACAGCGGATAGGTGCGGTCGTTGAACACGATGAAGCCGGTGTCGATCGCATGGGCTCGCCCGTCCTGACCTGTAGTCGATACCGTGTGGGTGTGCCCACCGAGGCGGGACTCGCTTTCAAACAGGGTCACCTCCGCTTGCGGAGACAGCAGGTGCGCCGCTGTCAGCCCGGAGATGCCCCCGCCTATGATTGCGATCCGGGTCATGGTGGAGAGGCGCCTTCGTCGGGTTTGCGCACAGTGGGTTGGAGTAGGCGGGCGCGCCATTTTGGTGGCAAGTGGCGCAGCGCACGCAGCGGCCAGGTGAGGCGCTTGGGAAAATCGATGACGGCGCGGTGTCGTTCCAGTCCGCGTCGGATGAGGGTCGCGGCTTGCTCGGTGCTGAGCATGGCAGGCATCGGGAAGTCGTTGACGGCTGTCAGGGGGGTGTCCACAAAGCCCGGGTTGATGACACAGACGTCAATGCCCTCCGCCCACAAGTCGACCCGCAGGCCCTCCATCAGGTACTGCACTGCGGCCTTCGAAGCACCGTAGGCCTCCGCACGGGTCAGGGCGAGGTAGGCGGCGCTGCTTGCCACCGCGGCCAGTACCGGTCGGTGCCGGGCTCCGCGTATGCGGCGGCCGGCACGCAACAAAGGCAGTGCCTGCTCGATGCAGTTCACCGTGCCCTGAAAGTTGGTGCGCATGACCCGTTCGAACAGCTCGGAATCCCAGTCGGCGGCGTCCACGTATTCGCAGGTTCCGGCGTTGAGTACCACAACATCAAGGTGTTCGAATCTGGCACGGATCTGTGTGCCAGCATGGGCAAGCGCCTGGCGGTCGGTTGTGTCGGTCGGAAAGACCTGCACCTGGCCTGGGTAGCGGGCGGCCAGCGCCTGAAGCGACGCTTCGCTGCGGGCCGAAACCGCGACCTCGTGGCCTTGGCCAGCCAGTTGCTCGGCCAAGGCCTGACCGATCCCGGAACTTGCGCCTGTGATCCAGTATTTCATCGACCGCTCCATCAGTTGGGTTCGCTCAACCGGTTCCGAATCCAGCGTACCACCGGCCCCACGACCGGCAGCTGCGCATACAGGAGGTCCGCGCCATCGAAGTAGTCGCGATGCGCGTGCACGCGGCCTTGTTCATCGAACTGGAGGAGAGAAATACCGGGCACCATGACCGGTCGGCCGCGGTTGAGGCGTGGATGGACGAGGTTGAGCATCCACTCCAGGCAAACCAGTGGTGGTTCCGCCACCCTTCTCTTAAACGTGAACTGGATGTGTTCGACGTTCGCGTAACTTGAGCGCAGATAGGCTTTGAATGCTGTCCGTCCCTGACAGCGGTGAAAGGGATCGGCAAACTGGACTTGCTCTGTATAGAGGGGGTCCAGGATGTCCACGTTGTGTGCCCGAAGGTGGGTCCAGGCGTGTTGAAAGGCCGCGATGTGCTTATCCATTGGCGCTCACTGTGGCTGATTTTGCGTTGGAATAGAACTCGAGGGCGCGCTGCCTCGCGTCCGTCAAATCGCAGATGGGCTGTGGGTAGCCGCGTCGGTGCAGCGCCTCTGCGCCGAGCCGCCAAGGCTCCAAGACGTCCGCGCCGGTCAGGCCATCCAATTCGGGCAGCATGGTCCGCACGAACACCCCCTCGGGGTCGAAGCGTTTGGCCTGGCGCACCGGATTGAACACGCGAAAATAAGGCGCGGCGTCGGTGCCTGTTCCAGCACACCACTGCCACCCGCCGTTGTTGGCCGAAAAGTCTGCATCCACAAGGTGGTGGATGAAGTGACGCTCACCAAGTCGCCAGTCAACCAGCAACTGCTTGCTCAAGAACATGGCGCACACCATGCGCAAGCGGTTGTGCATCCAGCCGGTCTGCTGCAATTGGCGCATCCCGGCATCCACCAGGGGAATGCCGGTTCGGCCTTGTTGCCATGCAGCAAACGCCGACTCGTTGTCGGGCCAGCGCCAGTCGGTCGTCGGATTGAATGGCCGGTGTTGGCTCACGTGATCGAATGAGGTGGCAATTTCGCGGTAGAACTCACGCCAGATGAGTTCGTTGACCCAGGCCGTCACCCCGGGGTTGCCGGATTGCAGCTCCCCCTGGTTGTGCGCCAAGACCGCCCGCAGGCAAGCGCGGGCCGAAATGAGTCCGAAGTTGAGGTATGGCGAGAGCACGCTGGTCGCCTCGCCCGCTGGCAGGTCGCGGCGCTGGTGGTACCTGTCGATGGCGCGCTCAACGAAGGCTGCCAGGCGCCGGTTGGCTTCAGACTCGGTGGCTGGCCAGGCCGAGGGGTCAGTGAGTGTGGGTGAAAAGCCCGGCAGAACGCGGGGGACGGGCTCACTGCCTGCTTGCGGTGGGTCCATGGGGCGTGGGCTTGGGACCTGTTCGACGCCCGTCGGGTTTTGAACCACCTGGGCCAGCCAGGCCCGCTTGAAACTGCTGAAGCGCCGGTGGGGCTGGTCTGAGCCGGTGCGGAGGGTCCCGGCAGGGACGATGCGCTCGTCATCGTACAGGTGCCACTGAATACCCGCTGCGCGCAGTTGTGTTCCCACGTCCTGATCGCGGCGGCGTTCGTTCAGGGGCGGCTCGGCGTGGGCGTAAACTGCGGACGCCCTGACCTCTCGGGCGACCTGCAAGATCGCGGTCGGCGCGTCGGCGAAGCGGGGTGCGGCGCGCACCTGCAGCGAAACGCCGAGGGCGCGTAGGGAATGCTGCAGCGATGCCAGGGCACGCAGCATGAAGTCGATCTGGTTTCCCCCGACCCCATGGCTGCGCCACTGCTCGGCCGAGATCAGAAAGACCGCCTCCACCTGCCGATGGTTTCGGGCGGCCTCACTCAGGGCGCGGTGGTCGTGGGTGCGCAGGTCGCTGCGGTACCACAGCAACCCGACAGTGTGATTCATGGGGTCTGCAATCCATCCGTATATTGTTTGTATAACTATCTACGGACTAAAAAGCGCTGTCAAGCAAAAAGACCTTGGTTTTCCTCAAGTGTTTGTATAGATATTGTATACTTTTAGTTGTTGGGAGGAGCGGGCTTCGGGAAGTACCGGTCGGCGATCGCGTTGTTGATCTGTGCGAGGGCAAACTGCAGCTGGTCAATAAACTGGTGCAGCTCCGCTTGGCCCATGGCCGCAGGGTCGGCGCCTTGGAGGTTGCGCTGGGTTTCGTTGATCAGGAGCAGTGGCTTTCGGTTGCGTGGCAAGGACCGCAGGCTCGCTTGCACTTCCCCGATGCAATGCGCCACCGCGCGGGGGAACTCCGTGCTCTGCAGCAAGAAGCGCTGCACTGCGCTGCGGCGGATGCGCGCTTGCATGGACTGGCGGTACATTTGGTAGCCAGACAGGGATTTGAGCACGCTCATCCACTGAATCGCGTCGAATGAGTTGGCCTGCTGCAGCTCCTCTTCGATCAGCGCAGCCGAGCGCACGTCGATGAAGCGCGAGGTGACATCGGCGCGTTCAAGGTTCCGGCCCATCTTTACGAAGGTGTAACCGGCGTCATGGTTCATGGTGCCGGCCAGGGTTCCGGTGAGCGTCTGCGCACGGTTGATGACTTCGGCGAGGTACTGGAAACGGCCGCGCTTGCTCAAGGCTGCCTGTTGCTCGTCGCGGGTAAAGTAGTACAGCGAGTTAATCTGTTGCCAGGCTTCGCGGGGGATGATGTCGCGGATGGTGCGGGCGTTCTCTCGTGCTGCCTGCACCGTGCTCTGCAAGGAGCCCGGATTGCTTTGGTTGACAACCAAGAAGCGCAGCACACGTTGTTCGTCGAATTCCTCGTGGCGTTCCAGATAGAGCGCTTCGCTACCGGTGATCTCGACGAGGGGGCGCCACCCGGGCGCAAGCCCCTTGGGCAGGTCGAGCAACAGGTTCGTGTTGACATTGATGAGCCGGGCGAGGCCCTCTGCGCGCTCGATGTAGCGGGCCATCCAGTACAGGTTTTCTGCAACCCTTGAGAGCAACATTAGGCCCCCTCCACGATCCAAGTGTCCTTGCTGCCGCCCCCTTGGGACGAGTTCACCACCAGTGACCCGGCACGCAGTGCCACCCGAGTCAGCCCGCCCATGGTCACCTGGGTGTCTTCCCCTGAAAGGATGAAGGGCCTGAGGTCCACGTGGCGTGGTTCAATGTGGGTGTCGATCACCGTTGGCACTGTGGATAGGTTCAGTGTTGGCTGGGCGATGTAGTTGCGGGGATTTTTGCCGATCAAAGTCGCAAACTCCGTCAGTTCCTTTTTGCTCGCGTGGGGGCCAATCATCATTCCGTATCCGCCGGATTCATTGGCGGGCTTGACCACCAATTCCGCAAGGTGCTCCAGCACATAGGCGCGGTCATCGTCTCGCAGGCACACGTAGGTCGGTACATTGGGAAGCTGAATGTCCTGGTCCAGGTAGTAGCGGATGATTTCGGGGACGTACGCGTAAATCACCTTGTCGTCCGCAACCCCTGCTCCCGGTGCATTGGCGAGGGCGACGTTCCCTGCTTTCCAGGCCCGCATCAATCCAGGGACACCCAGCATTGAGTCCGCGCGAAACACTTCCGGATCCATGAACATGTCATCAATGCGGCGGTAAATCACGTCAATGCGTTGGGGGCCTGCAATGGTCTGCATGTACACGCAGTCATCGCTATCGACTACCAAGTCGCGACCCTCAACCAGTTCACATCCCATTTGTTGGGCCAGGTACGCGTGTTCAAAATACGCGGAATTGAACACCCCAGGAGTCAGTACGACCACTTCGGGAAAGTCCCCTGCGCGCGGCGACAACGCTGCAAGGGTGTCAAATAGCTGGGAGCAATAATTGTCTACAGGCTGAATTGCATAAGACTCGAACAATTCTGGAAGTACGCGCTTGAGAACATGCCGGTTCTCCAGCATGTAGGAGACGCCGGAAGGCACCCGCAGATTGTCTTCGAGCACGTACATCGTGCCTTCTGCATCACGAACCAGGTCTGAGCCGCAGATGTGTGCCCATATGCCGCGTGGCGGATTGACCCCGATGCACTGAGAACGGAAGTTGGCGGAAGCGACGATCAACTCCTCCGGCACCACCTTGTCTTTGAGGATGTGCTGGTCATGGTAGAGATCATCGATAAACAGGTTCAAGGCCTGGACCCGTTGCTTCAGCCCTGCCTCGATTTGGTCCCATTCCGACTTGGCGATGATCCGCGGCAATGGATCAAACGGCCAGGCCCGGTCGATGGACCCGTTCTCCTGAGAATACACCGTGAAACTGATGCCCATTTCTCGAATCGCGAGTTCTGTCCTGGAAATGAGCTGCTTGAGTTCGTCGTCAGAATACGATGCGAAGTGGTCCAGCAGCGGTTTGGCAACAGGTCGCGCCCGGCCGCCGCGATCGATCAACTCGTCGTAAAGGCCCTGATGTGGATAGTCACGCCGGGTGATGCTCATGCTGGCTTTCGCTCCTTCGTATGATCTGTCGCCGCGGCTTGTGCAGGTCGTGGAAGATCGGTGGGCTTCGTGTTCAGCACGTCCACGGATACTTCCACATGGTGCTCTTCCCCGCCGCCAAAGATGACCCCTTTGAGTGGACTGACATCGTCGAAATCGCGTCCTCGGGCGACTCGGATGTACTGATTATTGGGAATGCGGTCATTGGTGGGGTCGTACTGCATCCATCCCAATTCCGGCTGGTATACCGCAAACCAGGCGTGGGAAGCATCCGCTCCCAACAGTTTGGGCTTGCCCGGTGGTGGAGCAGTTTCAAGGTAGCCGCTGATGTATGCAGCCGGCAACCCCATTGCACGTACACAGCCGATCGCTGCTATGCAGAGCCTTCGTT
>OBIC01000263.1_pt1 | contig 18102 bp, 14 predicted proteins | sample 1519831 | NCBI WGS metagenome assembly OBIC01 (sample SAMN03019805, study PRJEB22545) | beach sand metagenome | biome: beach; feature: sea beach; material: beach sand | place: USA: Municipal Pensacola Beach, FL | collected 2010-10-20 | depth 40-45 cm m | reverse complement strand
AGGACAATCGAGTGCTGCCGCCGTGCCCCCCGCTGGCGCGTTGCGGGAATAGGGAGGGATCGCAATGCCCGAAACAGCCGGATATGCGTCGCCGCGCGGGACAAAGCGCTTGCCGCCGATCGGCGTGCGGGGCGCGGCCTTGTTCGGGTTTTTCACAGTGCTGGCTTTTTTCGGGGGGCTTGCCGGTTGGGCCGCGACCGCGCCGCTTGGCGGTGCCGCGATTGCCCCCGGCATCGTCAATGTCGAAAGTAACCGCAAGACGGTACAGCATCTGGAAGGCGGCATCGTGCGTGACATCCTCGTGCAGGAGGGAGACGCGGTAAGCGCCGGGCAGTTGCTTGTTCTGCTTGATGACACCGCGTCGCAAGCGCAGATCTTGCGGCTTGAGAGCCAGATTGCTTCCGCGCGCCGGCAGATTGCGCTGATCAAGGAAGAAATTGCGTCGGTTTCGGAGTTGCTCGACAAGGGGCTTGCGCGCAAACCGCGACTGCTCGCGTTGCAGCGACGGCGGGCGGAGCTGACAGGTGATATTGATGATTATGGGGCGCAGTTGCGGGCGGCACAGGATGTGGTTCAGCGCGCAGAAGTAAAAGCACCGGTTGCCGGAATCGTCGTCGGGCTGCAGGTGCATAGCCAGGGTGGTGTGATCAAGGCCGGGGAGCCGTTGCTTTATATCGTGCCGGGCAGGGAGCGGCTGGTGGTCGAGGCGCGGATCGATCCGGTCGATCGCGACGTGGTGCGCGCCGGGCTTGATGCGCATATACAGCTTACGTCCTATAATCTGCGGAATACACCGCCAGTGCCGGGGACGGTTCAGACCATTTCGGCCGACAGCTTCACCGACGAACGGACAGGGGCGATTTATTTTCTGGCCCGGCTTGAGCTTGACCAGGAATTTCTCGGGCAGCTTGAGGGGGTCGATCCTGCGCCGGGCATGCCTGTCGAAGTGTTCATTTTCACCGGCGACCGTACCGCGCTCGATTATTTCCTGGAACCGCTTACCCGCAGCTTCCGCCGCGCTTTCCGCGAAAGCTGATCCGGTTCAGCGGGCCTATCGCTTATTCCGATGATCGTGACGTGACGCTCGGGTCGATCGGCGACCAGATGCTTTTGCGATTGCGGCATCGTTGCATTTTGCATCCGGACGCAGAATTGATATAGATCAATCATTCCTATGCTTTGCGCCGCTAAGGTCGGGCGGCAGCGAACCCATTGTCAAATTCAGAGTAGAACGGACTTCAAACATTATGTCAGTAGCCGATACAGCAGAAAAACCTCAGTCAAAAACGTCTCAAGCGGTCGAGCATTTCGATGTGCTGATCGTCGGAGCCGGAATTTCGGGCATCGGGGCGGCCTATCATTTGCAGCAGCAATGCCCGGGCAAGAGTTTTGTCATTCTGGATGCGCTCGACAGTTTTGGGGGAACCTGGCACACCCATCGCTATCCCGGTATCCGTTCGGATAGCGATCTCTATACTTTCGGATACCGCTTCAAGCCCTGGGTCGGCGCGCCGATCGCCACAGCGGACGAGATCCTGTCCTATATGGGCGAGGTGATCGAGGAAAACGACATCGGACCGCATATCCGCTATCGCCACAAAATCGTTTCGGCAAGCTGGTCGAGTGACGATGGGTTGTGGACCGTGGAGGCGCAGCGTACCGATACCGGTGAGACGCTTCACTTCACGACCAACTTTATGTGGATGTGTCAGGGCTACTACCGGCATGAGAAGGGTTACACCCCTGATTGGGAGGGGATGGAGGATTTCAAGGGTGAAATCGTGCATCCGCAAACCTGGCCTGAAGATCTCGACTATAAGGGGAAGCGGGTGATCGTTATCGGGTCGGGGGCGACCGCTGCGACGGTCGTGCCGGCAATGGCGGAGGATTGCGCGCATATCACGGTGCTGCAACGCTCACCGACCTATTTCATTCCGGCGCGTAATGAAAATGTGCTGGCCGATCAGCTGCGCAAGCTTGAGATCGATGAACAGTGGATCCACGAAATCGCCCGGCGGCAGATTTTGATGGATCAGGCGGAGTTTACCCGCCGTTCCTTTGAGGAGCCGGAGAAGGTTCGGAACGAGCTGCTTGGTGCGGTGAAAATGTTCCTCGGTGAAGATTACGATATCGACAAGCATTTCACGCCGAAATATCGCCCCTGGCGTCAGCGGGTGGCCTTCATTCCCGACGGCGATTTGTTTCAGGGCATTGCTTCGGGTAAGGCGTCGGTGGTCACCGATGAAATCGAGCGGTTTACCGAAAAGGGCATTCTCACCAAATCAGGCGAGGAGCTTGAGGCCGACATCATCATCACGGCGACGGGCTTCGATCTGTGCGTGCTGGGCGATATCGACTTCACGGTCGATGAAAAGAAAGTCAATTTCGCCGACACGGTGACCTATCGCGGCATGATGTTCACAGGCGTTCCCAATATGGCGTGGGTCTTTGGTTATTTCCGCGCAAGCTGGACGTTGCGGGTGGATCTGATGGGGGACTTTATCTCCCGTCTGCTCAAGCATATGGATGAGAAGGGATTCAAGAAAGTTACGGTTGCCCTGCGCCCTGAAGACAAGGACATGCCGCTCAGTTCCTGGATCGATCCTGAAAACTTCAATCCCGGCTATCTGATGCGCAGTATGCACCTGATGCCTCAACGCGGGGACAAGCCTGAATGGCAGCATACCCAGGATTATTGGGCCGAAAAGGATGATTTACCCAATATCGACCTGGAAGGCGCGGAATTCGTGTATGAGTGAGCCGGTCGGCTTGCATTGCAGATAGTGCGATAGGACGAAAAGGCCGGGTTTGCTGCCCGGCCTTTTTTTATCAGGATTTTATGGCGAGGGGCCTGAAGGCTGCTGGGTTGTCGAAAGTCAGCGCGCGGTGGCTCGACTATTTGAACGGGATTCTTCCGCGTCGCGTCAGGTCGCGCTTTTGCCACCGAATTTATCGAGATGGAAGGGCGTCTCAATGCGCCGTACAATCGCATAAATCGCGAAATAAACGACCTGCAGAAGGCAGAAGGCCAATGCAGTCTGCGGCACCTGATCATAATACAAAACGCTGAGAGAAGCGGGGATAAGCAGAAAAGTTAAGATCAAAGCCGATGAGAGCGGGTTTGAGACCGAACGATTTTCCTGCTTCAATACATGCGTTTCAAGCGCCCGCATGATCACATGATGCATGTGATAACTATCCGCTTCAACGGCTGATTGTTTTTGGGTCCAGCGGCGACCGATGGCGTGCAGCGTATCGGCAAGCGGCCAGAACAGCATCAGCAATACGGCCCAGGCGGAAACGTCCGGATTGCGGACGACAAGCAGGATAGCTGTCCAACCCAACAGGTAACCCAGCGTGTAGGCGCCCGCGTCCCCAAGAAAGATTTTGCCGAAAGGAAAGTTCAGAACAAAGAAGCCAAAGGTCGCAAAAGCGATCGTCAGCGCCAGAACGACAATCAAATTATCCCCGACCGCAGTGCCGATCAAAGCAAACGCAATCGCGGTAATAATGGCAGTTCCCGATGCCAGCCCGTTAACCCCGTCGATAAGGTTGAGCGCATGCGACATGCCGGTTGCGGCAAAAATTGAAAAGACAATCGCGAAGGGGGCAAATGTCAGCAGTTGATCAATAATTGGAACATCGGCGCGGTGCAGCCAGATGCCTGAAAGCGCAACCATCAGGGCCGCCGACATTGCGGCTGCGACAAGCCGGCCGCGTGGCGACACATGCCAGCTCAGATCTTCTGAAAGTCCGGCAGCGAAAATCGGCAAAGCCGAAACAAGTAATATAGCGATCGTTTGATATGCGCTGTCATAGCTCCAGAATATCCCCAAAATGAGGGAAAGCATGACAGCGACACCACCAATGCGCGGGGTTGGATTGTCATGGCAGGATTGGACAGCACTGCCCGCATGGCCGCGCGCTGTGCGCTTCAGATGAATGTTCCGCGTCATATAGATGAACAGCGATGTCAGAAATGCCGTGCCGACAACAAACAGGAAATATTCCGCCGAAAAATTCTGGTGATAAGCAATCGTCAACTGATTAAGCATAACGAATAATTAGGTCCCCAAACTGTCTTTGTCTGTCGCATTTTTAATGTAAGCAAACAGGGGATTGCCAACCGGCATTTGCGCCAGAAAGTCGATCTGGTCGTAATCCTCCGATCGCTCAGCTAAAAAACCTCGCGCCGGTGTTACTGTTAGCTAATGCCGAAAAACCCCTCATTCCTGCCAGTTGTTACAAGAGCGGATGCGCAATCTTGTCATCTGTCCATTCAATGTGGTTTACCCGATTTCGGACCTTATCCACTTGCAATTTAACACTTTTGCATGTTGGGCCATGCTGAGGCCATATGCTTGTTTATAGCCGCAATTGTCACAATAGCAATATGACAATGCACATTTTGTTTACCGCGAACAGGAATGCGACAACTTACCTGTTCCACCTGACCACCGCATATTAGTGGCAGAAAACGACGTTTTTTTGACAAACACTGTCGATGGTGATTCCGGATTTGCGGAGTGGCGGACAGGCAAGATGCCGTGCCAATATATTTTGACACGGCATGTTGTTTGGCAGCCAAACCGCAATCAGGCGAATTCGAAACCTTCGTAATTATTCGCTTCGACCGCCTCGCATTTTTCCCGATAGGCCGGGTTGCCGCCGGCATAGAGCAGCATTGTCCGTTTCCTGTTGGGGATATTCTGATTGATCCCCATGAACCAGGAATCGACCTGAGAGAACAGGGTCATCGCGCCGACTTCGTTGACGTGATCTGTCCATTCTTCCTCGGCCTGTTCGGTCGGTTCGACCTTTGCGAGGTGTTTTTCTTCCATGTAGTTGATGAGCTTGGTCACCCAGTCCACATTCTGTTCGATACAACGCGGGATGTTGCAGAATGTCGCGCCGTTATGCGGGCCGACAAGCGTGAACATATTGGGGAAGCCAACGGTCTGGATGCCCAGATAGGTATGCGGCCCGTCCGCCCATTTCTCCTGCAATGTCTTGCCGCCTTCGCCGCGAATATCGATCCGGCTGAAAGCGCCCGTGACGGCATCAAAACCGGTGGCATAAATCAGGATATCAAGCTCGACTTCCCGGTCCCCGACCTGCACGCCTTTCGGGGTAATGCGGGTAATTGGCGTTTCCAGCAGGCTCACCAATTCCACATTGTCCTGATTATAAACCTCGTAATAGTTGGTTTCGAGCGGGACGCGCCGCATGCCGAAGCCGTGATTGGTCGGGATCAGTTTTTCCGCCGTTTCCGGGTCCTTGACGCGTTGCCGGATCTTTTTCTTGATGAACTCGGTCAACAAGGCGTTCGCATTCGCATCGATCAGCGTATCGCGGAAATTGCCGATCCAGATGCCGAAGCCAGGTTCGTTATAAAGCCGCTCGAACAGCGCTTCGCGTTCTTCTTCCGATACCTCGAGGGCTGAGCGCGGGTCGGGCAGATGGATGAATGCGCCGCCCGATTGCTGACACTTGGCGAAAATCTCGGGATAGCTTGCCTTGATTTCCTTTTGTGTTGCCGGGTCGATCGGGCTGTTTTTCAGCGGCGCGCAAAAATTCGGCGTGCGTTGAAACACCGTCAAATGCGCTGCGGTCTTGGCAACTTCCTGAATGACCTGCACACCGGTTGCGCCCGTGCCGATCACACCGACCCGTTTGCCTGCAAAACCGACATCCTTGCCCCCAAACCCATTCGGGTCCTGCGGCCAGCGGGCGGTATGGAATGACTGGCCTTCAAAACTGTCGCGCCCCTCGATATTGGGCAGTGTCGGTGCGGAAAGCGGCCCAATGGCGGTAATCAGGAACCGCCCGCTCGCGCTGTCGCCATTTTCAAGCGTGACATTCCAGCGTTGTGTCGCCTCGTCATAAATGGCGGATTTTACGCGGCTGTTGAACTGGATGTCCTTACGCAGGTCGAATTTATCGGCCACATGGTTGAGATAACGCAGCGTTTCGGGCTGTGGCGAGAAATGCTCCGTCCAGTCCCACTCCTGAAGCAGTTCTTCGGAAAAGGAATAGCCGTAGCTATAGCTTTCGGAATCAAACCGCGCGCCGGGATACCGGTTCCAGTACCAGGTGCCGCCGACACCCGAGCCTTCCTCAAATACCCGCACGGAAAAGCCCAGATCCCGAAACCGAAGCAACTGGTACATGCCGGCGATACCGGCACCGATGATTATGGCGTCAAATTCCTGTGTGTTTCCGGACATGATACTCCCTTTTCCTTTTATCGCGCGGGTTCGCCACGCTGATTATTGGCTGTCTGTAATTATGATAAGACATTTTAGCATGTCATCGGATGCGGCAAAGCGTCCAGTTTCCCCGGCAGGGATTTTGGCCGCGATGGCCCGGTCAGATGGCGCGTGTTGCCTGCGCCAGCCAGGGTTGTGTCGCCGTGTCGACATGTGCGGCGAGTTCTTCATGCACGCGCGTGTGATAGTTGTTCAACCAGTCCCGCTCATCGCCGTTCAGCAGGGCGGGGTCGACAAGTCGTAAATCGATCGGTGCAAGGGTCAGCGGTTCGAAGCCCATCATCTCGCGTTCGCCGCCTTCGGGGACGCTGGGCAATGTCACAAGCACGAGATTCTCGATACGGATGCCGAATTCCCCGGCCTTGTAATAGCCTGGTTCGTTGGACAGGATCATGCCCGGTTGCAGCGCCACATTATTGGGGCGGCGTGAAATATTCTGGGGTCCTTCATGTACGCTGAGATAGCTGCCCACCCCATGGCCGGTGCCATGATCGAAATCGAGCCCCGCCTGCCACAGAAACTGCCGCGCCAGCACATCAAGATGCGCACCGCTGACGCCTTTGGGAAACCGGATTCGGGACAGGGCGATATGACCTTTCAGCACCTGGGTAAAACGGGTGATCTGTTCCGGTGTCGGGGTGCCGATGGCGATGGTGCGGGTGACATCGGTTGTCCCGTCAAGATACTGGCCACCTGAATCCACAAGGTAGAGCGTGCCCGGTTCAAGCAAGCGGTTTGTCTTTTCGGTGACCGCGTAATGCACGATCGCGCCATTCGCGCCCGCACCGGAAATGGTGGGAAAGCTTAGATCCTTGAGCGCACCGGTTGCCTCACGAAAACGCTGCAACGCCGCGGCAGCGGCAAGTTCGTCGACCTTGCCGGCTGGCGCTTCCTGATCAAGCCAGGCCAGAAAATTGCTCAGCGCCGCGCCATCGCGCAGATGCGCGGCCCGCATCCCCGAAATTTCCACATCGTTTTTGAGCGCTTTGGGTAACAGGCAGGGGTCGGGATTGAACAGCAGGCTTGCCCCCGATTGTTCGAGCTGCCGGACAATCCTCACTGCGGCGCTTGTGCGGTCAATCGATACCGTTGCCTGTTGCTGGCCCAGCCGAGTCAATGCCGTATCGAACGCGTCGGGTGCGGCAATACTCACCTCATCCCCCAGATGCGATTGCAGTTCGGCATCGATTTTGGCCGGGGCGGCAAACAACTCTACCGTCGCGTCCGCATGCAGAATGGCGAAGCAGAGCGGCAGGGGGGAATGGCTGACATCGCCGCCACGGATATTGAGTAGCCACGCAATCGAATCGGGCAGGGTCAGTACCGTGGCGTCCGCACCGAGTTCCTTGATTTTCTTGCCGATCCTGTCGCGCTTGGACGAGGCCGCTTCCCCGGCATAGCGGATTGGGTGGGGTACAATCGGCGCGGAAGGCGCAGCAGGCTGATCGCGCCAGACCGTATCGACCGGGTTTTGAGGGCAGGGGATAAGTGTGGCACCCGCTTTCTCGCAGGCTTTTTCAAGCCGCTCTGTCCCCTCAAGGGTATGCAGCCAGGGATCGAACCCCAGTTTCTGACCGGGCGACAGGGTTTGCGCGATCCATTGTTCGGGCGGTTCGTCGGTGATTGAGCGCGGGGTAATAAGATCAGTGTTCACCTGGTCGCGCACCTGCAGCGTGTAGCGGCCATCGACGAAAATCGCGGCCCTGTCGCGCAGGATTACCGCCACGCCGGCGGAACCGGTAAAGCCGCTCACCCATCCGAGCCTTGCCGCGAATGGCGGAACATATTCACCCTGATGCGCATCGGCGCGCGGGACGATGAAGCCATCGAGATTTTGACGGGCGAGTTCGGCGCGCAGCGCGGTGATGGGGTCTGTATTCTGCGTCATATCATGGCATTTCGGTAGGGTGGCTTATTGCGTCAAGAATGGCGCCGCTTTTATGCATGGCAACCATTATCGGGCAAGAATCAGCGTACACCAATCGCCAAGGCGGATGCGCCGGTACAAATAGATGCCCTGTAATCGATAGGCTGCAAGGATCGCGGCTGCCTGATCGTTCAGCAGTCCCGACAGGATGACAACCCCTTGGCGCGCCAGATGGCGGTGCAGCGGATGCGCCAATGCCATCAGCGGCCTGGCCAGAATATTCGCAATGATCAGGTCATAAGGCGCGTTACGCATGAGAGGCGGCGCCTGAAAGCCGGGGGCGACGACAGGCGTTATCAGTGCGGCAAGGCCATTTTGCCGCGCATTTTGCCGTGTGACCTGAATGGCGACGGGATCGATATCGCTTGCCAGAACCGGTGTATGCCAGAGTTTTGCCGCGGCCATGGCGAGGATTCCCGTGCCGCAGCCCAGATCGAGCACATTGTCGAACCGGCGTTGCCGCGCCAGATGATCAAGCGCAAGCAAACAGCCGGTCGTCGTCTCGTGATGTCCGGTCCCGAAGGCCTGCCCCGCATCGATTTGCAGGCGGATGGCATGGGTGCGGCCATCGGGCATGGCATGTGCGCCGGCGATATAAAACCGTCCAGCCGAAATTGCGGGCAGTTCCTTCAGCGATTCACTGACCCAGTCGCGGTCGGCAACGGTGCTCACGGCCAATTCGGGTTGAGCCATCTGGAAACTGTCGATCAGCGGCGCGAGAAAATGAGCTATAGCCCCGGTTTCGGGCGGTTGCGAAAAAAGTGCGCTCACCCTGAAATCCGCGCTGCCGGGAACCTCGAATGCGGTGACTGAAAGCGGGGATTGCTGCTCCGGCGTGCCGGCATGAACCGGGTCTGGCAGTTCTCCGAATGTATCGCCAAGTCCTTGCAACAAATCGGTGACAGCCAGCGCTGCCGCGCGCGGCAGCACAAGCGAAAGTTCGTAAAAGCCGGGTCGGGTCGCATCCACGTCCGTCATACGGGCTCGACGAATTTGTCGATGACTTTCTTGCGACCCGCCTTCTCGAATTCCACATCAAGCTTGTTGCCATCGGCAGCCGCGATCGTGCCATAACCGAATTTCTGATGAAAAATCCGCTCCCCGACCTTGAAGCGTGTGGCGGCCGGATCGTTCGTGGTCACCAGTTCGGCTTGCGCATTGATGACCTGCCCGTGACCATGTTGCCGCCAGCGGTTGTTGCCTGCCGGCTGATACCGGCCGGCCTTTACGGCTGATTGCATGCGTTGCCAGCCCGGTGTGCCATAATCGCGATCGAAACTGCTTGGCCCTTCCTGAAACCCGCCGCCGTAAAGTCCCTGGTCGGTGCGGACTTCGATATTCTCCGGGGGCAGTTCGTCGATGAAGCGCGATGGCAGGGCCGATTGCCAGAGATTATGCACCCGCCGGTTGGCCGCAAAGAAGATCCGCGCCCGTTCGCGCGCGCGCGTCAGCCCGACATAGGCAAGCCGGCGCTCTTCCTCCAGCCCCGCATTGCCGCTTTCATCGAGACTGCGCTGATGCGGAAACAGCCCCTCTTCCCAGCCGGGCAGAAATACGGTGCGGAACTCAAGACCTTTGGCGCTGTGCAGCGTCATGATGTTGATCTTGTCTTCATTATCGGACTGCTGATTTTCCATCACCAGCGAGATATGTTCGAGGAAGCCCGCAAGATTCTCAAAAGCCTCCATCGCCATGACAAGCTCTTTGAGATTATCAAGCCGACCGGGCGCATCGGGGGAGCGGTCCTTCTGCCACATCTCGGTATAACCCGATTCATCGAGCACCATTTCGGTGAGTGCGACATGGTCCATTGCGTCCATCTGGCTGCGCCAGCGGCGGAAATCCTCCATTAATCTGGCAAGCGAGTTCCGCGCGCGCTTTGTCAGTTCGTCGGTATCGACCAGGATCTCGGCAGTCTGGGCAAGGGAAATGCCTTCCGCCCGGGCAGTGCGGTGCAGCGTTTGCACCGTGGCATCGCCAAGCCCGCGCTTGGGCTTGTTGACAATGCGTTCGAACGCCAGATCGTCATTGGGTTGCGCGATAATCCGCAGATAGGCGATCGCGTCGCGGATTTCCATCCGCTCGTAAAAGCGCGGACCGCCAATGACCCGATAGGGCACGCCAAGGGTCAGAAACCGTTCCTCGAATTCGCGGGTCTGAAATCCCGCGCGCACAAGGATTGCCATATCGTCGAGCCGATGCCCTTCGCGTTGCAGGGCCTCGACCTGTTCGCCGATCTGCCGGGCTTCTTCCACCCCGTCCCAGACACCGCAGATCGTTACCGGGTCGCCGGGTTCGGGATCGTCGGTCCACAGCGTCTTGCCAAGCCGGCCTTCATTGGTGGCGATCAGCCCCGAGGCAGCGGCGAGAATATTGGGAGTGGAGCGGTAATTGCGTTCAAGGCGGATGACCGCCGCACCGGGAAAATCGGTCTCAAAGCGCAGAATATTGCCCACTTCCGCACCGCGCCAGCCATAGATCGACTGGTCGTCATCGCCGACGCAGCAGATATTGCGACGCCCCTGCGCGAGCAGCCGCAGCCACAGATATTGCGCGACATTGGTATCCTGATATTCATCGACGAGGATATATTTGAAGCGCTCCTGATATTGCGCAAGCACATCGGGATTTTCCTGAAACAGCCGCAGACATTCCAGCAGCAAATCCCCGAAATCGACCGCATTCAGCACTTTCAGCCGGGCCTGATAGGCGGCGTAGATGTCGCGCCCCTTGCCATTGGCAAAGCTGAATGCTTCGCCTTCGGGGATCTTGGCGGGCGTCAGTCCCTGATTTTTCCAACGGTCGATCTGCCCGGCCAACACCCGCGCGGGCCAGCGTTTATCATCGATTTCGGCGGCGGCGAGCAATTGCTTGATCAGCCGGATCTGGTCGTCTGTATCGAGGATGGTGAAGTTCGATGTCAGCCCGACCAGTTCGGCATGCCGGCGCAGGATCTGCGCGCCGACCGAATGAAAGGTGCCAAGCCAACGCATTCCTTCCACCGCACCGCCGATCAGCGAACCGATTCGTTCCTGCATTTCGCGCGCCGCCTTGTTGGTGAAGGTGACGGCGAGGATCTGGCTCGGGAAAGCGCGGCGGGTCATCAGGATATAGGCAAGCCGGGTGGTCAGCACGCGCGTCTTGCCCGTGCCGGCGCCCGCCAGCACAAGTACCGGGCCGTCCAATGCCTCGACCGCGGCGCGCTGCCCCTCGTTCAGCCCGTCAAGAAAGGCAGGCGGCGGTGCTGCGGCGGCGGCAGTGTTTACCCCGCGCGGCGGCGGCGGCGCGGGGGGCGAACCAAGCTCGAATGGGTCGGAATCAAATTCGTTCATCACGATGCGATTGTAGCATATTCAGCGCGGCTTGCGCGTCATCCGGGGTGATGTTCAGCAAACCGGCCTAAACGGCCTATTTACACTGGCTGATCGAGCCCTGCTTGCAAATACGTTTGCCATCAATCCATGTCGCGCCGGACAGATCGGCCTTCAGCAGATCCGCATCCTCAAGACGCGCGCCGGTCAGATCAACCGCGCGCAAATTGGCGCGAAACAGGCGCGCGCGTTGCAGGTTTGCGCCCTTCAGGCTGGCGCCGGCAAGATTGGCGCGGGTGAAATCGGCCTCCCGCAGATCCGCATAGTCGAGTGTCGCTTGCGGCAGGTCGGCGGACACGAACTTGGCGCGTCGCCCGTCTGCCTTTGTCAGATTCGCCCGCGCCAGATCGGCGCGGTTGAAGCGCGCCTCGCGTAATTGTGCGCCCGGCAATGTCGCCTCAGCCAGCGGCAACCCCTCCATATAGCAGCGCCGCCAATCGACACCGGGCGCGGCGGGATCGGCGCATTTGGCATGCGCCGCCGTCGTCGCCAAAACAACCAAAGTGAAAAGCGACAAGCCAAGGCATAGAAATCTGTAGGTCACGCGGGCTCCCGACATGCTCAAGCGGCCGATTTGCGGGTCAGCCCGATCCGGGCCCCGGCATTTTCAGGCAGCGGCAGCCGCGCATGTGCCGCGCCGAGGGTGGCAAGATTTTGCGCGATATCAGGGGGAAACGGGGCGGAACGCCGGCTGTCGAGGCTGACATGGATGGCAAGCTGTTCGGCTGTCGCCGCCAGATATTGCTCCTGCCCGTGATACATCTGGAGGAAATAGTGAAAGCGCTTTGCATCATGGTCGAGCAATTGAAAGCTCACCGAAACAGGGTCGCCCAGCTTCAGCTCGTTCATGTAACTCACATGGTTTTGCAGCACGAATATCGAATTGTTGGTGCGCGCGACATAATCGACTCCGATGCCGATCCGGTCAAAGACCCGGTCAAGCGCACGATCGAAGGCCAGAACGTAAAAGGCCACATTCATATGGCCATTATAATCGATCCAGTCTTCAAGCACTTCCTGCCCGTCGATCATGATCGGCTGTTGGTCGAATGTCGTCTCGCTCACCTGCACCCCGCTGACGTCGATTTTTCCCAACCTACTATATAGGGGCGGGTGCAAACAATTGCCGCGCCGGATTGTTTTTCCGCCCGAACGCGCTTTACCGGGCCGCGGGACAAAGATGCGTGCAGTAGTCAGCCGGGCGGGGCGATGCGCGTATAGGCGACAGGATCGGGCACGGGCTTGTCGGAGTCGAGCCGTTTCAGCGTCGCGGCGATGTCGCGCAGCGGCAGGGTTGTCAGATAGTCATGGGCATATTGCCACCAGGCGGCATGTGCAAGTTCGGTACAAACCGCTTCGTCGAACCGGTAGCGCAGGATACGCGCCGGCGCGCCCACCATGATCGCAAAAGGCGGAACATCGGCAGTGACGACCGCACCCGCACCGATGGCCGCGCCGTCGCCGATCCGCAGATTTTCAAGGATAATGACATTTTCGGCGATCCACACATCATTGCCGATGACGGTTTCCGCCGGTGTGGCGGGATCAGGCGTTATCCCCTGGCGGGCATCGCATTCGGCAAGCAGCCCGGTCGCGCTCGTCGCGAAGTCGAGCGGGTGATTGGGCGCGCCGATGGTGACCCGCCGGCCGATCGAGCAATAGCGGCCGACCGTTATATTCTCGCGCATGATGCCGTCATTGATATAGCTACCGCGCCCGAATCGGCAATTCGCCCCGATGGCCGCACTGCCCAGTGAAACCGGCGCTTCGTAATAAAACGGCATGCCGATCCGTGCATCGGGCAGAAAAGTCAGCCCTTCGGGCCCTGCCTGCGCCTGTTGCGTGACCGCGCTCATTGCATTTCCTCCGCTCGAACCAGGGCGGCAGCCTAAAAGCTGAATGGTTAACCGGCGAATAATCGCACGCGGTTTCGAAGCAGGTGCGTTGACGCGGAAACCGCGCTAATAATAGCGGCAATGAAAGCAGTGGCCGTCTCGCGGCTATGTGACAGATGGAGGAAAAGGGTAATGGCAGAGGCCGCGCGAAAAGCGGATGCGATCAACGCATTGCAGGCGCTTCTGGGGGAACGGCTGTCTACCTCCGCCGCAGTCCGCGAGCAGCATGGCCGCGATGAATCCTATCATCCCGCGCAGGCCCCCGATGCGGTTGCCTTTGCCCGATCAACCGAAGAAGTTGTGGCAATTGTCAATATTTGTGCCGACCATGGCGTGCCGCTTATCCCCTTTGGTACCGGTACCTCGCTTGAGGGTCATGTGGCGGCGGTCGCGGGCGGGGTATGTGTCGACTTGTCGGGCATGGACCGTATCCTCAAGGTCAATGCGGAAGATTGTGACTGTGTGGTGCAAGCAGGGGTCACCCGCAAGACGCTGAATGAATATCTGCGCGATACGGGGCTGTTTTTTCCGATCGACCCTGGCGCTGACGCCTCGCTTGGCGGGATGGCGGCGACCGGCGCATCGGGCACCAATGCGGTGCGGTATGGCGCGATGCGTGAAAATGTACTGGGGTTGACGGTGGTGCTTGCCGACGGGCGGGTGGTCCGCACCTCGCGCCGGGCGCGCAAGACATCGTCGGGCTATGACCTGACGCGGCTTTTCGTCGGGTCGGAGGGGACGCTCGGGATCATAACCGAGGTTGCGGTCAGGCTTTACGGCATACCCGAGGCCATATCGGCGGCAACCTGCGGCTTTCCGGATGTGGCAAGCGCGGTGAATGCCACGATCCTGACGATCCAGTCGGGCCTGCCTGTTGCGCGGATCGAGCTGATCGACGCCAAGTCGATTGCCGGCATCAATGCCTATTCAAAGCTCGATCTGGTCGAACAGCCGACGCTTTTCCTTGAGTTTCATGGCACAGAAGACGGGGTGCGCGAGCAGGCGGAGCGATTTGGCGACATCGCCGCGGAGTTTGGCGGCGGCGGCTTCGACTGGGCGACCCGGCCGGAGGATCGCAACCGGCTGTGGGAAGCACGCCACACCGCCTATTATGCCGCACTGGCCATGTATCCGGGCAAGAAGGGAATGCCGACCGATGTCTGCGTGCCGATTTCCCGGCTTGCGGAATGTATCGAGCAAACCCAGCGCGATCTCGTGGAAAGCGGTATCGATGCGCCGATTATCGGCCATGTGGGGGATGGCAATTTTCATACTTTGCTGACCTTCGATCCCGGTGATGCGGAAGAGGTTGCGCGCTGCAAGGCCTTCAATGAGCGTTTGATTTTGCGCGCATTGGCGATGGACGGCACTTGCACGGGCGAACACGGGATCGGCATGGGCAAGATGCGTTTTCTGGATGCCGAACATGGCGAGGCGGTCGGTGTGATGCGGGCAGTGAAGCTGGCGCTTGATCCGAATAATCTGATGAATCCGGGCAAGATCCTGCGTGTATAGTCCGGACAGGTAAAAGGGAGTGACGATGCAGACATTCAGTTTTGATCCGGTGGAACTGCCACCCGCGGCAGCCGAACTGCGCCGCGAGGTGCGGGAGTTTCTGGCCGAGCATAACGCGACGCGTAAACCGCTTGACCGGGCGCAAAGCTGGAGCGGTTCGGATCCCGAATTCAGCCGCAAAATGGGGGAGCGCGGCTGGATCGGCATGGTCTGGCCGAAGACATATGGCGGTCATGAGCGGACATCGTTCGAACGCTATGTGATGCTGGAGGAAATGCTTGTTGCCGGCGCGCCGGTCGGGGCGCACTGGATCGCGGACCGGCAAAGCGGGCCGTTGCTGCTGAATTTCGGCACTGAGGCGCAGCGTCAGAAATATCTGCCCCCCGTCACGCGGGGCGAGATGTATTACTGCATCGGTATGAGCGAGCCTGACAGCGGGTCTGATCTGGCTTCCGTCCGCACCAAGGCGACCAAGGTCGATGGCGGTTACCTTATCAACGGGCGCAAGATCTGGACCAGCGGCGCGCATACCGCGCATGTGATGATCGCCCTGTTGAGGACCCGCAACAATCCGGATAACCGGCATGACGGGCTGACCCAGTTTCTGATCGATTTACGCGATCTGGATGGCACCGATCTCAAGGAAAAGAACGGCATCACGGTCCGTCCGGTGATCAGTATGCTGGGGGAGCATCATTTCAATGAGGTGACTTTCGAGGACGCCTTCGTGCCCGAAACCGCGGTGGTCGGTACAGAGCATGGCGGATGGGCGCAGGTGATGGCCGAACTTGCCTTTGAGCGCAGCGGGCCTGAACGCTATCTGTCGAGCATCCAGCTGGTGTTGGAGATGATCCGCGCGCTGGCCGCCCATCCCACACCGCAGGGCCATATCGCGGTTGGCCGTCTTGTCGCGCATCTTGCAACCTTGCGGCAGATGTCGGTATCGGTCGCGGGCAAGCTTAATGCCGGGGAGGATCCCGCGCTTGAAGGCTCGATCGTCAAGGATCTCGGCGCGGTGTTCGAGCAGGAAATTCCAACCATCGCGCAACAGGTTTTCGATGTGGAGCCGAAACTCGGCGAAGGCAGCGATCTTGAGCAGGTGATGGGTTTTCTGATCCAGAATTCGGTGTCTTACTCCCTGCGTGGCGGGACGCGCGAGATTCTGCGCGGCATCATCGCGCGCGGGCTGGGTCTCAGGTAATCGCGGGCGGATAAGATTATGAGTGAATTACGTACAATGCTGGCCGATACGGTCAATCGGCTGTTTGAGGATATGATTACGGCGGAGCTGTTGACCGCAGCCGAGCAGGGGGAATGGCCTGACGCGCTGTGGCGCGCGGTGGAGGAGAACGGCCTCACCATGCCGCTTGTGTCCGAGGCCCATGGCGGCGTGGGGTGCGGCTGGCTCGATGCGCGGGTGGTGCTGCACGGGGCAGGGCGTTATTCCGCCCCGATTCCGCTTGCAGAAACAATTTTGGCAAGCTGGCTTCTGGACCGCGCGGGAATCGAGCCGCCGCATGGACCGATGAGCATTGCCGGCGGGACGGATGGCGCGCCGCTGCGGCTGACGCGCGAACCTGACGGCTGGCGCGCGGATGGGGAATGTCCGCGCGTGCCATGGGGCGGGCGGGTCGAGCACATTGTGCTGGTCGCTCCGGCGGAAGGTGGTGTGCGGGTCGGGCTCGTCGGCAAGGGTGAGTTCAGTGTCACGCAAAGTCAGAACATGGCGCGCGAGCCGCGCGACACGCTGCGTTTCGACAATGCGCCTGTAAATGTTGCCGGGACGATCGAGAATCTGCCAGCCGATACAGTGACGCTTTTCGGGGCGCTGATCCGGACGGCGCAGGTCGGCGGTGCGCTAGAGCGCGCCCTGCATGAATCGGTGCTCTATGCAAACGACCGGGTGCAATTCGGCAAACCGATTGGCAAGTTCCAGGCGGTGCAGCAAAATCTTGCGCAACTTGCCGATGAGGTGGCAGCCGTGGGCGCAGCGGGATCGGCTGCCTGTGCGGCGGTCGATCTTGCCCTGCAAAGCGGTGCGCTTGACGATGCCTGGTTCCGGATTGCTGCCGGCAAGGCGCGCGCGGGTGAGGCGGCCGGCAAGGCGGCGAGTATCGCCCATCAGGCGCATGGGGCGTTCGGTTTTACCTATGAGCATATTCTGCATTTTTCGACCCGGCGGCTTTGGTCATGGCGTGCCGAATACGGCACGGGTGAGCGCTGGGCCGAGGCATTGGGTAAGCGGGTGGTCGAGATCGGTGCCGATAATCTGTGGGAGGTCATGACCGCAAACGACTGATTTTTATGCGGAAATAATACTCTGGAAATACTGCCGTCATGTGTGGCGGATTTTATCGCATGCGCTGCGGCAGGTTGAAAAACAGAACCTTAACCCCGATCTCTATTTTGGCGGTTATAATGTTTTTTGCGTGCCGCAGATCAAACGCCGATATCGCATGGCAACAGATGTTATTTTAACAGAAGGATCAGGGCATTAGATATGCCATTTGATGCAACACCTCAATTCGGTCGCCCCGGTGGCGGGCCATGGCTTGAAGGTAAGCTGCTGATCGCCATGCCTGATATGAGCGATCCGCGCTTTCGCCGGACGGTTATCTTCATGTGCGCGCATTCGCCCTCGGGTGCCTTGGGGCTGATTATCAACAAGCATGCGGGCGATCTGCGATTATCCGAATTGTTGCAGCAGATCGGGTTGCAATGTGCGCCCGAGATGGCGGATCAACCCGTACAGCTTGGCGGTCCGGTGGAGACCGAGCGCGGCTTCGTCCTGCATTCGCGCGATTTCTTTCTCGATGAAATTACCTTGCCGGTATCCGATGAGATCGGGCTGACGGCAAGCGTTGAGATTTTGCGGGCGATTGCCGATGCCAAGGGGCCGGTGCAATCGGTTGTCGCGCTTGGTTATGCGGGATGGGGCCCCGGGCAGCTTGAATCCGAGATTCAAGCAAATGCCTGGCTGCATTGCGATGCGGATTCAGACATTCTGTTTTCGCCCGATATGGGGGCAAAGTGGGATATGGCGCTGGCAAAGCTCGGGGTCGATCCGTCCAGCTTGTCAGGACAATCAGGTCACGCCTGAAACGCGGCTTATGCCTGAAGCGGGC
>OBIC01000260.1_pt1 | contig 18271 bp, 22 predicted proteins | sample 1519831 | NCBI WGS metagenome assembly OBIC01 (sample SAMN03019805, study PRJEB22545) | beach sand metagenome | biome: beach; feature: sea beach; material: beach sand | place: USA: Municipal Pensacola Beach, FL | collected 2010-10-20 | depth 40-45 cm m | reverse complement strand
GTTGCCGTTGTCGAGAACCAGTCCCCGATTCCGGTCCGGCCCCAGCCCGGTCACCCATTGGCAGATGAAAACGGCAACATCTACTCATCCAATGTCAACATGGTAGAGCAAATGGTTGACATGATTTCCGCGTCCCGCAGCTACCAAAGTAACGTCGAAGTCTTCAACACATCTAAGCAGCTGCTTTTGCAAACACTCAGACTGGGAAGCTAAACACTCGCGAGTAACGGACTATGAGCACAATCAACAGTACAAATGCCTACGAAGATCTTGGCTTGACACAGCGGCAACAGCCCCAAAAACCGAACGACAGCTTAGGGCAAGCTGAGTTCTTGCGTTTAATGACCACACAGCTGGCTAATCAAGATCCACTACAACCTATCCAGGATGCAGACTTTATCGCGCAAATGGCGCAGTTTGGCACAGTCAATGGTATTACTGAGTTACAGTCATCATTCGACACGCTGGCCTCAGCCATGCAGTCCAACCAAGCGCTACAGGCATCTGTCATGGTCGGCCGCACAGTGACCACACCTTCGGAACTCAATACACTTTCAGATTCGGGAGAAATGACAGGCATGATCAACCTCCCTTCCAACGCACAAAACGTCATCATCAAAATTTCCAAACCCAATGGCGAGCTGGTTCGAACGCTCCATCTTGGCGAGCAGGCGGCTGGATTAAACCATTACACATGGGACGGCACGCTCGAAAACAATGAGCAAGCTGAACCAGGCACCTATGTCATCTCAGCACAAATGACAAATGGCGAACAAACTGAAGCCATCCAGACATTCGCCAACGACACGGTAGATAGTGTCAGCCTCGGTGGGCCCGGGGGATTCACCCTGCACTTATCCAATCTGGGTGACCGATCAATGAATGATGTTTTAAAAATCAGTTAACGACCAATCTTAAAGACAGGAGCACACTATGTCCTTCGCAATTGCACTTAGCGGGCTTAACGCAGCCGGTTCTGAACTTAGCGTAACCAGCAACAATATCGCCAATGTGGGTACACATGGTTTCAAAGGGTCCCGTGCCGAGTTTGCTGATGTCTATTCGGTCAACTCCTTCAGCACGTCCAAAACAGCCATCGGTTCTGGGGTTTTGCTCAGCCAAGTCCGCCAGCAATTCAACCAGGGCAGCCTTGAATACACAGACAACGGTCTCGACCTTGCCATTAATGGCTCCGGTTTTTTCATGACCTCAACCGGACGCGATACACTGGACCCAGCCTACACCCGTGCAGGATCCTTCGGCGTGGACGCCAACGGTTATGTCGTTAACTCCCAGGGACAATTTTTACAGGTTTTCCCGGTAGACCCTGACGACGGCACCGTCATTTCAACCAGCTTTTCATCCGCCGGCTCACTTCAGGTACCTGACTCCTTTGGCGCACCTTCCGCCACAACGGAAGTAACGCTTGGTGTCAATCTGCCTTCCGGCGCCCCTGATCTGCCGATTGCCAACTTTGATCCGCAGGACACCAGCACGTTTACCCAGACAACATCAACCACGGTCTACGATTCACTCGGCAACCCACACACTTTGCAAGCCTACTTTATCAAGACCGACTCAGCCAACAATACCTGGGAAACACGGACCTTTTTGGATGGCAATCAGCTAACCCCTCAAGTCACTGAAGATTTGGCTTTTAATGCAAGTGGTATTCTCACCACGCCGGCCGACGGCCTGGTCCACTACTCCCCCGAAACGTTGACCAACGGCGCCAACCCCTTATCGTTAACGTTAAACTACTTGTCGGCCAACGGAACCGACACCACCCAGTTTTCCTCACCGTTCAGCATTGCCAGCTTGACACAAAATGGCGCAGGCACAGGCCGCTTAAATGGCCTGGAAGTCACTGAAGACGGAACCGTTCAAGGCAACTATACCAATGGTGAGTCACGCGCACTGGGCAAACTTGTGATCGCAGACTTCCCCAATGCGGAAGGACTACGCCAGGTGGGCAACACTATGTGGCGGGAAACGGTTTCATCCGGGCAAGTGCTCGTTGGTGAAGCGGGCACTGGCCGTTTTGGCAGCATTCAGGCCAGCGCACTGGAAACATCCAACGTCGAGCTGACAAGTCAGTTAGTCAAACTGATTACCGCCCAACGCAACTTTCAAGCCAACGCCAAGTCGATCGAAACCAGCAGCACTGTGACTCAAACGATCATCAACATCTAGTCACGCAAGGACGATTTAAACCATGGATAACATGATCTACATCTCCATGACCGGCGCCAAAAACGTCATGTATGCCCAGAGTACGAATAGCAACAACCTGGCGAACGTCAACACCTACGGTTTTAAAGCTGACCTCGACTTTTTTCAAAGTCAGCCGGTTTATGGGCCCGGGGAACCCTCAAGAGCTTACGCCGAAGACGCCCGGGCAGGTTTTAACCATGAAGCCGGTTCACTCGTATCAACCGGACACAACCTGGATGTCGGCATCATCGGCGAAGGCTGGATTGGCGTTCAAGCTCCCGACGGCACAGAAGCCTATACCCGTCGGGGAGACTTTCGCATTGACCCTAATGGGTTACTGACCAATGGAGAGGGCCTGCTGGTCCTGGGCAACGGCGGCCCCATTGCGATTCCTCCGAACGAATCGCTGTTGATCGGCCGCGACGGCACCATCACGATCCGCCCGATTGGCGCGGGCCCCGGGCAACTCGCCAACATTGACCGATTACTACTGGTCAATCCGGACATCAAAGCCATGCAAAAAGGTCCGGATGGCTTATTCAGGCTGCAATCCGGCGAGCTCGCAGAGCCTGACGCCTTTGTACAAGTCACACCCGGCGCCATTGAATCGAGCAATGTTAACGCCGTTGAAGCCATGGTCAATATGATTGAATACGCCCGCAGCTTCGAAGCTCAAACCAAAATGTTCAAGGTTGCCGAAGAAGTCGACGCATCCACAACCAAGCTGATGAGCATCACCTAGTCGCGTAGGAATACTTAAGGAGACAACGTATGAATCCCGCACTTTGGATTTCAAAAACCGGGCTGGACGCCCAACAAACCCGCATGGCCGTTATATCCAACAACCTGGCCAACGTAAGCACCACGGGTTACAAGAGAGAACGGGCCGTCTTCGAGGATTTATTCTACCAGAATATCCGTCAACCCGGCGGACAAACATCCTTGAGCACGGCATTACCCACAGGCCTTCAGGTGGGTACGGGTGTTCGTGTTGTAGCCACCGAAAAATTACATACACAGGGCAATATCTCGCAAACCGATAACGCACTGGATGTTGCCATCCAGGGCCGCGGCTTTTTCCAGATTGCCCTCCCTGATGGCAATGTCGCTTATACCCGGGATGGCAGTTTCAAAATCAGCGCAACCGGCGGGCTTGTCACCTCCAGCGGCTATGAGCTGCAACCCAACATCAATGTCCCCGCTGGGGCACAAAGCATCGAAATTGGCGCCGACGGCTCTATTTCTGCCCAACTTGACGGCGCCACCGCACCCACACAACTCGGGAACCTGCAAATCGTCGATTTCATCAATCCAGCGGGCTTACAGCCCTTAGGTGAAAACCTGTATCAGGAAACAGTGGCCAGTGGCGCCGGGCTTGTAGGCCTACCCACCACTCAGGGGCTGGGAACGCTCAGACAGGGCTTTTTGGAAACCTCAAACGTTAACATCGTCGAAGAAATGGTCGGCATGATCGAAACCCAACGCGCCTACGAAATGAATTCAAAAGCCATTTCGACCACAGACGACATGCTGCAATACCTGAATAACAACGTATAGGTGAAGCTATGAACGTGCCCACATGGATAACGCACCCGTCAACCTTCAAAACGCATTGGGGTAAGGGCTGTGGCTGGATCCTGATTCTCACATCACTGGCGGCATGCGCTCCTGCGGAACGGGTGATTGAACCAGACGCTCGGTACGCCCCGATTATGGTCAACGATCCGCCCGAGGTGGTTCGCTCTCAAAATGGTGCCATCTACCAGCCCGCAACGTCCATCGAGCTCTTCCGCAATAACAAAGCTTACCGAACAGGCGATATCTTGACCATTGTCCTGGAAGAAAAAACAGATGCCGTCACTCGCTCGGCGACCTCGACAGCCAAAGATAACACCTGGAAAATGGGCTCACCCACCCTTCTGGGCGTTCCTGTCACACACAATGGCAATGCCATTTTAAGCGCCTCACTGGACGCGAGCCGGAATTTTAGCGGCTCCGGCAACAGCAGCCAAAGCAACAGTTTGGAAGGCAATATTACCGTGATGGTGAGTAAAGTTCTGTCAAACGGCAATCTGGTCATCCGCGGAGAAAAAATTGTGTCTATTAATCAGGGAGCCGAGTCGCTTCGCTTATCCGGTATTGTTCGGCCCGAGGATATTCGGCCCGATAACAGTGTATTTTCCAGCCGCATCGCAAATGCCCGAGTTCACTACGGTGGCGCAGGCACGCTTGCCGATTCGAATCAAAAAGGCTGGCTGTCCCGCATACTGAGCGGGAAATACTGGCCCTTCTAACACGGGAAGAGAGTTGGGATTATGCCTCACTTTACAAGCACACAGTTCCTACGGCTGATATTCGTCAGTCTTTTAGCACTCGCCATGCATGCTGGGAACCAGGCCTACGCAGAACGTATAAAAGACTTAACCAGCATCGCCGGCGTGCGCAAGAATCAACTCCTGGGCTATGGCCTAGTGGTGGGTTTGAATGGAACGGGGGATTCTGTCAATCAAACACAATTTACGGGTCAAAGCCTTAAAGCGCTGATCAGCAAGTACGGGATCACACTGCCCGAAAATGTTAACCCCAGCTCCAAAAATATTGCGGCTGTCACTGTTCATGCCGATTTACCTGCCTTTGCCAAGCCCGGCCAATTGATTGATATCACCGTATCATCACTGGGTGACTCCAAAAGCCTTCGCGGCGGCACATTATTAATGACCCCGCTACGCGGCGTAGATGGCCAGGTCTATGCTATTGCCCAAGGCAATCTGATTGTCGGCGGCTTTGGTGTGGACTCACCTGACGGCTCAAAAATCACCGTGAATATTCCCAGTGTCGGGCGTATTCCCAACGGCGCGACAGTTGAGCGCAGCGTGCCTAATCCGTTTGCGAATAGCGACGCCATTTACCTGAATTTGAATACCGCTGACTTTACCTCAGCCCAACGCATGGCTGAGCAAATTAACACGATCGTAGGGCAAGGCACAGCAGCACCGATTGATGCAGTGACTGTCCGTGTGAACGCACCACGGGATCCGGGTCAACGCGTCAGCTTTGTTTCGTTTATCCAGGATTTAAGCGTCGAACCGGGCGACGCACCCGCACGGGTCATTATTAACTCCCGAACAGGCACCGTGGTCATTGGCAGTCAGGTGCGTGTCAGCCCCGCAGCCGTCACGCATGGAAGCCTTACCGTCAGTATTACCGCGAACAACAATGTCAGCCAACCCCCGCCTTTTTCAGGCGGGGAAACAACGACGTTCCAGAACAGTGATATCGAAGTCACACAAGAAAATAAGCGGATGTTTATCTTCGATTCCGGTGTCACGTTGGAGGCAATCGTCCGAGCGGTGAATCAAGTTGGCGCAGCCCCGGGTGATTTGGTCGCTATTCTTGAAGCTCTCAAACAAGTGGGCGCGTTGCGCGCTGAACTTGTGGTCATCTAAAGAGGCTGACAATGGATATCTCCGATTCAGGTTTCTATTTTGACGCGAATGGTCTCAGCCACCTCAAACGCGAGGTCAAAGCCGAGCAAACCACAGAAAATATCCGCCAGGTGGCTCAACAGTTTGAAAGCCTGTTTCTCAACCAGGTTTTAAAAAGCATGCGCGAAGCGTCTCCAGGGACAGATATTTTTGCCAGCAAGTCATCACTTTTTTATCGTGACATGCTGGATAAACAGCTTTCTGTTTCGCTCTCATCCGGAGGCGGAATCGGCCTTGCAGATGTTCTGGTGGAACAGCTCACGGCAAACCAACGGTCGTCATCAACAGACACTGGACAACCAATGCCCCAGCTGCCTCATCGCCCACAGGCTACGAATACTCTTACACCGCACACTCCGGCGACCCACGCAAGCACGCCCGCTGACGCAACAATATGGGCATCACCTGAAGACTTTGTGACTGACATTTGGCCACATGCACAGCGTGCAGCACAAAATCTGAATGTCAACCCCCACCTGATCGTCGCACAAGCGGCACTGGAAACTGGCTGGGGACAGCATGTGCCAATGACTGATGGCAAATCCAGCTTTAACTTTTTTGGCATCAAAGCCGATCAGCGATGGCCTGGACACTACGTAGAGAGGGAAACGATGGAATACGAATCGAACCAATTCAGCCGACAGCAAGCACGCTTCCGCGCTTATGATTCAATGGCCGAGGGTGTCAATGATTTTGTTGACTTTCTGAAAAGCCAGCCACGCTACCGGAACGCTCTGCAAAACGCCCATGATGACCGAAACTTTTTACAGGCTTTGCAACATGCCGGCTATGCGACAGACCCAAATTATGCTGACAAGATCATGCGTATTGCCCGGAGTGAAACTTTGCAAAACAGCCTGACAAAGCTTAAGGAAAACGGCCAGCTGCCGTTAGCAAGTTAATGAGGCCTGACAAGGGGAGCAGAATATGACGGGGATTCTGGATACTGCCGTCAGCGGCTTACTTACCGCACAGCAGCAGTTGGCAACGACGGGCCACAATATTGCCAATGCCAGCACCCCAGGCTACAGCCGCCAGCGTGTGGAAACGGTCGCACAAAGGCCTGATAATCTGTCAGGTATAGGCATTGGTAACGGGGTGCTTGTCAGCAGCATTGAACGCTATCACGACCAGTTTATTACCTCGGAACTCCGCCACGTTCAGTCAGAACAGTCCCGACTGGATACACTGCACACACTTGCCGCACTCGTTGATGATGTCCTGGCTGACCCGGAAGGCGGCATCACACCCGCATTGCAGGATTTTTTCAGTGCGGTGCAGGATATTGCGGATGCCCCCGCATCCGCCGATGCCCGTATCGCGCTGATCTACCAGGCAGATGCCTTGTCACAACGCTTTCAATATTTTGATCGCCGCTTTGCTGACCAAGATCAGCAAGTGAGTGAAAGAACGCGTGAAATTGTCAACGACATTAACGGATTTGTGCGCTCCATTGATAATGTTAATAAAGAAATCGTTGCTGCCCGCGCAAATGGTTTAAAAACCACACCGCCCGACCTTCTCGACCACCGTGATCAGCTCTTGGCAGATATGAGTGCATTAATCGATATCGATGTTATTGAAAATGCCAACAACACGGTCGATATCTTTGCACCACAAGGACAAAACTTACTTAGCCAGCATACGGTTTCACAGCTTCGTACGGTTCGCGATCCAGCAAACCCGACGCGTGAACGCATCGTGTATGATGGCATTCCGTCGAATATTGATATCACTGACACGCTGTCAGGGGGCGAACTGGGCGGCTTACTCGACTTTCGCCGTGAAATGCTCGATGGTGTGCGTAATCAGCTCGGCCTTGTTGCCATCGGCATTGCAGAAGCCTTTAATGAGCAGCATCGCCAGGGGATGACGCTGGAGGGGCAACTTGGAACAGACTTTTTTCAAATGGGTCTGCCAAATACAACGCCTCACAGCAACAATACAGGGTCAGCAACCGTTGCCGCTGCGATTACCGATGTCTCCGCGTTGACGACACAAAATTACCGGGCAACATTCGACGGGACAAATTGGACCGTTTCGTCACTTGACCAATCCAGCACAGTCAGTGGCACCGGGCCCAATCTGACCATTGATGGGCTGACCATCCAAACAACCGGTACCGCCGCCGCGGGTGACCATTTTCTGATTCAACCGACCCTTGGAGGGGCGCAGAGCTTTACATCCGTCATTAGTCGGACAGAAGATATCGCCGCCGCTTCACCCATCCGGACCGCTGCGCATCCAAACAACCAGGGCAATGCTATTGTCAACACAGGTGCTGTCATCGATGTGAACCACCCGAATTTACTAGACTCGGTGCAGGTGCAATTTAACGACCCAGCAACCAGTTTCGATCTGATTGATCCCTCAACAGGGGCCGTGTTGCTGGCCAATCAAGCCTATACTTCCAATAGCCCGATTGACTTTAACGGCTGGCGAATCGAAATCTCCGGCACACCCCAAATGGGTGACCGCTTCACGATTGAAGCCAACGTCAACGGTTCATCGGACAACCGCAACATGCTGGCACTGGCCGAACTGCAGGGTCGCAATACCTTACTCAGCGGTACCGCCAACTTTCAAGAAGTGTACAGCGCCATGGTTGCCGATGTCGGCTCTCAAACGCGCTACGCTGAAATTAACAAAGAGGCACAAACGTCTTTGTATACGACACTTGAAGCTCGGCGAGAAAACTTTGCAGGTGTTAATCTGGACGAAGAAGCCGCAGATTTGCTCCGTTTCCAACAAGCGTATGAAGCCTCTGCCCGTGTCATTCAGACAGCGAATACGATTTTCCAATCACTCCTTAATGCCTTTTAGGCGCGATTAACGAAGGTTAAAACTGTGCGAGTTTCAAGTTCACAAGTTTTTTTACAAAGCCTGGCAAGTATGCAACGCCATCAAGTGGATATTGCTAAACTGCAAAACCAGATTACATCCGGCAAGCAGCACTTGCGACCATCCGACGCTCCCGCAACAATGGGCAGGACGCTCAACCTTGAGCAGACCTCCCGGCAAACCCAGCAGTTTCAAGAAAATATTACCGTTGCAGAAAACCGCTTAGCGCTCGAGGAAACAGTACTTAACGATGCAACACTTATTCTTCAGCGCACCCGGGAGCTGGCCATTCAGGGTAATAATACCGCTTTGGGTGACGATGCCAGGCGTGCGATTGCCAGCGAGATTCGGGAGCGTATTGGCGAACTTATCTCCTTGGGGAATACCGTCGATGCCAACGGCGACTATCTTTTTTCGGGCTATCAAGGACAGCAAAAACCGCTCATAACAGAAAAATTTGGAAATAAAGAGTATGTCCGCTTCGCCGGTGACCAGGGTGTGCGCTTTATCCAAGTAAGCGAGTCCAAGCAAATCAAAACGGGCGACTCTGGATTTGATATCTTTTTTAACGTCCCCAGCAACTACGCTTTTGTCACTGAGGCTGTCATCAGCAACACGGGTAACGGCGTCATAAGTCCAGCCTACCCTGCAAATCCCGATGCAATAACAGGCGACCGTTATCGTATCGAATTTACAGGACCATCAAATTACGATGTCATTAACGAAAGTACCGGTAACACAGTCCATTCAGACAGTTATGTTTCGGGCAACACCCTTGAGTTTGAAGGTATTGAAACCATCATTAAAGGCACTCCTGTGGCCGGAGACCAGTTTTTCGTCCAACCGGGGAAAAGTCAGAGTATTTTTTTCACGCTTGAAAAACTTGCGTCTACCCTGGAAGCCCCTACACCCACGGCTGCAGATGACACACGAGTCAGCGCCGTTATGGGAACAGCGATTGACGACCTGGGCAAAGCGCTCGATAACGTGACAGAGTTTCGCACCCAAACTGGAGCGCGATTGAACTCACTTGATTCACAACATGATCAGAATGAAGCTTACGAACTCCAGATACAAAGCACACTGTCTCAGTTACGAGACTTGGATTACGTAGAAGCCATTGGCCAACTTCAGTTCCAAATGTTCGCACTGGAAGCAGCCCAAGCTTCTTTCGCCCGAATTGAAGGCAATAGTTTGTTTAATTACTTACGCTAACAAGTCTCGAGCGCAGTCATTAGGCTTCGTACTTTTGCAAAACAAGTGTCGCGTTAGTACCACCAAACCCAAAGCTGTTTGAAAGGATCCGCCGTAAGTTAACATTATCCTGTCGCTGGGTTACGATCGGCATGTTGGCCGCTTCTGGATCCAGCGTTTCAATATTCGCAGACGCTGCGATGAACTGATTCTCCATCATCAGAAGCGAGTAAATGGCTTCTTGTACACCTGCTGCGCCCAAGGAATGGCCAGAAAGCGATTTCGTTGAGCTGATAGGTGGAACCTGATCGCCAAACACCGACTTAATGGCATTCAGCTCAGGAATATCACCACTGGGCGTACTGGTGCCATGTGCATTGATGTAGTCAATGGGGCCATCAACCGTTGACAAAGCATTCTGCATACTCCGCAACCCCCCTTCGCCAGACGGAGCCACCATATCGTGGCCATCGGAGGTCGCACCGCAACCTACGATTTCGGCATAAATTTTTGCACCTCGCGCAAGAGCATGTTCAAGCTCTTCAATAACGAGCATGCCCCCGCCGCCGGCAATGACAAAGCCATCCCGATCAGCATCATATGTGCGCGAAGCTTTTTCCGGTGTCTCATTGTATTGTGTAGACAAAGCGCCCATCGCATCAAATAAACAAGACGATGTCCAATGCTCTTCTTCCCCGCCACCGGCGAACACAATATCTTGCTTGTTGAGTAAGATTTGCTCAACAGCACTGATAATACAGTGCGCACTTGTCGCACATGCAGAAGAAATCGAGTAGTTCACACCTTTGATTTTAAACGGTGTCGCAAGGCAGGCGGAAACAGTGCTCCCCATGGTTTGAGTCACTCGAAAAGCCCCAACCCGCCGAAGGCCTTTGGCACGCATGATATCTGCTGACTCTACCTGATTAGAAGGTGAGCCGCCGCCAGAACCAGCAATGATGCCTGTGCGTGTATTGGAAACATCGGTATCCTCTAAACCGGCATCCTCAATAGCCTGTTGCATTGATAAATAAGCATACGCTGCGGCCTGCCCCATAAAGCGATAATGCTTGCGATCAATGCTTGCTTTAAGATCAATCTCCGGTGTCCCAGATACATGACTCCGCATACCCACTTCAGCATATTCGTGGTTGAAACGAATCCCGGAACGGCCTTGTTTTAAGCTTTCAAGGACATCATTTTTGTGATGCCCCAAACAGGAGACAATACCCACTCCTGTAATCACTGCACGCCTCATACTTATATTAATCCTGCGTTTGCGCTAGAAATCATCTGTTGATGTGAATAACCCAACACGTAAATCTTTCGCTGTGTATATTTCACGGCCGTCCACAAACATGCTGCCATCAGCAATACCCATCACAAGCTTTCTTTCGATCAGCCGCTTTAAGTGCAAGTGATAAGTCACCTTCTTAGCAGTTGGTAAAACTTGCCCCGTAAATTTAACTTCACTGGCTCCGAGAGCACGCCCTCTACCAGGATTGCCTTTCCAGGCTAGAAAAAAGCCAACAAGTTGCCACATGGCATCCAGACCTAAGCAACCCGGCATCACTGGGTCTCCCTGAAAGTGACACTCAAAAAACCATAGATCAGGATTGATATTCAGCTCAGCGCGGATTTCACCTTTTTCATAAAGACCACCTTCGGCTGAGATGTAGTTGACTTCATCCACCATCAGCATATTTGGCAGTGGCAGTTGGGCATTATTTTCACCAAACATTTCCCCGCGCGCGCACGCAAGCAATTCTTCTTTTGAGAACGACTGCTGCGCCATCTGTTTACCTTTACCTAACTGCATACCGTGATCACACCACCTCTATGTAAACCTGAATGAAAAAACACATGCAAAACCCAGCCAGTCTAATACTATTCGGCCTCTCATTTCAAACAATACTAAGCTGTGCCTGTCCCAAAGACATTAACATTTAAGGACTGACTAAAAGCCAACATTCTCTTTAGCGGCCGAACTGCTTTAACTTGCAACAACGTATCTACATGCACTTCGCTGGAATTTTCATCAAGGCATTTAGAGAGCTGCTGTAAGCTGTTCATTGCCATCCATGGGCAGTGAGCGCAACTGTTACACGTCGCGCCTACACCACCTGTTGGCGCGTCAATAAATGTTTTATCGGGCGCTATCTGGCGCATTTTGTAGAAAATCTGATTATCGGTAGCAACGATAAAAGTTTTATTCGCTAATGTACGCACAGCATTGATCAACTGTGTTGTTGAGCCCACGACATCCGCTAACTGAATCACTTCCTCGGGAGACTCAGGGTGAACCAGTACAGCCGCCTCAGGGTGGCTTTCCTTAAGCTTCAAAAGCTCTGTGGCTTTAAATTCGTCGTGTACAATACATGACCCGTTCCACAATAACATATCCGCACCGGTTTCTCTGACAAGATAACCACCTAAGTGCTTATCCGGCCCCCACAAAATTTTTTCCCCCTGCTCACCAAGGTGCTTAATCAGTTTGAGCGCAATCCCCGATGTTACCACCCAGTCGGCACGCGCTTTGACCGCAGCACTCGTATTCGCGTAGACCACAACCGTTCGGTCTGGATGTTCATCGCAAAACGCACTGAACTCATCAATCGGGCAACCCAAATCCAGTGAACAAGTTGCTTCCAATGTGGGCATTAGAATTCTTTTTTCCGGATTTAAAATTTTTGCGGTTTCACCCATGAAGCGAACACCCGCAACGACTAATGTCTCTGCTGACTGCTCACTGCCAAACCTTGCCATCTCCAGTGAGTCAGAGACACAGCCACCGGTTTCATCCGCAATGCGCTGAATATTATCATCGGTATAGTAATGGGCAACCAAAACAGCATTGCGCGCCTTTAATTGTTCTTTGATACGGGCAATTAAAGCTTCTTTCTGATCATCAGACATCACACCAAGATTGTGCTGAACATCTGCTGTACGAGGATACTGAAATTGGATTGGAGTATTGGACTTTATCAACATAACCATTCATTCGCTGAACGCGACATTCTTAAATACTTTATACAACTTAAGATGGGGTAAATTTTACTATTATCAATCTAGGAGCCATAAATAGGGTGGTAACTCTTTACCCTCATCCACACGCTACGCAAGGCCATTGAATCATGAAACCAATGGGTATAGTACCACAGCCTTTTTCTGCGCAGTTAAAGACAACAAGTGCGCTCATTAAGCATGGCACCAATGCAGCCCACTCTTCTGACTAAATCTGGCTGGCCAAACCCAGCCTTACACCGTTTGTCGCTTTTTTAAAATTATTTTGGATAACAAGATCCCTGCTTCAAACAACAACCACATGGGCAATGCGAGAAGCGTCTGCGAAATCACATCCGGGGGTGTTAGAATCATACCTACAATAAAAGCCGCCACGATAAAATATGGTCGTTTGCTGGCCAACGATGCAGGTGTCGTAATGCCCATGACCACCAAAAGGATAATTGCCACAGGGACTTCAAAAGCAATACCAAAAGCGATAAAAATGGTCATGACAAAGTCCAAGTACTTACCTATGTCCGTATTCACTTCAACCCCTTCTGGGGCAAAACCTGTCAAAAAATCAAATACCAGAGGGAATACGATAAAAAAAGCAAAAGCGACCCCCATAAAAAATAAAACGACACTCGAGGCCAGTAGCGGTAAAACCAGCTGTTTTTCTTTTTTGTAAAGCGCCGGCGCAATAAACGCCCAGACGTGGTACAAAATGAAAGGTATGGAAATAAAAATAGACAGCATTAAAACCATTTTAAATGGAATCAAAAAGGGAGCTGCAACCTCAATCGCGATCATATTGGCGCCCTCGGGCAATTGTTCCAAAAGCGGACCGGCTAACCAAGAATAGATCGTTTGTGAAAAGGGGAAAAGACATAAAAACACGGCGGTCACAACCAACACCGACTTAAGTAGCCGGTCTCGCAATTCCACTAAGTGCGAGAGAAAACTCTCCTCTTTTTCTTCAACCGATTGATCGTGCTGCTCGCCAGAACTCATTGTCATACCTTTCAAGTATCCAAATTATGGCTTACGTTCAACCGCTGCAGGCGTATTCTGCGTGTCTTGAATTTCAGGCTCCGAGGCGGCCGGCCCTTGTTCCGATAAAATTTGCTCAGAAAACTGCGCGATGGGTGTTTCTATTTGGTTTCTGGTATCGTCAACGAGCTCTTTAAGGTCATCAATTTCTTTTTTCTGTTCTTCAAGCACATTTTTTAAATGCTCGTTCTCCAGCTCCCGCTGTATATCAGATTTCACCGACTGAACCATACGCTGGGCACGCCCCACCCACAAACCCACGGTGCGCGCTACCTCTGGCAATCGGCTTGGGCCAATGACCAGAAGTGCAACGATGCTAATCAACAACAATTCCCAGAAACCAATGTCAAACATAAAAGCTGTTTCGGTTAAACTTTATCTTTATCCGACGTAGCATTGGTGGCCGACTGGGTTGTCTCTTCTGGTTCAGCGCTTTGGCTCTCAATACGCTGATCCGAAGCGGCGTCTTTCTTGCTTTCATCATCTTTCATTGAGTCTTTAAACCCTTTGACGGCCTGGCCCAGATCGCCACCAACATTGCGTAGACGCTTGGCTCCAAACAGCAAAAGTACTATCACAAGAATAATCAGGAGCTGCCAAATACTTATACCCATAATCCAACCTCTATATTGTCAACTTGCGCTTTCGCGCCGGGATTTTTTCTCTTCGAGCCCGGACACACCCTCCCGGCGCGCCAGCTCATTCAACACGTCTTCGTAACTCAGCCCTCGCTCAGATAACATCACTAAGGTATGAAACCACAAATCTGCCGTTTCATAGACAACATGCTGATCGTCTGTGCCTTTTGCGGCCAGGATTACTTCAACCGCTTCTTCACCCACTTTTTTCAAAATGGCGTCTCGCCCTTTGCTGTACAGACTTGCAACATAAGACGCTTGGGGGTCAGATTGTTTTCGTGACTCCAATGACTGACCGATCCGCTTTAAAATTTCGCTCATTTATAAATCTCGTCAGGCGACTTTAACACCGGTTCAACATCCTGCCAGTTACCGTTTATGTGCCGCCTAAAAAAGCAGCTTTCGCGCCCAGTATGGCAAGCAATACCACCGGCCTGATCCACCTTAAGCAAGATAACATCAGAGTCGCAATCGGTTCTTAGCTCAACCACCTTCTGGGTATGGCCAGAGGACTCTCCCTTATGCCATAGTTTTTTGCGTGAGCGGGACCAGTAAACAGCCTCACCGGTCTGCATCGTTTGCTCCAGCGCTTCACGATTCATCCAGGCGACCATCAAAATTTTACCGTCTTGAGCGGATTGTGCAATTGCGGGAACAAGCCCTTGTTCGTTCCAGTTAATTTGTTGCGATGCGGTTGAGGAGGTCATGGCTGGAGTGTATCACAAGTCTTTTTCACAACGACTACATCCGCATCTCGATTCCTTTGGCGGCCATAAAAGCTTTCGCTTCGCCAATCGAATACTCGCCGAAGTGAAAAATGCTGGCCGCTAACACCGCATCGGCTTCACCGTCCAACACACCCTCAGCCAAATGCGCCAGTGTGCCTACTCCGCCCGAAGCGATCACAGGGATTGTCACCGCCCGACTAACAGCACGGGTAAGCGCCAGGTCAAACCCGATCTTGGTACCGTCACGGTCCATACTGGTCAACAGAATTTCGCCAGCCCCATAGCGGCACATTCTTTGCGCCCACTCGACAGCGTCAATACCTGTGGGCTTGCGCCCGCCATGTGTGAACACTTCCCAGCGTAAGGGTTCCCCCTCTCCACTCACTTGCTTCGCATCAATGGCGACAACAATGCACTGAGACCCCACTTTACCAGCGGCACGTTTTACCAGCTCAGGTTCAAAAATTGCGGCGGTATTGATGCCAACCTTATCGGCACCGGCATTCAACATGGTTCGGACATCCTCAACACTGCGGATGCCTCCACCCACGGTCAGGGGGATAAAAACCTCATTGGCGACATGCTCAACAACGTCGATCATGGTCGATCGGTTATCCGAGCTTGCTGTGATATCCAAAAAGGTAATTTCGTCAGCGCCTTCTTTATCATAACGGCGGGCAATTTCTACCGGGTCGCCTGCGTCGCGAATATCAACAAACTGGACACCTTTGACCACGCGGCCATTATCCACATCCAAGCAGGGAATGATGCGTTTTGCTAGCATTTATCTTACCTTCTGCTCGACAACAGCTGGTCTGACAACTGTTGCGCTTCCGTCAGATCAAGGCTTCCTTCGTACAAGGCCCGACCAACAATGGCACCACTGATCCCGGACTCAGCCACGTCGCAGAGGTTTCGAATGTCATCAATATTCGTTACGCCACCGGAAGCAATCACAGGTATTGAGATAGCTTCTGCCAGACTGACGGTTGCTGGGATATTTACCCCCTGCATCATCCCGTCCCGGCTGATGTCTGTATACACAATCGCGCTGACACCCAGGCCCTCAAAAGTACTCGCCAGGGTCACCGCCTCTTGCTCAGAAACCTCGGCCCAACCTTCCACAGCGACTTTGCCATCTTTGGCATCTAGTCCAACAATCACCTTACCTGGAAAGCGCTTGCAGAGAAGACTGACAAAGGCCGGGTCTTTCACAGCCTGGGTGCCTATAATGATATAACTCACCCCTGCGTTTACATAAGCTTCGGCTGTTTCCAGGTTACGGATGCCTCCACCGACTTGAAGGGGCAGGTCCGGGTAGGCTTTGCGAATCGCTTTAACCACCTGTGCATTACGCGGCTCGCCCGCAAAAGCACCGTCCAAATCAACCAAATGCAGACGTTTCGCTCCAGCCGCTACCCAACGGCCTGCAACAGCAACAGGGTCATCCGAAAAAACTGTATCGTCATCCATCCGCCCCTGACGGAGCCTGACACACTGTCCAGCTTTTAAATCAATCGCAGGAATCACGAGCATATTATTCACCTAATTTTTGGTATCCGAACAGGGTGCAGCTATCACGCACGCTGTTCGAAAATTACCTTGTGTGCAAAAAAACCGGCCAGCATTGAGCAAACAACAATCACCGAATTCAAAAAACCAAACCCCAGGGAAGTCAGCGCTGGTCCGGGGCAATAGCCCGACAAGCCCCAACCAACGCCAAAAAGCCCTGAACCACAAAGCAGTCGCGGGCTGAGTATGCGGTTCACAGGCAATTGAAACTCTGAAGCGAAAAAAGGGGATGACCGCCTCAATACAAACCGAAACAAGACACCCGTTACCATCAGCGCGCCGCCCATCACAAACAATAAGCTAGGATCCCAATGCCCCGCCACATCTAAAAAACCAATCACACGGGCCGGATCGGTCATGCCGGACAGGCTCAAACCCCAGCCGAATAACAATCCGACCAATAATGCAACTGCACATTGTTTCATAAGGAGGCTCCCACTATGTGGTGCAATACATACACCGTCAAAATTCCTGTGAGCATGAAAACAATGACCGCTACAAGAGACCTTAACGACAACAAACTGAGACCACATATGCCGTGACCACTGGTACACCCCCCTCCCATACGGGCGCCAAACCCGACGAGGAAACCACCTGCGATGAGAAGCCATGCACTGGCCGGGTATTCCGGAGGAACAACCGTTGTAGCTGAAAAAAAGAAACCACCCAGTATCAAACCCAGAATAAACAAAAGGCGCCAAAGCTGACGGTCCTTGCGATCAAACACCAGGCTATTCAAAATGCCACTCACCCCAGCGACCCGTCCATTCAAAAATAACAAGGCGACAGCACTAAGGCCAATCAACCATCCGCCTACGAGTGCAGGTATAAAACTCTCCAGACTAACTTCCAACATTCACAACTTACCATTAACAGGACAAAGGCAGGCAATTGTATGTCGCACGCTCAACATGACTCAAGTACAGTCTGTGGGACGCTGCTGCGGGAAAAACACCCTCACCCCCACACACATTCTGATAAACGGCTGGGGTTACCCCAGCACACTCGCAATTTCTGTTATATTTTACAGTTTACCCATAAGCAGATTTCACCCAGCGCATAAACCATGACACCATTAGAACGCTACCAGCAAGCACTCGACACCGAAGGCTTCACCTTTGACCCAAACCAGCAACGGGTCATGACCCATTTCCAGCGTTTATTTGATGACATCTGCACTCGACCCAAGCCCTCACCGGCACCCAAGTCCAAGCCTCGCTGGTTAGAACCCTTTCGAAAACGTAAAACTGTGGCACCTGCCACGACGAAAGGGCTTTACATCTGGGGAGGTGTCGGCCGAGGGAAAACACACTTATTTGATCTGTTTTACGAAGTCATTCCTTTTGAGCAGAAATTGCGCATCCACTTTCACCGGTTTATGCGGGAAGTACACCAGCAGCTCAAACAGCTTGGTCAAGTGCCTGACCCGTTGGAACGCGTGGCGGAACATTTCAGTCAAAAAGCCCGTGTGATCTGCCTGGATGAAATGCACATCAATGACATCACAGACGCCATGTTAATGTAAGAACTCATCGATCATGTT
>OBIC01000259.1_pt1 | contig 18338 bp, 18 predicted proteins | sample 1519831 | NCBI WGS metagenome assembly OBIC01 (sample SAMN03019805, study PRJEB22545) | beach sand metagenome | biome: beach; feature: sea beach; material: beach sand | place: USA: Municipal Pensacola Beach, FL | collected 2010-10-20 | depth 40-45 cm m | reverse complement strand
GGATGGAGTTTACACAATCCAGGACCTTGGCAACCCTGATAACCTCTTTCTCCTTGAGGACCTGTTGGACCTGGTAAACCTTCAGGACCGCAAGGTCCAGATGGACCTTTTGGACCAGTTGGACCAGTTGCACCAGTACTACCTTTGCAACCTTTAGGTCCGTAATCACCTCTTGGACCTTCCGGACCAGCTGGACCGGTAGGTCCTCTTTTTCCAATTCCTTGACAACCTGTTGGACCTGGTGGACCTTGGCAACCTTGTGGACCAGTTGGTCCAGGATAACCTCTTTGTCCACATGGACCTTTAAGACCCATTTTACCTTCGGGACCAGTTGGACCAGGACAACCCAATGGACCTCTTGGACCAGTTAAACCACTTGGAGGACCTTGAGGACCCGTTGGACCAATTGGGCCACGCATACCTTTGTATCCAATTCTTCCTGGACAACCTTCTTCACCTTGATCACCAGTTGGTCCTGTTGCACCTTTCATACCTGGAATTCCTCTTAAACCTCTAAGACCACGATATCCTTGTTTACCCTGTGGACCAGTTTCACCTTGATCACCCTTGCAACCATGATCACCTTTATTTCCTTTATAACCTCTGGGACCAGTTGGACCAGTTTCTCCTTGACAACCACGTGGACCTGGGCGTCCTTGGCAACCATCATAACCAGGAAGCCCTCTTAAACCCTGTTCCCCCTGATCTCCTTTTTCTCCTTGTTCTCCTCTATAACCTTTAAGACCTCTTGGACCCATTGGCCCACATGGACCTGTTGGACCAGTATTATTTGACTCTGTATTACTAATAAGGTAAGTACAATGTAAATCGAGATGAGATTCTCCTTTTTTGTTATTACTGACTATATTTTTATTATTAATCTTAATTAATTTTCCAGTCATTTATAAATATAATAAATAAATTTTTTTAAGTTCAAAATAGTTTAAAAAAAATATGATTATATAAAATAAAAAAATGCCTGATAATAAAAAGAAAATATGTCTCAATATGATTGTTAAGGATGAAGGCCATATTATAAAAGAAACTCTAGAATCTATTTACAAATATATAGATTACTATGTAATTAATGATACTGGATCTACAGATAATACAAAAGAAGTAATCAAAGAATTTTTTGATGAAAAAGGTATAGAGGGTGAAATTGTCACACATGAATTCAGAACTTGTAAATGTCATACTGGAGAATGGAAGAAGTATTCATTTTTCCATTTCGGCTGGAATCGTACCTATGCTTTACAACTATGTCAAGGAAAAAGTGACTATATATTCATTATGGACGCAGATGATTTAATTGTAGGTGATTTAAAATTTCCAGAATTAACTGCTGACTGTTATATGCTCAAAATTGGTAAGGGTTTTACATACCAACGCGCCTTAATTTTCAAAAATGAGCCTGAATTCAAATGGCATTATGTCGGTGCCCTTCATGAATATCCAACTTCAGTTAAACCAAATTTCTCAAAAGTTGTCCTAGAAGGTGATTATTATATGGATTCTCGTCGTAAAGGTGCACGTAGCAGTGATCCTAAAAAGTATCTAAAAGATGCAAAAATATTTGAAGAACTTATTAAAGAAGAACCAGAAAATGAAAGATATGCATTCTATTGCGGTCAAAGTTATTTTGATTACAAAGATTATTCAAATGCTATAAAATGGTATCGTAAGAGAATTGAAATGAGGGGATGGTTTGAAGAAGTATTCTATTCTTATTTTAGAATTGCACAAGCTAAAGAATTACTTGGAGAGGCCTGGCCCGATATTGAAAAGGCATACCTTGATGCATACAATTATTGTAAAGAAAGATCAGAACCAATTTATCATATTGCAAAACATTATCGTCTTTCAAAAGATTTTGAGAAAGGTTATTCCTGGGCCAAAAAAGGATCTAAAATACCTTTTCCTAAAAATTGTTCTCTTTTTATCTATAAAGATGTTTATGATTATAGAATCTGGGACGAGTTAGCATTAGATGCCTTTTACATAGGTAAATTTAAAGAAGGTTATTCTATCTTCAAAAGATTATTGGAAGACAATGTTGTTCCAGAAAACGAGATGAAAAGAATTAGTGATAATTTAAAAATGTGCTATGATAAAATAGAAAAGAAAAATAGGAATATTTGTTGTGTCTATACAGGAAATACAGTAATCTCCCAAATATCACCACTAACTAAACTTTTAGATCATATGAGTGATATTTATACTGTAATTATTGTTGGTAATAAAGTTGATAATCAAATTATTAATCAAAACACGATTCATATGACTCCTGAGTTTTATAAAACATTAGATAAAATAAAGGTAGAATATTTAGTTTTATATGATAATCTAAACTATTTTTATGATCACGTCAATATCAAAGCCAAGTATACTTTGTTAGTTCAAATTGAGTCTAAATTTAAACTTTCTTCAGATTGTGGGGTAGAAATATTTATCGGTAATGCCCACTATCTTAATGAAATTTTTAATAAATTAAATATTTGTAAAATTGTATGTATAAATGATGATGTTAAAAATACCATTGTAAGAGACTATGCATTATCTGAAGAAATTATAGATTCCCTTCAATTCAAAGAAGGTAAATGTGAAACAAATATTTTATTCGATGACACCACTGCTAATTTCCATTTTAATCGAACACTTGAGAATGAAACAAACGGTCTTATTTTTAAATCACCACCATTCATTAAGAATTTGATGGAAAATAAAGATGTTTATGATTTTGCAAAACCTCAAGTACTAACAATTTATAATTCACTCGTTAAACAATATCCAAATATTCTAGAAACTAAATTGAATCTTGCATTAATGTATTTTTATTTCAATGAGTTTACAAGTGCTTTAATTAATTTGGAAATGATTACAGAGAAAAATAAATCATACAATTCTGTTACTGATATTGCTCTTATGACCAAGGCACAAATTTTACACAAAATGGATAAATATCAAGAATCATATTTGCTGGCAAACGAAGTATTGAAGAGAAGTAATTTACCTGAAAGTAAAAGAATGCTTTATGAAGACACAAGGGACTTTAATGTTGATTTTATCAAAGATCATAGTTTGGTTTATCCCTCAAACAAAATTAGCAAGTTAACAAAATCTCTTGAAAATATGGTTTCAAATGGGAAAAAAGTTATGGTGACAATTACAACTTGCAAAAGATTTGACCTTTTCGAAAAAACAATTAACTCTTTTATCAATTGTTGTCAAGATCTTAACAAAATCACCAGTTGGTTATGTGTGGATGATAATTCCTCCCCGGAAGACAGACATAAGATGAAAAAGTTTTACCCATTCTTCAAATATATATTTAAAGATGAATCTCAAAAAGGTCATTACATCAGTATGAACATAATTAGAGAAGAGGCTATAAATAATGGTGTAGATTATATTTTACACATGGAAGATGATTGGCATTATGTAAATAAAACAAATTATGTAACAGATGCACTTAAAATTTTAGATGAAGACCAGAAAATTGGACAAGTATTATTTAATAGAAATTATTCAGAAGTTGAATTTAGTAAAAGGAAAATACCAGGTGGATTTGTAAGACACACTGAAGATGGAATGCGATATATTGTCCATGAATACTATCATCCAGATTCAAAAGAATATAAACAATATCAAGATCGTAACAAAGGATTTGGTACATGCGGTTACTGGCCCCATTTCTCTTTTAGACCATCTGTCGTAAGAGTTAATATGCTTAAAGATGTCGGTTCATTTTATAGCACTGGACATTTTGAAATGGCATATGCTCATGAATATATAGCACATGGATATAAATCTGCTTTCTTTGATACATTCTCTTGTATTCATACTGGAAAGAAAACTTGGGAAAAAGATGGTATTAACTCATATCACTTAAATCAAACTGGCCAATTTTCCCTTAATAACAATGATTTTGTTTCTAATTATGTACTATCCTCCTATAAAGACATTGCAATGTGGAAAAAATTTAAAGAAAGTGCAACCGGAAAATTAACTAGTTATACTAGACATCAATCTAGAAATGTAAAAGGACTAAATGATTTTGAAAAACATATTTTTGTTGGCAATGAGTTTAATTATTTAAGATCAACTCTTAACAAAATTGTGAGCAGCTTAGATATTCTTAGAGGTTGCAATAGCCAATATGCCGTTGTCCTTAAAGAAACTATGCTACCAAACAATTCTTTTGTTGAATTAATGGATCATCTTAAAAATAAATGGGAAAATGAAAATCAAGAATATGAATTTATAACACTTGATCAGGTAGACGAATCAAGTAATGATTTTATTACAAAGGCTAATTATAAAATAAATTTAGAAAATGCAAATGGTTATATTATTTCTAAAACTGGTATTAAGAGAATATTGAGTTTTGTAACTGGTAATCGGATAAAAAATTTAGATTATCTTAAGAATTTTGAAGGGATTGAAAGTTACACACTAAATAAATGGGTTGTTGATCCACAAGAACAGACTAAGGAAATTACTTCAACAGAATCAGTTGATACCTATAAAGAATTGGAGGGATATAAATTCTATAGTAACATGGATTCTTTTGGTGAAGACATTGGATTTTTCGGCCAAAGACCACCTGAAGAACTCAAGAAAATTTGTGATGATAAAGGCGGTATTTGTTTTAACACATTAGGATATATTAAACATAAGGTTAATCCAGAAAAAGATTTTATTTACTTGCCTAATTCAACTAAATCAAGTGAAGGACTTTATGTAAAATGTTCATAATTAAAAAAATTTTTTTATCTAACAATTTAATATAAATAAATGATTAAATTTATATTGATCTTTTTAATATTTGTTATCTTAGGATTAATCGTATTTGTAAATAAGAATAAAGAGCAATTTTGTGGTATATTATCTATTGTAAACCCATTTTCTCTTTATTTACATGATGATATTATGAAAAAAGCAGATTGGTGGAATGCAACACATAGAAGAAAATTATATTATTACCATAATATGGTTCCACAACATTATAAGGAATAAAAAAACTAATCTACTTCTGGTACAGGATTGCCAGAACTATTAACGTTAATAGAGGCTTGAGTGATATCTTGATGCATTCTAAAAATTTGGTTTATTAATTCTGTAACATCCGCATAACTTTCTCGTGGAGGAAAGCCTAAATATCGGGCTTGTGCATCACTATTAGGAATAGTAAACATCAAATTATCAAGTCTTCCACTGTAATTTTCTTGGTTAACTCTATTCAAATTTTGGTCTTCAGGAATTGAAGGCGCTATAGAAACTTGTTGTTCATTATTGTCATCAACCAATTCCGGTAAATCATCATCTACCACTGCTTCTTCTGCATCACCATCTGCCACTGCCTCTTCTGCATCACCATCCACTTCTTCTTCTGCATCACCATCCACTGCCTCTTCTGCATCATCACCCAATTCCTCTTCTGCATCACCATCCACTTCTTCTGCATCATCATCCAATTCCTCTTCTGCATCATCACCCGAATCCTCTTCAACATCATCATCTATATCATCATTTACTTCAGGGGCGACTGAGGCAATTTCTTTTTGCGCAGATTTCCAATTAAACAAGTCTCCTCGACAAAAAGGACAAGAAATATCTGTATTATCATATCTTGAAACAATTTGATCCATGGCGCAATTAGTACAAATTATTTTTCCACAACAATGAAGTTTGATTTCATATTTTTTCAACCCATTACTGCAAATTAAACATTCTTGCTCTTTTTCTCTATCAATAGATGTAATTAAGCAAGGATTAAATACATCTTCTAATTTTTGATCTTTTAATTTCCATCCTTTATCTAAATATACACAAGTTTTATGCATTACCCTGACAAAATCATAGATAAGTGGAGAATGATTCTTAACTGTCATCTGTACTCTTGTTACTTCTGGTGGTTTATATGTGTTCAAAATAGTGAACTTTTTTTGATTAATTTGATTGATAATATCAACCAAACTAATTTTATCACCAACATAATAATTATTTTTATCTTTCATATAAATATGATCAATATCGAAAAGGGTGGTGAGACTATAAGGTTGAACTTGAAAAAGGATATTAAATTTAATTTTTTCATCAAATTTGTAAATTAATATCATATGATATGTTTTTGATTTATCAACACAATATTTCTTTTGTTCAATATGAAAACAAAATTTAACCCTTTCCTTAAACTTATTAAATTTTTCTTTGATGTTTGTACAATAAAATTCAATTAAATTTGGACTTGTTTTCCTCTTAGCCAAAATATAATCATTCAATACATCTCCTGCAAGACATCCTTTGATTTCAAACAGAGTTTCAATGAGTTGATCTAAAATTTTTAGACGAAGGGCCATGACTAATCATGTATATTAATAAAAAACTATAATACTGCAATCAGATAATCCGTTTTTCAATTTTTATGCTATTCTACACAAAAGGTACTCTTTCTCGATCCTCGTCAGAATTAGGATCCAGATTTGTAATTAGACTAGCACAATCCCATCGCCGAATCCAGCAAATATGAAGCATACTTACCCATTGAAAAACTACTGACATCAATGCAATAATCCATAAAGCAGGTGCCTCGGATCTACACTGTGGAGCATTTTTGAATAATTCGATTGCCCCAATAATATTCCAAACAATCACAAAAATCCAGTTAAAAATATATGCAAATATAGCCAAAATCAAAAATAAGTATTGTTCTTTCCAGTAAAACAATGATAAGATGACTATGTATGAAATTAATACAAATAATGATACACCTGAATTTATAAACAACCAGGTTGATAATCTAATGATATCATCTTTCTCATTATCACAAGTTGTTTCTCTATTTTCATAACCGATATATATCGAAAATATTGATAATATTGTCGATGGTAAAAGAATACATGAAGAAAAAATGAGACAAATTCTTAAAACCCGTTGGTTCATTCTTCCCTACAAGATATAATGATTTTGTTCTTAATGATTAATTTATAATATCTCTAAATATCAATTTTTATTTATTGTCTAAATTCATTCCTTACATTATATAGAAATTTATTTAGGCTTGGTGCAGATATAACTACATAGAAAAATAAAACTAGAAGGACAATAGTAAATATTGATTTAAGATTAATTGTAATTGTTAGACTATCTGCTAAAAATGTCTCTAAAAATGTGCTGAATAATAATGAGACAATCATAAAAACACCTCCAACAAAAAGTCCCATCACGACACTAAAATTACTCACAAAACTTGCCTGACCAATTACAAATCCAGTTAAGAATGCGATAAGGGCAGATGTATATTTATTTCCAAGGTTCTCCCAAAATCCAGTAAGTAAATCCATATTATATATATTTATAAGAAAGATCTTATTTTCATTAAAATTAAAAAATAATTATAATATATAAATGAAATATATCTTGTTCTCTCAAGATCCTATCGATCAATTTAGAGGCTGTGGACAACATAATATCAAAAAACCTACTGGATATTATTTTCAAGATCAAAAAACTGTTGAAAGTTTTAATGCTGCCAAAGAACATAAATATGAATATCATTTAAAATTTCATACTACTGATATTAATAAAATAGATCAAAACAAAATATTAGTGATTAACACAAATGAAGAATTTGATAAATTAACAATATTATTTGGTGTGAAAGATTTTGTTTGTGATTGCGATGATTCTACAATTTATCTTAATTGGCCTCTTTTATCTAGATATTTTGGAGGAATTATTGTTAATCCAGAAATTAAAAAGGATATTATTACAAATAGAAAATCATTGTATAGCTATAGAAAGAATGGATTTCCAGTAGGGAAACAAGTACTAACTTGGTTATTTGATTTTAAACTTTTTGATGGTATTTTTTGGAATGTCAATGTAATTAACTTTTATTATTTAAAACAATCTGAACAACCTTTAACTAACCAGACTAATAACTCATCTAAATGCCCTTCTAATTCTGATAAAACAGTAGTATTTGCAGAAAAATAATGTGTGAATTCAAAAACAATACTCTGATCTAACCAATAATTTTTTAAAGTGGGCATTTGATTACATTCGAAAAATAAAGCATGATTTATTGGCCCTTCAAATTGTTCGTTTGATAAAAATCTACTAGTTAAAAAAACATAATCTTGATCAGTTAAATAATTTTCTGCACCCTCAGCCATAGAAAGAATCATAGATTCAGCCATAGTTTTATTATAATTATCTTGAACTGAAAGACCAAATGTTTTACAGATGTACCTTCCTAACAATTTTTCTAATAAATTCATAAATGTTGTCTTTCCATTACCGCCTTTTCCAACCATAAATACAGTTTTGTAAATTGGTTTCTGCACAATTATACTTCCCAAAACTTTTTGCAACTCTTCTATTTTTTCTTTGTCTCCATCAAATAAAGTATTGAAATAATTTTCAATATAATCAATATTATAATTTAAGCCTTGCCAAACAACAGGAATATTAAAAGAATAATTTTGAGCCTCATCGTGGCTAACATCACTGTATTCTAGGGTTTCTAGATTTAATACTTTACCATTTACAAGTAGTTTTCCAGAATTTCTGTTAATTTTTTCCATATATATAATATTTTGTATATATGTCTTTAAGTAATCATAATTTATATATATTTTTAGATGAATTTGTTTTCGCGAAACCAAAGATTGGCGATCCATTTTTCTCCACTTTTAACAGGAAGACCTGCATGCAATGCCAGTGGATGACATTTATAAGAATTTTTAGCTAATGGATGAAAGACAATTGCTGAACCAATCGAAGCTTTGAATTTTTGATTTAGATTTTTAAAAAAAGTTTCTCCTTCAGTAAAATCATTGTTTAAATAAATTAATACAGTGAGTTTTCTTTGTCCCCCACGCTTAATAAAATTTTGACATGACTCATTCTTATCACAACAAGAATCATGATGTTCATTATAATATTGCCCTGGATGATATCTAACAACTTGTAAATCTTCTGCATTATCGAATGGTAAACCAACTAGATGACATATTTTTAAAATAATATCCTTTACACTTGGATCATTTTTTGGAATCCAGGTTTGTTTACTATTTCTTATATTTTCGTGTCTACCTCCTAAAACTTCCGAATCAAATAGCTTTTCTTTAGAATTTTTTATTATTTCATCACATTGTTCCTTTGTTATTAAATCTTTGATGATATAAGGTTTGGTATAAGGATCTTCAATTTTAGAATATTGAAATGGATCCTTTTTATAACAAGAAACTAAATAATAACAACACGATCCAATTACTGCCAAACTTATAATTGTTAATAAAACTATTAATATTAACCATTTCATTATAATAATAATTGATAAAAAAATTATCTGTCACTCCAAACTTTCATGATGGGAAATTTTTTATAGTGTTCGTGATGATGATCATATTCATCATATCTGATAAAGAAACCTTTCTTCCCATTAGTGATTTGAAAAGCCCATTTATGAATATTTCCAAATAAAGGAGTTTGATAAGAGTCCATATAAGTACATACAGTTGCAATAATTCTTTCAAAACACATTCTCTTTTCTCTGTTAGTTATTTCTTTCAGCATAATTTCAAAAAAATTAAAAGTAGAATTAATATTATCTAAAAAATCCCATGTGATGGTTATAATAGCACCAAAACATCCCTTCCATTTCTTTTTATCTAAATAAAATTTAATTAAATCTGCACCATGATTGCATTTATTAAGGGTTAAAATGGTTTCTTTATCAATATCCCAATTATGTTCAAATTCCCAGAAAAATTTATAGGTACTAATACCTTCTAAATCTAATTTACCATTTATAAATAAAGAATCATGTATGATCACTGCCTTTTCAGCTGGCTTTAGTTTATGAAAATAATAGTAGGGTAATAATTCACCTCTTTGAGGAAATTCAGATTCTATGATTTCACAATTAGATAAATTATTATTTCCGTCATTACTCTTATAAGTAGAATTGTCATCTATTATTATTATTTTGGTATCAGGATAAAATTTTCGGATACATTCATAGGATTCTTGCCAATACTTATTTGACTTTTCAGAATTAATATGTCTTAGGATAATAAATACAAGATCTTGCATAATTATAATTTATAAAATATATAATAATAATAAACCTAATCTATATATATATGAGTTCGGATATATCTGCAACTTTAGATATGATATCTTTACTTTATAAAAGAGAAGAAAGTATAAATAAAATAATTAAAGAAATAAATAAAGCTGGTTCATCTGCCCCAGGAGGCAAATCTTTACTAGAACAAATTCAACAAGGGAAGCAATTAAAAAAGGCTGCAGCCCAACAATCATCATTACCCCAACAATCATCACCCTTGGATGGGAAAGAATTTTTGTCATTGTCAACTGATATGACTCGATGTACTCAGGGTTATATTAATTGTGGCTGTAAAGATGCACCATCTTATGATCAACTGTGCAATCTTTTAAATAGATTTTGTGCGACTACAAGTGAAAATTCTGGTGATAAAAATTATGACACTAATAATGTTAAATGGTGTAAAAAGTTAACAGAAGACTGGGAACAACCTGATGATGATGATGATGATGATGACGATGAGTTTGGCGATGATACATCTGCACCAACATCAAAACCAAAACCAGCACCTAAGCCAGCAGCACCAGGAACAACTAAGCCAGCAGCACCAGGATCAACTAAACCAGCTGCTGCCAAACCAATGGCTAAGCCAGTACCAGTAACACCAACACCAACACCAACACCAACACCAACACCAACCGCAGCTAAACCTAAACTTGTTAAGCAACCTGCACAGGCAAACTTAAAATCATCTCCTCAAACTCAACCATCTGAACCTAAACCAGCGGCTCCTAAAAAGAGTTCTACTACCTTCCAAGGTTTAATAGGAAAATTTGCATCTCTTGGACAAAAAAAGCCACAAACTAAAGGCCCACCACCACAAATATCAATCCCCAAATCCACACCACCTCCACCACCACCTAGAGGAACTGAACCTCCTAATAAACCACCACCACCTCCACCACCGAGAGGAGGTAGTATAAATTCAAATCAATACGTTACTTACAAGTATCGGGATTGATTTTAAATTTTGTTTTCTTTAAAAACCTTTGATTTTCATGATCATATGATTTATAGCCAACATGAGGCCAATCTTTACCATATGCTCGATCCAAATAAGGAACTGGATTTTGAGGACCAGTTAATTCAAATCCATCAAATTTATATCTTTTTAATGGGAATAAATCTTTGATCTCATGATAATAGGTAGGCCAAATACTTCTTACTTTGGAGTCAATATAATGAAATTTATCTCCAAATTTATTTACAATAGAAACATCAATAAATGGATATTTATAATCTATTTTCTCATTTTCAAAAACACCTGGTTCCTTTTTACCTGTCCTCCAAACCCAATTCCTATTATAATATTTCACATCAATGCCATTTAACTGATAAATTTTATATCCACCCCAAAATGTCCCAATCCCATATCCCATTTGATTAAATCTGTCTTCTAATGATAAAAATGCCATTTCATAAGTTTGTGGAATTGAAATATCTGCATCATCATCCCAAGGAATTATATTTTTATGTCTAACTGCGCCTAATAATGTTCCTCCATCAATCCAATAAGGGATATTATAGGCATTCAAAAGTGTGTCTGTATTCTTTAATAATTCACGAAGAGCAATCAAAATCCTGTCTTTAGTTTTGATGTTTAAAATATCCACAGTCAAATCACCTTTAACAAAAGGTTCTTTTACATTATAGCTAAACATACATTTATCCTTTTTGCAACCAATATATAAATTATTATAAAGGTGCCATACTACTAAGATAATTATAATTATAATAATTAAATTATAGATAGTCGATCTAAAATTCATTTATATATATAAATACAACCGAAAATAGTTTAAAAAATACTTGTTTATAAATGGATATATTATGAACATTGTTTGTAAATCATGCAGCATATTCATGTGTTGCTATCCATATGAATATTTTAATCAAATTAGAACACAAGGGTTTCCATTATGTTCCGGATGTAATAATTGTATGGATTGTGGAAATTACCTTTGTAATTGTCAGAGGTGTTGTGATTGTTGGCTTACCATAGAAATATGTAGATGTGATAATGATCCACATTGTTATACAATATTAGAAACAAGTAGAATTAAAGAAATGCAACAAGAAATAGATGATAAACTTATGGTTGATGATTTAATCTCTAACTTTAATCAACAGGCAGTGATCACAGATCCAATTGATGAACTTTCAACTTACTTAGAATATACCAACATTTAGTCACTGTAAAGTTGATCAATATATTCTTTATATTTTTCATTAACAACATTACGTTTTAACTTTAATGTTGGACCTAATTCCCCACCTTTAGTTGAAAAATCTTGAGGTAATATTTTAAATTTCTGGACTTTTTGTGCATTTGAAATACTATTTAAATTTGTATTATTGATACCTTTTTGAATATATTTATTAACAACATCATTATTTAAACATTCAGAAATTAATTTAAACTTTACTCCTAAATTATTAAATGAATGCATTACATTTTCATCTAATTGATCTGTGGGTGTTCCATTGCAGTCAGTTTGGCATTTTAAGGTTAAAAGACATGTAAGATATTTCTTTCCTTCACCAATAACCATACAATTTGAAATTTCAGGAATCTCTTTTCTTATTCGGTCTTCTATAAGCACAGGTGGGATATTTTCACCTTCAGAAAGGACTATAATGTCCTTCATTCTTCCAAAAATATAAAGATATCCATCATCATCAAATCTTCCAACATCACCTGTATGTAACCAACCGTGTTTATCAATGGTTTCTTTATTCTTTTCTGGTAAATTTATATAACCCATCATAACATGACGACCTCTTGTCCAAATTTCATTAGTATTTCGATCTAATTTAATTTCAGAATGGGGTAAAAGTTTACCACAACTTCCAATCTTATTACAATTATTTGTTGAAATAGTTAATAGACCAGAACATTCAGTCATAGAATAAATATTACAGATTCGAATATCAAAGCTTGCAAAAAATTCTATGAGTTGACTGGAAATAGGCGCAGTGCCACTTAAAAATACTTTGCAATCTTTAAATCCCATATTTTCTTTGACTTTTTTAAATACAAAATTATTTACCAAATTCCACTTCATAGATTTATTTTGACCATTTGTATTTAAAACTCCAATGTTATCTCCATCAATCATTTTTTGGCTACTACTTTGATCAGAACTACTTTCATTATTTGTTTTACTATGATCATACATCTTTTTCAAACTAAATCTTGTAGCTCTCATAGATATATTTCTCTTAATTTTTTTTGAGTCTTGCAATGATTCTTTAATTTTATCCATAATTTTTTCCCAAACTCGTGGTATTCCTAAAAAAATTGTTGGATGAACTTCTTTCAAGGTTTGAACTAAAGTTCCTTTAAGAGCATCCGGTTTTGCAAAAAATGTTGTTCCTCCTGTCATCAATGGTAAATAAATATCAATCAATTGTGCTGCAATGTGAGGTAAAGGTAGATAACTAACAACCTTTTCTGGACAATCTGAAGATAAGTTGAATGCATTTAGTACAACTTGTGTGGTCCAAAGAATGTTATCATGACTTAACATAACTCCTTTTGGAAATCCAGTTGTTGCAGGTGTGTATATAATAGTTGCACATTGGTTAGGTTTAATTTGATTAGAAAAACATTCGAGACAATCTTTTTTGAACATACAATTGAATGAATAATTAACAAAACTATCCCATGTATAAATTTTAGAATTTTTCTTTAACAACTTTCCTTCATATTGTATGATATATTTAACTTTGGTCTTATCCTTAATATACATTATTTTATCTAGTTGTTCACTATTTTCTACAATTACAACTTTACAATTGGAATCTTTTAAAATATGTTCACAAACATCAGTCGAATTGGTTGTATATATTCCAACACTATATCCACCCGTCATAATGGCTGCCATATTGCACACAAACCAAGGTAATGAATTAAATCCTAAAATGCCAACACCCACACCTTTTTCTACACCGCATTTTATAAAACCATTTGCCACCGCTTGACATAAATTAAAATATTTTTCCCAAGTTATATTTTTAATTTTATTATTATCATAATAACTAATTGCTGTCTGATTATAATTTTTTGATGATTGTTCATAAAACACATCAATTATGTTTTTTGCATCTATATCTGATGTATCTTTATCCAATCTTAAATCTATTGTTTTCTGACATGAACTAGTATAATACTTCATTATACTTATTAAATCTATTTTTTTTATAAAACTACTATAAATGTTGATTCTACTTGTTGTGATCCTTATAGTTATATTTGTAACAACTATAATTTGGAGAAATAAAAATCTAAAATAAAAGTAAGGCACTTCCTAGTAAGGCACCAATAACAACCATAAAAATCCAATTGAGATTTAAAAGCTTTATTCTATTTATTAAAGAAATTCCTGGCACAAGACCCCAAGCAGTCTCAAAAGATTTTCTGTCAAAAGGTAATTTCATATATTCCCATAAATTTCCAGGAGTAAATCTTGTTACACTATTCGAATCTTTCCTATACATAACATTTTCTATAGTTAAAACACCTGCTAAAAATCCACCAAATCCAATAACAGAACCAGCAATCACTGGCCAATAATGAGAAACCATGATTATATATATTATTTACATATTAATTTTTTAAGTATCATCTTTAATGAGTATACTCAATATAACCAATAAATCTTTTTTCTTCATTGGAATTATTTTTATAAAGAGTTCTAATTACAGTGTTTGCTGGTACATATGCTGCTCCAATTTTACTCATACCAATATCATATTTCCAAGGTGGACCAATTTCATAATTTTTAACAAAGTAAGATTCAATCAAAACTTGAGTGGGTGTTGAGTGTGAATAGTTTCTTGAAGGTGGATGATCAACTGTAATTGTTCCATTAACTTTATCTACCTTATAAACTTCCCCTAATTCATCATAATTATTACCATTTGAAAGTCTAACTGAAAATCCAGGTTGAATATTATCTAAAACTGTTGAATTCACACTGATTACTGTTTCATTTGTATTCACAGGTTTAGTAATCACACCAATGACTACATCCGGATTAGATGAAATTGATATGACATCTCCTTCTTGATTAGCCTTTGAAATAAAACTCACAGAATAAACAGAGATTGGATATTTCCATGACGAATCTTCATAAACTGTACTATTTGCCGGAATATTAAATGCAACAGTTTCAGTAGTGAAATTACCATTAGTTGAAACTGACTCTTCTTTAATTTTAATGGTGTTTTGACTAATTTCAGAATAAATCACAGTTTTAGTTAGATCAATCGAATGACCTTGATGATTTGGACATTTGGTTGGTAATCCATCTTCTTCCTCTTTAATAACAAAAAAATACTGATTCTCTGTATTACAATAAATCCTATATTTTAAAACTGTTCCCATTGCTTATATATAATAAATTAAGAATAAAATATGACCATACTTGAATAAACAGATGCATTTCCTGTTGCACTATTGACTTTTAAGTGAATTTCCAATAAGGATGATCCTGTTGGTACATTTGAGATTGTACCCATGTCTAATAGTTGTTCACTCTTATTACTAAACGTTGCCTCCGCAATTACAGTTGAATTTGTAACATTAAATATTCTCACATTGTAACTCGAAACATTATTATCCGAATAAGAAATAACACAAATTTTATTGATTGGTAATAATGTATTTGATCCTAAATATCCATAGACTCCGTATCTAGTATAATTAGTATTTTTAATTCCAGTGCCAGATAAATGCACAGGTATAATTTTTTCATAAATATTTGACTGAGCTGTATCCCAAGATAAAATTAATTTATGGAGTAAAATTCTTTGCTTGTTGTTTAAATTTGATTCAAAATCAATATTTAAATTATTTCCATCAAATGATGAATTTGTTACAACTACACCTTCAATACTATTAGTGATTAAAGTTTCTAAATCTACTCTATTTTTTGTATCAATTGTTCTCTGACTAATTATGAATGAATAACTTTTAACCATATATATATTATATTGTTAAAAAAATAAATTAAATGGATATTTTATTGATTAGAATTATAATTGATTAATTTTAACCTTATCCAGTTCATCATCTGTAATTAAATTATATTCATACTTCAATAGTTCTTCATAATTATTACCGAATTTAGGTGGTGGAGGAGGTGGAGGAGGTAGAGTTGATGAAGTAATTGATGAATCAGATTTGGATCTGTTGAATACTGGAAATTGCCATTCAGATGGAGGTGGAGGAGGTGGAGGTAGATTGATGCTGTCAAGACCAAAATACAATTTGTTGTTCACAAAAGGTGGTGGTGGAGGTGGAAGAGTAAATCTTTTAACATGATAAGTTTCATCAATCTCCTTAAATGCATTATTCATCTTTTTTAAGACATTATTAATTTCATTGTCAGTATCAAAACTTGATTCGGAATCAGAAGATGTGAAAGAGTCCTCATCAGAACAAGATGATTCCGTTGAAGAAAAAGATGAGTCAGTATCATTACTTGTACAAGATGAACAGTCTTCATAACAAGTAGATTCAGAACTAGAATCTGTGTCTGATGAAAAGTTTCCATTTGTAGCATTATAAGGACAATTTTCAGAAGTGTATCTGTAACGTTCTCCATTTGATCCCTTTAGCAATGTTTTATAAGAATGTTCATCTGGATTTGAATCATCCTTGATCTTTTTAAGGACAAATTTTCCACCATTTTCATTGTATTTAGCAAGTAATTCATCTAAAACAGATGTTGATTGCTTCACTGGACGAAGTTTTACTTGTCCCTTGTTTTGTTTAATAGTGTTTTTGAGCTCTTCAACAAAATCTGGACCCTTTTTTTGTACAGATTGTGATTTTGAAGATTGTCTTGGTTCAAAAACAACACTGCCTGAAAGTCTGAAATTATTTTCATCAAAATTATATTCAGTATAATAAAACATACCTAATTTATTTACTTTAAGACCATGTGTGCTTCCCCAAACTCGTCCTGGAATGGCAATACTTGTTTTTTCATAAAGTGTATATTTGTCTCCAGTTTTAATAATATACATACCTTCTTTTAATGAGGTGTTTTTTAAGATATCATCTGGTGTTTTATCATATTGTTTGCAAACATCTGCTTGTTGCTTACCTTGTTCTTCTCTGACGTATCCAACAGCTACCGTTTCTAGATTATTTTCAGCATCTTCCTTAGTCATATATTCTTCTTTGATGGTAACTTTGTCTCCGTCGACATAGCTTAGATGGTAGATCAAATAATATTTCATTTTCCCTTATAATTATATATATATAATAATTTTTATATATATATTCATTTAAATTTTCAATTTTATTTATATATTTTAGGCAGAACCTGCATTCACTGCTGCATCATTTGCATTTATATAATCATAACCTAAAATTAATTTTTCTTTACATGATGCTTTTTTAGAAATATCAACAACTGTTTGCGGACCTGCGTTTCTACATGATGAACAAGAAGTATATGTTGGTCCTTTATCAGTGCCAGGTCTACAACATTTACTATTTGGTCCCTTTTGAGTTTCATATCTTCTGTTTGATACATCTGGGTAGTATTCTAATGATGTTTGAGCAAGTTCAAAAGGCATGGTGGCATAATAAAAATTTCTTAAATCTAATGGTAATTCCTTTAATTTAGCATAATTATAAGTTGTTCTATCAAAACATTTTTTGCAAGGCTGATCATTATATGAATACCTTTGGCTAACAAGATCTGGTAATCTTAAATGCCAGTTATTGGCTTCAAATTCTTTCTTATTCCACGATGGTCTTTTAATAGTTTGATAGTCAATAAATCTATATTCTGCAGGCATACCTTCTTCATATCCTGTCATATTAGGATTTGTATCCCCAAAATATTCAAAATTACCTCGATTTATAATAAATAAAGCTATAATGATGATTATTACAAATATCAATATTGATTGTTTCATTATATATATAATTAAAGATTAAAATTATATATTAAAAAATTAATTTAATGAAGTTTGTGTAAGATTTTATCTTTTTCACAACTGTTAATCACGTCCTTATCATGAAGAATGCATACTAATTTCTTAAGAGCACACTTGCAAGAACATTTTCCAGGGGGACCTCTTGGACCAGGGCATCCTCTTGGACCAGGTTCACCTGGGCAACCATCAGGGCCTTTATCACCACGACATCCTTTTTCAAGGTCCTCGTGGTTGCCAA
>OBIC01000258.1_pt1 | contig 18381 bp, 11 predicted proteins | sample 1519831 | NCBI WGS metagenome assembly OBIC01 (sample SAMN03019805, study PRJEB22545) | beach sand metagenome | biome: beach; feature: sea beach; material: beach sand | place: USA: Municipal Pensacola Beach, FL | collected 2010-10-20 | depth 40-45 cm m | reverse complement strand
ACGCATCACCCGCGACATGATTTCCAGTTGCTTGCTCTTTTCTTCGACGCGCTGTTCCAGCTCGCGGTTGAGGACTTCGGTTTCCGCGACGGAAGCGACAAAGCGCCGAATGAGGATGCTACCGAAAACGCCCAGCAAGACTGGGGCGGCATAGTGCAGGTAAAGGCCCCGTTCCCAGCCATCAAAACCGAGAAAGACCATGATGTCGTGTGCGGAGTAAATCAAAATCAGTACCCCGCACAGGGCGAGTGCCTGGATTTCATTGTGTTTTTGGCGCCAGCCTTCCACGATCAGCTTGATGATCACATAAGCCCCTAATATAAAGACGATCAGGTACCAGACTTGTTCTGCCGCAAAGTAAAACAAGTCTTCTGGAAGCGTCAGTAAGGAGAGGGAGGCCAGTAGCATAAACAAGGTGATGGCTTTTTCCCGCTGCGGGAGGCATTGCCCGACAAAACGGTGGGTGTAATGCATCATGGCGATGCCAAAATAGCCAATGGTGGCGTAGGCAATCCACTCCCAAATTCGAGTGGGAATGGGGATGTCCCGTACCAGCACATTAAGGTTGTGAACGGCCCAGATCAGGTTTGCCAGGCCAAAATAACCATAGATGGTTTCCTGTCGGCGAATGCTCCAGAGCAGACAGGAGAGTAAGCCCATGGCGATGAGCACGGCGGTAATCATTTGAACGACACCTACTCGCAGAAACTCGATGGTTTCGTGCATGTCGTAGAGTTCTGATTGTGGTGCAATGATCACATCACTGAGGGATCCGTGCCCGGCGTGCAGGCCTTTGACCCGGATGAGAATTTCATTAGTGCCGGGCTGGATTAATGTTGCCGGAATGTTGGCCAGCAAGGGTTGAACCCAGTGTCGGGCAACAGGGTCTTGGAACTGGCCGCCGCGACCAATTTCGATGCCGTTAAAAAAGATGGCCGCATTCATGGTGATTGACGGCAACAGGATGCCCAGCAGTTTATCAGTCTGGGCTGGGGCCGCCATCATCACTCGGTACCAGGCTTCGTCCAGCGAGGTATTTTGGTGATCGGTGTTGCCCCAATGGTGGGGGAACGCAGCGGGCTCCCAGTTTGCGTTGATTAACTCGTCGGGGTGCGTGGCGATGGAGGGGGTGTATTCTACGGAGAGGACATCAATGCGGTGATCAGGTTCCGGTATGCTGTAGGTGAATGAACTAAGCGCGAAAATGACGACAAAAAGGTAAGCAAGAGCCCATCCCGTTGTAAATTGAGCATGGTTTTTCATATTTTTGATGACATGTCCTGATTATTTGTCTGTGCGAATATCCACCAGCCCGAGTTGAACGGCTTCGAATACCGCTTCACTACGGGATTTGACTTCCAGTTTGCGGTAAATATGTTTGATGTGTGAGGTCACAGTGTGAGGTGACAGGTTCAGAATGCCGGCGACTTCATTAAAGGTAAAGCCACGGGTGATGTACTCCAGGACATCGGTTTCCCGTTTTGTGAGTTTGGGGATATCCGCGGGGGGAGTTTTTTCTGGTTGTTTGGTTTCTTTTCCCTCCGGCAGGTGGGGCGCATCGTGGCGAAAGCATTTGAGAATGTGACGGGCAATGGAGGCGCTGATTGGGCTACTGCCATTGAGCATGTCAATAATGGACTCACCAATATAATCGGCCGGGCCGTCTTTTAAAAGATAACCCGTGGCGCCCGCCTCGATGGCGGAAACCACATTACGTTCGTCGCCAAACACAGAGATCACCATAATTTCCATGGTTTCACTGAGTTGCCGCGCTCTTCGGATCAGGTCGATGCCGTGCCCATCCGGTAGGCCGAGATCGGTCAGGACCACATCCGGTGGCGTATTTTCCAGCTGATTCAGCCCTTCTTTCAGCGTGGCAAACTGCCAGGGAACCTGGAGCTGGTCGTGCTTATTCACGGCTTTGGCTAACCGCTCTCGTGTTGGCCCGTCGTCTTCGACAAGTAAAACTGTGTAGACCTTGGATGAATTAACCATGTGTTTACCACACCGCGTGATGATTTTGGCATATAGTAATAATTTTGCCTGGCTTCGTCACTACTCTGCTTGTGTTAAATTATGTATCAAGATTGAAGACTAAATGAATGATTTTTGATGAATATTTTTCTTGTTGGCCCAATGGGTGCGGGTAAGACAACGGTTGGGCGAGAGCTCGCACGCCGGTTGAAAAGAAACTTTTACGACAGTGATCGTGAAATTGAAACACAATCAGGTGTTGATATTGCTACGATTTTTGAGTTTGAAGGTGAGCAGGGTTTTCGTGATCGGGAGGCTGCGATGATTGATAAGCTGACACAGTTAGACGATATCATTCTGGCCACTGGTGGCGGTGCGGTATTACGCGAAGAGAACCGTGTTAACTTGTGTGGCAGAGGGCATGTCATTTTCCTGGATATCAGCTTGAAAGAACAGATGCGGCGCACTAATAAAGACAAAAAGAGGCCCCTGTTACAGACGGAGGATCGCTATAAGACTCTGCAGAAGTTGCGCCAGGAAAGGTTGCCAATTTACCAGCAGATGGCGGATTTCCAGGTGCAGTCCGGCCAGGGAAATATGCGTCATGTTTTGCAAAAAGTGCTGAGCCATTGTGAGCAACGCCATATTTGTTAGTGGAGTATTGAGACCAGATGATCCAGTTTGATGTTGATTTGGGGGCACGCAGTTATCCCATTTACATTGGTCAACACGTGATTGAGCAGTTTTTGGCGGATGCCATCTCCGGTGATACCGCGTTAGTGGTCACAGACGAACATGTTGCGCCACTGTTTCTGAAGAAAGTGCTGTCCCAGCTCGAGCACCTCAAAACGGACAGCGTCGTCTTGCCTGCCGGGGAGCCGCATAAGAATCTTACGACGCTGACGACAATTTTTGATCGCTTGCTTGAGCGGCGCTTTGATCGGCACACGACATTGATTGCACTGGGGGGTGGTGTGGTTGGCGACATGACCGGGTTTGCTGCTGCCTGTTACCAGAGAGGTGTCGATTTCATCCAGATCCCAACAACGCTGTTGTCTCAGGTAGATTCTTCGGTCGGGGGCAAAACAGGGGTTAACCATCCACTGGGCAAGAACATGATTGGGGCCTTCCATCAGCCCCAGTGTGTGCTCATTGATACTGACAGCCTGCGCTCGTTGCCGCCAAGAGAATACAAAGCCGGAATGGCAGAGGTCATCAAATACGGTTTGATTAATGACCGGCCGTTTTTTGATTGGCTGGTTACGCACCACGAGGCACTGATGGAGGGGGATCTTGTATTGCTGGCAGAAGCGATCGAGCGCTCCTGCCGAAATAAGGCCAATATCGTTGCCAAAGATGAGCGGGAAAGTGGGTTGCGCGCCTTATTGAATCTGGGCCACACCTTTGGGCATGCCATTGAAGCAGGCTTGGGCTATGGCGAATGGTTGCACGGGGAGGCGGTGGCTGCGGGTATGTCGATGGCGGCGCATTTCTCCCAGCAACTCGGGCTGCTTGATAAGGAGGCCGTTCAACAGGTTGACGCTTTGCTTGAGCGCACAGGATTGCCGTGTTTGCCCCCTGCCGGTATGAGCACACAGGTTTTTCTCTCTCTTATGTCGGCCGATAAAAAGGCCCGTCGTGGTGTGATTAACCTGATTTTACTTAAAAACATTGGCGAAGCTTTTGTGTGCAGTGACTACCCTCCGGCCGAGTTAGAAGCGTTTTTAGATCGCTATTTGCCTTCGCAATGATGATGGAACCTTCGGAATCGATTAGCGTAAATCATGAGCCAACTTGAAGATCAACAGGTCCAGGTCAGTGAAGCGGTCTTAACACAGTATGGGCTTGCGCAGCAGCCTTTCGACGCCATCAGGCGGCCGGAGGATTATGTTTTAAACCCCGCGCTGGAGGATCAACTGAATCTGTTGGTACATAACCTGCGCTACGGTGATCACCTGCTGGTCCTTAAAGGTGCGGCAGGCAGTGGCAAAACATCGTTATTGATGCACCTGATTGACCGGTCAGCAGGGGTTTTGCAGGTATTTGTTATTCGTGGGCATCGGGCGTTACAAGCAAAACAAGTCGTTGAAGATTTACTGAAGATGCTCGCGCCAGGAACCGCTACGGATAAGCTTACTGATATTCCTCTCTTGGGCCAATTGATTGCGAGCCGAAGCCTGCCAGATGTCCCCGTTGTGATGGCCATTGACGATGCCGAGTGTATTTCTCCTCATGAGCTTGCGACACTGCTTCATGTGTTGAATGAGGTCTCTGATAGGTTGAAAGAGCCTCTGAAAATCATGCTGATAGGATGCCCGCACATTGAAGGGTTATTGTCAGAAATGCTGATTAACAATCACCTGGCAGGCAAATTATTTTATTCCGAACTGAGCGAATATGATGCCCCGCAGACAGAGCATTATCTCGAAGCGCGTTTGAAGCATGCTGGCTTGCAGGGCGAGCTTCCCCTCAGTCATGAAGCAGTACAGCAGATTGCCGGGGAGTCGCAAGGCTGCCCGGCGCAGATTAATCGGCTTGCCGCAAACATGCTGAATCAGTCGACTTCTGCAAGGGAGATGACATTAGCAACCGAGGTGGCGGTTCCGGCTTCTCTTGAGACTGAAAGCCGTTTCAAGCGGATAGGAGTGTGGAGTTTGATGCTGCTGGGTTTGGCGATGGTGTTTGGCGCGGTTATTTTATTTAGTGCCGACTCTGACCCAGAACAGGTTTCCTCCGATTCAGTTGCCAACGAAGGCGTTACGGGTGAGGTCGTCCGGCGAGCATTGGATCTACCCGAGCAAAACGTTGAGCAGACTCCGGTAGATGAAGTCTCTCATGGGGCCTCCTCTGAGGAGGCTCGGCGTGCACTACCGGTTGCCAAGGATGAAGGAAAGGAAAATACGGATTCTGTTCCGTCCAAAACAGCAGTGAATGATCGCCCATCCATGGCGGCTGGACCGGAAAGCTCTTCGAAAGACCAAGAGGTGGAAGTGGGGGCTACGGCTGAGGCGGAAACGGCGCCAAATACACCTTCAGTAAGTTCCCAGTTGCCTGAGTCAGCTAAGGAAAACGCCAAACCTCAATCAACGGGCACATCACCTGCTGTTGAGTCAGAGCCTGCCAGTGTTAGACAAGAACAAGTTAAGCAGTCTCCGCAAAAAAACACAGCAAAGCCGTCACCTATTATGGCGTTGAACGACCGTGAGACAGTGGTCTGGTTGAAAGCACAAAATCCCCGGCACTTTTCGGTTCAATTGATTGCTTCACGCAAACGCCAGGTGGTTGAAGGTTTTATGGCGCGGCATAAAATTCCTGTTCGGCATGGCATTCTTCGAATCCGTCGCGGTAAGGAAACCTGGTTTATTTTGTTGGCGGGTGCATACCCTGATGCAGTCGCGGCACGAAAATCAGTGGCCCGGTTGCCCGCAGAGGTACGTGCCAATGGGCCTTGGGTGCGCAGCTTGATGTCCATTCAAGGGGCCTTATCCGGGCGTTAACAGGTAGGTTGCGTACGATGCATTTGTACTTTCTGCGCTGGACTGGTTTAGAATAAAAACAAAAATTCTTATTTTGATGCTTTAAGACAGTTCATAGAAAGCCCGCCGCCGCGGCTGAAGATTAAGAGGTTACGCATGACACAATCCCGATTTACCGGCACCGATTCCTACGTTGCAACTGATGATTTAACGATGGCCGTGAATGCCGCGCTGACGTTGGAGCGGCCACTTTTGATTAAGGGGGAACCCGGCACAGGTAAAACCCAGTTGGCTGAAGAAGTTGCCAAAGCGCTGGATACAAACTTGATTCAGTGGCACATCAAATCAACCACGAAAGCACACCAGGGGCTTTACGAATACGATGCGGTGTCTCGTTTGCGTGATTCCCAACTCGGGGATGAAAAAGTCCACGATATTGCGAACTACATCGTCAAGGGTAAATTGTGGGAAGCGTTTGAATCTGACAAGCGTTCTGTACTTTTGATTGATGAAATTGACAAAGCCGATATCGAATTCCCCAATGACCTCTTGCAGGAATTGGACAAGATGGAATTCCATGTTTACGAAACCAAGCAAGTCATTGCTGCGCGCCAGCGGCCACTGGTTATTATTACCAGTAACAATGAGAAAGAATTACCGGATGCGTTCTTACGCCGATGCTTTTTTCACTACATCAGTTTTCCAGACACGTCAACGATGGAGCAGATCGTAAACGTGCATTTTCCCAGCTTAAAGAAAGACCTGCTATCTGAGGCGCTGAAAGTCTTTTTCGATGTGCGGGAAGTGCCGGGCTTGAAGAAAAAGCCTTCCACCTCGGAACTGCTCGATTGGATTAAACTTCTGCTCGCTGAGGATATCCCGGCAGAAGAGTTACACGGCGATGACCCGAGAAAAGCCATCCCGAAATTGCACGGCGCACTATTGAAAAATGAACAGGATGTCCACTTGTTCGAACGGTTAGTGTTTTTGAACCGCAAAAAAAGCGCCCAGGGTAATGTCGATCCGCGCTGAGTTCATGACAGAGAGTTGACCTATGTTCCTCGAATTGTTTTTTAAACTTCGCAAAGCGGAAGTACCTGTTTCTATTACGGAGTATTTAACCTTGCTCGAAGGGCTTGATAAAAACCTTGCAGGGTACAGTGTGGATGACTTCTATCACTTTGCCCGGTTATCACTGGTCAAAGATGAGCGGTTTTACGACCGCTTTGATGTGATTTTTGGTGAGCATTTTCAAGGCATCAAAGCTGCGTTGGATGAAATTTTTGGTGAAATTCCCGAGGAGTGGTTGAGAAAACAGGCCGAATTGTTCCTGAGCAAAGAGGAGATGGAGCAGATCGAAGCCATGGGTGGCTGGGATGAGCTGATGGAGACCCTGAAAAAGCGGCTAGAGGAGCAAAAGGACCGGCACCAAGGGGGTAACAAAATGATTGGTACCGCCGGGCGATCGCCTTTTGGCGCGCAAGGGTATAACCCGGAAGGTGTGCGCATTGGTCAGGAAAAGTCTCGGCACCGGCGAGCGGTTAAAGTCTGGGATAAGCGGGAATACAAAAACTTAGACGACTCTGTTGAATTGGGCACACGCAATATCAAAATGGCCCTGAGAAAGTTGCGTAAGTTTGCGCGCCAAGGTGCAGCAGAGGAATTGGATCTGGATGGAACCATCAGTTCCACAGCGAGAAATGCTGGTTTGCTCGATATCAAAATGGTGCCTGAACGGCATAACGCCATCAAAGTGCTGTTAATGTTTGATATTGGTGGTTCGATGGATGACCATGTGAAGTTGTGTGAAGAGCTTTTTTCAGCAACTAAGACCGAATTCAAACATTTAGAGTATTTTTACTTTCACAATTTTCTCTATGAAGGGTTGTGGAAAGACAATCGACGTCGGCATGCAGATAAGACACCGACCATGGATGTCATGCATAAGTATGGATCTGACTATAAATTGATTTTTGTAGGGGACGCGACTATGAGTCCATACGAAATCACCTATGCGGGTGGCAGTGTTGAGCATTGGAATGAAGAAGCTGGTGCTGTGTGGTTGCAACGGTTACTTGATGTTTATCCGCATGCCGTATGGTTAAACCCGGAGCCTGAGGTTCGGTGGGAACGCACTCCGTCGATAAAAATCACAAAAGAACTGATGTCGGACAGAATGTATCCGCTAACGATTTCTGGTTTGGATGAGGCGATTAAGGAATTGCTGAAAAGAACACATTAGTTATCAGCTTAGGAATATCTTTAGATACTCGTATCTAGGCTTTTTGCGTGATCAAGACCGGTGTAAGTGAGTCCGCTGACTGAGGTGAGCTGAAGTAAAACCCTTGTATCAGGTCGCATTGTTCCGTTTGGAGAAGTGCGAGTTGGTCTTTGCTCTCCACACCTTCGGCGGCCACTACCATTTGTAATGCGTGAGCCATGGCAATAATGGCTTGAGTGAGCGCTAAATCTTCTTCATCATCAGCAATGTCGCGTACGAATTCCCGGTCGATTTTCAGCTTTTTAAAAGGGAAGCGCTTAAGATAACTGAGCGAGGAATACCCTTTTCCGAAGTCGTCAATTGCAAGGCTGATGCCCAAGGCATTTAATTCCATCAAGGTATTGCGTGTAGTGGGAAGATTATCCATGAGCAGGGTTTCGGTGACTTCCATTTCGAGGAGATTGGCGGGGACGTTATGGTTCGTGATGATACGTTTTACGCGGTCTATAAAGTCTGTGTGGTGCACTTGCCGAGGGGAAATGTTCACAGATACTTTAATATTTTCCATACCTTGATTCAGCCAGCTTTTAAGTTGGCAAATAGCTGTTTCCAAAACCCACTCCCCAATAGGCGTAATCAGGTCCGTTTCTTCAGCGATACTGATAAGCTCTTGTGTTTTAATTTTTCCCAGCTTTTGATTTTCCCAGCTTAGTAGCGCCTCGATGCACTCGATTTTTTTGGTATAGGCGTTATGTTGAGGCTGATATTTTAACGTGAGCTCTCCCCGTTCCAAGGCGTGTCGTAAGTGGTTTTCCAGCTCAAGGCGCCGTTGGGCCTCTTCATTCATCGAAGGCTGGAAAAACTGTAATCGGTTGCGGCCTTTTGCCTTGGAATGATACATGGCCGTATCAGCATGCCGCATAAGATCTTCCGGTGTTTCACCGTCGGTTGGGTAGGCGGTTATCCCAATGCTTGCGCCAATATAAACCTTTTTGTTTAACACATAAAACGGAGATGCGATTTCTTCCAGGATTTTTTCTGCAATCAGGCGCGACTGGGTAGGTTTATCCTCATCCGGCAAGATAACGATGAACTCATCGCCGCCCAGCCTGGCGACAGTGTCCGTATCTTTGACGCATTGCCGTAATCGGTTGGCGGTTTGAACCAATAATTGGTCGCCAGCGCCATGTCCCATAGAGTCATTCACTTTCTTGAAATGATCCAGATCGATGAACATTAGAACAACAAACCGGTGTTTATATTTTGCCGATGTGATGGCTTCAGACAGGCGATCTTTCGCCAAAAGGCGATTAGGCAGGCCGGTAAGTGAGTCAAAGTAGGCCTGTTTAAGCAGCATGGACTCCTGTTGTTTGCGTTGCGTCATATCTTCACGGATGACAAGGTAGGATTGCACTTTTCCATCGTCTTCCTTGATCGGAGAGAATGTCACTTCTTCCCAGAAAGGCACGCCGGATTTATTTTGGCTGTATAGCTCCACGCTGCATGGTTGGCCTCTGCCAAGGCTTTGTTCGATTTTATTAACCGTATCGATGGGTGTGTTGGGGTGAAGGAGAAAGTGGGACGGCTTACCAATGACTTCTTCTGCGGTATATCCGGTAATTTTCTCAAATTGGTTATTAACGTATTCGATATCGGACGTCGGGCTAATGAGCATGATAGCCGCCGGGCTGTGCTGTACAGCTTGTGAAAGTTGCTTCAAGCGCGCCTGGTTTTGCTTTTTTTCTGTAATGTCCCGTGCGCACACTGCAATACCGGTGACTTTTCCCTGGCGGTTGGTATGAGGAAACAGTTTATACTCCAGCCATTGTGAATTTTCCACATCGGGAAATTTGACATAAGCATCAAATGTGACGGTTTCATTTTTCAGGCAACGTTCGTAATGAGGCTTTAGCACGTTTAAAAAGTAGCGTTTTCCCAGCATTTCAGCAGCAGTTTTACCAATCCACTGTTCACGGGGAAGGTGAGAGAGCTTTGTGTAGCTTTGATTGACAGCCTGATAGCGGAAGTCCCGGTCGATGAGGGCCATGAAGTCTTGGCTGGCCGAAACAATGTGTTCGTATCTTTCAAGTGCATCTCGGGCTTCTTCAATTTCGGTCACATCCTGGCAACTGATTTGAAAGCCTTTTATTTTTCCGTCGTCCTCTTTGAAAGGGTAGCCGCGCACGATAGTGTGTCGAGTCGAGGCATTATGATCCTTGAAGCTCACGAGTGTTTCATTATCGTTGCCGCTTAAACAGCTAGAGCAGAAGTCTTTAAGGTATTGGTCGTAGAATTGTTCACCAACAATGTGCTTGAATGCCAAGTCGGCGTGTTGTTGTGTAAGAGAAAAGGTTTGATTAAAGCTATGATTCGCTAAAACAAGTTTTTGGTCCTGATCGAACAACGCGATCAGGTTTTTGGATGTGAGAACAATATTTTCGTAATACCTGAGTTTCTTTTCGGCGCGTTTTAAGTCCGTAATGTCTCGGCTGGTCACCGCTACCCCTGCAATTTCACCTTGGGGGTCCAGGTACGGCGCATAGCGGACATCTGCGTAGTGTTCTTCGGTTTTAGACCAAGTGTAGTGTGTTTGGTAGTTGACAGTATGCCCTTGCAGGCAGCGATCCATATAGGGTTTGATGGTTTCGGTAAAGTAGGGTTCACCGACCAGGTCGGCTACGGATAAGTCTGTAATTTCACCCACTTCACGTTGTATTGTATCAGTGACTTTCTGATTTGCCGCAAGATAGCGGTACTCCTTATCTACAAGCGCTAAGGCGTCGGTCGAGGCCAGGACAATATTCTTATAGTGATGCAGAGTTTCTTCTGTTTTACGAATGTGGGAGATGTCCTGGGCTGTGCCATACAGACGAATCGGTTGCCCTGGCTCTCGTTTGAGGCGTCCTTGTATAAGAAAGATATTGCTTTGTTTTTCTAATGAGTAGAGCGTGACCTCAACCTTGAAGGGTATCTGGCTTGTTAAACTTTTCTGAATGGCGAATTTGATTTGTCTTCGATGGGGAGGTTTCAGGTGCTTTAATATCTTACGGTAGCTTAAGATTTTGTTTTTACATGAGAAATTGTGTTTGAGGTCTAAGGGTCTGGAGAGAGTGATCGTGTTTTCCCCAAGTGTCGCTTGCCAGCTGTATACGTTTGCAATACTTTGTGCTTGCTGCAGTTCATTCTGGCTGTCAGTCAGCTCTTTTTTTGCTCTGTGGAGGGCGTCTTGGATACGTTGTCTCTCAGTGATTTCAGTGATAATGCCAACAACACCAATCGGCTCACCTGCAGCGTTTTTATACGTGGTTTTGTAACAGCAGTAACACGCCGAGTGGCCGTTATTGAATGTAATCCACTCGTCGTATTCAACCGGAGAGCCTGAGGTTAGGGTGAGTCGATCAAAGTGTCGGTGTCTTTCGGCTTCCTCTTTTGACACCAGGTCGTAATCGGTGAGCCCAATAACACATGATTTTGACCGTTTGAGAAAGTCAGCAAAGGCTTGATTGCAGTAGGTAAAGATACCTTTTAAGTTTTTGCAAAAAATGAAATGCGGAAGAGTGTCTAAGAAAAGGGTACTTTTGGCGCCTCTGAGATTCGGGAAATATTCTGATGTCATCTCTGAGAGTGTTTCATCCATGCGGCTATGGAACCTCGAAAACTTTTGGAGAATGTTGTTTAGGTCGCTGAGTTGGTCGCCTTATGCGGGCGCTGGCGGCTTTCTATGGGGCTATGATTTTTCTCTCTGGGTTTGGGCAGGCAAGGGAACGTTTCGTTGTTATCACATAAGAAAGCATGGTATAGACCACGGTGCTTGGCAATTTGGCAGCCCAGCTGGGTTTTTGACAGCATTTGACTGCCGCTGAATTGAGCAAATTTATGAATGCTTAAGAGTCCTGCTGCACAGGTGAGCCGGGCAAACTTCATTTGCAGTGAGACCGCGTAAATTTTTTGTATAAGCTTTCGAGTCACATAAAGTGCGTCTTCGGCATGATTGTGGGTGATGATTACGCCAAATTGTCCATTGCCCAGGTAACCGATGAGATCGGTTGTCCGAAAACTATCTGTGAGCACGCGTGCAACGGTGCGAACCATGTTCTCGCTTTTTGCGATCGATACAGGCTTAACTGCGCGAACTTGTTGATTGCCTCGGGCACAATATTCGACATCGATAACAAGCAGGCTCGTATAAGCCTGGCTGCGAGTGGTTCGCCGAACTTCGTTATTCAGGAATGACTCGAAGTAGCGTTTGTTCATTAAGCCGGTGAGCGCATCATAAGTTAAGTTATTCCATGTACGTGGGTCGACAACAGTCGACTCCTCTTTTGGGGAAAACTCAACAATTGAACCGGCGACTTTTCCTTCGAGTGTCAGTGGGCGAATCGTGTAATTGACGCTTATGGCTTTGCCTTGGTAGTCAAAGAAAATACCATCCATGTTCTGAGTGGTAATTTCATGAGCATAAGCCCGGTGAATTTCACAGGCTTCCGGAGGAACAGGTTTGCCACTGGCATCAGAGTGGTGAAACAAGTCGTGAGCCCGTTTGCCGACAAGGTTGCTTTCCTCGGCGTAGCCTAGGAGCGTTTTGGCACGAGAGTTGACAAACGTGAGATAACCTTTTTTATCCACACCGTATACACCGTCTTTGACGGACCCCAGAATTGCATCTAAACGGTTATGATCTTCTTTGAGCTGTTTTTTCCCCCGAATCAGGTGGCTGATAGCATCAATGCGCGCGAGTAATAGTTCGCTGGATTCATTTTTAAACATGCACTCCACGGCGCCTGCACGCAGGCTTCTGTGGATAATGTGGTCAGAGTAGGTACCGGTCAAAATGGCGCAAGTCATGTGTTGAGTTTTGTCGTCGGATAGCAGTTTGCTGCATAACTCGTCACCGGTTGACTCTTCCAGATAAAAATCAATGATTGCGATATCAAAATTACTTTGTTGTGCAGCCACCAACCCTTTTTCCGCGGTGTCGACGACGCTGACTTTATAGCCGTGTAGATTCAATAAATCACTGAGTGCATAACGGATGCTGGGGGAGTCATCAACCACCAGAATACTGATGTCACTATTAGGAAACTTTGAAGAAAACACCTCTGTTTCCTGGCTGATATCCTGGCCGATCAGTTTGTTTACGAGGGCTTTTGAGGATTGGTACGCTTTCCAGGGAACTAAGACAGCATGGTCCCGAGTCGCCACCCAGGCGCGCGTATCTGCACGAAGGTCCTGAGCGAGAATAATGACCGGTAAATCGTGGAAGTCTGGTGCTTCTAAAAGCTTTAAAAACTCGCCACCGCCCTCAATTTTTCGAGATTTGGGCCAACCCGCAATCACACACTGGTATTCAGTGTCGAACTTGGTGTATTGAGAAGACAGTGCTTTTGAGGCTTCCACATAGCTGGAAAAGCTGTGGACTTCATAGTCAGAGTTTTCATAAAAACCCTGTAACACGTAACGCATCGTTGCTGATGCCTCGACCAGCATTATTTTTGAACTCATTCTATTTTTTCAGCCAGCTAAGTTTGATGTACACCGTGGTTGTCTTTTAAATCACTAACACATTATTAGCACAATACAGAAAAACTTTATCGTGAACTCATTCAATAGTTTGGAAGTGGTGTTTGACTTTTTTCGGCGGTCAGTGAGGCTGACCAATTTAAGATATTGATCGTCAAGCTATTTTAGGTAGTTTAAGGATACCTGCCGCCAATAACAGTGGTTTGCATTGTGCCAGCCTGCGGCGGCAGGTTTGTTGATTTTGAAGTAGGGGAGCTTATTTCAAAACGCCCCGGGTAAGGTTAAATGTTGTAAAAGTCCCGATACCATTCCACGAAATTTTTAATACCGGTTTCGACAGAGGTTGAGGGGCGGTAGCCGACATCTTTTTCCAAGTCATCAACGTCCGCATATGTGGCGGGTACATCACCGGGTTGAAGTGGCAGCATGTTTTTTTCTGCTTTTTTGTCCAGGCAGTTCTCTAATGTTTCAATGAAGTAGTTCAACTCAACCGGGTTATTACTACCAATATTGTATAAACGGTAAGGTGCTGCACTTGTGCCAGGATCTGGATTGTCACCTGTCCAGCTGTCATTGGGTGTGGCGATTTTATCCAAGGTGCGTATCACGCCTTCTACGATGTCATCGATGTAAGTGAAGTCTCGCTTGTGATTACCATAATTGAAGACATCAATGGGCTTGCCTTCCAGGATTGACTTCGTAAATAGGAATAAGGACATATCTGGTCGGCCCCAAGGTCCATAGACGGTGAAGAAGCGCAGCCCCGTGGTCGGGATTTGATAAAGGTGGCTATAAGTATGCGCCATTAATTCATTCGATTTCTTGGTAGCAGCATAAAGGCTGAGCGGGTGGTCAACATTGTTGTGAATCGAAAAAGGCATATTGGTGTTCGCGCCATATACCGAACTGCTGGAGGCATATACGAGGTTTTCGACCCGGTTGTGGCGACAGCCTTCCAAAATATTGAGTGTGCCGACAATATTAGCGTCGATGTAGGCGTGCGGGTTTTCCAGTGAGTAGCGAACGCCGGCTTGTGCGGCCAGGTGGACGACGCGCTCAGGCTGATGTTCTTTGAAGACGTGTTCGACAGTTGTTCGGTCTTCCAGGCTGGCTCTGATTTCGGTAAACCGGTCAAATGCTTTGACCCGCTCCAAACGTGCTTCTTTCAGATTCACATCGTAATAATCGTTGACATTGTCGAGGCCAATGACTTCATCTCCCCGCTCGAGTAATTTGATAGCCAGTGATGAGCCGATAAAGCCTGCTGTTCCTGTGACCAGTATTTTCATCTGCTTTGCGATTCCTTGATTGAGTGAGTGTGGGGGTTAAAGTCGGCCGTCAACCGCACTTCTGGGTAAGAGGCCTTTGACGTCAAACAGGATATGATTTTCCCGTCCCAAGTCACGGATACCGGTTTCGCCAAGGTCACAAAACTCTTTGTGGCCAACGGCGAGGACGATGGCGTCGTAGGCATGTTTGTCAACGTGTGGGATGACATTAATTTGGTACTCTTCCTCTGCTTCTTCCGGATTGACCCAGGGGTCGTAGACGTCGACACGTGCATGGTATTGTTCAAACTCTTTGATGATGTCAATCACGCGGGTGTTCCGGATATCAGGGCAGTTTTCCTTGAACGTCAGGCCCAGAACCAAAATATTGGCATCGACAACGTGGATACGTTTTTGGGTCATCATCCGCACAACCGTTTCTGCAACATAGGCGCCCATGCCATCGTTGATTTGGCGGCCTGCCAAGATGATTTGCGGGTGGTAGCCAATTTCTTGCGCTTTATGTGTCAGATAAAAGGGGTCGACCCCAATGCAATGCCCACCGACCAGACCGGGTCTGAATGGTAGAAAGTTCCATTTTGTACCCGCCGCCTCAAGCACTTCCAGTGTATCAATGCTGAGTTTATTAAAAATCAGTGCAAGCTCGTTGATCAACGCAATATTCACATCGCGCTGTGTGTTTTCAATGACTTTTGCTGCCTCAGCAACGCGGATGCTGCTGGCCTTGTGGGTGCCCGCAGGAATGATGCTGCTGTAAAGCGCATCGATAAAGTTGGCGGCTTCCGGGGTGGAGCCGGAAGTGACTTTCTGGATGGTAGTGACTCGGTGTTGCTTGTCCCCCGGGTTGATGCGTTCCGGGCTATAGCCCAGGAAAAAGTCTTGGTTGACGGTCAGGCCAGAGGTTTCTGATAAAATCGGGGCACAGTCTTCTTCAGTGGCTCCGGGATAGACGGTTGACTCGTAAATGACGACATCGCCGGTTTGAAGGACTTTACCGATCATCTGGCTGGCTGATCGCAGCGGAGTTAAGTCCGGTCGCTTATGTTTGTCGATGGGTGTGGGGACAGTCACAATGTAAACATTGCATGTGGAGAGATCGTCCAGTTGATGGCTGAACGTTAAGTGCTCTGGTTCCGCCAGTTCTTCTGGAGACACTTCGAGAGTCGTATCGACGCCTGTGGTGAGTGAGTCGATGCGTGCTGCGTTGATATCAAATCCTAAGGTTGGGTATTTTTTACCAAATTCAACTGCCAGGGGCAGCCCTACGTAGCCGAGTCCAATAATGGCGATTCTGGCTTGGTGAATGTCAAACATTGCGTTTTTGTCCTGTTATGTGTTCTTTACTGAGTATGAAATATAGACGCTATAGAATCTCTGTTACGTCTGTTTGAACCGTAAAGCACCGATTTATCCTCTACTCGGCTGATGCCAACTGGATCGGGCGTGTCGAGCTGGTGCTTAGCCTAGCGGTTAAGTAGCAATGATTTCCGTAATTTAGTTCACATTCGTTCAGGCAGTTTCGCAAGTTAGTGATGTGTGCCATATTTTTCCAGTGTTTTGATAAAGGCCTGGCCGGCATTTGAGAGGGTGCGCTTTTTGAGTGTCACCACGCCGAGGTCGCGACTGAGTTGAACCTCGGGTGTTTCAAGTGGGATGATGCCATTGTGAATCATGGATACGGGAAGCAGGCTCCACCCTAAACCGACAGAGACCATCATCTTGATCGTTTCGAGGTAGTTTGTTTCCAGAGATACATTGAGGTGCGCCCGATAGCCTGAGATGGCCTGCTCCAGTATTTTACGGGTAATGGTGGACTGCGCGGGTAAAATGGCCGGGTAGGCCAGCAGGCTTTTGAGGGAAACTGTTGATGCTTCAGCCAACGGATGAGTCTCTGCAACGGTGATCGAGAGGGGGTCTGGCCAGATGCGTGCTGCATTTAATTTTTTTTCGGGGTGGGTGGGCAACGTAACAACGGCCAGTTCCAGTTCGCCTTTTTCGACTTCCTTGCATGCATCTTCCGAGTCCATAAAATGCAGATCCAACTCAACCTTTGAGAAGTTTTGGGAGAACTCTCTTAAAACCGGAGGTAGGTGATGAAGGCCAATGTGGTGGCTGGTCCCGATACTGAGATGTCCGGCAATTTCACTGTCAAGCCCTGACAAAGCCTCTTTACTCAACAGAACATCTCGTAAAATGCGGCGAGCATAAGGAAGCAGGGTCTCGCCCGCAGGCGTGAGTTTGACCTGGCGACCAAAGCGGTCACAAAGCTTTTCTGAAAGCTCATCTTCCAATGAAGAGAGCCGTTTGCTAATCGCTGGTTGTGTGATAAACAGCTGTTCGGCCGCGCGGGAGAACGAGCCGGTTTCGGCGATGGCAACAAAAGCCTTCAGTGAAGGGATATTCATCGTGGAAACATTCCCATTAGGAATCCAAGTTATAAAAAGAATAAATTGGAGTAATTAATAGCAAAGCACTAAAATAAAAAAAAGTAGTAATGTGAAAAGAGCGAGGAAAGTCCTCGCAGCTTTAGAGAACAAGTCTCACTTTTGGTATGGAATGACATCTAAAGTGAGCCTTTGTCATAGTTTTTAGGAGGCAAAACGTGGGCGGAAAAACACTTTACGACAAATTGTGGGATGCACATGTCGTGCGGGAAGAAAAGGATGGGACAGCGCTGCTGTACATTGATCGGCACCTTGTCCACGAAGTCACTTCGCCGCAAGCGTTTGAAGGACTCAAGCTGGCAGGGCGTTCACCCTGGCGGACCCGCTCAATGGTGGCTGTGCCTGACCACAACGTGCCAACAACTGGCCGTAACGAAACGATTAAGGACCCTGTTTCCCGAATCCAAGTTGAAACGCTGGACAAAAACTGTTCGGATCTGGGTATTACCGAATTTAAAATGGGCGACGTTCGCCAAGGCATTGTGCACGTGATTGGTCCAGAGCAAGGCTTGATTATGCCGGGTATGACGGTTGTTTGTGGAGATTCACATACGGCAACGCACGGGGCATTTGGTGCACTTGCCTTCGGTATTGGCACCTCCGAAGTAGAGCATGTGATGGCCACTCAGTGTTTGTTGCAAAAAAAGTCAAAAAATATGTTGGTGAAAGTCAACGGGCCCGTGCAGCAGGGTGTTTCTGCCAAAGATATCATTCTTGCCATTATTGGCCAGCTGGGCACTGCCGGCGGAACAGGCTACGCGATTGAATTTTCCGGTCAGGCAATTCAGAACCTCTCAATGGAAGGCCGCATGACGGTTTGTAATATGGCGATTGAAGCCGGTGCTCGGTCTGGCATGATCGCTGTGGATGAAACCACAATTAACTACGTACTTGGCCGTCCGTATGCCGTCAGTGGTGATCAGCAAACCACGGCTGTGGAGGCCTGGAAACAGCTGCAGAGTGACCCGGATGCTGTGTTTGACAAGGTGATCGAACTGGATGGCGCCTCAATTGAGCCCCAAGTAACTTGGGGGACATCGCCAGAAATGGTGTTGCCGGTTACCGGCAATGTGCCCGACCCGGATCAAGAACCCAACCCCACAAAGGCCGAAGGTATTCGCAAAGCGATTAAGTACATGGGTGTTGAGGCTGGTCAATCGCTTGAATCCATCCGTCCGGATAAAATTTTTATCGGTTCGTGTACCAATGCCCGCGTCGAAGACTTGCGTGAAGCTGCAGCAGTCGCACGAGGAAAGAAAGTGGCCAGTACGGTGAAACTTGCGATGGTGGTTCCGGGCTCTGGCTTGGTTAAACAGCAGGCTGAGGCCGAAGGGCTCGATCAAATTTTCATTGAAGCCGGATTTGAATGGCGGGAGCCAGGTTGCTCGATGTGTTTGGCAATGAATGCAGACCGACTGGAGCCTCAGGAACGCTGTGCAACATCCACGAAGTGGCCT
>OBIC01000256.1_pt1 | contig 18402 bp, 17 predicted proteins | sample 1519831 | NCBI WGS metagenome assembly OBIC01 (sample SAMN03019805, study PRJEB22545) | beach sand metagenome | biome: beach; feature: sea beach; material: beach sand | place: USA: Municipal Pensacola Beach, FL | collected 2010-10-20 | depth 40-45 cm m | reverse complement strand
CTGACCCGGCGGACCGAACCCGTGACTGGAGTTCAGACGTGTGCTCTTCCGATCTGTTCGGTCCGCCGGGTCAGGGCGTGGTGGGCGTGTTGGCCCTGGATGTCCACCAGCCGCTCACCCAGTTCCCGCAACACGCCAAGCCCCACTTGGCGGCCATTGATGTAGGCCTTGGAGCGCCCGTCCGCAGACAGGGTGCGGCGCAGGACCAAGGTGTCGTGGTCGTCGAGCTCCTGCTGTTGGAGCCAGAGGGCCGCCTCGGGTTGGCGTTCCAAATCGAATGCGGCTTCGACCTCGGCGCGGGGTGCGCCCGTGCGAACCGCGTCTCGGTCGGCCCGTTCTCCCAGCGCCAGGCCGAGGGCCTTGAGCAAAATCGACTTGCCGGCCCCGGTTTCCCCTGTAACAGCGGTCATGCCGCTTGGCCAATGGATGTCGACCGCATCGGCCAGGGCATAGTTTGAAATTTTCAGGTGCGTGAGCATATATTGATAAATTGAGGTCAGAAATCGAACGGTAATCCGACACCACCGCTGATTGTATGCGGTCCGGCGACAGCGAACCATGCGCGATAGAAGACAGCCGAACGCTTTGCAAATGCCCGTTGGCGAGACACTCTCGCCCCGGGCGCGTGAGGTGTTGCGGTTGCTGGTCGAGCGCCACATTGCGAGCGGCAAGCCGGTGGGTTCGCGTACCCTGGTGGAGACCGGCAGTTTGGATGTCAGCCCGGCCACGGTGCGGTCGGTGCTCTCCGACTTGGAGGCGGAGGGCTACCTGCGTGCGCCCCACACCTCTGCCGGTCGGGTGCCGACCGAACAGGCATACCGGCTCTACGTGGATGAGCTGCTTGCCCAGGGCGCTGTGCCAAGCAGCGCCCTGGGCCGCCTGCGTCGTGCCCTCGATATGGACATGCCCGCCGACCGTCTGGTTCAAGCGGTTGGCAAGTTGTTGTCCGACGAGGCCCGGCTGGCGGGTCTGGTGACCTTGCCGCGCACCCGCGAAACGACCCTTCGCCACGTGGAGTTTTTGCCGCTGAGTGACCAGCGGGTGTTGGTGATTCTGGTGCTCGGTGAGCGCGAGGTGCAAAACCGTGTCATTTCCACCGAGCGGGACCACAGCGCGCAGGAGCTGCAGCAAGCGGCCAATTACCTCAACCACCATTTTCTGGGCACACCACTGGAGCAGATTCGCCAGCGGTTGCGCTCCAGCCTGGATGACGACCAGCGTTCCATCGACCGGTTGCAGCGCGCGCTGCTGCTGGGCATGGTGCACGCCTTTGTCGATCCGGAACCGCCGGATCTGGACTACGTGGTGGCTGGAGAGGCGCACCTGTTGTCGGGCGATCACCTGGATTCTGTGGAGCGTGCGCGGGAGCTGTTTGATGCTGTGCACCGCAAGCGGCAAATTCTCTACCTGCTGGACCGGTCGCTGGATGCGCCGGGAATTCAACTGCACATCGGCCGGGAAGCAGGTCACCGCGCCTTCGCCGAATGCGCGGTGCTGACCGCGCCCTACACCCGAGCCGGCGTGCAAGCCGGGGTGGTGGGTGTGATCGGCCCCGCCCGCATGCCCTACCAGCGGATCATCCCTTTGGTGGATGCCGCTGCCCAATTGCTCGACGACTCCTTGAATCACTGATCGGCGGCCCCATATAGCCCGTACCCTGGTGCTCTCGCTGGGGTTTGTCCCTGTTTTTTGTTTAAGAAGGAGCCCGAATCCATGTCGGAACAGCAACGGCCGGATGCGATCGAGAGCGACGCAGCCGAGACCGCCCCGGAGCGGTCGGACGAACAGGCAGCGGGGCAGGACGCCGACGAGCAGGCCAACGTCGCTGACCTGGAGGCCAAACTGGCGGACGCGGAAGACCGGGTGCTGCGGGTTCAGGCCGAACTGCAGAACGTGCGGCGGCGGGCGCAGCTTGATGTCGAGAAGGCCCACAAGTTTGCCCTGGACAAGTTCACTGAGGCGCTTCTTCCGGTCGTCGATGGCATGGAGCGTGGGCTCTCGGCGGTGGACCGTGAAAACACCGAACTTGCGCCCTTTGTGGAGGGCTTGGAATTGAGTCTGCGGTCGTTTTTGGACGTGCTCGCCAAGTTCTCAGTCGAGGCGGTTGATCCTACCGGCGAGCCATTCGACCCACAGTTGCACGAGGCCATTGCCATGGTCGAGAGCACCCACGCCGAACCGGGGTCGGTGCTGGATGTGGTGCAAAAAGGCTACACGCTCAATGGCCGCCTGCTTCGCCCGGCGCGGGTTGCAGTGGCCAAAGCGCCAGGGGTGACTGGGGTCAACGAGACCGCCTAGTCCCTTGAAATGGCCGCTTTCAGGCCAATATCCGAGACACAAGCAAGCGCATCGGGCATGAGCCCCGTGAACACCCGAACAATTGGAGAATGAGTCGATGGGCAAGATCATAGGTATAGACCTCGGGACCACCAACTCCTGTGTCGCCGTGATGGAAGGCACCACCCCCAAAGTGATTGAGAACGCTGAAGGGGACCGCACCACGCCATCCATCATCGCGTACACCGAGGATGGAGAAGTCCTGGTCGGTCAAGCGGCCAAGCGCCAGGCGGTCACCAATCCGCAGAACACCCTGTTTGCGATCAAGCGGCTGATCGGTCGCCGCCACGACGACGCGGTGGTGCAAAAGGACGCCAAGATGGTGCCCTACAGGATTGCCAAGGCGGACAATGGCGATGCCTGGGTTGAGGTCAAGGGCAAAAAAATGGCGCCCCCGGAGGTCTCTGCCCAAGTCCTGAAAAAGATGAAGAAGACCGCCGAAGACTACCTTGGCGAGCCCGTCACGGAGGCGGTGATCACGGTGCCGGCGTACTTCAACGATTCCCAGCGCCAGGCCACCAAGGACGCGGGGCGAATCGCAGGCCTCGAGGTGAAGCGGATCATCAACGAGCCGACCGCGGCGGCGCTTGCCTATGGCCTCGACAAAAAGCGCGGTGACTCGGTGATCGCGGTGTATGACCTGGGTGGTGGAACCTTCGACATTTCGATCATTGAAATCGCGGCAGTCGATGGTGAGCACCAGTTCGAAGTGCTTTCCACCAACGGCGACACCTTCCTTGGTGGTGAAGACTTCGACCTCAAGATCATCGAGTACCTGGCAGGCGAGTTCAAAAAGGATTCCGGGATCGATTTGCACAACGATCCACTCGCGCTTCAGCGGCTGAAGGAGGCGGCGGAAAAGGCCAAGATCGAGCTGTCGAGCAGCCAGCAGACAGAGGTCAACCTTCCCTACATCACGGCCGACGCTTCGGGACCCAAACACCTGGTGCAAAAGCTGACCCGCGCCAAGCTCGAGTCCCTGGTCGAAGACCTGGTGCGCCGCACCCTGGAGCCTTGCCGAGTGGCGCTTGAAGACGCGGGCCACAAGCCCGGCGACATCAATGAGGTGATTCTGGTGGGCGGCCAGACCCGCATGCCCTTGGTACAGGAAAAGGTGAAGGAGTTTTTTGGCCGTGATCCGCGCAAGGACGTGAACCCCGACGAGGCCGTGGCTTTGGGCGCTGCGATTCAAGCCGGTGTGCTCTCAGGAGATGTGAAGGACGTGCTCCTGCTCGACGTGACACCGCTGTCGCTCGGCATTGAGACCATGGGTGGGGTCAGCACGGTGTTGATCGAGAAGAACACCACCATTCCGACCCACAAGTCCCAGGTGTTCAGTACGGCCGATGACAACCAAACGGCAGTGACCATCCACGTGGTTCAAGGTGAGCGCAAGCAGGCATCGCAGAACAAGTCCCTCGGGCGGTTCGACCTCACCGATATTCCACCGGCGCCGCGCGGAATGCCCCAGATCGAGGTGAGTTTCGACATCGATGCGAACGGCATCCTGAATGTGTCTGCCAAGGACAAGGCGACGGGCAAAGAGCAATCGATTGAGATCAAGGCCTCTGGAGGTCTTGACGATGCCGACATCGACCGCATGGTCCGCGATGCCGAAGCCCATGCCGAGGAGGACCGCAAGTTCGAGGAGTTGGTCACCACCCGCAACACGGCCGATGGCATCATCCATGCAACACGCAAAAGCCTCGAAGAGGCTGGAGACAAAATCGATGCGGACGAAAAATCCGCCCTGGAGGCAGCGATCAGCGCGCTGGAAACAGCATTGAAGGGCGATGACAAGGACGAGATCGAGGCCAAAATGAATGCGCTGACCGAATTGTCCTCGTCCCTTGCGCAAAAATTGTATTCCTCCGAAGCGGAGGCCGGTGAGGCGCCCGGCTCCGGTGCCAGCCAGGATGACGACACGGTTGATGCCGAGTTCGAGGAAGTCAAAGACGACAAGCAGTAAGACGGTGTGTGCGGGCCGGTCGGCCCGCGCACAAGCGCTGACATAGACGCGGAGCTGCACCTCCGCGTTTTTGCGTTGTGATCGCCCGTGGTGGCGACGGCAATGAGAAGGGGGCTTGAGCAGCGCAGGGCCTGGGTTCACCGGTGGTGTGCCCTGTGTCTGTGTGTTGTGTGCCTCCGCAGAGTCAAGGGGAACATCGAAACAACATGGCCAAACGCGACTACTACGAAGTGTTGGGGGTTGCCCGCGACGCCTCGGACCAGGAGATCAAAAAGGCGTACCGGCGTCTGGCGATGAAGCACCATCCCGACCGCAACCCGGATGACGCCGGCGCGGAGCAGAAATTCAAGGAGGCGAGCCGGGCATTCGAAGTCCTCTCGGACGCTGAAAAACGCTCTGCCTACGATCAGTTCGGTCACGCTGGCGTCGAGGGCAACGCTGGCTTCGGCGGCGGTGGGTTTGACGGCGGCGCCAGTTTCTCCGACATCTTTGGTGACGTGTTTGGCGACATCTTTGGGGGGGCCGCCAGCGGGCGCCGCAGCCGTGGCCAACGCGGCGCTGACCTCAAGTACATGCTAGAGCTTGACCTGGAGGAGGCGGTGCGTGGCACCACCGTTCGAATTCAGGTGCCGACACTCGTGGAGTGCGACGAATGTGGCGGTGGCGGCGCGCGCAAGGGCTCGAGTCCTGTGACCTGCACGACCTGCGCTGGCAGCGGCCAGGTGCGGATGCAGCAGGGCATTTTTTCTGTGCAGCAAACCTGTCCGCGTTGCCGTGGTGCCGGACAAATGATCTCCGACCCCTGTCCACGCTGCCAGGGTGCGGGCCGGCGGGAAGAAACCAAGACCTTGTCGGTGAAGGTGCCGCCTGGTGTGGACGTGGGCGACCGCATCCGGCTGGCGGGAGAAGGCGAGGCGGGCACCAAAGGGGCGCCGGCAGGCGACCTGTACGTGCAAGTGTCGGTGCGCGAGCACAGCATCTTTACCCGTGAGGGGCGCAACCTGTATTGCGAAGTGCCCATCTGCTTCGTGGATGCGGCCCTCGGCGGTGAGCTAGAGGTGCCCACACTGGATGGCCGTGTGAGCCTCAAAATCCCGCCTGAAACTCAGTCGGGTCGTCTATTCCGGTTGCGGGGCAAAGGGGTCACCCCCGTACGGGGCGGACCCGCGGGTGACCTGATGTGTCGCGTGGTGGTGGAGACGCCGGTCAACCTCACCAAGACGCAGAAGGAGTTGCTGCGCCAGTTTCAAGACAGTTTGGGTGAAGCGGGCCACAGCCACTCGCCAAAGAAACACAGCTGGTTCGACGGCGTGAAGAAGTTTTTCGATGAGATGACCCAATGAGCGGTGCGGCTGATTCGGGTGATCGCACGACTGTGACGCGGGTGGCGATTGGCGGCGCCGGTGGACGCATGGGTCGGGCACTGCTGGAGGCGGTCTTTGCTGCCGATGACGTGGTGCTGGGTGCTGCGACAGTGCGCACGGGGAGCAGCCTGGTCGGCTGCGATGCGGGCGAGCTGATTGGGGCTGGCTCCCTGGGTGTTCCCTTGGGCGATGACTTGTCGGCGCTCGTTGATCAGTTCGATGTGCTCATTGACTTCACCCGCCCTGATTATACGTTGCAATACCTGGACCTCTGCCTTCGAGCCAAAAAAAAATTGGTGATCGGAACCACGGGGTTCGATTCTTCCCAAAAGGCACGGATCGTTGAGGCCGGACAGAGTGTGGCCATTGTGTGTGCACCCAATATGAGTGTCGGGGTCAATCTGTGCTTCAAGCTTCTTGAGACGGCGGCGCAGGTGCTGGGCGACGAGGTGGACATTGAGGTGATCGAGGCGCACCACCGAAACAAAGTGGATGCCCCTTCAGGCACGGCACTGCGCATGGGAGAGGTGGTGGCAGAGACGCTCGGGCGCAATCTTGCCGACTGTGCGGTTTATGGACGCGAGGGGCACACCGGCCCCCGGGATCGGCAAACCATTGGTTTTTCGACCGTGCGTGCGGGCGACATTGTCGGTGACCACACGGTGCTGTTTGCCGGGGCTGGGGAACGGATCGAAGTCACCCACCGATCGAGCAGCCGCGCGACTTACGCCCAAGGTGCGTTGCGGGCGGCCCGCTGGCTGAAGGATAAACCCGCCGGCGTGTTCGACATGCAGGACGTGCTGGGCCTGCGCTGAAACTTTTCGGGAACCGGTTCGGCTCTGCTATGCTTGCCGCCCACCCCCAGCAACAACAATAACAAGGGCGGATTTGGGCATGCACCGCGAACGCCGGCGCCGCTACTGGCGCACCAACCTCAGTTACCTGGCCATTTTGCTCGCCGCTTGGTTCTTGGTCTCCTTTGGCTGCGGCATTTTGTTTGTCGATCAACTGGACCGCTACAGCTTTTCCGGATTTCCCCTCGGGTTTTGGTTTGCCCAGCAGGGCGCCATGTATGTTTTTCTGCTGATCATTTGGGTTTACGTTGTGCTGATGAACCGGCTGGACCGCCGCTTTGATGTGGATGAGCGGGGGGGCAGCGAATGAGCGTGCAGGCCTGGACCTTCGTGATGGTGGGGCTGTCGTTCGCCCTCTACATCGGTGTTGCCATTTGGTCGCGGGCGGGTTCGACGGGCGAATTTTATGTTGCAGGGGGCCAGGTTCATCCGACGGTCAACGGCTTGGCCACCGCCGCCGACTGGATGAGCGCGGCGTCCTTTATCTCGATGGCCGGGTTGATCTCATTCATGGGGAGAGATGGCTCGGTTTATCTGATGGGCTGGACCGGTGGTTATGTGTTGCTGGCATTGTGCCTTGCGCCCTACTTGCGCAAGTTCGGCAAGTACACGGTTCCGGATTTCGTCGGTGACCGCTACTACTCCCAGACTGCCCGCGTGGTTGCGGTGGTCTGCGCCATCTTCGTGTCTTTCACCTATGTAGCGGGGCAAATGCGTGGCGTAGGCATCGTGTTTTCCCGGTTTCTCGATGTCGACATCACCTACGGCGTGCTGATCGGCATGGGAATCGTGTTTTTTTATGCAGTGCTTGGCGGCATGAAGGGGATCACCTACACCCAGGTGGCGCAGTACTGTGTGCTGATCTTTGCGTACTTGGTGCCGGTCATCTTCATTTCCTTGATGGTGGCGGGCACGCCGATACCACAGCTTGGGTTCGGCTCCCCGGTTGCGGGAGGCGACACCTTTCTGTTGGAGCGGCTCAACCAACTGAGCGTGGAGCTTGGCTTCCACCGCTATACCGCGGGCCAGAAAGGCACCTTCGACCTGTTCTGCATGACCGCCGCGCTGATGGTGGGCACTGCGGGCCTGCCCCATGTACTGGTTCGGTTTTACACTGTGCCCAGGGTGTCCGCAGCGCGCACTTCGGCCGGTTGGGCATTGCTGTTCATTGTCCTGCTGTACGCCACAGCGCCGGCGGTGTCGGCGTTTGCCCGAACCAACCTGCTCAGCACCGTGGCGGACATGCCCTACGACCAGGCGCCGACTTGGTTTAGCACCTGGGAGGCCACCGGTCTGATTCGCTTTGACGACCACAACGGCGACGGGCGCGTGCAATACCTGGGACCCAATGCAGAAGGAACCAACGAGCTCTGGATCGACAAGGACATCATGGTGTTGGCCAATCCAGAAATCGCCCAATTGCCCAACTGGGTGATTGGGCTGGTGGCGGCCGGAGGGCTCGCCGCCGCGCTGTCGACCGCCGCTGGGTTGTTGCTGGTGATTTCGACGGGCGTGGCGCATGACCTGCTTAAGAAGACTTTTCGCCCCGATGTCAGTGAGCGCACCGAGCTGCGAACGGCGCGGGTGGCCGCCGGTGTCGCGGTGTTGATCGCAGGGTACTTTGGCATCAATCCGCCCGGATTCGTTGCGGAGGTGGTGGCCCTCGCGTTCGGCCTTGCGGCTGCGTCCTTTTTCCCGGTGCTGATGTTCGGCATTTTCTGGAAACGCATGAACCGGGAAGGTGCCATCAGCGGTATGCTGATCGGCCTCGGCTTCACGCTGGCATACATCGGCTACTTCAAGTTTTTCGCGCCAGAGTTGAACAGCCCCGCGCACTGGTGGTGGGGGGTTTCTCCCGAAGGCGCTGGAACCATCGGCATGGTGCTGAATGCTGCCGTGGCAGTCGGGGTCGCGCTTTGCACCCCTCCACCCCCTGATCACATTCAGGATTTTGTCGATGACATTCGGGTGCCCCGCGGCGCCGGAGTCTCACACCAACTCGACGCCTAACGCAAAGGCGGTCCAACCCGAGCTTTTCCGGTTCGTCTCCACCCTGGGATCGGGTTACCATGCCCGCCACCCCATGCTCAAGGAGTCGGCGATGAACCTGGAGAAAGTCGTTTTTGCCTTTGTGATCGTGCTGGCCGCCACCCTCAATTTCGGCTTTTTCCTTGGTGACATCGATGACCCTGCCCACCACCACGTAACCGAGTTATTCCTGGCGATCGTCATCAGCTTGATTGCTTCGGTGCTCAAGTTCGGTGACCGCACCCAGCTGGGCGCCATTCACTTGGCCACCAGCCTTGTGGCTGATCTGCATTTGCTCGGTGCCGCCGCCGTCTGGGGCCACGCGGTCTATGTCTCTCCTGCTGGGCTCGACGCCGCGGCGATGTCGAGTGTCGTCTCCTTGTCTGGTGGTGCATTGTTCGCCAACGTGGTGTCGGTGGTCATCCTCATGATCGAGACGTTTCTTCTGCGCCGATGAGCGGGCCGTTTTTCATTGCCCTGCGGCGCCTGCGGGCGCCGCTGATCACCGTGATCCTGCTGCACGCGGTGTCGATGCTTGGGCTGGTGCTCATTCCTGGAGAGACCGAGCATGGCGAGCCCTGGCACATGGGGTTTTTTCACGCGCTCTACTTCATGAGCTACACCGCCACCACCACGGGATTCGGGGAATTGCCGCGCACCTTCAGCGACGCGCAGCGGATGTGGGTGATGGTGTCCATCTACGCACTGGTGATCGGCTGGACCTATGCCATCGGGTCGATGTTCGCCCTGCTTCAGGACCCCAACTTCAAAGCCATTCGGGTTCGGCAAAGGTTTCAGCGTGGCGTGCGTCACCTGCGCGAGCCTTTCTTCATCATCTGCGGGTTCGGCGAGACCGGCCAATTGCTCGGCCGGTTCTTCGAGCGCGCCAACATGCGCTATGTCGTGGTCGACATTGACCCAGCACGGGTCGACGAGCTGTTGCTGATGGACCACCTGTCCGATGTCCCAGGTCTTGCGGGGGATGCGCGGAACCCGGAAAACCTCATCGCCGCAGGGCTGACTCACCGTGACTGCCGTGGCGTGGTCACCCTCACCAACGATGACGGTGCCAATCTGGCAGTCGCCATCTCGGCGCGTCTATTGAATGATAAGGTGCCCGCCCTGTGTCGGGCCGAACGCCGCGAAGTCGCGGACAACATGCGTTCGTTCGACACCGCATTCGTGATCAACCCGTTTGACACCTTTGCGGACTACCTCGCCCTGTCGATCCGGGCGCCGGCCGCCTACCAATTGGCGCGCTGGTTGACCGCGCTCCCGGGCTCGGAGGTTCCGCGCACCCATCGGCCCCCAAAAGGCCACTGGGTGATGTGTGGTTACGGCCGATTTGGTCGGGCTGTCGTCGAGGCTGCGCGGGAAGAGGGTTTGGAGATCACCATTGTCGACCCGCATGATCCCTGGGATGTCGGGCTGCCCTGGGTGCGGGGTTTGGGAACCGAGGCCCCAACGCTACAGGAGGCAGGCATTCGCCGCGCCGTGGGGATCGTCGCGGGCACCGAGGATGATGTCAACAACCTCTCCATTGTGGTCACCGCGAGGGATCTCAACCCGGATGTGTATGTGGTCATTCGGCAAAACCTGCAGACCAACGCGCCTTTGTTCAAGGCGTTTCCATCTGACTCCATGATGGTTCCGAGTCAGATCATTGCTCAGGAGTGCCTCGCGAACCTGACCACGCCCTTGTTGCCGGCGTTTTTGCACCGGATCAAAACCCGCGGCAACGCCTGGTCCCTCAAAGTCATCGAACACCTGGAGTCGGTGGTCGGCGAGCAGGTTCCGGAGGTTTGGGGCTTGCGCGTCGGTCATGCCGATGCCCCGGCGGTGACAGAGTTGGTTCGGAACGGGAATCCGCTGGTGCTGCTGGACCACCTGCTGCGGGATCCGGCTGACGCTGGGGAGAGGCTACCCGCCCTCGTGCTGTTCCGCATTCGTGGGCACGAACTGGTTGACTTGCCCGATGACCAAAGCCCGCTGCAACTTGGTGACGAACTGTTGTTTGCAGGCTCGCCGGGAGCACGCGAACGCCAGGCATTGTCGCTGCACAACCGCAATGTGTTGGACTATGTCCGCACAGGCTGTGACGTGCCGGGCGGTGCGGTTTGGCGCTGGTGGGCCCAACGCCGGAGGGGCGTCGAGCCCGACTCCGACGGAGCGGACCCAAGCGCTTCGGGCAGTGCTCAGTAGTGGAACTGTAGGCCCAGGGTCACACCCTGCGCCTCGATGGCATCTTCATCGAGCAGGTTGAGGTATTCGGCGGTGATGTCGATGTTTGGTGTCAGTGCAACAGCCGCGCCGACCCCGTAGGAAAGACCTGATTCGTCTTCGGACATGGAAACGCCACCGGCACGAACCGTCACGCCGGCTTCGGTCATACCGACCAGGGCGTAGAGGTCGAGGCGCTCGTTGGCCGGGTAGGTGGCGACACCGTACAGGCTGTAGATTTGGTCGACCTCACTCTCACCGCGAACGGCACCGACCATGGTTTCTTCGTTGTCGAGCCCAACGCCCACCCGCGCTTCGACGCCGAGGTTCGGGTGGAACTGGAAGCCCGCCCGGCCGGAGGTGAAGCTGTAGCTGTCGTCGAGGCCAGTGGCTTCGACGCTCGCTTGTCCGAGTTGAAGGCCGTAGTAGAACTGGACGCCGGTCTCGGCGACAGCGGAAAGTGGAAGTGCTAAGGAAGTGGCCATGAGGGCATGGCGGAAAGAAAGCGTGCGCATGGGGGAAACTCCTCGAATGGTACGTCAACTGCATCGAATTCCGGCGGGCGCACGTTATGCGGTGGCGCAATGAAAGTCAATATTGCACCAATCCAGTGCGTGCAGCTCGGCCCTTGGACTCGGTAACCTCTGAGGTGGCCTGTGATGAAGCTCGGCGGCGTGCCGCGTCCCCGAGGGGCAGGGGCACGGCCAGCGAGCGGTATGGAGAGAAGGGACAGTAAGTAGAGGGGCGCCGGCGCGGGATCGCACCACGCCAGGCCCTGTAACTACACGTAAATCAAGCCAAGGGTTTCTGCAATCAAGGCGGGCTTGTCGGCGCCTTCGACTTCCATGGTCACCTCGGACTTCATGAGGTACTGGCCGGGCCGTTTTTCATCTACGGACACCAGCTTGGAGTGGACGCGCACCCGGCCTCCGGCAGGAACCGGGGTAAGAAAGCGCACTTTGTCGAGTCCGTAGTTGACGCCCATCTTCACGCCTTCCGGGCGAATCGAGATGTCCTGCTGGAGAAAGGGAAGCAGCGACAGGGACAGATAGCCGTGGGCAATGGTGCCACCAAAGGGGGTGTGCTTGGCTTTCTCAGGATCCACATGGATGAACTGATGGTCGCCGGTGGCATCGGCGAAAGCGTTGATGCGGTCCTGGTCGACGGTGAACCATTCAGAAGGTCCAGAGACTTGGCCAATTTGCGCGCGCAGGGTTTCAAGGGTGTCAGACATGGATCGCTCCCGTATGGGTTTAGGGTTATCGAAAGTCGGGCGCAAACTGTACCCCTTGCGTCCGGTGGTTGCCAACGCTGGGTTATTGGGTGAGAACGTCCTGATACCGCTCACGCAGTTCCGTTTTCAGCAGTTTCCCAGTTGCTGTGTGTGGCAGTTCGTCCACCACCAAGACCCGATCCGGGAGCCACCATTTGGCCACCTTGTCCGCCAGGAATTCTAGAAGCTCCGTTTCTGCAAGGGCTGCCCCTGGGTGTAGGACCAGGAGAAGCAGTGGCCGCTCTTCCCATTTCGGGTGGCGCACCCCCACCACGCAGGCTTCCTTGACCGATGGGTGGCCCTGGGCCAGGTTTTCCAACTCGATTGAACTGATCCATTCACCGCCAGACTTGATCACATCCTTGGCGCGGTCGACGATTTGCATGTACCCGTCGGCGTCGATGGTGGCCACATCCCCAGTATCGAACCATCCATCCACAAAAGCGCTGCGCTCCTCGGTCTCAAAGTAGCTCGACGCGATCCAGGGGCCGCGCACCAGCAACCTGCCGAAGTCTGTGCCGTTTTGGGGCAAGGTCGCACCGTCGTCGTCTACGATTTTGATTTCGACACCGAACACTGGCTTGCCCTGCTTCAATTGCAGTTGGTAGCGGGCTTCTTTGTCCATGTCGCGCATCTTTGGGGTAAGTGGATTGGTGGTGCCCAGGGGGCTGGTTTCGGTCATGCCCCAGGCGTGGAGTAAGAAGATGTCGTGTTGTTCATCGAACTCCCTGATCATGGCGTACGATGCCGCTGACCCACCGACTACGACCTTTTCGACGGTCTCCAGGTTCGACTCGGTGTCACGCAGGTGGTCGAGGAGCCCTTGCCAGACCGTTGGTACACCCAGCATAAGGGTGACGCGTTCAAGGTTGGCCAGCTCGGTCAATGAGGGGCCATCAAGACGCGGCCCCGGAAGCACCAGCTTGGCTCCAGACATTGCTGCTGCGTACGGGGTGCCCCAGGCGCACACGTGGAACATCGGTACCACGGGCAGCACCACCGTGTCGTTGCTGATGTCGAGCGCCTGGCGTTGGCTAGCGGCAAGCGCATGCAGGACAGTTGAGCGGTGGCTGTACAGTACACCCTTGGGATTGCCGGTTGTCCCGGAGGTATAGCAGAGCGATGCTGCTGAGTCGTCGGGCAGCAGAGGAAATGCGAACTGGTTGCGCTGACGGTGAATCAGGTCTTCGTAGCAGTGCACCCGCGGCAGGGTGGTCTTCGGCATGTGGCCACGGTCCGTCATGACCACGATGTCCTCAACGGCGTCCAATGCGCCATCGCCGAGTGCCTCGAGCAATGGAATGAAACTCAGGTCGGCGAACACCAGGCGGTCGTTTGCATGGCGCAAAATGTAACGAATTTGTTCTGGGAAAAGCCGCGGATTGATCGTATGTGTAATGGCCCCGATGCCGGAAATCGAGAAATACAGCTCAAAGTGTCGGTGGTTGTTCCATGCCAGCGTGGCCACCCGGTCGCCTTGGCCGATCCCAAGTTGGGTCAGGGCATGGGCCAGTTGCTGGGTTCGGTGCCACGCGTCGAAGTAGCTGTAGCGATGCAGCGGCCCCTCGGTGGTGCGGGATACGATTTCGACGTCGCCATGGTTGCGCGCCGCGTGGCGGAGCAGGTCGGTCGTGGTCAGTGGGTGTTGCATCATTTGGCCGAGCATGGCGGTGCTCTCCGTTCGAGTGGCTGTTGCAGGCCCAGACTCTACGGCGCTCAGTGACCAAGTCAATGCCAGTCGCTTGCGCTACTTTCCTGCCGCGCCGCAGACCGGGCACCGCGGGTCCTTTGGCAACTTGAGGCTGCGCCATTCAAGGTCGCGGGCGTCGAACACCAAGAGGCGGCCCACCAGCTTTTCGCCCACACCCGCCAACCACTTGATCGCTTCCAAGGCCTGCAGGGTGCCCATCACCCCGACCAGGGGGGCCAGTACGCCGCTGCGTGCGCAGCTCTGCTCTTCCTCGGTTGCGCGTTCGCCGTATAGGCAGTGGTAGCAAGGGCTGGCAGCATCGCGCGGGTCAAACATGGTCAACTGTCCATCCATCCCCACGGCGGCGGCGCTGAGCAGGGGAGTGCGCTGGGCATGGCTGACCCGGTTGAGGGTGAATCGGGTGGCAAAGTTGTCGCTGCAGTCGAGCGCCAGGTCCACGCCTTCGAGCAGCTGGCCACCGGACTCGGCGGAAAAGCGCTGGGCGTGTGTGGTGGTCCGGGTGGTGCTGTTCAGGGCGCGCAGGTGGTCGGCGGCCGACGCCACCTTGGGACGTCCAAGGTCAGACTCGCTGTGGACGATTTGGCGCTGCAGGTTGCTCAGGTCGACCTGGTCGTCGTCGATCAATCGCAGCTCGCCCACACCACTTGCTGCCAGGTAGATGGCGGCCGCGCTGCCGAGGCCGCCCATGCCGACGATGGCCACCTTGGCGGCCAATAGGCGCTCCTGCCCGTCGATGTCGACCTCTTTGAGCAATAGGTGGCGGCTGTATCTCAGCAGCTGTTCGTCGTTCATGGCCGGCCTCCAGGCCAGCGTCCCAGGGTCACCCGGTCCTGTCCGGCCAGATCCTGGTGTGTGCACACGCCCACGAAACCGCGGGCCGACAGGCCGGTGCGCACCTGCGCAGCCTGCTGGCACCCATGCTCAAGCAGCAGCCAGCCGCCGGGGTTGAGGTGAACAGGGCTCTGGTCGATCAGCGCGGCGAGGTCGGCCATGCCGTCATTGCCTGCAACCAGCGCGGATCTGGGTTCGAAGCAGACACCGGGCCCGCCAAGATGGGGATCCTGTGGCGCAACGTAGGGCGGGTTGCTGAGCACGGCATCGAAACGGCCTATGCCCAGCGCTGTGCACCAATCGCCGTGGCGCAGCTCGACCTGGGACAGTCGATGGCGATCGCGGTTGCGGGCTGCCACCTTGAGCGCCGGCTCGCTCCGGTCGGTCGCCACCAGTTGCCAGGCGGGGCGCTCGGTGGCCAGCGCCAGCGCGATGGCGCCGCTGCCGGTGCCGAGGTCCGCCACTCGGCAGTGGCCTGCGGGAAGCAGCTCCAGCGCCAGCTCCACCAGGCGCTCGGTTTCTGGTCGGGGCACCAGGGTGTCCGGTGTGACTTCCAGCAACAGACTCCAAAACCCCTGTTCACCCAGCAGGTAGGCGATCGGTTCGCCCTGCAGGCGGCGGTTCCATAAGCCCTCGAACCGGTGCAACTGTGCAGTGTTCAGGCAGCGTTCCGGCGCCGTATAGAACGCTGTGGGGTTCCAGCCGGTGGCAGCGCCAGCAAGGATGCGCAATTCCTGCTCGGGCCGGTCGCTCAGGTTGGCCGCCTCGGGTGCGCGGCGCAGCAACTCGGCGAGGGTCGTCATGCGGCGCCTCAGGAGGCTGCAGCCAGGGCAGCCAACTGGTCGGTCTGGTGCTCTTGCGACAACGGCTCGATGATCAGCTCCAGGTCGCCGCCAAGCACTTCGTCAAGCTTGTATAGGGTCAGGTTGATGCGGTGATCGGTGATCCGGCCTTGGGGAAAGTTGTACGTCCGGATTCGCTCGGACCGATCCCCAGAGCCTACCAGCTGCCGGCGGGACTCGCTTTGCTGCTGCTGCTGTGCATGCTGTGCCACGTCCGCAAGTCGTGCCTGCAGCAGTGCCAGGGCTTTCGCCCGGTTTTTGTGTTGTGAGCGTTCTTCTTGACACTCGACCACCAGGCCACTGGGTAGGTGGGTGATGCGCACGGCCGAATCGGTTTTGTTGACGTGCTGGCCGCCGGCGCCGGATGCACGAAAGGTGTCGATGCGAAGGTCCGCTTTGTTGATGGCTTCGACTTCGACGGCATCGGGCTCCGGCATCACCGCGACCGTACAGGCCGAGGTGTGGATGCGCCCCTGCGACTCCGTCTCCGGCACCCGCTGTACCCGGTGAGCGCCCGATTCAAACTTCAGGCGCGCGTACACCTGGTCGCCCTCGATGCGGCTGATGAGTTCCTTAAACCCGCCGTGTTCACCGGGTCGCTCACTGAGCACCTCGATGCGCCAGCCTTGCAGTTCCGCGTAGCGGGCGTACATGCGAAACAGATCGCCGGCAAAGAGGGCGGCCTCGTCTCCGCCGGTGCCGGCACGGATTTCCAAAAACACATTGCTGCGGTCGTGCGGGTCACGAGGTAGCAGCAGCCGCTGGAGATCGCTTTCCAGTCGCATGATTCCTTGGCGAGCGGACTCCACCTCCGCGGCGGCCATTTCCCGGATGTCATCGTCGTCTTCTTCAAGCAGTGTTTCTGCGTCACCGAGCTCAGTTTCCAGGCGTTGGTACGCCTGAAAGCACTGCACCACTTCGTCCAGCTCGGCAAACTCCTGGGAGTAGGCGCGGAACTGGTCTTGCACTGCAATCACTTCAGGGTCGCTCAGCAGGCCTCCAAGTTCGGCGTGGCGCTGCTGGATCCGTTCGAGCTTGTGGAGAATACTAGGGGTCACGTTTTGTTCCGGGGGGGCGGCTTGGGTTCGGCGTTGGTGAGCAAGCCACTGCACAATGAGAACAGTTCTTCACGGCCGTCGACGCTCATCTCCTTCAGCATCATGCTGGGTCCATGGATGAGCTTGTTGGTGAGGTTGCGGGCGAGCCGTTGCAACACTTCCTCAGGGTCTTTCCCTTGCGCCAGTAGCTGCTTTGCGCGCTCCAGTTCCGCGCCCTGTATCGCAAGGGCTTGGCTGCGGTAATCGCGAATGAGGTGACCTGCCGAGCGGGTCTGCTGCGACTGTGCGAAGGCGTCCACCGCGGCCTCGATGATGCGTTCGGCTTCGCGCGCGGCGTTGGCGCGGTGGCGCTGATTGTCGGCCACCACCTCCTGCAGGTCGTCCACTGTATAGAGGTAGACGTCGTCCAAATCGGCCACTTCCGGCTCGACATCGCGCGGCACGGCCAGATCGATCATCAGGATCGGGCGGTGCTTGCGTTGCTTGAGCGCCCGTTCAACGGTGCCTTTGCCCAGAATCGGCAGGGTGCTGGCGGTCGATGAGATGACCATGTCGGCTGAGGGCAAGTGGCTTGGCAGTTCGCTCAGCATTGCGGCTGTGCCGTGCAGCGGGTTGGCCACTGCCTGGGCGCGCGAGAAGGTCCGGTTCACCACCGTGATCGAGCGGATGCCTTGTTCTTTTAGGTGCCGCCCCACCAGTTCGATGGTCTCTCCCGCGCCCACCAGGAGCACCCGCGTGTTTTCCATTTGTGCGAAGATCTGCCGCGCGAGATGGACCGCGGCATAGGCGACAGACACCGGATGCTGGCCGATTTCCGTCTCGGTGCGCACCTGCTTGGCTGTCTGGAACGCATGCTGGAATGCACGGTGCAACAGCGGGCCAGAGGTCTGGCTGGATTGGGTGTGTTGGTAGGCGTCTTTCATTTGGCCGAGAATTTGTGGCTCACCCAGAATCATTGAGTCGAGCCCGGCAGCGACCCGCATCATGTGCTGAATGGCCAGGCGCCCGTGGTGGCTGTAGTGGCAGCTTTCCAGCTGGTCGGGTGAGATGTGGTGGTACGCAGCCAGCCAGGCCAGAACCTGATGGGCCACAGGCTCCTCGGCGGGGCCGACGGCGAAGACCTCGGTGCGGTTGCAGGTCGAGAGAATCGCGACCTCATCGAGTCCGGCCGCCTGGCAGGCCTCTTGCAGCGCGCCCTCCAGATTCGCCGGGGAAAAGGCGACCCGCTCACGCACGCTGATGTCTGCGGTTTGGTGGTTGATGCCCACCACCACGAGCTCCTGGGAAGGCGCGATGCGGTTCGCTGTATCAGGCCGAGACATGGGTGTAGAAGTTCGTTACCGGTGGCGGCGCCAGCGTCCCCAGCCTCCGTGGCGGTTGCCCAGTGTGTGTGCGGCGGCAGAGTCGAGACGCTTTGGGCTGTCGACAAAGGTACAATTATACCCAAACCGGTGTGGATTCGGGTCGCCCGTTTCTTGCACCCACTCGACCGAGCCCGACTCTTGAGGCTTTGATCTCTGCATGACCCAGGACGTTTGGACATGAGGCCCACCCCGCTTGGGCGCCTGTGCGCACCTGCCATCGCGCTTGCGGCGCTGGCGAGTTTGACGGGCTGCACCACCGGTGCCCTGCGCCCTCCAAGCCAACCGGACGCGCGCCCTGCGCCGGTGGCACAGGTCGAAGCGCCCCCGACCCGGCCCTTTGCTGCCGATACACTCTATGCCCTGCTTGTGGCGGAGCTTGCGGGCAAAGCCCGGCAGTATGATTTCGCGCTGGCGACTTACCTGGATCAGGCGCGGCGAACCCAGGATCCCGCCGTCACCGAGCGGGCGCTGCAGGTTGCGCGGTTTCTCGGTGACCACGATGCCATGTTGCAATCCGCACAGTGGCTGATTGAACTGCGTCCGAACGACCC
>OBIC01000255.1_pt1 | contig 18412 bp, 16 predicted proteins | sample 1519831 | NCBI WGS metagenome assembly OBIC01 (sample SAMN03019805, study PRJEB22545) | beach sand metagenome | biome: beach; feature: sea beach; material: beach sand | place: USA: Municipal Pensacola Beach, FL | collected 2010-10-20 | depth 40-45 cm m | reverse complement strand
CGGCCTGGTGGGCGGCCTGACTGGTCACCATTGGAGCGCAGGACACCCTGGGCAACCTGATGGGCAACCTCACCGGCAAAAACCTGCGTGTCGCCGGCTACATCGCGCGTTTTCTCTACCAGATGCTGTACCTGAGCCACCAGGCCGCGCTGCACGGTCCCATTCGCGCTGTCCTGCTCAACCTCGGCGGCGGCCTTCGGCGGCTGACCCGACCCGGCATGAAACTCCACTGAAGCGCCGGGCATGGGCCCGCTCACTGCTCCCAGGGGCTCCCCTGTGTCCGCTCGACCGGCTTGGTGTCCAGGTGCATGGCGGCCTTGGCCACCAGGTAGGCGCTGACCGGGGCTGTCAGGAACAGAAACAGGATCAGCAGCAACTGGTTGAGTGGCAGCGTCTCGTGGCGCACGGCGAAGTGCAGCAGTGAACCCAGTGCGATGCCGCCCACACCGAGGGTGGTGCACTTGGTTGGGCCGTGCAGGCGCGTGTACAGGTCAGGGAAGCGCACCAGCCCCAGCGCACCGACCAGCAAAAACACCGCTCCAAGCAGCAGCATCCCGGCTGCCAGGCCTTCAACAATCAGCAACATTTGCCCCCCGCCTATTCAATGATGTCGCCACGCAACAGGTACTTGGCCAACGCCACCGTGCCCACGTAACCCATGAGCGCCACCAGCAGAGCGGCCTCCAGCAGCAACACACTCGCGTTCAGCACCTCATACACAACCAATAGGCTCAAGCCGCTGATGTAGAGCGTGTCCAAGGCAATGACACGGTCCGGCGCCCCGGGCCCGCGGAGCAGTACCCAGAGGTTCAGCGCCATTGCCACGCACACCAGCGCGAAGGCGATCCAGATTACAGCGTCGAACACGGGAAAATCTCCTTCAGCGGCTCCTCATACCGGTGCCGAATCCAGGCAACCAGCGCTTGCGGATCGTCGCTGTGCAGCGCATGGACCAACAACCGCTTGCCATCGGGACTGAGGTCCGCCGACAAGGTGCCAGGGGTCACAGAAACGGACCCGGCCAAGACCCAAACCGCAAAGTCGCCATTGAGCTCCAACGGGTATTCAATGAACGCAGGTTGCAAGCGGGCCGTTGGGCCCAGAGTCAGGCGCGCCACTTCGAAGTTGGCCACCAAAATGTCTTTGCCGAGGCGCAGCAGGTAGCGGAGCATCAAACCGGGGCGCCGGAAACTGGGGGTTGCCGGCAGCAAGCCTTTGCACAGAAGCGGGAGCGACCAGGCGAAAAGGCCACCGAGCAGTGCCTGCCCGGGCGTGACCGAATTCCACAGCGTCAGCCACAGCAGCCAGAGGACTACGCTGAGCACCGGGTGAGGGAGATAGCGACGCGAGGCCATGGGTTCAGCTGCCCTCCAACACAGGCGGAACCAGGGCCCTCACCATGGAATCAGGGTCCCGGATCTGCGTTCCTGTAGCCTCCAGGAATTGGACCACCGGATCGGCGCCCATGACCCACAATACAGAAGCCCCCACCAGCGCACCGAGCGGCACCAGACGCCAACCTGGCGCTGGCGCCTGGACCGGCGCCGCAGTCGTCCAGAACATGCGGCTTCCGGCGCGGGCCAGGGCCACCGCAACGACCAGACTGGAAGCCAACACCAGGGCCCAGTACCAACCCTGATGCACCCATTGCGCAGTCCCCTGCAGCAACAGCAGTTTGCCAAAAAAGCCCGACAACGGCGGCAGGCCCGCCACGGCAACCGCGAACACCATGAACACCAAACTCAGGGGATGGGGCGGCTGGGGCTGGGAAGGTTCCGTATCGAACCGGTCCGAACTGCCTGCCCAGTCCAGCCCGTCGGCCAAGAGGAAGCCGACGGCGCCCAACCAGGTGCTGTGAACCATGTAATACAGCACCGCGCTCAGGGGCGCCGCGCTCCCGGCCCCCAGCGCCATCACCAGGGTACCGGCACCAGCCACGATCGACCAGCTGTTGAGTTGACGCAGCCGGGTCGAACCGAGCACCCCCAGGGTGGCAATGCCCAGAGTGAGTCCTCCGGCCACCACCAGGGCGTCAGTGACCCGCGCGACCCACGGTAGGGACAGGTCAGCCAACCAGAGGTAATAGAGGCGCAGCAACGCGTACACACCGACTTTGGTCATGACCGCGAACAACCCCGCCACTGGCGCCGCGGCCGCGGCGTACGCGCGAGGCAGCCAGAATCCGAGGGGAAAGACCGCCGCCTTGATCGCAAAGACCAGAAAAAGCAGCGCCACCGCGACCGGCACCAGCGTGAACTCTCCAGGCTGCTGAGTGCGAATCAGGTCCGCGATGTGCGCCATGTTGAGGGTGCCGAGTTCGTTGTAAATCAACGCCACTGCAATCAGAAACAGAGATGAGCCGGTCAGGTTGATGACGATGTAGTGAAAACCAGCCGCCAAACGTGGCCGGGTGCCGCCCTGGGTGACCAGTGCGTAGGAGGCGATCAGCAGCAGTTCGAAGAAAACAAACAGGTTGAACAGGTCTCCGGTCAGAAACGCCCCCTGAATCCCCATCACCTGAAACTGAAACAGCGGATGAAAATGCAGGCCCCGATCCCGGTCCAGGCTGATGCTGTGCAGCAGGCAACAGGCCGCCAACACTGCGGTGATCGCCACCATCAACGCGGCCAGGCGGTCGACCACCAGCACGATTCCAAAAGGTGCCGCCCAGTCGCCCAAGGCATAGGTCATCACCAAACCCTGACCGCTGCCAGCAACCAACCAGACCGCAACGACAAGCTGAACTGCAACCGCCACGACCGCAACGCCACGACGCGTGCGCAAGCGAAGCCGTCCAATCAGCAGCGTCAGAGCCACCGCCAGCGGGAGAAGAATCGGCAAGATCGGCAGGTGCTGACTCATTCGTCGCCGTCCTCCCCAAGCGACACATCCACATGGTCATCGCCAAATGCCTGCTGTGCCCGCACCGCGACCACCACGAGCAACGCCGTCATGGCAAAACTGATGACAATCGCAGTTAAAACCAGTGCCTGTGGCAGCGGATCCGCGAGCACTTCTGCGGAGCCGACGACCGGCGCCGCGTTGCGCCGCAGCCCACCGCTGGCAAAAAGGAACAGGTTGACGGCGTAGGAGAGCATCACCACCCCCAGCACCACGGGGTAGGTCCGCGCCTGCAACAGCAACAGCACCGCTGCGCCGACCAACACGCCGACCCCAGCGGCAAAGGCCACCGCCATCATGCGCCGCCCTCCTGGACCCAGCCATCGTGGTGACGGCTCAGGCTACCGGGCACCGTGACTTCGCCGAGGGTGGTCAAAATCTGCAGCGTCACACCCACCACCGTGGTGTACACGCCGAGGTCAAACGCCATTGCGCTGGCCAACTCGACATGGCCGAGCACAGGCACCACCCAATGGCCGTGGGTGCTGGTAAGAAACGGGTGGCCGAAGCCCCAGCTGGCCACACCAGTGAGCGTTGCCAGGGCGACACCGGCTGCCACCAGACGGTGGTGGGCACCCCCAAGCCGGCGCTGGCTCCATTCAGCGCCATTGGCCATGTATTGAAGAACCAGCGCCCCTCCGGTGATCAGTCCGGCCACAAACCCACCGCCCGGCAGCTGGTGGCCACGCAGCATCACGTAAGCCGAGAATGCCAAAGCCAGCGGCAACAGGACGCGAGCCTGCAACCGCAACAGGGCAGGGTGGGCATCCGCGGCACGCGGAAACTGATCTTCCGTCGGCAACACGGGCGCAAACTTGTGCAACAGGGTGCCAATTCCCACCGCGGCCACTGCCAACACCGTAATCTCACCCAGGGTATCGAAGCCGCGAAAATCCACCAAAATCACATTCACCACGTTGTGGCCTCCGCCACCGGGTACCGCGTTGTCGACGTAGTACTGCGCAATCGACTCCACCGGGTTGACCAGCATGCCGTGCACCAGCACCGCCGCCGCAACACCCAAAGTCACCGCCAGACCCATCCTCAGTACGTGCATACCCGGGCGTCGCTCCGACGGCGTCGAGCGTGGCAACAGGTACAGCACCAACAACAGCAGAACGATGCTGACGACCTCAACCGCCAGCTGCGTCAGCACGAGGTCAGGCGCCGAGAAAGCCGCAAACAGCAAGGACACCCCCACCCCCACTGCGCTCAACAAAATCAGTGCAAACAGGCGCCGCCGATGAAAGAGGGCGACCCCAACGGCCGACACCACGGTCAAGCCCACGACGGTCACCGCCACCCAGTCAACCGCCAGGGATGGCGCCACCACGCCAGCGCCAGCGCCAGCGGTCCAGTCCACCAGCAGTGCAGAAACCGCCGCGAGCGCGAGCAATAAGATCAACTGCCATTGCAACGGCGCCCCGCTCAGCGATTGCCTGGCGCGACCCGCCAGCGCCACCGCCCGCTCGACCACCGCCATAAACAGCGCCCGGGTGTCGGTCTGGGCCGTGCGGTCGTAGACCTCCATCAGAGGCCGGCGCACCGCGTACAGCATTGCCCCCCCCACCAAGGCTGCGACGCTCATCGCCAACGGGGTGTTCAGGCCGTGCCAGATCTTGACGCTGTATTCGGGCGGGGACGTCTGAAGTGCGGCCTCAACTGCCGAGAACAGCAGCGGGGTGACCGTCCACTGCGGCAGGGTGCCAAGCAGCAGGCACAGTAGAATCAGCACTTCAACGGGAAAACGCATGTACCGCGGCGGCTCGTGGGGAGGGAAGTGGGGCAAGTCGATGGGCTCACCGTTGAAAAACACATCGTGGATAAACCGCAGCGAATAGGCCACAGCGAAAATCCCCGCCACCAACGCGCCGACCGGCAAGATCCACTGCCCGCGCGCCAACTCCTGCAGGTGCAACGCCTCCGAGAAGAACATCTCCTTGGACAAAAAACCGTTGAGCAGCGGCACCCCTGCCATGGAGGCGGAAGCGACCATGGCCAGGGCGCCTGTGATTGGCATGTAGCGCCACAGCCCATTGATGCGGCGCATGTCGCGGCTGCCGGTCTCGTGGTCGATGATGCCGGCCGCCATGAACAACGAGGCCTTGAAAATGGCGTGGTTGATCACGTGGAAGATCGCACCCACTGTGGCCACCTGGGTGTCGAGACCGAAGAGCATGGTAATCAAGCCGAGATGGCTGATGGTCGAGTACGCCAGCAGTCCCTTGAGGTCATGCTGAAACAGCGCTACCACGGCGCCGAACAACACCGTCACCAATCCGAATCCCGTCACCACCACGAACCACAGATCGGTTCCTGACAGCGCCGGGTACAGGCGGGCGAGCAAGAACACCCCCGCTTTGACCATGGTCGCCGAATGCAAATAGGCCGACACCGGTGTCGGGGCCGACATGGCCTGGGGCAGCCACACATGAAACGGAAACTGGGCGGACTTGGTAAAAACGCCCGCCAGCACCAGCAGTAAGATCAACGGGTATCGGCTGTCGGCCCGCACCAGATCGCCGCTGGCAAGCACGGCACCCAGGTCATAGCTGCCCACGACCTGACCCAGCAGCAACACCCCTGCCAGCAGTGCGAGCCCGCCGGCACCTGTAACCATCAGCGCCATTCGCGCGCCCTGCCTGGCGTCTTCACGGAAGGACCAGTAACCGATCAGCAGAAACGAACTGAGGCTGGTCAATTCCCAGAACACCACCAGCAGCAGCAGGTTGTCTGCGGTCACTACCCCCAGCATAGAGCCCATGAACAAGAGCAGCAGGGTAAAAAACCGCGCCATCGGGTCCTGCTCGCTGAGGTAGTAGCGCGCGTAGAGAATCACCAAGGCACCAATGCCCAACACCAGCACAGCGAACAGCAGGGCCAGGCCGTCGAGGCGAAAAGCGAGTTCGAACCCGACATCCGTCAGCCAGGGCACCACCACCCGTCGGGTCTCCCCCTCCAGCACAGAAGGCGCCCACGCGCCCAGGGACGCGGCGGCGACCAGCACCGGGATCGCGCTCACCCATGCACAGCGGGTGCGGCCGAAACGGGCACTGAAAGCAGGCAGGAGAGCGCCCAAAAAAGGCGCAATCACGGCAACAAGAAGGTTCACAAAGGTTCGCTCTGCGGCAAGAACGGGGCGGTCATCGAGGCATGTGCATCAGCGGGGCGGCCCAGGCCGGTGTTGGCGACGCCAACCCACCAGCAAACCCAGAAAAAACCCAATGGCCAGCAGAATAAAAACGAACAACGCGCGAGAAAGCGGGAACTGCCAAAACAAAAAGGTGAGCGTGACCACTTCCGTGTTCTGCACCACAAAGAGCAGCAGCAACCCCCCCGCCAATACCAGAACCGTAGGCCGCAACCTGCGCATAGCACCACCACAGAGCCAAACAAGCGCCTCATCTTAGCAACCGCGCGGCCAGATGCCAGCTTTTGACAGGCCTTTGGTGGTGAATTCCCTCGAAGCGGCATGCCTGCGGCCGGGCTGTCTGGTAGATCCCTATGGGCAGCGCTATGCTGGCCGGCCTCTGAGCCGCGGTTGGCCGAAGGACGGCCGAAGGCACCCAGCCCCAAACAGCCGAGAGCGACGACCATGACCGACCCAACTTTCGAGACCCTACGCCTTGACTGGCCGAGCGATGCGATCGTGCGCCTGGTACTGGACCGCCAGGACAGCGGCAACGCGCTTGGCACCCAGCTGATCGAAGACCTGCGTGCAGCCGCGGCAATGCTCAGGTTCCGAAGCCAGGTAAAAGTGGCCATCCTGACGGCCGAGGGAAAATTTTTCTGCGCCGGGGCTGACCTCAAGGAAACCGACAAGCCCCCACACTGGCTGTGGTCACTGCGCGACCTCATGGACGAGATCGAAGGTCTGCCGTTTCCGGTCATTGCTGCCATCAACGGCATCTGCCGTGGTGGCGGAACCGAACTCGCACTGGCCGCAGACCTGCGACTGATCGCGACATCCACCGCCATGGGGCTGCCAGAAATTCGATTCGGAGCCCTGCCGGCCGCGGGCGGCTTCAATCGCCTGGTGCCGCTGGTGGGCCCCGCACGGGCCAAACAGATGATCATGACGGCAGAACCCGTGCCAGCAACCGAGGCGGTTCGCATTGGTCTGGCCGAAGAAGCGGTCGCCGATGCCGACCTGCAAACCCGCGCACTGGCCCTGGCGGAGCAGATTGCAGGGCACGCAGGCTACGCCACCCGCGCAGCCAAGCTGATCATCGACCGCAGCATGCAGCTGTCCGTCTCCGATGGACTCGCCTGGGAGTACCAGGTGGTCGACACCATGGCCACCCCGGAAGAGCGCACCGAGGAGGTGCAAAAAGCCATGGCCGCAAGCGCCACCTACGCCAAGCTGTTCAAGCGCTGATCGGCAGGTCTTCGCCCTCGCCTGCCAGCGCCCAGGGGGTTACCATCGCGGCCAGGGTGGTGCCCAAGACCACTCGCAGTCGGAGTTGTTTCGCATGTTGATCTCTAGATGCCTCACTTTTGTGCAGCGCTGCAATGCGCTGGCGGTGTTGCTCGCGCTTGGGTTGGCCCTCGCCAGCAGGGTGCAGGCGGAACCTGTGGTGCCAACGCTGAACCTCGAGTACCACCAGTTCGAGCTCGACAACGGCCTGCGGGTGGTGGTGCACGAGGACCGCAAGGCGCCGATCGTCGCGGTCAACGTCTGGTACCACGTGGGCTCGAAAAACGAGACCCCAGGCAAAACCGGCTTCGCCCACCTGTTCGAACACCTGATGTTCAATGGCAGCGAACACCACGACGATGAGTACTTTGCCCCCTTCGAGCGCATCGGGGCGACGGACATGAACGGCACCACCAACAACGACCGCACCAACTACTTCCAGAATGTCCCCACCTCGGGTCTGGACCTCGCGCTTTGGATGGAATCTGACCGCATGGGCCACCTGCTCGGCGCCGTGACCCAAGAAAAGCTGGACGAACAGCGTGGCGTGGTGCAGAACGAAAAACGCCAGGGCGAAAACCAGCCCTACGGGCGGGTGTTTCAGACCCTCGCAAGGTACAGCTTCCCGCCCGGGCATCCCTATTCCTGGCCCGTGATTGGCTCGATGGAAGACCTGGAGGCTGCGAGCCTCGAAGACGTCCACACTTGGTTCAAAACCTACTACGGCCCATCCAATGCGACGCTGGTACTGGCCGGAGACATTGACCTCGAAACGGCCCGCCAAAAAGCCGAGCACTACTTCGGCGACATCCCTGGTGGCGAACCCTTGGAGCAAGGGCGCCAATGGGTCGCGCCGATGGAAGCACCGCGCCGGGTGGTGATCGAGGACCGCGTGCCGCAACCGCGGGTCTACCTCGCGTGGAACCTGCCACCCATCACCGACTCCAGCGCACCGGATTTCGAGTTGATGGCCCAACTGCTCGGTGGTGGTAGAAACGCCCAGCTGTATCGCCGTCTGGTGTACAAAGACCAGATTGCCACCAGTGTGAGCGCCTTTTATTACGGCCGCGAGCTGGCAGGCCAGATGATCATCGTCGCAGACGTGCGTCCGGGCGCGAACGCCGGCGACGTGGAAGCTGCGATCCAGGAGGAACTCAGCCGATTTAGGGACAAAGGCCCTTCCAAAGCGGCGCTGTCGCGGGCCAAGACCGCGTACATGGCAGAGATGGTCCGCCAAACCGAGCGGGTCGGCGGTTTTGGGGGCAAGTCCGACCTGCTGGCCCGCGGAGCCGTCTTTTTCGATGATCCAGGGGCCTTTGCCCCCTGGTTAGAGCGCATCGCGGCAGTAGAGCGCGGTGACCTCAAGCGCCTGGCGCGCACCTGGCTCGGGACGAACCGCCTCGCCATTGTCGTCACACCTTTTCCGAACCTCACCCACGCCAGCACCGGCGCCGACCGCAGCCAATTGCCGGCGCCGGACGAGCCACCCGAGTTGGAACTGCCCAGCGCGCAAACCGCCACCCTCTCAAACGGGCTTGAGGTGGTGTTGGTGGAGCGGCGCCAAACCCCCTTGGTGCAATTCAGTTTGCAGTTTGACGCCGGCTACGCCGCCGATGCTGAAACGGTACCCGGCACCCAGAGCTTCGCCTTGGCCATGCTCAAGGAAGGCACCAGTGACCTCGATGCCTTCGAAATCAGCGAGCGCGAAGAAGCCCTCGGCGCACAAATCAGCACTGGATCGACACTGGACACCACCACGGTGGCGCTCTCTACACTGACCACCCAGCTCGAACCGGCGCTGCAGCTGTTCACCGAGGTGGTCACCGACCCAGCGTTTCCCGCGGATGAAATCGAGCGCAAGCGAGGCCAGTGGCTCGCCGGCATTGCCCAAGAGCAAGCCCAGCCAGTCTCACTCGCGCTGCGCACCCTGCCACCGCTGTTGTATGGAGCAGGTCACCCCTATGCCACGCCCATGACCGGTTCGGGCACCGAGGCCGGGGTTCGCGCCCTGGACCAAGCCACCCTGCGACGTTTCCATCAACGCTGGTTCAACCCGCAGGGGGCAACCCTGATCGTGGTGGGCGACGTGGGTCTGGATGGGCTGCTGCCTGTGCTGGAGCAAACCCTGGGTGCATGGGAGCCCCAGACACCCACCGCCCGGGTGGGCGCACCGAGCCCGGTTCAACCCGCCACCGAACCCCGCCTCTACCTGCTCGACAAACCCGGCGCGGAACAGACGACCCTGTTCGTGGGCACCTTGCTGCCACCCACCGGCGCACCCAACGACATCGCCCTGCAGCTGTTGAACCAGGTGTTTGGTGGCACCTTCACTTCTAGGCTCAACATGAACCTGCGGGAAGACAAGCACTGGTCCTATGGGGCACGCTCGTTGATCCGCTCAGCCCGCGGACAGCGGCCGTTTCTCGCCTATAGCGCGGTGCAGGCTGATCAAACCGTCCCTGCGATGCACGAGATCCTCGCTGAGCTCAACGCCATCAGGGGCCAACGCCCACCGACCGCGGCGGAACTCGAAAAAGTGGTGTTGAACGAGACCCTCAAGCGCCCCGGTCGATTCGAAACCAACGCTGCCCTGGCGGCTGAGCTGGCCGAGGCAATCCGCTTCGACCGCGGGCTGGATTACATCGAAACCTACGCCGATGCAGTGCGGAACACCAACCTGGACGAATTACAGGCCGCCAGCACCCTCATCGATCCGCGCCGGTTGGTGTGGGTCATCGTCGGGGACCTTGCCGCCATCGAAGCGGACATCCGCGCGCTCGAATGGGGCGAAGTGGAGGTGCTGGATGCCACTGCGCCCTAACAGGGACCAAAGCAGCCGGCTCGTCGCCCGCCTTGGTCTCGCAATCCTCGCGCCGCTGCTGCTCAGCGCCTGCGCCAGCCGCTCGCCACTCATCGTCTCCGCGCCTGAGCAGCCGTTGGCCCTGGGAACCATCGACGGAGCCGTGGAACAGCACCTCGGCCGCAGCGTGCGCTGGGGGGGGCGCGCCCTGGCGGTGACTGCCCAGCAGGGCCACCACTGGATCGAGATCGAAGGCAGACCCCTCGGCAGCGCGGGCATGCCGCGCTCCGAGTCCAGTTCCACCGGCCGTTTCATCGCCCAGGTGCCTGATGCCCTCATCCCGACCCGCCCGCTGCGCAGCGGCACCTTGGTGACAGTGTTCGGAACCATCACCGACCAGGCCACCCAGCAGCTCGGGGCACTGGAATTGCGCCTGCCAGTGGTCGCAGTCGAGGCCATCGAAGTCTGGCGCGACCCACAGCCCCCTCCCCCGGTCTGGCCCCCGGCCTATTGGCACCCATGGCCTTATCCACCCGATCCCTACTGGCTTTATTGAGTGACGCAGCGGCCCACCACAGCTCGCTCTGAGCGCCCGCGCAATGGCAGGCGGTGCAGACGCTGCGCCTGAGGGGGCTGCGTCGCCTGGGCCTCAAGGGCATCGATGCGACCCTTGAGGCAGGCCAGTTGGCGTGCCTCAAAGGCCGTTCCGGCAGCGGCAAGACACTGCTCTTGCGAGCGATCGCAGACCTCGACCCGATCGAAGGCACCGTCCACCTTGATGGGCAAGACTCGAGCTCCATGCCCCCCACCGAGTGGCGCCGCCGGGTCGCTTACGTACCGGCCGAACCTGGCTGGTGGGCCGAGCGGGTCAAGGACCACTTTGCATCGGACCCGAGCGATTGGCTGTCGCCGTTGAACCTGGACCCGGACCTCCTGCGCTCGAATGTGGACGAACTCTCCAGCGGCGAACGCCAGCGGCTGGCTTTGGTTCGCGCCCTGGTTCAGCACCCGGACATATTGCTACTTGACGAACCGACCGCCAACCTGGACAACGACAACACCGCGGCCGTGGAGTCGGTGGTGCAGGGTCGCTTTCTCACTGCCCCCGGGCGCGCGGTGGTGTGGGTCAGCCACGATGACAACCAGGTTCAGCGCATCGCAACCCGGGTGTGGGTGCTGGCCGGCGGCCAACTCGAGGACCGCACACCCTAATGCGTGACCTCAGCATCCTGCACCTGATCCTGGCCAGCGGCCTGGTGGCACTGCTGGCCGGTCTGCATTGGCGCAGTGCACCCCGCCTGGCTCAGGGACTCGGCGTCGGGTTGGTGCGTTGCGCCATCCAGTTGAGCCTGGTGGGCCTGCTGCTGGAAGCCCTTTTCAGCCACGTCCACCTCGCCTGGGTCGCCGCGATGGCGCTGGTGATGGCCCTGACCGCGGGGCGTGAAATGAGCGCGCGCCAAACCCACAGGTTTCGCGCGCGGGCGAGCTTCTGGATAGGGGCCAGTTCAATCATGGTGAGTTCCTACCTCCTGGTGCTGCTCGCCCTGCTGGTGGCGGTCCGCCCTGAGCCCTGGTACCACCCGCAATACGCCATACCCCTGCTGGGCATGCTCCTCGGCAACACCATGAATGGCATCGCGCTGGCCATGGACCGGTTGACCGATGGCGCGATCACCGAGCGCCGCCAGATCGAGGCGCAACTGCTTTGCGGGCGCAGTGCAACCGCAGCCATCGCGACACTCCGCAGCAAGGCGGTGTCGAGCGCGCTCACCCCTGCGATCAACGGCATGGCGGCTGCGGGCCTGGTGAGCCTGCCGGGCATGATGACCGGTCAGATCCTTGCCGGCAGCGCACCCATGCCAGCGGTCCGCTACCAGATTTTCATCCTGATGCTCATCACGGCAGGGACGGGGTTTGGGACCTACCTGGCGGTTCAGATGGCGGCCCGGCGGCTGTTCGACGGGCGCATGCGGTTGCGTGTCGACCGCCTTGCGGCATTGGAGTGAGCCCAAGGATTTATGTAAAACTCAGCACTGAACCTGTCCTGTCTCGCAAGCCGCCCACAACTCGGCTACATTTACTGGTACTGGATACACGCTGCAACCAAGCGGGTTCAGGGCGTTGGCCGCAGCTCTGTCCACCCGGCACCGACCCCGGCTTCACGCATCGACACAATAGGCACACAGGAAAACTCCAGAGGATGAGCCCAGCCGTCGAGCCGGACCCGCGCAAGGCTGCGCCACAGTTGCCTGACCGCAGCCGCAATCACCGGCCTGGCTTGGCGCTCTCCCTGATCGTGGCTGCTCTGGTCATCGCACTGGGGTACTTGGCATTTGGTGACACCACACTGAGCGAGTTTGGCCTCGCCGAAGGCGGGCGCGTTCTCGCCCTGATGCTCTCGTGCGCAGCGCTTGGGTTTATCCTTAACCATACCCTGGTCCAGTACAAACTCGCCCCCCTCTGGCGCGCACTCCACACGACCGTAGAACGTACCGGCGTTCCCAGTCCGCGCCGCCGCAGCCGCAACCGCCTGGGCACGCCCATCATGCGCGCCGACTTGGAGTCCTTGGCCAATCGCGTTGAGGTGCAATACGCGACCCTGTCGCAGCAGCATGAGCAGCTGCAGCGGTCGGAGCGGGAACTGCAACGCATCCTCGATCAGATGCACGATACCTACTATCGAACCGATGAAAACGGCTTGGTGGTGCGTACATCCGCCTCGGTCCAGACACTGCTTGGGTACACCCAGGAGTACGCCATTGGGGTCCAGCTCGCTGACATCTACGCAACCCCGGCGGACCGGGACCGTTTCCTGGAGCGGCTCATGGGCGCGGGCGCCGTGCGCCATAACATCACCCACCTGCGCCATGCCGACGGCCATGTGGTGACCGTATCGACCAACGCACACATGCTGTACGACGACACAGGCCGATTCATTGGCGTCGAAGGCACCACCCGGGATATTTCCGAGCAGCTGCGCCAAGCAGACCTGTTGTATCGGGAAAAAGAGCAGGCGACCGTCACCCTACAAAGCATCGCTGACGCCGTGATCACCACCGATGCCGACGCCAAGGTGAGTTTCCTCAACCCAGTCGCTGAGCAGCTGTGCGGCTGGACCACAGCGCAGGCCGAGGGCAGGAGCCTGGCCGAGGTGCTTCTGCTGCGCCATGAAGAAGACGATGCCCCGGTCGCCAACCCGGCGTCCGAGGCCCTGAGCCTCGGACAGACCGTTCAGCACGCTGAACTCTGGCTCACCAGCCGCTCGGGCCATGACTATGCCATCCACCTGTCCGCGGCACCGATCCGCAACGCGAGCGGTGACTTGTTCGGCGTGGTTGTGGTGTTTCGTGACGACACCGAAACCCGCGCCTTTCACCGACGCATCAGCTGGCAGGCGCACCACGACAGCCTGACGGGCCTGGTCAACCGCCACGAGTTGCACCGTCGCCTGGATGAAGCCTTGCAGAGCGCGCGAAGCGAGCAGTTACAGCACGCCTTCCTGTACCTAGACCTGGACCGCTTCAAGGTCGTCAATGACTCCTGCGGTCACCATGCGGGGGATAAGTTGCTGCGTCAGATCGCGTTTTTACTGAAGCGCGAGATCCGCGAAACCGACACCCTCGGCCGCCTCGGTGGCGACGAATTCGGTGTGCTCCTCGAAGACTGTCCGGAGGAACAGGCCCGCGACCTCGCCGAGCGCCTGCTGCACGTGATCGAGAAGTACCACTTCTACTGGGAGGATCAGCAATTCGACATCGGCGTGTCGATCGGGTTGGTCACCATCGACGCTACCGCAGGCCCACTGGTCGACGTATTGCGGGCTGCGGATTCGGCCTGTTACGAAGCCAAGCACAGCGGCCGCCACCGCGTACACCGCTACCAAGGCGACGGGCATGAGCTGGAACGCCGGCGCAGCGAACTCGAATGGGTCGAACAACTGCGCCAGGCGATGTACCAGAACACACTCGAAGTCCACCTGCGGCCCATCCTGCCACTCGACCCGGCCCACGTGGCCGACCGTTCGTCCGTCGTGGAAATGTCTTTGCACTTGCCCAGCGGCACCGAGGATGCCTCGATCCGCCTGGAACAACTGATGGCGGCGGCAGAGCGGTTCAACCTAATGCCCGAACTCGACCGCTGGACCTTGCGCAGCGCGTTGCGCCTGTTGCGCGAACGTCCATCCATCAGGCGGTTGCACCTTTCACTGTCCGGGGAGAGCATCAACGAAGACACCTTCGCTGCCCAGGTCGGCGAACTGATGCGCGAAACCGGGGTCAGCGGCGAACGCCTGTGCTTCGAAGTCACCGAGAAATGGGCACTGTCGAATATCCCGCAGCTCGGTCATCTGGTGGCGTCGCTGCAGGGTTCTGGCTGCCAGTTCGCACTCAAGGGGTTCGGCAACGGGCCTTCGGCCCTGACCCTGCTGCGCGACCTGCCCGTCGGATTCGTGAAAATCAGCGGCAGGCTGGTGGCCAACGCCCATGAAGAGCCCTTCAGCCGCAAGCTGCTTGAGGCCATCCACGCACTCACTGACGAGCTCGGCATCGCCACCATCGCCGAAGACGTGCGCCACCCCGACGCCTTAAGCACGCTGCAGGCCCTTGGCATCCAGTGCGCCCAGGGGAGCCTCATCGCGCCCGCGGAACCGGCCCACGCCAACCCATCCATGCCGGCCGGCGAAATCGCCTGACCCACCGCCACCGATGCGCCAACTTCGCAGTCCGGAGGGCTCAGCTGTGCCATGCTGAGCGACCCATCCTTCTATCTGGTCGCCATCCCGGCGGTACTGTGCTTCGGGCTCGCCAAGGGCGGACTTGGTGGCCTGGCCATGCTCTCGGTGCCCCTGATGGCACTGGAGATCCCACCGCAACAGGCGGCCGGTATCCTGCTGCCGATCCTGTGCCTCATGGATGTCGTCGCCGTGTGGCGCTACTGGGGGCAGTGGAGTCTAGCCAACCTTCGGGTGTTGGTGCCCGCCGCCATGGTTGGCATTCTGGCCGGCGCTTGGCTGTTCCCAAGCCTCAGCGAAGCCCAGGTGCGCATTCTGATCGGCGCCATCACCGCCGGATTTGCCCTGCTGGAGCTGCTGCGCCGCCGACCACCCAGGCCACGCACCCCTCATCCCCGGTGGGGCCGCTGGTGGGGCGCGGTATCGGGGTTTACCAGCTTCGGGATTCACGCGGGGGGGCCACCGCTGAGCCTGTACCTGCTGCCGCAACGGCTGGCTCCGGTGCAGTATGTCGGCACCACCGCGGCGTTCTTCCTGTGCGTGAACTACGCCAAGCTGGCGCCCTACTGGATGCTCGGACAGCTGGAAACGCCGCTGCTGACTGCCGCGCTGGTGCTCGCACCCTTCGCGCCGCTGGGGGTGCTTGGCGGTGCCTGGATCGTGCAGCGTTTGCCAGCCGAGCGCTACTACAACTGGATGTTCATTCTGTTGTTGCTTACGGGCCTGCGCCTGCTCCAACAGGGCATCCAACAGGCCCTGGCTTAATCCACGCCCCGCCGCGCGGCTGCACCGGCCCAGGGCACACCAAATGGCGCTCGAACAGCGCGGGGCAACTGCGATGAAGCCCGCATCCGCATACCAGCCGCAGGCCCCACGAATGCGGACATGGAGGCCAAAGACCTCGTGCACCACCGCAACAGAGGGCAGTGCCTTCCCCTCGGGCTCGGCGTGGTCCAGCGCCAAACGGCGCCCATCCCGCGCCCATCCAAGCGCTCATTTCAGATGCCCTGCATGTGTGCACAGCTAAGCAGTGGTCAGGTCTGCGGACCCAGCGTACCAGCGCTGCCAAGGCACAGCGCTCAGACGTGGTTGCGCAGCATCAACTCGGCCGGATGGGGATCCAGGTACACCTGGTTGGCAATGACCGGGTGGGGATGGCGACGGAAATGGTGTTTCATTAAAGTGAGTGGCACCACCAGCGGCACGCGGCCTTCGCGGTACTCGGCGATGAGCCGATGCAGCTCCGCCTTGTCCTCCAAGTCCAGGGCACGTTTGAGAAAACCTGCCATGTGTTCCAGCACATTGCTGTGGGAGCGTGGCGTGGCCACCTTAGACAGGCCGGACATGAGCTCGGCGATGTATGCCTGCGCCAGTGCCTCCGGATCGCGTTGCCCCGCCGCCGCAACCACAGGGCCGAGCCGCCGGTAGGCTGCCTGGTTGTGGGCGAGGAGCAGGTACTTGTGTTGGGCATGGAACTGCACCAACGCGCCCGCCGAAACACCCCGCGACACCATCTGCCGCCAGCGGTGGTAGGTGAACACGCGGGTGATGAAGTTCTCGCGGAGTCGGGCGTCATTGAGCCGCCCCTCGTCCTCGACCGGCAGCTGAGGGAACCGGGCCAACAAGGCCTCGGCGTACAGACCGGAGCCCCTGGCCGGAGGGTGCCCGGGCTGTCGGTAGTGCTTGACGCCCTGCATCCCACAACTGGGTGAGCCGCGCTTCAAGATGTACCCGTCCAGCTGGCGCACCTGGTCGACGACCTGGTCCAGGTACTTCACCAGCGGAGCGGTCACGTCCAGCTCCGGATCATTGACCCCGCGCGCCCGCACTGCACCGCCATCGCTGACCACCAGTCGAATCGTCGGTCGCGGTACTCCAAGACCAATCCCGACTTCGGGGCAAATGGGAACAAAATCCGCGTGCGGGCCCAGCACATCTGCCACAAAGTCATCACGCTTGTGGTTACCGTCGAAGCGAACGGGCTCGCCAATCAGGCAACTGCTGACGCCGATCCGCAGTGGCCTGTCTGGTTGAACAGTCGAAGTCATGGGTCTTCTTGGCAGGCTAAGGTGCTGCGGGCGCGTCGACTCGGGCCACTCGGCGCAGAAACGCTCCGAACAGGCCTTCAAGGACCGGGATGCGGTCGTTCAGGGTATGCCCCGCACGCAGCAGGTGGAGGTCACAGTCCACCGCCTGGGCAAACCGCTGGGCAGCGGAGACTGGCACAATGTCATCCGACCACCCGTGCACCACAGCAATCTCGCAGGTCTGCGGGGCGAATTCTGTCTCCTCGTAACCCGCCACAGGCAGGTACAGTGCCGGAGCCAGCAGAAACAACCCCTCCACTGCAAGCCGGTTGGCCACCACCGCCGAGACGTAGCCCCCCATGCTCGACCCCACCAGCAGGACCGGGCGGACTTCTTCATCCAGCCGCCGAGTCAGCAGCTGAATGCGCTCGGTGGTGCTCAGGCCGCGGTAGTCCGGACTTTCCACCGCGAACCCCTGGTGTCTTGCCACCTCGGCCAGGGCGGTGATCTTGATGCCCCAAGGGCCGCTCTCCTTGCCGTGGGCGAAATAAACCACCGGCCGGGGTTGGTTCTCACCCACCGATGACATCGACATAGGTGTGCCATTCAGGGTGCGCATCGCGCCGACCACTCACCTGATCGAAGTACATGCGCTGCAGCTCGGTGGTGATCGGTCCCCGCTTGCCCGCCCCGATGCGCCGCCCATCCAAGCTGCAAATGGGCGTGACCTCAGCGGCCGTGCCGGTAAAGAACGCCTCATCGGCGACATAGACCTCGTCTCTGGTGATGCGCTTCTCGATCACCGGCAGACCGAGTTCGTCCGCAAAGGTGAAGATGGTTCGCCGGGTGATGCCATCAAGGCAGCTGGTCAGTTCAGGGGTGTAGAGCGCCCCGTCACACACAATGAAGATGTTTTCCCCGGACCCTTCTGCGACATAGCCTTCGTTGTCGAGCAACAGCGCCTCTTCGGCGCCCGAGGCGATCGCCTCCTGCAGGGCAAGCATCGAGTTGATGTAGTTGCCGCACGCCTTGGCCTTGCACATGCTGATGTTGACGTGGTGCCGGGTGTAGGAAGAGGTGCGCACCTGAATGCCCTGCTCCAAGGCCTCGGGAGACATGTAGGCCGGCCATTCCCAGGCCGCGATGGCCACATGGACGCGCAGGCCATCGGCGCGCAGCCCCATGGCCTCAGAACCATAGAACGCCAGGGGCCGCAGGTAGGCTTCGGGAAGCCCATTGGCCCGAATGACTTCGATCTGGGCCTCATTGAGCGCTTCCTGGCTCCAAGGCATTTCCATGTTCATGATGTGCGCCGAGCGAAACAGCCGCGCGGTGTGGTCCTGCAACCGAAAAATCGCCGCACCGCGGTCGGTGCGGTAGGCCCGCGTACCCTCGAAGACACCCATGCCGTAGTGCAGGGTGTGGGTGAGCACGTGCACCCGGGCATCCCGCCAAGGCACCAGTTCACCATCAAACCAGATCAGACCGTCGCGGGCATGGCAAACGCCATTCGCGCCCTGATCTGCCGGATTGAACTT
>OBIC01000253.1_pt1 | contig 18547 bp, 16 predicted proteins | sample 1519831 | NCBI WGS metagenome assembly OBIC01 (sample SAMN03019805, study PRJEB22545) | beach sand metagenome | biome: beach; feature: sea beach; material: beach sand | place: USA: Municipal Pensacola Beach, FL | collected 2010-10-20 | depth 40-45 cm m | reverse complement strand
GCTCGGGTAAGGGTACACGAACTCGCCTTGCGCAGCACCTTTATTGTCGGCTTCCCCGGCGAACGCGAGGAAGACTTCGAAGCGCTACTGGACTTTATTCAAGTGGCACAGTTGGATAGGGTCGGCTGCTTTACTTACTCCGCTGTCGAAGGTGCTCAGGCCAATCAATTACCCGACCCGGTTCCCGAGGAAGTCAAACAGGAACGTTATGCTCGATTCATGGAAGTACAAGCTGCAATCAGTGCCCAACGGCTACAGGAAAAAGTAGGCTCGCACATGCAGATCCTGATTGACGAAGTTGACGAACAAGGCGCCATTGGCAGAAGCTATGCAGATGCACCTGAAATCGACGGCAAAGTCTTTCTGGATGGGTTTACTCAAACATCATCCGGCAGTTGGGTTGACTGCGAAATTGATGCTGCTGGCGACTATGACCTGTGGGGAAAACCGCTTCACTCATGAACTTTGTGCGGCTTTCAAAGCCTCACAGATATGCTCGGCGGCGTGAATACTCACTGACAGTTCACTGGCAGCCCCTTCCACCGTCTTAGGGTCAACCACCTCAATATGCTCAGCGTGTGCTTTTAACAAACTGGCATCACACAATGCATTGATCACACGCGGAAGGCCAGAGGCATGTTGCCACACCATTTCGCAAGCATCCTCCGGAAAGAAAAACGGATCTCCCCCAGCCTTCCGAATCCGATAATGGATGTATTCAACCGTTTCTGTTGAGTTGAGTGGAAATAGTTGTCGCTCAACGGTCACACACTGAGTAAAAAAACTGTTACGTGCATCCTTTAGCAGTTCGATCAACTTAGGCTGGCCAATCAATACAAGCCGGAGCAGTTGGCGCTTGTTTGCGTTGATGTTCGTCAACATCTTTAGCTGATTAAATGCCCGGTGTGAGAGTGTATGGGCTTCATCGAGCATCAAGACAACTTTTTGACCTTCTTGGTGCTGCTTGATCAAAAAGTCCGCAAAGATATGAAACAGAGAAACCCGATCCCCCGTGCGGTAGTCACAGTCAAATGACAAGAGAATCCACTTTAAAAGCTCTTCCACATCCCGGTAAATTGTATTGGATAAGTACCCTGCCGTTACCCCGGAAGACAAACTGGACAGGAACTGCCCTGCCACAGTGGACTTACCTATTCCCGCAGGCCCGGTCATCACCACCAGTCCAGCCTGTTCAGCCAGCGATAACCGCACACCGTCAAGTGCCGATTGATAACGGCCACTCTGATACCAAAAATCCACATCGGGATAAGGCGAAAAGGGGGCTTCCGCTAAACCATAAAATTTTTGATACATACACAGCCCAGTAATTCATCTGTTCAAAAGCCATTTAAAGATGTTGATGGCTTTCGATTGATTAACGGCTGTGTGGTATAAAAGTTAAATCATGAACTTACTGGTAGGTTTCCATCGGCGGGCATGAACAGACAAGGTTTCGATCCCCATGTGCGTTATCAATCCGGCTGACGGGCGGCCAGTATTTCACTCCCGCAGCAGCATCGCCCGCCGGGAATGCACCGGACTGACGGCTGTAAGGCCGGCGCCACTCGTCCGCCAGCACATCTTCTGCCGTATGAGGCGCCTGGGCCAAAGCACTTTGTGGATGCGCAATATGGCCATCAATGATCTGTTGAATTTCTTCACGAATCACAATCATCGCATCACAAAAACGATCAAGCTCTGTTTTCGACTCGCTTTCAGTGGGCTCAATCATCAAGGTCCCTGCCACCGGAAACGACATGGTTGGCGCATGGAAACCAAAATCCATCAGCCGCTTGGCAATATCATCCACCGTCACGCCTGTGTCTTTAAACCCTCGAATATCGATAATACACTCATGAGCAACAAAGCCATGCTTGCCGGTATATAAAATCGGGTAATGTGCCTCTAACCGTTTGGCCAAATAATTCGCATTTAAAATAGCCATTCGTGTAGCCTGCGCTAAGCCTGACGCACCCATCATGCGAATATACATCCAGCTGATGGGCAAAATACCAGCACTACCCCAAGGCGCAGCACTGACAACTCCGTGTGTGTCACCTTCGCCCCATATGCGGTGCCCCGGTAAAAAAGGCGCCAAGTGCTTGGCAACGGCTACAGGTCCAACACCCGGCCCTCCACCGCCATGAGGGATCGCAAAAGTCTTATGCAAGTTCAGGTGTGAAACATCACCACCAAACTGGCCTGGTTTGGCAAGGCCAATCAGTGCATTCAAATTCGCGCCGTCGATGTAGACTTGCCCCCCGACACGGTGGACTTTTTCACACACCTCTGTGATCCTTTCTTCAAACACCCCATGAGTCGATGGGTAGGTGATCATAATCGCGGCAACTTTTTCGCCATGCTGCGCCAGCTTTTGGTCGAGGTCGTCCAGATCAATGTCTCCTTGCTTGTCGCACGCAACTACCACCACTTTCATATTGCACATTTGCGCACTGGCCGGATTCGTGCCATGAGCCGAACTGGGAATGAGGCAAACATTCCTTGCGCCTTCACCCCGGCTTTCATGGTAGCGCTTAATGGCGAGAAGGCCGGCATATTCCCCCTGGCTGCCAGCATTCGGTTGGAGTGATACAGCCACATAGCCCGTGCAGGCACACAACCAGGTCTCAAGCTGCTGTATCAGCTCATCATACCCCCGCCGTTGACTGGCCGGCACAAACGGGTGGAGCTGGGAGAATTCGGGCCAGGAGATCGGCGCCATTTCAGCGGCGGCATTCAATTTCATGGTGCATGAGCCAAGGGGGATCATGGCACGATCCAAAGCCAAATCTTTATCCGATAAGCGCCTCAGATAACGCATCATTTCCGTTTCAGAATGATAGTCATGAAAAACAGACTGGCTCATGAAAGTGCTTGTCCTGAGCAAGTCCACAGGAAGAATGTCCTCAAAGGTTTCTGATGACGCCTTGTCGAGCTGGCCTGCCACCTCAAAGCAGTCCAACAGACGGTCAACATCTGCGTCCAAACAGGTTTCGTCAAAGGCAATGGAGATATGCTGCTCGTCTAACCGCCGCAGGTTATATCCGGCTTGTTCAGCGGCTTGGAGAATGTCCGCACTTTGCTCACCGGTTGCTACTTTAACCGTATCAAAAAACGGCGTATCCACATGAAAACCTCGTGCTTTCAGCACTTGAGCCAATTTGACCGCGAGCTGATGGGTCTGTTGGGCAATCGCTTTTAAACCGTCCGGGCCGTGATAACACGCGTACATTACGGCGATATTGGCCAACAGTGCCTGTGCCGTGCAGATGTTCGACGTCGCCTTCTCACGCCGAATATGCTGCTCGCGTGTTTGTAAAGCCAACCGATAAGCTGGGCGACCGGCAACATCAACAGACACCCCCACCAAGCGGCCTGGCATAGAACGCTTCAGAGATTCCGTTGTCGCCATATATGCCGCGTGTGGCCCCCCCATCCCCAGGGGGACACCAAAACGCTGGGTATTCCCAATGACAATATCCGCGCCCATTTCCCCTGGGGGCTTCAGGAGTGTCAAAGCAAGTAAGTCGGCCGCAAACACCGTATGAGCACCTGCCACGTGGGCCTGTTCTGAGAGTGCTGAATAGTCCCGCACATGGCCGTCTGTGGCCGGGTATTGGAACAAAATGCCAAAAACATCGTGCCAGTCCAATTCAACATTCAGATCTGCATAGCCCAGTTCGATACCCAGTGGTTCGGCTCTTGTCTTTAAAATGTCGATCGTTTGGGGATGGCAATCACGTGCAACCAAAAAGCGTTTTTTCTTCTGCTTGATAGCCTTCCAACACATTGCCATCGCCTCAGCCGCCGCCGTACCTTCATCCAGTAATGAGGCATTGGCGATATCCATTGCCGTGAGTTCGGTCACCATGGTTTGGAAATAAAAAAGCGCTTCAAGGCGGCCTTGTGAAATTTCAGGCTGATAGGGGGTATAAGCCGTGTACCAAGCCGGATTTTCTAATAGGTTGCGCGCGATCACGGCGGGCGTATATGTACCGTAATAGCCCTGTCCTATTAGTGATTTTTTAACCTGATTTTTCATGGCTAGCTGTCGAATATCTTCGAGGGCTTGCTCTTCTGAGCACCCGGCCGGTAAATGAGGGTCCGAAACATCCAGGATGCTTTCCGGCACAACCGCTTCGACCAGACTGCTTAGGGAATCGAGTCCGAGCACACTCAGCATTTCTTGAATATCCCGATCAGCAGGACCAATATGACGACGAACAAACGAAGAATAGTTTTGATGCGTTTCAACCATGAAATAACTCTTTGGAAAATGACAGGGCGGTATTAGGTGCTTTGCGCTAGGAATAAAAATCCGAGGAGAAAACCTCCTCACCATTATAAAAGCGTTTGAAGTAGCCGAAGAGCAGAATTATTCTTCAATACTCGTCTGGTACTCTGCGGCACTCATTAAATCTTCCAACTCACTGATATTGGATGGCTGTATTTCAAACAACCAACCTTCATCGTAGGGTCCTGAGTTGATGAGCTGCGGCTCATCTTCCAGGAGTTCATTAATTGCAATGATCTCCCCACTCACGGGGGCATAAATATCTGATGCGGCTTTGACGGACTCTACGACAGCAATGGCGCTCCCGGCTTCAACCTCATCCCCCACCTCGGGTAACTCGACGAATACCAGGTCACCCAGTGACTCCTGAGCATGATCAGTAATCCCGACAATGATGTTTCCTGTCCCATCTTCTCGAGCCCACTCGTGCGTTTCAGCATACTTCAGCTCTTCCGGCAAATTACTCATTTTTCTCTCCAGTTCAGATCAAATATTAGCTATTCCACCCTTAACAAAAGGATACTTTACAATTTTAGCGAGGATTTGCTTATCCCTTATTTCAACCTTACAACAGTCGCCTTCCAGGCTTTTATCAATACGCGCCAACGCGATACTCCGCTGCAAAGTTGGTGAAAAACTTCCGCTGGTCACGCGCCCTAAAGATTCGCCATTGGGAGAAAGCACGCGTTGATTGTGGCGAAGAACGCCTCGACCTTCGAGTAATAAACCCACCATTTTTTGCGTGACGCCCCGCTGGCGTTGTTCAACCAGCGCATCCTTGCCTAAAAAACCTCGAGAACTGTCCAAAGCCACTGTCCACCCCAGGCCAGACTCAAACGGTGTGGTGGTTTCATCCATATCTGCGCCATAGAGACTCATTCCTGCCTCCAATCGGAGCGTATCGCGCGCGCCTAAACCAACGGGGGTCACTCCCTGCGCTAAAATCTGATTCCACAAGTCTACTATTTCATTAGATGGCAAAATAATCTCCAGGCCATCTTCTCCGGTATACCCCGTCCGTGCAATAAACCACTCTGCTCGTGCGGCAGAGCAAAAGCGTGGCAGCTTGGAAACTGTTTCTGCATAGGAGGGTTCTAAAACAGGTTGAACTTTTTCAATAGCAAGGGGACCTTGTACAGCCAGCATTGCAAGATCTTTGCGGGGGCTCACAGCAACATCAAATCGGGACGCGTAACGGGCCATCCAAGCTAAATCTTTTTCCCGAGTGGCAGCATTGACAACCACCCGATACCTGTTGGGGTCTATAAAATAAACAATCAAGTCGTCCAGAATGCCGCCTTGCTCGTTTAACAGGCAGCTGTAGAGTGCTTTGCCGGGCTTGTCCAATTTACTTACGTCATTCGCCAGTAAAAAGCGCAGAAACGCTTGTGCCTGCGTTCCTTCCAGATCAACCACGCCCATATGGGAAACGTCGAACACACCGGCATTGCGTCGCACGGAATGATGCTCTTCGACTTGGGAGCCATAAGTCACGGGCATTTCCCAGCCAGCAAAATCAACCATTTTTGCACCAAGGGAAATATGGGAATCGTACAGCGGGGTTCTCAGTGTCATCACTCCAAGTCTCTTAGCAGGCGGCATAACGAACGGCCCAATGTCTTTTTTTGGGCTCGCCCCTCTGTCCTGAAACCTGAGAGATTAGATGGGTGTTTACCACCTTTACCCCTTGGGTGAATGCTTCGGCATTACTCTCCAGAGTCGACAAGGCTTTGCGGTCCTTTTACCTGAGCGTTTCCGGGCTGTTGCGCCTTCGGTCCCCCTAGTGGATAGGGGCGTCTCCCACAGAGCTTATCGTCGAAGGAGCAAATATACGCTAAGAATCGTTTTGTTGCCATCTTATCAGGCGGCTTGTCTTAAAATGACCGAAATTAAAGCAATCTTCTTTGAGTTAAAAACTTGCACCGAAAGAAAAAGCCTGATAAAAAAGAGGCGCGGTATAAGAGGACCGCGCCTAAACCACCAAAGGAGGATGGAGGAGGAAAGAAATCATCTGCTTGAAATCTTCAAATAAATATAGTAGAGAATTTTATAGATTGCAGATTTTTTTTATGCAGACTGATTAGCAAAAAACGAAACGAATACTATAACTATAAAATTCAACAGTATTACTGGAAATCTGGTATGGGGCTTAAGCCCCATTTTTTTTGAAAAAGAACTGATCACAACAAACACTCGTTATTGCGTGGCCCCATCCTCAATAATTTCGTAGTCATGTGTTACCGTTGCCGTCTCCCCCAGCATGATGGACGCAGAGCAGTACTTTTCCGCAGAAAGCTTTAACGCCCGTTGGACATGCTTTTCACTGAGCGCTCGTCCTGTGATGACATAATGCACATGGATCTTCGTGAAAACCTTCGGGTCAGACTCTGCGCGTTCAGCCTTCAACTCCACGATACAATCCGTTACAGCTTGACGTGACTTTTTAAGAATCATGACAACATCGAAAGCGGTACACCCCCCCATTCCCATCAGTAACATCTCCATTGGGCGGACTCCCAAATTCCGCCCACCTGCTTCAGGAGGACCGTCCATCACTACGGAGTGGCCACTTCCTGTCTCACCAACAAATGTCATATAATCCAACCACTTCACACGTGAATACATAATACTTTCCCAAGTCAATAAAAATACGATAGTATCAGGCCTTACCAAGGAAAGGGGAGCCCATACTCATGTTACCTGTTAGAGAAAATCTGAAACAACCTGAATGGCTAAGCACTTTCTTACGTCACAGCCATCGCCGCCAATACCCATCTAAGTCGACAATCATTCATTCCGGTGATGAGCCTAATACTCTTTATTACATCATCGATGGTTCCGTCAGCGTTGTCATGGAAGACAGTGAAGGCCGGGAAATTGTATTGGCTTACCTGAATAAAGGTGATTTTTTCGGCGAAATGGGGCTTTTTGATAGCGAAGCCCAGAGAAGTGCCTGGATTATCGCACGCACGAAGTGTGAACTGGCCGAAATTAATTACGACCAGTTCAAACGGCTCGCGAAAGAAGAGCCTGATATTCTTTTTGCTGTGGCAGGACAGATTTCAAATCGTCTGAAAAGAACAAGTTCCAAAGTCCGTGATTTGGCCTTTTTGGATGTCACTGGCCGAGTAGCGCACACGCTGTTGGAGCTGGCCAAAGAGCCTGATGCCATCACTCACCCGGACGGGATGCAAATCAGAATCACCCGTCAGGAAATCGCCCGCATTGTTGGCTGCTCGCGAGAAATGGTTGGACGCGTGTTAAAAGACCTTGAAGAAAGAGGGCTGATCACTGCTCGCGGCAAAACCATGGTCATTTACGGGACCCGCTGAAGCTCACACACTGAGCTCTCAAGCAAACGTATCCGATTCAGGGAGTGGCGGCATAAACGCGGCTCCACTCCTAAGTGCTTCTGGCCTAATATGCCATTGAGTGCCTCAAACCCAGAACCTGCTTACTTCTGACAAATATCTACCGCTTCATATCGGGTGCAACACAAACCACACAGCCTCTACCAGTAGGTGCCTTAAGTAGATATTCACGCTACCATAAACGCTTATCTGTTAACTGAAAGAGCATCTATGAAAGCAACACCAACCGATATTGCACGTCTATTGAACTTGGAAGAAATTGATATTGATCTCTTCCGGGGGGAACAATCCCATATTCCTTTGCCCCAAGTGTATGGCGGCCATGTGCTCGGCCAGTCAATGGCCGCAGCAGCGAAAACCGTCAAGGATATGGCGCCTCATTCAATGCATGCTTACTTTCTATCGACTGGCGATGTGGGCGCCCCAATTTTATATAAAGTCAACAACACAAAAGATGGTCGCAGCTTTTGTGTAAGGCGCGTCGTTGCCATACAACACGCAAAGCCTATCTTCGAGATGACGGCTTCTTTTCATGCCAAGGAACCAGGGCCAGATTTTCACATACCAATGCCGCTCGACATTCCGGAACCAGAAGAACTCTTATCTGACAGGGAAGCACGGCTGAATATTATAAAAGCTACAGCAGGCGAATCCCCTTATCAATACGTCGCGGAGTGGCTGATTGATTACGAGTGGCCAATCGAAACAAAGCGCATTGGTGGATTACAAGAGCTGAGCGAAGCACCTCGCCCTCCAAAACAAATGATGTGGATCAAAGCACGGGGTGCTTTGCCTAACAATACGGCTACTCACACTGCCGCGCTGGCCTACCTTTCAGATTTAGAGTTTCTCACCGTCTGTCTTCAACCGCATGGTTTGAGCTGGTTTAATGGCTCTGTGAAGGGTGCGAGCCTCGATCACGCCATGTGGTTTCACCGGCCGGTAAAAGTAGATGAGTGGCTGCTTTACGTCCATGATTGCCCAAACACCGCCCAAGGTAGAGGGCTGGCCCGTGGTTTTTTCTATAATCGCTCCGGAGAACTTGTGGCGTCCACCGCACAAGAAGGGCTCATCCGATATATACAGTAAGCAAACCTGTAAAAGTGTTGCTATTGCCTGCCTGCAAAATGATCCTGATTGGCTCGATTAGTCGGTATAATGCTCAGAAACATCAATAATTAAAGAAGCCTGCTATTGGAAATCATCCGAGGAAATTACAACTTAAAGTCCAAGCACCGTGGCAGTGTTGTTACGATTGGCAATTTTGACGGGGTTCATAAAGGGCATCAAGCAGTCATTCATAGGCTGAATAACCAGGCTCAACGCCTGAACGCACCCGCTTGTGTTATAACGTTTGAGCCTTTGCCTCATGAATACTTTACCCGTCAAAAAGAAACCACCCGCTTAACACGCTTTCGTGAAAAAGCACGTTTATTTGAAAAACTGGGTATAGATCTGCTGGTTATTTTAAGGTTTTGTCGGAAGTTGGCTGACCTGCCACCCGAGACCTTTGTTGACGATATTTTGCATCAAGGCCTTGGCACACGGCATCTTATCGTAGGTGATGACTTTCGCTTTGGTAAACAGCGAGCGGGAGACTTCGCATTCCTCCAAACAGCTGGCGTGCAGTACGGCTTTGGCGTCGAATCCACGCAAACGTATCAAATGGATGGGCAGCGAGTCAGTAGCACCCGAATACGTGCACTACTGGAGAAAGCCGATTTCAAAAGCGCAGCAAGACTACTGGGAAGGCCTTTCTCTATTAGTGGCAGAGTCGCCTACGGGAATCAACTGGGGCGTACATTAGGGTTCCCAACGGCCAATATCGCCCTGAAGCACCGAAACGTGCCCTTGCGTGGTGTTTTTGCCGTTCATGTTGTTGATGAGCAGAAAACGATCTACGAAGGCATGGCCAACATCGGCACCCGCCCCACGATTGGCGGCGAAAAACAGCTGTTAGAAACACATCTGTTTAATTGTCAGCATAATTTATATAGCCAGCACCTTGAAATTGTTTTCCGCCATAAAATACGTGAAGAAAGAAAATTCAAAGATCTGGGTGAGCTATCTAGCGCATTAAAACAAGACAAGCAAAAGGCTCTGGCTTTTTTCCAAACAATACGATCTTAAGATGAGGCCTCGCAAGCAATCTTATTAAGGGCTGCTATCAGGCCTCAGCCTTAGGCTGTCGGGATGCACGCTTTCGTTCATTTTCTGTCAGATGCTTTTTGCGTATTCGAATCGACTCGGGAGTTACTTCGACCAACTCATCATCGTCAATAAACTCCAGTGCTTGCTCCAATGTCATGGAAACAGGCGGGGTTAAAATAATATTTTCATCGGACCCGGCTGCACGGATATTTGTTAATTGCTTGGCCTTTAGCGGGTTAACGGTAAGGTCGTTATCACGCGAATGAATGCCAATCACTCGACCTTCATATACCTCTTCATTAGCACCAATAATGAGTCGTCCCCGTTCTTGTAAACTAAACAATGCATAGCCCAGTGCCTTACCTGTACCATTACTGATCAGCACTCCGTTCTTACGCTGCCCCAGTTGCATGGGTAATGCCGGGCCGTAGTGATCAAAGACGCTGTACATGAGCCCTGAGCCCGAGGTCAACGTCAAAAATTCGCTGCGGAAACCAATGAGGCCACGTGAAGGAATAATGTACTCGAGCCGAACGCGCCCTTTCGCATCCGGGACCATATTTTTTAGCTCTCCGCGCCGAGTACCCAGCTGCTCCATCACTAGGCCTTGATGCTCGGATTCGAGATCTACTGTGAGCTGCTCATAAGGTTCCTCTCGTTTCCCGTCGACTTCTCGTTCCACAACCTGAGGGCGTCCAACAGCCAACTCATAGCCTTCTCGCCTCATCGTCTCAATTAATACCGACAGGTGTAATTCACCCCGCCCGGAAACCCGGTACTTTTCTGCATCATCCATCTGTTCAACGCGCAAGGCGACATTATGCTTCAACTCCTGATCCAGACGATCACGGATGTTGCGGCTCGGAAAATACTTGCCTTCTCGTCCGGCAAAAGGTGACGTATTTGGCTGGAAAATCATACTAATGGTAGGTTCATCAACCGTCAGCGCGGGTAACGCTTCGATACGATTAGGGTCACATAAGGTATCCGAAATATCGAGTGGATCCATTCCCGTTACAGCAACGATATCGCCGGCCTCTGCTGAGGGGACTTCTATGCGCTCAAGGCCATGAAAACCCATTATCTTTAGGACACGGCCACTGCGTACGTCCCCATCTTTATTAACAATTTTAACTGGCGTGTTTGTTTGCACTTTACCGCGCGTGATCCGACCAATACCGATCACACCCAGGTAGCTATTGTAATCCAGGGTGGAAATCTGCATTTGAAAGGTACCGTCTGCATCGACTTCAGGCGGAGAAACCTGTTCAACAATTGTCTGGAAAAGCGGTTCCATGTTGCCACTTCGAACGTCCGGCTCAGTACCCGCATAGCCATTGATCGCTGAACAATAGACCACAGGAAAGTCCAGCTGCTCATCACTCGCCCCTAAATTGTCAAACAAATCAAACGTCTGATCCAATACCCAATCGGGCCGTGCGCCTTCCCTGTCGACCTTATTAATCACGACTATGGGTTTAAAGCCAAGTGCAAATGCCTTTTGCGTAACAAACCGTGTTTGCGGCATTGGACCTTCAACCGCATCAACCAGCAATAAGACAGAATCCACCATTGATAAAACACGCTCGACTTCACCACCAAAATCAGCATGTCCTGGGGTATCGACGATATTAATCTGATAATCACCCCAAACAATTGAGGTATTTTTCGACAAAATGGTGATACCCCGCTCTTTTTCGAGGTCATTAGAGTCCATCACCCGCTCTTGCGGTTCCATACGCTCGCCCAGAGTCCCCGACTGCTGTAAAAGCTGATCGACTAACGTGGTTTTGCCATGATCTACGTGTGCAATGATGGCAATATTGCGAAGGTTTTTAGCCAATGTCATATCTCCGGGAGAAGCATCAAATCGGACAGCGATTATACGCAAGCCCTAAGGCAGTAAGCAAAAGTAAAAAGGGCTTAACCAATCGCTGGCTAAGCCCATTACAAGAATCATTTATTTTGTTTAAATATTTATGATCTATCCCAGCTTACACTGAGACAAAAAGACATCGACACCCACCTCTTCCGCATAAGCTTTCACGGCTTTCGGCCTGGGGCCTTTTTCTTTAACCTGGAATACTTTACCCGGTGCAGAGGGAATGTTGCCATACCGGCCTGCCGGTATCTTGATTGAGGAACCACTGCTTCGTTTGGCTTTGGCTACCGCTTTATTTTCAGCCATAGCAACGGCTTTTTTATACAATTTGATATTAGCCTTGACATACTCATCTAATGAGATACCCACCTTTTCCAGGCCTTTTTCTAACTGGGCATGCAAATCTTCGATTGCTTTTTTCTGCTCAGCCTCTCGCTGCTCTTCTGCTTGCAAAGCTTCAATACGCGCACGCAAGTCATCAATCTCTTTTTGACGTTGTTTATTCATAAGTAATTACCACTAAAAACAAAAAATAAATATCATGCTATAGAAAGCATCTTCCAAAGTCTTATACCAAGCAATTATAGCTAGTCAAACAAATAACTACAATTTCCCCAAAAAACTTTTTTTAAATAAACGGATATATCGAGATATAGTGTTAAAAAACGACCCTAGCAATACGAAAACAGTCTATTGCAAAGGGTGGGCCTTACAGGCTGTCGATGGCAGCAAGCATATACTCTATTACCAAGAAATTTAAAACAGAAAAAATAAAAGATTAACTAGAATTAAATAAATGAAAACAATATCTTACTCTTCAAGGGCTCGCAAAGAACACAAATAGGAAAACGCCCAGCACAATTCGATAGATAAGAAAAGGCAACATGCCAATTGTAGATATAAACTTCAAAAAATAATGGATGCAAAGGAACGCACAAACACATGAAATAACAGATCCCAAGCCTAAAGCAACCCAGTCAACTCGCAAAGGTGATTCAATGAGATCTTTTGTAACCAGCGCTCCTGAAAGGGTGATAATCGGAATAGAAAGCAGGAAGGAAACACGCGCAGCGGCTTCCCGGGTGTACCCCAAGAGTAATCCAGCTGTCATTGTAATACCCGAGCGCGAAGTTCCTGGAATCAATGCTACCGCTTGAAAACAACCAATGACGAAAAACTCCTTCATCCCCATTTTTGTTTCACTGTACGCTTTTTTCCCCAAGCGCTCCGAAAGCCATAATAAAATGCCAAATGCGATTGTTGTTACAGCAATAATGGTTGGCGAACGAAAATAGATTTCTATATAGTCCTTAAATAATAACCCCACAATACCTGCAGGAATTGTCCCAACAAGTACGCCCCAGGCAATAACAGCATCGTTTGTTAACCCCTTTCCCGCACAAGACAAGCTCCAATCCACAAACATGCAGCCAATCTCACGGCGGAAATAAAAAATTACCGCAGACAAAGTCCCTACATGCACAGCAACATCAAAGGCAAGACCTTGATCTTGCCAACCCACAATGGGAGGAACCAGAATAAGGTGGGCCGAACTGGAAATCGGTAAGAACTCAGTGAGACCTTGAAGAACTGCAAGCCAGGCAATTTGAGCAAAGTCCATCATTTTTAGCAGCTTCCTTTATTATTAAATAGCGCTATAAAGCCATTTGTTAATAGTAAAATTATCGTCAGTCAAAGAGACAATAAAGCCCAACCAAAGTCTGGGAAGGTTAATTGTTGACGTGTAAACTTACAGTTGAGTACAAACAATACGCACTGAGTGAAGGAAATTCGGCGAGAACAATAGCATAGCAATAAAACTGAACCAAACTTCTTTTCCATTAATTTGATTAACTTCTTACTTTAGAGAAATGCGCACAAATAACTCGAAAAACATCAATCACAAAGTGGCACTGGTAACAGGATCCGCGAGGCGTGTAGGCGCAGAAATATCAAGACAACTGCACGCTGCGGGCATGAACATTAACATTCACTGTAACCACTCCAAAGAAGAGGCTCTTTCGCTCGCGGAAGCGTTGAATACTATTCGGACAAACTCGGCACACGTACTTTACGGAGATCTATTGAACCACGGAGACATACTTCAAATCGTGGACGAAAGCACAAAACCGTGGGGAAGAATCGATTTACTGGTCAATAATGCCTCGACCTACTACCCTACACCTGTCGGCGAAATTACACCGACGATGTGGGATGACCTGGTCGGGACTAACCTTAAAGCCCCTTTGTTTCTCAGCCAAGCAGCAGCTCCCTGGCTGAAAGAGAGCCATGGCAATATCATCAATATTGTGGACATTCATGCGGAGAGACCCCTCAAAACATACACCACTTATTGCGCTGCGAAAGCCGGCCTCGCCATGCTGACAAAGTGTTTGGCGATGGAACTAGGGCCTAACATACGTGTCAATGGTATTGCACCTGGAAGCATCATCTGGCCAGAAGGGAAATCATCACTCAGCGAGGCGATGAAGACTCAGATCATCGAAAAAACCGCTTTGGGGCGGATGGGCGCACCGGAAGATATCGCAAAAATGGTCGTGCATTTAGCGAATGACGCCGACTACATCACCGGTCAAATTATCGCCGTTGATGGTGGGCTCTCTCTTCCCTAACACCTGGTGATTCAGATAACCCTCTCAACCAACAACCGAACCCGTTGGACCCTTGTAATATCAACACATACCCGTCTCGACTTGATTTAGATTAAGGCTGAATCCGGTTACTCATGTCATAACGCCTGACATGAAAACCCAAGCCCTTAAAAAAAGCCCTCGACTGCCTGTTTTTTTTCGTTTGCCGTGTCAGCTGATCCCCGTGACATCACATAACCATGTATTTGTGAAGGTTCTTAATCAGCTCTTTAAAAAAGAGCGGCTCAATGATGAGTTATCTTTTCTACAGAAGAAAGTCATCGCCCTAGAAGTCAACGATTTAAAACTCACTGTGTACTTCACACTGGTCAACCAAAAAATCATGGTACCTCGGCAGAAAGCCCACCCGGATTTAACCATGCAAGGCACAGTTTATGACTTTTTGCTGTTAGCCAGTCGCCGAGAAGATCCAGATACCTTATTTTTTAACCGCCGCTTAAAACTCAGCGGGGACACCGAGCTGGGCCTATACGTAAAAAACTTCCTTGATGCATTGGATCTAACACACCAATGGAAATATTTACAGTGGCTAACTGACAAAACCAGCCGGCTCTTAGAAACGTTGGGGTACATCCGCTCATACCCGTAACAGGTATTACTCAGCGATCGCTCAAGGCCAACAACGGCTGCTGTGCAAACCGGCCTTTCTCGTCTCAGATGCTTTTTATACCGGCATCCCCGTACCAATACCCATTACACACGCCAGAGGGCACCCAATCCTTCAATCTTGTAGCCGCATCAGCCGGTGTCAGCCTATGGCTGAGACACAAATGAAAGGTATCGATCACTTTATCCATATATTCAGGTTGCGGACTCAAGCGCAGAATATCTACACCCAGGGCTTCCAGCGTCGTCAATTCCGCAATCACATCATAGGTTTGCGCAGAGAGCATTTGCGTGCCATTAATCGCCAAAAACACCTGCTCTTCTTGCGTTGATAACACCATACCCTCGGGATATTCCAGACACCGGTGCTGACACTGATCTTTCTGTAACTGATGGGCACGAGCGGTATAACACCGGGCAGAATAGGCCAGCGGGAGCCGACCAAACGCAAAAACTTCCGTTTCCAGATTATCGGGCCGATGTGCTTGTAGAGTCTTCAGTGTTTCACAACCCAGTTCAACCGGGAGCACCCAACGCTTGAGCCCCAACTGCGCCAGCCAAGCTATGCTTTTATGATTGTAAAGATTGACACCGGGCCCCGCGACAAATGGCCGACCCTCTAAAACACCAACCGCACCGAAATCATTGGCCTCAACCACAAATTGCTCGTTGTGACAAATCCGTTTGAGTGTATGCATGTCAGACTCAGCCCCGGAGAGTGCGAGCGTTGATAAAACAACCTCTTTCCCCGCTGCAGCCAGTTCCTCTGCCAGCGCTAACCAATCTTCCGTGTGCATCTGCTTACGCTTCGCACAAACGGTTTCACCAAGATAAATAATATCGACTGGCAAATCGATGAGCCGCCGGTAGAATGCCAACGTTTTTTCTTTTGACCAATAGTAAAAATTGGGGCCGACAGAAAGTTTCATCCTTTTCTTATTCCTTATTGCCAAGGCCGGGAATATGCTCCCAAAGTTGTCTGCGTCCCCTCTGATACCTTTTCCAGTTGAGAGACCCAGTCCGCCTGCGTGAGATACCTGTCGATATCTTTTTGGCAGTGGTCAATAGCCGCTCGCCAAACAGAAGTAACCTGCGCTACATAAGCAGGGCTCCGCTGACGGCCTTCTAGCTTGATAGCTTTTACCCCGGCCTTAAACAAATCGGGCAATATTGCCAATGTATTCAAACTGGTTGGCTCTTCCATAGCATGATAGGTATTGCCCGCCACACCAAACCGGCCTTTACACAGGGTGGGATAACCCACTTTTTCTTCAGCGTTAAACCGGTCAACCAGCAAACCATTTAAACGGGTATCCATGCCGTCATCCAAGCGCTCAATCCATTCAACCGACTTAGCCGGGGAGCAAGCTCCATAGGTGTTTGGTGACTCTCCTGTCACATAAGATGACAGGGCACAACGCCCCTCGACCATGACACAAAGACTGCCAAACCCAAACACCTCAATGCCAACCTGAGTATGGGCAATGACCTGTTGAATCTGTTTGACTGACAACACACGCGGCAAAACCACACGCTTGATCCCAAAGTGGCGCCGGAAAAATTCTACTGCTTCGTAGTTAGTCGCAGAGCCTTGAACAGAAAGATGTAAGTCCATATCGGGCCATCGATTGCGCGCATAGTCCATCACTCCCAGATCGGCGATAATCAAGCAGTCAACCCCCAGCTCACCGGCGTGATCAACCGCCTGTTGCCAGCGGTGCCAGGTACTGGGCTGAGGATAAGTATTGATCGCTAAAAACACACGGACACCCTGCCTGTGTGCATACTCAATCCCTCGACTCAGCGCCGTGTCATCAAAATTCAAACCGGCAAAGTGCCGCGCGTTGGTTTGATCTTTGAAGCCGGCATACACCGCATTAGCGCCGTTATCGACAGCGGCTTTGAGTGAAGGAAAATTACCAGCAGGACAAACCAGATCCATACCCGTCTCACAACATTACAAAGGACAAATCGACCGCGCATACTCAGGAAAGTATTTGCTGTCACCCGCGCTAACATTGGCAGAAGGTAAGCTGGATATCGATGATATAGATCAAGGCTTTTCACAGCCAACCCACATACTTTAAAGAGTTTTCGGTGAAAACTAACAATGGCATGACACCGTGTAAAAAAGACTTGGCTGAGTCACCCAAGTCTTTCCAACCGTCAATATTAAGTGGATGCGTTTAAAAAGCCCGCCTCAGCCGATTGAATTGAATCTGTTCAGAAATTTCTTTGGCAAACTGTTCTGAGCTGAGCTTTGCTAACAGTTCAAAAGCCGCTTGATAGCTTACTGGCCCACCGTTAGACGTGATCACACCTTCATCAATTACAACATTTTGATCATATTGAACACGGACAGCAGGGTATGACTTGGCTAGGTTTTTTTCACCCCCGGCCCAGGTAGTGGCTTTTTTGCCGTCCAGAATACCTGCCTCTCCCAACAACAGTGCGCCAGAACAATTACTGGCCATCCAGGCGGTCTTTTTACCCTGCCGTTGGATAAACCCAATAAGATCGGCATTTTTCAAATAAGACGACATATCATAGGCGCTCGGGACAATTAAAACATCCAGCGCAAGCGCATCGTAAATGGTGTTGTCTGCTAAAATTTTAAGTCCCTCTTCTGACTCCAACGCCTTATTTTTTGTTGCAGAAATAACAATCACCTCATAGTTTGAAAACCAGGCTTTTTTGCTGGCCGCACCAAAAACCTCAATAGGTGCCGTGATGTCACTCGTCAAGACACCATCAAAGGCAATAATGCCAATCTTTGAGTCAGCCGCACGGACAGAAAGTGACAGGATTGAAAGAAGAATAAACAATGACCAAGCAACAACAGCCGAAAAAAAGCCTCCGGCCTTTCTTTTTCCTGATCGATACCAATTAACCATGATGATTTCCTTTTTTATACATAAATATGAGGGATAAAACACACGAAAAAAATACTAAAGCGAGAGGCCAAACCTAGCATGAGCAAGTGGCAAACCCGCAGGAACATAGTAAAATTTAGTGGCTCTATTAAAAGAGCCACTTTTGAAGTAAATAGCTGGTCCACTTGACACACTCAAATTCACTGTGAAAACACGAGATAATAAGCCTCGGCAACGCTTCCCGGTCGAATCATTAAGGCTCAAAAGATCAGGTACTGTTGCGATATTCCGGCAGTTAGAAGAGCAGCTAAGAGACGCTATCTGGCAGGGTCGCTTAAAGCCTGGGGAACGCCTGCCATCAACCCGGCAACTGGCCAACGAGCTTGGCATTGCTCGCAATACCGTTGTCAGTGCCTACGAACAACTTTCCGTTGAGGGCTTCATTCATACTCACAAAGGTTCTGGCACCTCCGTAGCAAAACACTTCCCGCCCCCTTTAAAAAATATCCCTGTCACTCACGATAAGACGCTCACAAACACGCCTGAAGATACCTCTGTCTTTGCCCACCATTTACAGCACCTTACGCCGATTGAACGCTTGATACCCAATAAAGACAGCCCACCCCTCCGTCCTTTCCGGCCACACACACCTGCCTGTGATCAATTTCCCCGGCACATAGCCCATATGTGCCGGGGAA
>OBIC01000251.1_pt1 | contig 18663 bp, 16 predicted proteins | sample 1519831 | NCBI WGS metagenome assembly OBIC01 (sample SAMN03019805, study PRJEB22545) | beach sand metagenome | biome: beach; feature: sea beach; material: beach sand | place: USA: Municipal Pensacola Beach, FL | collected 2010-10-20 | depth 40-45 cm m | reverse complement strand
TCACAACGTGCCTGCGAGCATGCGTAGCGAAGATATTAATGGTGCTAGGCGGAATGATTTCCTGAGGGGGCGGTAGGCCAGCCGCTCAACAGTCCAGCCATAGACAGATGTGAGGATCATGGTAACGATCAACACAAGCAGAATGGCAAAGGGTATCCAGGTGATGCCGATCAGGCCGAGCACCAAGAACATGATTAATGAAATAAACGCGCCAATCATGAACACATCACCATGGGCAAAATTAATCATGCCGATAATGCCGTAAACCATGGTGTAACCGATTGCGATAAGGCCGTAAATTGAACCAAGAGTGACGCCGTTGATGAGCTGCTGAATGAAATATTCCATAAACGCAAATTATTGTTGTTTGTGCTGCCAGTAATGAAAAGACAAATTGCGTGTCACTGATACATACCTATGCTTGTTCATTGGTATTGAATACAACAGAAATTGATGGGTTCGGTTCTAGTTTATATGAATTAATGAACAAGACTCTACCGGTTTTTGTCAAGGCACTTTTGCTTAGGCTCGTTTACGGCTGCCGGTCTTGCCATGAGGGAGGTGTTTATTGGCGGGGATCGCGTGAAAAACCGTTGAGATAGTCAGGCTATCTCAACGGGTGTTGATTGTTTAGTGAGCAAGCTTTTTGGCGATTTCTGCCACATGCTGTCCTTGAAACTGGGCTATTTTAAGTTCATTTTCTGAGGGTTGGCGGCTGCCGTCTCCGCCAGCGAGCGTGCTTGCACCGTAAGGTGTACCACCGCTTATTTCATCCATATTGGATAACTCTGCGCAAGAAAAAGGTACACCCACAATCACCATACCGTGATGCAATAAGGTGGTATGAAAAGATGTGAGCGTTGTTTCCTGCCCGCCGTGCTGCACCCCTGTGGAGGTGAATACACTGCCGACTTTCCCGATGAGTTTGCCATTCGCCCAAAGCCCGCCGGTCTGGTCGAGAAAGTTACGCATTTGTGCGCTCATGTTTCCAAAGCGAGTGGGGGTGCCAAAAATTATAGCGTCGTAATTGGCTAATTCATCAACGGTCGCGACAGGCGCGTCTTGTTCCAGCTTTATCCCCGCTTGCTTGGCGACTTCATCGGGGACTAATTCGGGTACACGCTTGATATCCACTTCAATGCCTGCAACACGGCGTGCACCCGTTGCAACGGCGTTTGCCATAGACTCAATGTGTCCGTAAGAGCTGTAATACAGTACGAGAACTTTTGACATCTTTTGTTTCCTTCATTGGTTGATAGATATAAAAGAGGGATATCGGCATAAGATATGTCTTTGATGGATGTGTAATCTCCAGAACTTTGCCGATATCGGTGGTCTATTTTTGTTAGTTTCTGATGTATTCTATAATTCAAGTTTTAAAATAAAAGTAGGTACTAAAAAGTAACCATGAAAAAAAAGACACAATGCCCGATGGATGCGCTTTTGAGAGTCATCAGTGGTCAGTGGACCACCTACCTGTTGTGGACGCTCGGTCAGGAGCAAACCACTCGTTTTGGTGAGTTGAAACGGAGGATTCCAGGCATTTCTTCCCGGATACTGACGGAACGCTTACGCAAACTGGAGTCTGCCCAGTTTGTTTACCGAGTTCATGAGCCAACGATTCCACCTAAAGTCAGTTATGGTTTAACCGAGCGCGGAATTGCTTTGCGTGGTTATTTACAAGGTTTGGAAAAATTAGCGATTGAGTGGGATCTGTGTTCGCTCAGTGAAGAAGACGATGCCGTGACAGCGTCGCAAGCCGTCAACTAAATCATTGAGTCAAGTCAATATGTAAGAAGCGGCTATTGGTTAGCCTGTACACGTAAAATGTGTCAATGGAGGGTACCGAAGTGCGTTTTCAACAAGTTAAAGATGTGATTCACTACACCAGTCAGCTTCATGAAAAGTTAGCGGCTTATTATCAATGCCTGTCTGATCAGTCTGATCAACAACGCATGAAAATGCTTTTAAACTACTTAAGTCGGCATGAAAAACATCTCAGTGATGTTTTTGAGCGTTATTCGTCCGATGTTGAAACGTCTGTGCGTGAAACGTGGCTGCAATTTGTTCCCAGTGAGAAACTGGTAGAAGCGCTGGAGTGTGGTCCAATTGACACAGATATGTCTGTTGATGATGTGATCGAACAAGTGATTGCCTACGATGATGCACTAATTGACCTTTACAACGAAGTTATTAATGAGACGAGTGCGCCGGATGTTAAGGAAGTTTTTCAAAATGTGTTGGCAATGGAAAGCCAGCAAATGCGCCAGACGGTGCGCAATGCACTCATGATGATGAAATTTAGCGAGCTTACCTAAACCTAAGAGAGCTGAGTGCAGCTTCATGCTAGAAGGTATCAAGTAAATGCTCGGATCGTTTCATTTGCCCGTGATTTTTTTGAGTCACGTACCAAAGTAAAAATTAATCTTTTGCTTATTTAGCATTAAAAAAACTTTTATTGGATATAAAGAATTCACTTCGAAATTCAAGGCTTAGTTGTCAATATTTTGTCAAGCTAAATGTGATCGTTATCAAACTGTCATTTTCTTGTCAGGCGAGATAGATTTTGCACATAGCGCAAATATTAAAATTTTATGACAGCAATCCGGTTTAACTGATTGAATTTAATGACAGCAATAAGAGTTAGTTTTTTGTCACTTCGTTTCGGTGTAATTTCTTGCTTATTTAAAAATGTGAACTGCTTCTAAAAAAGGCGTTTGTTGCGTCAAAAGTCTGCCGTTTTTTCGGTTATTCACAACGGATAATATTTTGCTTGCTAAGCAAAGTTTTTTGGTATATGAAGTTTTTGTTAAATGCGTACTTAACTTAACCTATTGAAAAATATGGATTTTTTTCCATTGTTTACTTTTTAGTCATTTTGTTCGAAAGCCTCATTTTTCTTGGCTTCCGGCAATTGGTGAGCATGTTATTCACATAGTTATCCACAGAAATTGTGGATAAACAAATCCGGTGTTTTTGACGCAAATAAGCGACTCGTCAAGAGCTTTGTGACCGTGAATCGGGTGTGATTTTTGCCGGTGTATCGTCGCTGCTTTATTTCGTGAATAATAGTGCGATGTCAATTCTCAAAGTCGCCGTACCTTCACCGCTGTCGCGTACATTTGATTATCTTCCACCGCTTGGTCAGCCTGAAAACGCTTTACTGCCGGGCTCTCGCCTGTCCGTCCCGTTCGGCCGGGGGCGAAAAGTAGGTATCCTCTTGGGGGTTGAAAGTCACTCGGATCTGCCGCTTTCACGCTTACGCCGGGCTGATGCCATATTGGACCCAGAGCCGACGCTCCCTTCCGACCTGATGCACCTGGCGCGCTGGGCGAGTCGTTATTATCACCATCCCATCGGGGAGGTGATGTCTGCATGTTTACCCACTGCCTTGCGCCGGTTGCATGACACAATGACCGGGGTACGCCCGAGTGCCCAAGCGAGATATTATCAAATCACCGAAGCCGGGCATGCTGTTAACTGCGAGCTGTTAAAACGGGCACCGCTACAGCGTAAGCTCTTCAATACACTCAAGGCGTCTAAAGCCGGATGCTCCGGGGAGCAACTCGCCGCATTGGGTACAAGTTGGCGCACAGCAGTGCGGGCCTTGATTGATCGGGGGCTTGTGGTGGAGCACGTCGTATCAACGGTAGCGCCCAGGGAGGTTGGTGCGCAAGTACATGGACGAGATTCACAGCCTGTGCTGCATGACGAGCAGCATACGGCGGCTGAAACACTGAAAAGGGCGCTTGGGTGTTTCAGTGTCACCTTGCTTGAAGGGGTGACCGGAAGCGGCAAAACAGAAGTTTATCTCCGACTGGTCCAAGCCTGCCTGGAACAGGCACAGCAAGTATTGATCCTGGTGCCGGAAATCGGTCTGACGCCCCAATTGATCGAACGCTTCCGAAAACGCTTCACATGTCGCATTGAATTACTGCATTCCGGAACCACAGATCGCGAACGGCTGCGTGTCTGGCAAGAGGCTAAAGCAGGGCAGATACAAATCGTCATTGGAACACGGTCAGCGGTTTTTACACCCTTCAAGTCCCTGGGTAGCATTATTGTGGATGAAGAGCATGACTTGTCGTTCAAGCAACAAGATGGATTTCGTTACCATGCACGTGATTTAGCGGTCATACGTGGGCGTGAAAGACAGTGCCCCGTCCTCCTGGGGTCGGCAACACCGTCACTGGAAAGTTTGGCCAATGTCGCCTCTGGGCGTTACCGGCACTTGTCGCTTTTGCAGCGAGCAGGTGGCGCTCAACCGCCTCAAATAGGTTTGCTGGATGTCCGACGACGGGCGATGCACGAAGGCCTATCCGAAGGCTTGCTGGAGCTCATTGCAGAACATCTGCAACAAAAAGGGCAGATTCTCTTATTCCTGAATAGAAGAGGTTTTGCGCCTGTGTTGATGTGTCATGACTGTGGCTGGAGTGCAGACTGCCCGCGTTGTGATGCACACATGACATTGCATTTAAAGAGTCATCGTTTAAGGTGCCACCATTGCGGCAGTGAACGCGCCGTGCCTGTTTCGTGCCCAGAGTGTGCATTGGAGAACATGGTGTTGGTTGGACAAGGTACTGAGCGCATTGAAGCGGCCATTGCTGCTCGATTCCCAAGTGCCCGGGTCATTCGAATTGACCGTGACAATACGCGCCGCAAGGGGCAGTTGGAATCACTTTTAGCGCAGGCAACCGCAGGTGAGGCCGATATTCTGATCGGCACACAGATGCTGGCCAAAGGGCACCACTTTCCCCGAGTCACTCTGGTGGGTATTCTGGATGTGGATCGAGGGCTATTCAGTGCTGATTTTCGTGCGACCGAACACGTTGCACAATTGGTTGTGCAGGTGAGTGGGCGCGCTGGGCGAGAAGGCCGGCAAGGCCGCGTGGTGATCCAGACTCACCAGCCAGACAACCCTCTGTTACAGGTGTTGGTTCGACAAGGCTATCCAGCGTTTGCCCGGGACGCACTGGAAGAGCGCAAAGTGGCTGAGCTAGCACCTTTTAACCATCTGGCGTTATTGCGCGCCGAAGCAACCGATAGCAAGCAACCGCGAAATTATCTACAGGCCGTGCGGGCCATGATCCAGCAAATGGCTATGGAGGATGTGTGGGCCTTAGGACCAGCTGTTGCGCCGATGGAACGGATTGCCGGGCGATACCGCTGGCAGCTGCTCATTCAGTCGCCTCAGCGCAAACACCTTCATCGGCTGCTGGATGAATTGAGGCCTGCTTTGGAAACCTTGCCCGCGAGCCGAAAAGTGCGTTGGTCGCTCGATGTTGACCCGGTGACCTTGTTATAACAGCCAGTGTAATTTCCCACACATGCTTCTCGAAGGACGTCCAAGGCGCTAAACTGGGTAACTTTTATTTTGCGTAATTACAAACCGGGACTGTCGTGAAAGCACACTTAGAGGCACTCTTTACTCAAGCGGTTCAGCGCTTGATCCAAGAAAATATTTTACCAGCTGATATCCAACCCAGGATTCAGATTTCCAACTCCAAGGATCCAAGTCATGGTGACTTTGCGACAAACCTGGCGTTGATGCTGGCGAAACCCGCAGGACAATCGCCCAAAGTGCTGGCCGAAAAGCTGATCAATGCTTTGCCTCAATCAGACCGTGTCCTCCGTATGGAGATCGCGGGACCGGGCTTTATCAATATTTTTCAACAGGATGATCAGTTGGGCCGGGTGCTGGTGGATATTCTTAACCAGGGTGAGTTGTTTGGCTGTAGTCAAACAGGGCAGGGGAAGCGGGTTCAGGTTGAGTTTGTCTCTGCCAATCCCACCGGCCCACTCCATGTTGGACATGGTCGCGGAGCGGCCTACGGGGCAACATTGGCCAACCTGCTTGACGCCGCTGGGTATGATGTACAACGTGAGTACTATGTCAACGATGCAGGTCGTCAGATGGATATCCTGGCCGCGAGCGTCTGGTTGCGCTACCTGGAGCAGCAGGGTGTCGAAATGGACTTTCCTTCTAACGGTTATCGAGGACATTATGTTTACGATATCGCCGCCACACTCGAACAGGTATGTGACAGCCAACCACTGATCCACAATGCTGATGCGGTCTTTTCTGACATACCGGCGGACGCCCCCGAGGGTGATAAAGAAGCGCATATTGATGCCTTGATCGCCCGGGCCAAACATTTACTGGGCGAGGACGTGTACCGGAGTGTGCATGATCATGCGCTGAATGCGGTGATTAAGGGCATTCAGTCTGATTTGGGCGCTTTTCGGGTGCATTTCGATACATGGTTTTCTGAACGCAGTTTGATGGACACAGGGGCGGTTGCAAAAGCGATTCAGACCCTCACCGAAGGTGGGTATACCTATACCGAATCGGGTGCCTTGTGGTTTAAATCTTCTGCGTTTGGTGATGAAAAAGACCGGGTGATTGTCCGGGATAACGGGCAAACAACCTATTTCGCCTCTGACATTGCCTATATTCTTAACAAGATTGACCGGGGGTTCGAAAAAATCATCTACGTTTGGGGGGCTGATCACCATGGTTATATTCCCCGTATGAAAGCTGCGGCACAAGCGCTAGGTGTTGATCCTGATCGCTTGAATATTCTGCTGGTCCAGTTCGCTAACTTGTTTCGTGGCGGGGAGCCTGTACAAATGTCCACGCGTTCTGGCCAGTTCGTGACCTTGAAAGCCCTATGTGACGAGGTAGGCGAAGACGCAGCCCGTTTCTTTTATGTCATGCGGCGATGTGAACAACACCTTGATTTTGATTTGGATTTGGCAAAATCTCAAACAAATGAAAACCCGGTATACTATGTTCAGTACGCACATGCACGAATTTGTAGCATCTGGCGGCAACTGGATGAAAAGTCATATGTTTATGATCAGCAGGCGGGTATGCACCATCTGGAAATCTTAGCGAGCCCCCAGGAAAAAGATTTGATCAAGATCCTTGCGCGTTTCCCTGAAGTGGTGGCCAGGGCGGCAGAAAATGAAGAGCCTCATGTGTTGACGCACTATCTGCGCGAGGTCAGCCAAGCTTTTCATGCCGACTATAATGCACATCAGTTTATTGTGGAAGATAACGCCCTGCGCAATGCGCGCTTATGTTTGGCGCAAGCGACGCGGCAAGTTTTGCTCAATGGGCTTAGGCTTTTGGATGTTTCAGCGCCAGAAAAAATGTAACTGTAATGGAGTAAAGCAACGGCATGAATTTTCTGGGTGGAAAAGTAATGTTTCTCGCTGGGTTGGCAATCGGTGCGGCCAGCAGTGCAGGCTACATTTACAATGATCCGTTTGCGATTCTGCAGGAATCGGGTTACTTCAAAAACATCAACCTCGCCAAGCTGAAAACGGCCAATAGCCCGATTGATGAGGCGCGAGCTGAGGGTGATTCACGCAATCGTGAGTTGGATTCTGTTGAGCAGGGGCTGGGCCACACACGGTTTGAGTTTTACAGCATTTTGCCGGAACTTGAAGTTGTTGTAGAAAAACCGGTGTTCAATGAACCCGCGTCAGATATTGGTACGATGGCGCCGCCACAGCAATCCGCCAAGGCACAAGCAACGCAGCTCCCTGATTCACAACCAACCCAGACCAGCACGACGCCAGGGCCGTCGATTGCCAGTGGAGCACGTGCGGATAATGACCTGACCGAGCAGCCTGTGCGACGTCTGCAACCAGGTGAGGTGTTTTTCCTCCAGGCAGGCTCCTTCGCCAAGCCAGCGGATGCGGAGCGGCGGAAAGTCGATTTACTGCTGATGGGCCTGTCAGCCAATATTTATGCCGTAAACGTAGGAGGTGTGCGCCGCTATCGGGTACATATCGGCCCGTTTACGGACCCCGATCAAATGGACGATGCCCGTGGCCGATTGCGGGCCAATGGCGTCAAGTTCATCACACTAAAAGCACGTTAAAGCGTAGCTCAGCGTGTTTCATTAAGCACATAGATGTAAACAGTCCGAGGCTCTCCTTTCGTTGTCCGAGCCTGTGTTACGACGCGTTCATATTCTTCACCTTCAAAATGATCCAGCCTTTGCCAGTGTTGCCTGAGTGCGGCAGATGTAAAGATAAGGCCGTTAATCAACGTACCTGATGGTTCCAGTTTGATCACCGGGTAAGCAACAATGGGCGGCGTGCCAGGCGGGTACAAAGTGCCATGGACATAGCCTGGTTCCCAGTGTCCTGCCAGGGGCTTTAACAGATCTTCATTAGGTTGGCCTGGGGCGAGGGTGCCGTAGATAAAAAGTGCGTCGATCATCAATTGTTCACGAGGTTAGCGAATGGATGTGTAGCCGCCCGGTACACCGTTCGGTGAAAGTACGATCTGCCACACTTGATTTCTCCGTGCCCGGAACGAACCAGCACAGATCAACAGATAATACTTCCACATGCGATAAAATTGATTATCGTAGGTGCCTTTGAGTTCCTGCCAATGGGCATCAAAATTTTTAAACCAGCTGATCAGAGTCTTATCGTAATCTGCGCCAAAGTTGTGCCAGTCTTCGATGATGAAATGGTGCTCGATTCGAGTAGCAATATCTTTGGCGGATGGCAGCATAGAGTTTGGGAAAATATAGCGGCTGATCCATGGGTCTGATCCTTTGACAGAACGATTGTTAGCAATGGTGTGGAGCAGGAACAATCCGTCTTCCCGAAGTAAACGCCGCACATGATGAAAGTAAGTGGCGTAATTTTTATAGCCCACATGTTCGAACATACCCAGGGAGTAAATTCGGTCAAATGAGCCTGTCAGGCTACGGTAATCCATTAAATGAATTTCCACGGGTAACCCTTTACAGTGGGCCTGAGCATATTCGGCCTGTTCCTTGGAGATTGTTACGCCCACAACATTCACGTGATAATTTTCGGCCATAAAGCGGGCTGCACCGCCCCAACCACAGCCAATATCCAGTACACGCATACCTGGTGTTAAGTTGAGTTTTTTACAGACCAAGTCGAGTTTGGCCTCCTGGGCTTGATCCAGGTTCGTGGCATTTTTCCAGTAGCCGCAGCTATACATCATGCGCTTGTCGAGCATTTTTTCGTAAAGTGTATTACCAATGTCATAGTGTTGCTGGCCCACAACAAGTGAGCGCCGCGGTGTTTGTAAATTAAGCAGGCGGGATTTAATGACATCAAATACATCAATACGGGACTTAATCAGTTGATCAAACCGGTGGCGCAGAGCGTGTGCAATCAGCTCATCCAGGGCTTGGCAATCCCACCAGCCATCCATATAGGCTTCTCCAAGGCCCAGTGAGCCTTTGGAGAGCAGGCGGTTGAATAAACGTTCATCGTGGATGGTGATATCTCGGGGACGGCCGCCGCCTATCTCAATGTCAATTGAAGTGAGCGCATTTTCAATTTTCCCCCGAAAACCTGATAGAGACATACATCCTCCAGCTGGCTCTGTGTTATCTGGTCAGTGACTAATTGTTTTTTATCATAAATTTCCCTGCAAGTGGAATGATTCGCTGGGAGTTGGGTGGTGAGTTGGAGAGCGTTTGAAGGAAGAAAATGAACCTATCCACTCGCGAGCAGTTGTTGGTAAACCGCCAGGTCATCCTTAGAAAAGCAGCAAAAAAGGATCTCGTCAAAACCAGGGTGCTCATCTACGACCGTGCGCACAGTGTCGATGGCAATATGCGCGGCATGGGCAAACGGGAATCCATAAATGCCTGTGCTGATGTTGGGAAAAGCGACTGTCATAAGTTGGTTGTCTGCTGCGATTTCAAGCGAACGCCGGTAACAGGATGCCAGTTGCAAGGGTTCGTTTTGTTTTCCGCCGTGCCATATCGGGCCCACTGTGTGGATGACATAGCGGGCTGGGAGCCGATAGCCAAGGGTTAGTTTTGCATCGCCTGTTTGGCAACCACCGAGTGTTTTACAGGCGTCTAAAAGCGCCGGTCCCGCAGCGCGGTGAATGGCTCCATCCACACCCCCACCGCCAAGGAGGGACGTGTTGGCTGCATTGACAATGGCATCAACAGACAGGGTGGTGATATCCGCTTGCAGTGCTTTGAGCTGGGTCGGCATATTTTTCGTTGTATGACAATGCGTTAGTTGTTGACACCAAGTGGGTATGGTTTATGTGCTGATTTTTGTAAGGCATTTTGCCGGTAAGTTCTTGGTGTTTGTCCAAAAAAATGCCGGAACCGCCGGCTGAAATGACTCGGGCATGAGAACCCTAAACTATAACAGACACTGGTCACCCGCTCACCTTGCTCAAGTTGCTTGGCGGCCGCTTTTAAGCGTAGTTGTTGATGAAGTTCATTGGGCGAGCAACCGACTTTCTTTTTGAATTCGTTATACAGCCTGCTGCGGCTCATACAGGCGAGCTTAACCAGTTTGTCCACATCCAGTGGCGTTGAGAGATTTTGCTGAATGTAGTTAAGCACGGTGGTGAGGCCGTTCGTATCCGGTGCGTCCTGACTGTAGCGAACCAAACATTCCCGGTCTTGATGACGAAGCATGCGAATGACTAATTCTGTCACACCCAGGTCGATCAGTATGTCCCGGTCTGGATGGTTTTCCGTGAAGAGTAAAAACAACCTTTGGAGAAGTTGTTGGGTTGCCGAGGTATGGTGTGTGTGAATGATGGGGGGTGGGTGTTGCCAGCTTTGGGTTTCTTCAACAGGCTCTCGTTCATTCATGCGTGCGTAGATGCCATCGATCTTTTCTTGACTGATTTCGATCGCAAGACAGGTTGTCGGGTTTTCGAAACTGGCATCAGGGAAGTCAATCTCAATATGCTTGTCAGGCGCTATGACAAATGACTCATGAGGTAAGAAAGTATGGCTTTCTGAGTGGTATTCGTGGTGGATAATTTTGCGCCCTGTCACCATGCCGCAATAAAGCAGTTGGTCGGTATCCAGGCTGAAGCGAGAAGTGGATGAATAGGTGTCGTAAATACTTAGTTCTGAATCAGGCCCTGCAAAACAAACACGGTTGTCGATCAGTGTTTTCGGTTTTCTTAATGCATTCATTTGGGCCGGGTGCATAGCGAGTACCTTTGTGTCTCGTCATTTTTTGATGAGTATTCGAGCTAAAGCGGATCTTATAGCATGACTATGGCCTGGAAAAAACAATTTATATGATTGCGTTAAATAATGCTAGTGCGAGAGATTGACGCCGACTTTTTAAAGTGACAACGCATTGTTTTATTGGATGCTGAGTCAAGTAATGTGGAATTTCAGTCAAGTTTTCCTTTTCAATCGTGGGTAAGGTTGGCAGACGTCATACGATATCAGTGAGGAGGAAAGTTATGATTTTTGCAAATCCAGGCAGTCAAGAGGCACTCGTTTCATTCGAACCGCGGTATGAAAATTATATTGGCGGTGAATGGGTTCCACCGGTGGATGGTGCGTATTTTACAAACTATACGCCAGTGACGGGGGAATCCATTTGTGAAATTCCCCGGTCCAACGCCAAGGATATTGATAAAGCCTTGGATGCCGCACACAAGGCCAGAGCCGCATGGGGCAAAACACCCGCAACTGAACGTGCGGACATTCTCCTTAAAATGGCCGACCGCATTGAGCAAAATCTTGAAATGCTGGCCGTTGCTGAAACATGGGAAAATGGTAAACCCATCCGTGAAACGCTGGCCGCAGATATCCCGCTGGTGGTTGATCATTTTCGCTATTTTGCCGGTGCGCTGCGTGCGCAGGAAGGTTCAATTAGCGAAATTGACGAGACCACTGTAGCGTATCATTTCCATGAACCTTTGGGTGTTGTGGGGCAGATTATTCCATGGAATTTCCCCATCCTCATGGCGGCCTGGAAACTCGCGCCCGCGATTGCTGCGGGCAATTGTGTTGTGCTCAAGCCTGCTGAGCAGACACCCGTTTCCATCCTGAAATTTATGGAAGTGATAGGTGACCTGTTGCCCCCGGGCGTTGTCAATATTGTTAATGGTTTTGGCGCAGAGGCCGGGCAAGCACTGGCTGCGAGCTCTCGCATCGCGAAGATTGCATTTACCGGGTCTACACCGACCGGCGCACACATTCTCAAATGCGCTGCTGAAAATATTATTCCCTCCACAGTGGAACTGGGCGGTAAATCACCCAATATTTATTTTGATGACGTGTTATCGCAGGAAGATGATTACGTCAGTAAATGTATTGAAGGCGCGGTGTTGGCCTTCCTTAACCAGGGTGAAGTCTGCACATGTCCATCACGACTCCTGGTACAAGAGAATATTTACGATGATTTTGTCGCAAAAGTTGTTGAGCGAACTAAAAAGATTCAACGTGGGAACCCACTGGACCTCAACACCATGGTTGGTGCACAGGCCTCCAAAGAGCAGTTTGACAAAATCCTGGGCTATCTGGATATCGGCAAGCAGGAGGGAGCCGAAGTACTCCTGGGTGGAGGTATAGAAAATGTGGGTGAATCACTCAGTCAAGGCTATTACATTCAGCCTACCTTGCTTAAAGGCACGAACGATATGCGGGTGTTTCAGGAAGAAATATTTGGCCCCGTTGTTTCTGTAACAACCTTTAAAGATGAAGCAGACGCACTGGCCATCGCCAATGATACGGAGTACGGCTTGGGGGCAGGGGTTTGGACGCGTGACATGAACCGGGCCTATAGAATGGGGCGTGAGATCCAGGCCGGCCGTGTTTGGACGAATTGTTACCACCACTACCCAACGCATGCCGCTTTTGGTGGTTACAAAAAGTCAGGGTTTGGACGAGAAGGGCATAAAAAAGCCCTCGAGCATTATCAGCAGACCAAAAACCTGCTTGTGAGCTACGGTGTTAACCCCATGGGTTTTTTCTAGCACATACACTCGCGTCACAAGGCAGAACCCATAACGATACCGGTTCTGCCTTGTTCTACTGATTCGGCAAGTGATCTCTAAAATAACCCTTCTTTCTTATTCAAGCCTCCTGTTTTCAGCATTCGCCTAAACGGCTATGCTTGCCGTTTTCAATGAAAGAGAAAAAGCGGGTGGGAAAGCGTACGTCTCCAAATCGGCAAAATGCGGGCAAATGGCACTTCTGGATTGATCGTGGAGGCACTTTCACCGATGTCGTTGCCGTCACACCGGCAGGAGAAACACGTACACATAAACTGTTGTCTGAAAATCCAGGTCACTACGATGATGCGGCCATTCAGGGGATTCGTGAACTCATGGACGTTCAATCTCATGAAGCGATCCCCACAAACCAGATTGCCAGCGTCAAAATGGGTACAACAGTGGCCACCAACGCCTTGCTGGAACGGAAGGGCGAGCCGACCTTGCTGGCGGTGACAGCAGGCTTTCGGGATGCACTGCGTATCGGCTACCAAACACGACCTGATTTATTTGCACTGGATATTGTCCTGCCGGAGATGTTGTACCAGGCGGTGATCGAAGTGCCCGAACGCCTTGGCGCCCGGGGCAATCTGTTACAACCGTTGGATGAGCAGGCTACACACCGGCTGCTCAGCGATCACTACCAGCAGGGGGTACGCGCTTTGGCCATTGTTTTGATGCACGGTTACCGGTATCCGGTGCATGAGCAGCGGGTAGCGGAAATTGCGCGCGATATTGGTTTTGAACAAATCTCGGTCAGCCGCGAGGTATCCCCTCTGATGTCCCTGGTTAGCCGGGGAGATACCACAGTGGTTGATGCTTATTTATCCCCCGTATTACACCGGTATATTGAGCAGGTCGAGCGCCAGCTCACCGGATTAAAGGCCTCCGGCGGGCAGTTAACATTCATGCAATCGAATGGTGGCTTAATTGATGCGAGCCACTTTCATGGGAAAGATGCCATCCTTTCGGGGCCTGCCGGTGGGGTGGTCGGAATGGTCCAAACTGCCTCAAGGGCCGGTTTTGACCAGTTGATCGGGTTTGATATGGGCGGCACTTCGACCGACGTCAGCCACTACGGTGGCGATGGTTACGAGCGCGCTTTTGAAACCGAGGTTGCCGGTGTACGTTTGCGCGCACCCATCATGCAAATTCATACCGTTGCCGCAGGGGGTGGCTCGGTCTTGAGCTTCGATGGTGAACGCTTCCGTGTCGGGCCGGAGTCAGCCGGGGCCCATCCGGGGCCGGCCTGTTATCGCAACGGTGGGCCATTAACGGTCACGGACTGTAACGTTATGCTGGGAAAACTACAGGCCGACTTTTTCCCAAAAATCTTTGGCACGCATGGCCAGCAGAGCTTGGATGTCGCCCTGGTGAAAGACAAATTTACCCACTTGGCCCGTGAGGTCACAGACGCAACCGGGCAGGTCCATACAGAAGAACAAGTCGCTGCCGGCTTTTTGGCCGTGGCTGTTGAGAATATGGCTAACGCCATTAAAAAAATTTCAGTTCAGCGTGGCTATGACATCAGCACGTATACCCTGGTGAGTTTTGGTGGCGCAGGTGGGCAGCATGCCTGCCTGGTGGCTGATGCACTGGGGATGAAGCGAGTGTTTTTTCACCCGCATGCCGGGGTGCTGTCTGCGTATGGTATTGGGCTGGCGGATACCCGTTTGTTTTTCGAAGCACCCATTGAAGCAGAGTTGACAGATGCAAACTTGTCAGAGGTACAGAACACGCTGGAAACGTTAGGTGAAAAAGGCCGTTCCGAAATGCATGCACAAGGGTTTTCCGAATCGGATAGGGAAAGTTTCGCCAGCCTGCATTTGCGGTACCAGGGTTCAGATACCACATTGCTCGTACCGTTTTCAGACCGGGCCGCTATGCAAGAAACGTTTGAACAGGCACATCGGCAACAGTTCGGGTTTATTTCATCAGATAAGCCGCTCATCATCGAAACGGCTCAGGTTGAATGGGTGGGGTACAGTGATCACCGTCATCAGCCCATCGGCCAGACCCGGAGTCCAGCCCGAAAGTTGGCGCTGCAAGCCGCTACTGAACGAACGGTCTACTGTGATGGGCAGTGGCAAAATACCCACTTTTATCGCCGTGAGGCACTGCAACCAGGGGACCGGATTCAAGGGCCGGCGGTCATTATTGAAACAACCGGCACGCTGGTGGTAGAGCCCGGGTGGTGTGCCGAGTTCAACTCGGATCAGAGCCTTGTTTTTGAACGCTATCAGGCGCGCCCATTGCACATTGATGTAGGCACGGCTGTTGACCCTGTGCTGCTTGAGGTCTTTAACAATCGGTTCATGAATATTGCCGAACAAATGGGATTTGTCCTGCAAAAGACTGCGGTTTCCGTGAATATTAAAGAGCGCTTGGACTTTTCTTGTGCGGTTTTTGATCGTTCAGGCGAGTTGGTTGCCAATGCACCTCATATGCCGGTGCATCTGGGTTCCATGAGCGAGTCCATCCACGCCGTCATTCGCGATCACGGTGAGCGTATGCAGCCAGGAGATGTGTACGTACTCAACTCGCCGTATAACGGTGGTACGCACTTACCCGATATTACCGTTGTCAAACCCGCGTTTGATAAAGCTGGTCATCAGGTTTTGTTTTACGTTGCTTCGCGAGGACACCATGCTGACATTGGTGGCACAGCACCCGGCTCTGCGCCGGCGGATTCCACGACAGTTGAGCAGGAAGGTATTCTCATTGATAACATCAAGTTGGTTTCGCGCGGGCACTTTTTAGAAGACGAAATCAGCGCCGTTTTGACAGCAGGACCCTACCCAGTGCGCAATCTGGCGTACAACATTGCGGACCTCAAAGCCCAGGTCGCGGCCTGCGAAATGGGCGCGCGTGAGCTGGTGAGTGTGGTCGATTATTATTCACTGCCCGTGGTGCAGGCGTATATGCAGCATGTGCAGGATAACGCGGAAGCCAGTGTGAGACGGGTGATTGACTCATTGAGCGATGGCTCCTTTTCCTGCGAAATGGACGATGGCAGCCGTATTTGTGTCAGCATCCGTGCGGATCATCGTCAACGCAGCGCCACTTTGGATTTTTCTGGCACCAGCCCTCAGCATGCTGGAAACTACAATGCACCCGCAGCGGTTTGTTATGCGGCGGTGCTCTACGTTTTTCGCTGCCTGGTGCGTGATGACATTCCCTTGAATGCCGGTTGCCTGAAGCCGCTGACTATCATAATTCCCCCCAATACGCTGATTAATCCCACCTATCCCGCGGCCGTCTTTGCGGGCAATGTTGAAACCTCACAAATCATTGTGGATACACTATTCGGTGCGCTCGGTAGCGTTGCCGCTTCTCAGGGGACGATGAACAATTTTCTCTGGGGAAATGACGACTTTCAATACTATGAGACCATCGCTGGCGGTGCTGGTGCAACCTCCAGGCGTGATGGATGCAGTGCTGTACAGACCCATATGACGAACTCGCGATTGACCGACCCTGAGGTTTTGGAATGGCGTTTTCCCGTTGTGCTGGAAAACTTCGGGTTGCGTGCGGGCTCGGGTGGGCAAGGTGAGCACCGTGGCGGGAATGGAGTGGTCAGGCAGGTTCGATTTAATACCCCAGTAACCGCCAATATTATTTCTGGCCGGCGGCGTGTAGTGCCCCATGGGCTGGAGGGTGGGCAGCCTGGAAAGCCTGGGCGTAACACGGTGATCCGTGCCTCGGGTGAAAAATTATGCTTGCCCCCTAATGCTCAGGTGGCGCTCCAGGCGGGAGACGTCATTCTCATCGAAACGCCCGGCGGAGGGGGGTATGGTGAGCCCTTCAGTGACTCGCTCAATACCTTTTAGCCGGCATACTACAAGAACAGGTCGTCTGTTTTTGCCGCCATGATGAAATCATTTTTATGCAAGCCATGAATTTTATGTGTCCACCACTGGACGGTGACCTTCCCCCACTCCAGGATAATAAGCGGGTGGTGCCCTTCTGCTTCAGCCAGTTGTCCCACTTCGTTGGTAAACCGTAGGGCGCTGGCAAAGTCTTCAAACTCAAACGTCCGTTCGAGGTGTTGAATACCCTTTGCTTCAGCGAGTTGCCACTTTGGCAGATCGGGCATCCACTGAGCCACTTCTTCTTTAGTCGCCAAGGGTGCGCCAACACGGCATGCTTCACAATGTTGTGTGGTGAGTTTGCTCATTGATCTATCCCGCTCAGTTGTGAGAAAAGTACATTTTACAATGAGTCTGATCATAATGGAGGGAAGATAATGTCACGTTTTTTTGAGGACTATATTGTTGGGGAGAGCATTACATCACCGGCTCGGACAATCACTGAGGCGGATATTTCAATCATATTAGGTATCACTCGGTATATGGAGCCACTGATGATTGATGAAGAGTTTGCCCGTCAGTCGCATTTTGGCACCCGCATTGCGCCGGGTCGCCTGGCCGTTTTATTTATGGGGGGCATGGCGGGCAACACAGGCATTTTTGGTCTGGACAATCTGATTGGTTTGGTTGGTCTCGATAACATCCAGTTCAAATCACCGCTGAAAGCGGGTGATACGATTCGTACTGAGGTGAAGATCACAGGTAAAAAGGAAACTTCCAAACCGGACAGAGGGGTCGTTTTTCACTCCGAGACATGCTTGAATCAGCATGACCAAGTGGTGGCGACGCTGGATAGTGCGCATTTGATCAAAACGCGAGCCGGTATGGGTGCGATCTCAGTGTGACGCGAGCTTAAAAACCGCCGTGTACGGGCGTCCATCCACCACCTGTGTGCGACAAGAGGGCGACAGGTAGAACAGGTATGCGTCTGTATCATTTGACGACAGAAATAATATGCACAGCGTTCTCGAATTGGACGGTGCCATCAGGCATCACAAAGTGACTGAGCTTGGTATTGGCGGCCTCAAGTAATTGTGCGAACTGGGTATCGTCAATTTGGTCGGCCAGTGTCCAGCCGTAAATTTCCGTTCGCATCCAGTCGTTAATCGATTGAAATCGTGCTTGGATTTTAACAGTTTCAATGTGAGCCATGGGGATATTGGCGGCCTCAAGAAGGTCTCTCAGCGCGGTTATTTCACCTAGGCTGTAAGGTGCGCTGATGGCATTTAAAGCGAAGTCACCAAACAATTCAGCCAGCTGCTCAGACAGCTTCGCATAGCCTGGATTATTTTCCAGCGTATCCCAAACTGCGATAGCCAGTTTCCCAGGCGAGTTGAGTACGCGCCACATTTCTTTTAATGCCAGGGTTGGGTTTGGGAAGAACATCAAGCCGAACTGACAAGTGACGATGCCGAAATACCTATCCGGGTAGGGTAAATCTTGTGCATCGCCTTGTTTCCACTGGACATCGCGGGTGAATCCTTTGGCCACTGCCAGCATCCCAGGATTGATATCAATCGCGTGGACCTGACTCTTTTCGAGCATGTTGCTGGCCACATTACGGGCGATAATGCCGGTGCCACAGGCCACATCTAGTGCCGTTTGGACTGTTTTCAGCTCGTGCTCAATCGCTTGCAGCATGTGAGGAGCACAGGGTTGAAACAGCGCCGGAACAAAGAAATTTTCATAGACTGTTGCCGCATCTGCGGTAATTTGGCCGTGTTCGTTATGAGTCTTGTCGTTCATTTTCTGCCTCCAGTGGGGTTTGAGTGCATGATGGCGTTTGAAGCTGGGAGTCACCATTGGCAGAATGGTCAAAAACGAGGCATTTTTGCCAGGCGGTTTGCGAGGGATGGCGGGAGACCCAAAAACATTTCATGTCAGTTTGGTGGTGGTGCCAGAGGTTGATGGCTCTGCGCTGCTGGGTTTGCACGGCGCACTTCAGTTTCTTGATACGTTGGCCGCTTGTCCTGTGCGCTTTCATGTCCAAACGGGCTTGTTAAACAGTGCACA
>OBIC01000249.1_pt1 | contig 18751 bp, 11 predicted proteins | sample 1519831 | NCBI WGS metagenome assembly OBIC01 (sample SAMN03019805, study PRJEB22545) | beach sand metagenome | biome: beach; feature: sea beach; material: beach sand | place: USA: Municipal Pensacola Beach, FL | collected 2010-10-20 | depth 40-45 cm m | reverse complement strand
GGGAGGAGTCCACAAACACAGGAGCGCGAGACCCCTGAAGGTGAGCGCATCGCCGGTATCCGTACCTTTGGTTTGCTCGGCCTGCTCGGTGGGCTGGTCGGACTGCTGACCGCCGCCAACGGCAGCCTGGTGCTGGGGCTGGCGTTCGCGGCGCTGGTTGCGCTGTGCGCCACGGTCTACGCAGGCTCCGCCGGTCGGGACGACCGGGGCCGGGGAATCACCACCCTGGTTGCCGTGCAGCTTACCTTTGTCCTGGGCGCCCTGAGCACACTCGGACACCCAGAGGTGGCTGCGAGCGTCGCCGTCGTGAGCATGGTGCTGCTCGGGCTCAAGCCAACGCTGCACTCCTGGCTGCGCAAGCTAGAGTTTGCGGAACTCAAAGCCGCCGCTCAGCTTTTGCTGATGTCGCTGGTTGCACTGCCTTTGCTGCCCGATGAAAGCCTCGGCCCCTGGGGTGCGCTCAACCCCTACGAAATCTGGTGGATGGTTGTACTCATCGCCACCATCTCGTTCGTTGGCTACTTTGCGGTGCGGGTGTTGGGCCAACGCCGCGGCATGATTTGGACTTCACTGTTCGCGGGGCTGGCCTCTTCGACTGCACTCAGCTTTCACTTCGCGAAGGCGAGTCGCAAGGCAGACCCAAACGCAGCGCGTTTGCTCTCTGGAGGCATTCTGCTTGCCTGCGCCACCATGTTTCCCCGCCTTGCCGTGCTGATGGCGGTCACCGCGCCCGGGCTGCTGCCAGTGCTGGTCGTGCCACTCGGCGCCATGGCGATCCCCACAGTGGTAGTCGGGGTGCTGTACCTGCACCGCGCTCCTTCGAGCGACTCCGCAACCGCCGGACCGATCAATAATCCGCTGGAATTGAAGGCGGCACTGCAGTTTGGGGCGGTGCTTGCGGCTGTCCTGCTGGCCTCGGAGGCGGTTCGCGCCTGGATCGGTGAGCAGGCGGTGTTGGCCGTTGCCGCAGTCGCGGGGCTCGTGGATGTTGACGCCATGACCTTGTCACTGGCCAAGATGCGCCAGCAGGGCATGGCCGAGGAAGTCGCTGTGATGGGCGTGCTGGTGCTCGCTTCGGTGAACTGCATCTCCAAAGCGGTTATCGCTTGCGTTTGGGGTAACCCGTTGCTGCGCTTGCGCTGCGCGGCTGTCCTCAGCCTGTCCGCTCTGGTGGGGTTGGCCTGGTGCGCCTCACTGGCCACTGCCCCACCATAACCTACCCCACCATAACCTGCCCCTTCGGACGCACGGCACCTGCGGTCAACTCGACCTGGAGCTGCCGTTGTACATTGCGTCGATTTCCTTGGCGAAGCGCTCGTGCAAGCGTTTGCGCTTGAGTTTCAGCGTTGGCGTCATCAGGCCGCTTTCGATGCTCCAGGGCGATAACGTACAGTGCACCCGTTGCACCTTCGCGAAGCGCGGAAATTCTTCGAGCCGAGCCGTGAGGCAACCGAGCAGATGTCGCTTGAAGACCGGGCTGTGCAGGCTTTCAGGTGCCTCCGGGTTCAAACCCAGGTCGCCTGCGGTCTCGGTCCAGACTTCTTTGTCCAACACCAGCAGCGCGCCGAGCACAGGCCGACCATTCCCAACCACCATGGCCTGCTCCACCAGCGGGTCAAGTCGCAGCGCCATCTCGACCTCCTCGGGGGGCACGTTCTCGCCATTGGAAAGCACGATCAGCTCTTTGATGCGCCCGGTGATGTAGAGTTGACTCCCCTCCAGGCGGCCTTGGTCGCCGGTACGCAGCCAGCCATCGTCGCTGAATGCCGCAGCGGTCTCGTCGGGTTGGTGCCAGTATCCGAGCATCACGCCCGGCCCCTTAACCAGGATCTCGTCTTTGTCGCCAAGACGCACTTCGGTTCCGGGCAACACCGTACCCACACCCTGGATGTCATTGCTCTCCAGCCGATTCACTGCGATCACCGGGCTGGTTTCCGTCAACCCGTACCCCTGCAGCACTGGCAGCCCCAGCCCAACAAAAGTGCGGGCGACATGGCTCTCCAGCGCCGCCCCCCCACTGACGACGAGCCGCAGCCGGCCACCCATCGCCGCGAGGATTTTGTCAGCCACCAGGCGCTCGAGAATCGGCCACAAGAGTTCCGATGGCCGCCAGCGTGCTTTGCCCTGGCTGCGCTGATGGCGACGCCAGCCGACTGAAACCGCGAGCGAAAAAAGCGCCCGACGCACCGCACTTTCGCTCAACTGCCGGTGGACCCGTTGGTACACGGTTTCGTAGACCCGGGGCACCGAAATCAACGCGGTCGGGCGCACCTCCTCCATGTCCTTCGCCAGCATCTGCACGGTGCGAACGAACGCGAGCTGGGCGCCCGCCGCCATGGTCAGGTAGTAGTCTCCGGTGCGCTCCAGCATGTGGGCCATCGGCAGGAACGACAGCAACAGGTCTTCCTGATAGACATCCACCAAGTCCAGCACCCCATACACGTTGCTCAGGATGTTGGCATGGCTGAGCATCACGCCTTTTGGTCGGCCAGTGGTGCCCGAGGTGTACACCAGGGTTGCCAGTGCGTCGGTCTTGGCCGCAGAGGCCGCCAAAGTGGCGCGGGGCTCCGCCGGCAACCAGTGTTCAACCGAGTGGACCCTCGGATCGGTGACCGGACGCTCTGGAGTCTGAAGTAGAACCACCCAGACCAAGTCATCAAAATCCGACAGCGCATTGGCCAATGACTGCCAGGCCGGCAGGTCTGGCAGCACCAGCAGCCGTGAGCCGGAATCGGCCAGAATGTGTGCGCTGTTGGCGGGGCGATCGTCCACATACAAAGGCACCACCACCAACCCCAGGCCCAGCGCTGCCTGCTCGAAACTGATCCAGTCCACCCCGTTGGGCAGGGCCACCGCGACCCGGTCACCCCGGACCAAACCGGTGGCCTCGAGGGCCGCTTGCCAATGGCGCACCCGCTCGCTCATGTCTGCCCAGGTCAGCGTGCACCAGGCTTTGGCATCTCGATCGTACTGGTGGTACGCGACCGCATCGGGGGTGCTCAGAACCCGGCAACGAAAGAGGCCGTCCAGGGTGCTGGCTGCCGTACTTGGAATCGGATCGAGTGTCATCTGCGGTTGTGTCATCAGCAAGGACCAGCGTCGGCACCTTGGCCATCCCAGCGTGCACATCCGGCTGAAATTCCAAGCATGCTGTTTATTATTTGGTCGCGAATCATACGTCGACTGCTGGGCAAAAAAAACCGCGGAACGCGCGCCGAATCTGGCACCTGCCCCACGGTTTCGTTGCTGTCGCACTCGGATACCCAGGTTTTCGGCCTGGGAACCGGGCGCTGTCATCAACTAGCGGTCTTCTCGGCTCCAGTAGCTCCCGGGGTTCGCTTCGAACCGCACGATTGTCCCCGCATCGAGTTCACCACGCTTGAAGAAGCCGTCGTCGTAGACTCCGGAAATCTGCACCCGGTCGCCGACTTCTAGCGGACGTTCAGCCTCTTTTCTGAGGGGGCTTTTGCGCATGTGCGAGGTATCAATGCGAATTTTTTTGCCGCCCGCGTGCACATAGAACACGGGGTTGTCGATCTCACTGACGGTCCCTGTGAGGGTGATCCAGTAGTCGTCTTCAAGTTGATCGGGTGCCCCGCTGTAACTGACCCTCGGCCCCTTTGCATTGCCGAAATCGCTGCGGTAGTAAAAAGCCCCGCGCCCCTCGTCGTACACAGACTCGGCATCGATTTCTTTGCTTTGAAACAGGTCGTCATCCACTCGGCCATTCACCGTTACCCGGTCACCTTGACGGATTCGATCCGGGCGGTCACCCCAGGACCAATCCTCGACCTCGACACGGATGGAGCCGCTTCCGTAATCTAGGGTGAACTCTTCCCCTTCGTCATCCACCTTGGTGATGGTACCGCTCAGGGTGACCCAACTGTCGTCCTTCATGGATTCCTTTGACATGGCCATCGGTGATGCCACTGTGAGCGACAGACCCACAGCCGATACCAAGGCAGCAACCGACGTTCTCCGCATACGTTTGTGCATAATTCCTCCGCTTTCGATGCCTGTGCACCGTTTGCTATTTATTGGACAGCACGATCACACACGGCCCCCTTGCATATCCGGTCGCCGGGTGTGTCTGCGGGTTTTGTCCGATAAATCCCGCCCAAAGTTCCGCATGCCCCGGGCGTTTTCTTGCGGGCCGGCATCCAGGAAAGGCGAGCGAGGGAACGAGAAGCAGGGTATTCGGGCGCTAGCCGCCGTCGGCTCGCATGCGTTTCGTGACGATGCGGTCCACTGCATTGGCAAATGCGCCGCGGTCGGCATTGGAGAGTGGCGGAGGGCCTCCAGTCACCTCACCGCTGCTGCGCATCTGATCCAGGAAGTCCCTCATGTTGAGACGGGGCCGGATGTTGCTCGCCGTCAGCTCCTCCCCGCGGGGACTGACGACGAGGGCACCGCGCTCGATCACTTCCGCCGCCAAGGGAATGTCGGCGGTCACCACCAGGTCGCCTGCAGACACCGCCTGAACAATGTGGTTGTCGGCCACATCAAAACCCGCCGGCACCTGAACCGCACGGATCCACTGCGAGCGCGGTGGATAGAGGGCCTGATTGGCCACCAGGGTGAGCGGGACACTGACCCGAACAGCCACCCGGTACAGGATCTCCTTGATGGGGTTGGGACAGGCGTCGGCGTCAACCCAGATGTGCATCGTTTTTCGCCTCCCTGATACTGGCGGGCCACACCCCCCAAAGACATTGGCTGCAAGGCCCGGTATACTACGCGCCCCCTGATTTTCGGCCTAGCCTTCCACTTCGCTGCCCTGAGACCGCGAAGGGCGGTTCCGCCGTCTCACTTTGAAGGCTTGCCAGATGTCCGAAACGGTTCCCTTTGCCTCGCTGGGCCTCGGCGATGCACTCTTGCGCGCGCTCGACCAACTGGGGTTCAACTCGCCCACCGAAATCCAGCAGCGCTGCATCCCTCCACTGTTGCGTGGTCAGGACCTCATCGGTCAAGCGCAAACCGGCACAGGAAAAACCGCCGCCTTTGTGTTGCCCATCCTGCAACAACTCAATGCGTCGGGGCCCCACCCCCAGGCCCTTGTGCTGACGCCAACCCGGGAGTTGGCCTTGCAGGTCAGTGAGGCCTTCGCGGCGCTCGGCCAGAGCGCACCTGCAACCCAGGTCGTTTGCCTGTACGGCGGGCAAGCTTACCACCACCAACTCAAGGCGCTGAAACGTGGCGTTTCAGTGGTGGTGGGCACACCGGGGCGGGTCATGGACCACATACGCCGTGGCACGCTGCAGCTCGAATCCTTGCGAACCCTGGTCCTAGATGAGGCAGACGAGATGCTGCGGATGGGGTTTGTGGACGATGTCGAATGGATCCTTGGCCACACCCCCGAGGCACGGCAACTGGCGCTGTTTTCTGCGACCATGCCCAAGGCCATCGAGCGCCTGGCGCGCAGTTACCTGCGCGACCCTCAACGGGTGCAGGTTGACGCTAAATCGTCGACAGCTTCCACGGTGCGTCAGCGCCATTGGGTGGTCCAGGGCATCAACAAAGCCGAAGCCCTTGGCCGAATTCTTGAGGTCGAGCCGGCCGATGCCAGCATTGTGTTCGTGCGCACCAAGCAGGCCTCAACCACGCTCACCGACCAGCTTCTCAGCCGCGGCCTCCGCGCCGCTGCACTCAACGGTGACCTTTCCCAAGACCTGCGTGAGCGCACCCTAGACGCACTCAAGCGCAACCGGCTGGATGTCTTGGTGGCAACCGACGTCGCGGCCCGCGGGCTGGATGTCGACCGAATCACCCACGTGTTCAATTACGACATCCCGAACGACGCCGAAGCGTACGTCCACCGAATCGGCCGCACAGGGCGGGCAGGGCGCACCGGTGAAGCCGTGCTGTTCGTGATGCCCAAGGAGCGCCATAGACTGCGGTCACTCGAACGCGCTCTCGGCGTGCAGATAACACCAATGCAGCTGCCAAGCGGGGCCGACATCGAACGCAAGCGCATGGAACGCTTTGCGGAACGGGTTCGGTCAAGCATTGAAGACCAGGACCTTGCCCCCTTTCAGGCACTGCTCGCGGAAATTCAGCAGGCGAGCGGCAAGGCGCCAGACCAGGTTGCCGCTGCCCTGCTCTACCTGGCGCAGGAATCGAGCCCCTTGCAGGTTCCGCCGGAGGTGCGCCCCAGCGAAGCCAGGACCGAACACAAGGGCAGAGAAAAACCAGGGGCTCGGCACAACCTCGAACACTCAGGGGAGCGCCAAACCTACCGCTTGGAGGTCGGCCGTGAACATGGCGTGCTGCCCAAGCACATCGTTGGAGCCATCGCCAATGAAGCCGGAATCGATGGCAAGCACATCGGCCACATTCGAATCCGCGACCACTACAGCACCGTCGATTTGCCGAGCGGCATGCCTGATGAGGTGTTCCGGGCGCTCCAACGCACGCGGGTCTGCCAGCAGCCGCTGCGCCTGTCGGTGTGGGAGGGCCAGACTCCGAGTGGCTCCAGCGAAGCACCGAAGTCGAGGGGAAAGAAGGAGACCAAGGCCAAGTTCAAACACAAGCCCTCGCCCCCCCACCGCCGAGCCGCCGCCTCCTAGCCCCTATGCGGCCAGGAGCCAGAGAGGCTAGGGCTCGACCGGGGCATCCGCGCGGCTGACGGACAGCTCAGGGCTGACGGGCGCCGCGGTGGTGTCGTCCACCTTGATCGAACGCGCGGTAGAGTCCAATTGCATCAGGTCACGCCCTGCTTTGATCAAGAGCTCCGCCAACTGCCTTCCGCGGCTGACTTGCTCCAGCACGTCGTAAAGCACCGCGATGGGAAGCTCACCCTCGGACCCAGACTGCAAGACCTGCCTCTTGGCGGATTGGTAGGCCTGTTCGACCTGTTGCATTGCGCGCTCAAGGCCCGCATCGTCCTGGACCGCCCGCGCACTTGAAATCGCACCGATGCTGTCAGTCAAGGCCTGCCTGTAGGCCTGCAATTGCGTGCGCAACGTGCCCGGCGCCTCGGTCAAAGCACCTGCATGGTGCTTGAACTGTTGGGCCACCTCGGCAGCGGCAGCATACCGGTGCGCCGCCCTCAGGACTTCAGGAAGCTGCACCGCCATCTCGCGGGTGACGTAGGTGCGCTGCATCTGCGCCACGAACTCTCCAACGGCCCGCACCAGCTGTCGCACCGCCTCACACGCAGTGTCCACTGCACCCACTTTGGACGATTCCCAGCGCAGGACATCCGGCACAACCTTCGTGAGCATGCCCCCAATGCGGTCGAGTTCAAGCACGAGTGCATCCCGCGCCAGCGCGGGTGTGGCCGTCAGTGTGCGATCCAGAAACTGCGGCGTACCGGCACGTTCTTCCTGGGTTGCGAATTTGCGCCCAAGAAATGCTGCAAGGCGTGCAGTGAATGGATACAGCAACACCACCCCGAGCAGGTTGAACAGGGTGTGGAAGAGCGCGAGCACAACAGCTGGCTGCCCTGCGACTTTTAGGTGATGACCGACCCACTGCACCACCCAAAGCATGACGGGGAGCACCGCGAGTGCTACCAATCCGGTGATGACGTTGAATAGAATGTGGGCACTGGCCACCCGCTTCGCGTTGGCCGTCGCACCAATGACCGCGATCCCCGCCGTGGACGTGGTGCCAATGTTGGCGCCCACCACCATGGAAGCGGCTGTGGAAAGCGGAATCACGCCGCCGGTCGCCGCCGTCAAGACCACCGCAATGGCCGCGCTGGAGGATTGCATCAAGGTGGTCATGGCGAAACCCAGCCCGACCCCCATCAACACACCCAGCCAGCCGGACCCTGCCAAAATTGAAAGGTCCACCCGCGTCGCCACATCCGCAAAGGCGGACTGCAGCACGTCGATGCCTATGAAGAACAGACCAAATCCAGCCAGCGCTTCGCCCAAATAACCGCGCCGCTCCCGCGGCCCACTCAGGCGCAGCAACATACCGACCCCAACCATCGGCAAGGCAAATGCTTCAACCTTGATCTTGAATCCCACCGCAGCGACCAGCCAGCCGGTCATGGTGGTGCCAATGTTCGCCCCGTACACCACGCCCATGGCCTGAGTCAAAGTCAGCAGCCCTGCATTGACAAAGCCGATGGTGGCGACGGTGACCGCACTGGAGGACTGCACCAGTGCCGTGAACAGCAACCCGGCGCCGATCCCCCGCGGAATCGTCTGCGTCCAGCTTGCGAGCAGGCGGCGCAAGGCCTGCCCCGCTGCCAGAGTGAGCCCCTCTGTGATCATTCGAACCGCCAACAGGAACAGCCCGAGGCCGCCGATCACCAGTCCCAATTGCTGCCACATCACGCGTCTGTCTCCTTTTGTGGTCGGTACTCACCCGCGCTCTTGCCGTCAGGTTCGGGGGTTTGGGTCGAAAACATCTGATACCGATGCCAATTCCAGAGCCTCCCCAAGCGGATCCGATCAACACATGACGTCAGTCAATGGTTACCGAGGGCAGATGCACGATCATATACAGTCTACCTTCACTGCGCCGGCCGGCGCGTCCCCTGAAACCTTGAGGAGCAGACTTTGAACCAAGAGCCAACCGTTCCAGTATGGGATCTGTTTGTGCGTGTGTTTCATTGGCTTCTCGTCGTCGCCTTTTGCATCTCGTACATCACCGAGGGCGACCCTAAATGGCTGCACCTTGCTTCTGGCTACAGCATCCTCGCCCTTGTACTGGCCCGCATTCTGTGGGGATTTTTTGGCAGCCCACACGCCAGGTTCAGTGATTTCGTGCCCACTTGGCGGTCGCTGATTGCCTACTTGCGCGCGCTCCGCCGTGGCGAGGCCGAACTGTACGTGGGTCACAACCCGGCCGGAGGCGCCATGGTGGTCGCTTTGCTGCTCTCACTCTTGGTAACAACTGGGGCCGGCCTCGTGTTGCTGGCGGCCGAAGAGGGCGAAGGGCCACTGTCCGGATGGCTGATCGCAGCACCCTCAACGGGTGCACTCGAGGAACTGGAGTACGATTCATACGACGAGGAATCAGAACCGGAACACCATGAATCCGCCCTGGCCGAAGCGGCCGAAGAAGTCCACGAACTGTTCGCGAACCTGACACTGATGTTGGTCGCGGTGCACATCCTGGGGGTCGTGTTCGAGAGCTGGCGCGAGAGACAAAACCTGGCGCGGGCGATGGTGACCGGGCGCAAACGGATCCCGCCCAAGGCTCCCCTTCGCTGACCGCCGCCAATTGCCCGCGAACACTCTCTGAAGTAAGGAGGCGCTAAGGCAACCCAACCAGGGATGGCCATCGGGATTTCACCCATCCAATCCAGTCGGTTCGCACTGCCTGGTGCGACCAGCACGGTCCCGACAGTCTATGCACGATGCCGCCCGCCCAAGGCGCCCATCGGCTTGTTGTGGACTTGTCCCGACTCGCGATCTGCAGCCTGTTCAGCAACTTCAGGGCAATGGGCACCCAGAACAGCGCCCTGTTGAGGTGAAACCGCATCGAGCACAGGTGAAAACGCGTGCAGGGACTGCCCCTGCACGCAGTCATACCTTGAAACTGCGGAGAAAAACCTTTCTTGTCATTGTGCGCTCCTTCAACCAACCCGGTTGATCTGGTGTGCGTCTGAGGTGCCAAGCGCAACCTCGCGGCCAAATTACCACAATTTCTTTATGGGCATACCAGTGCACCTGAATTCGGTGGAACAGCCCTCTCACACACCGAGCTATCCGCCTGCAAACCCACGGCCGCACGCATGCAGCCACCACCGATTCAGATAGAACGGCGCACCAGACAATGAACTGAGAGGCCGGGCACGCGATGATCCGTCGCATGGCCCAACACAAACCCTGACCGCATCATTGCGTTGGTTTGTCGCAGTCCAGCAACAAAACCGTTGCGGGAGGTTCAAACTTTCGTTCTAGACTCGCTGCCAGTCGACCTTCCGTTTCGACCCACCCTACACAGGAGATCAAAAAATGCCCCGACACACAGGCGCTGCCACTGTCATCTCCGGACTGGTGCTTGCTTGCTCGATCACACCCGGCCACGCGATCGAAGGTGTTCACTACGAACTCAAGGGCTTTGCCTCCCTGCCGGCAGGCACCTTCGAGGGCGAACCCTGGTCTTCCGGAAACTTTGTTGGTGGCAGTTCACAGTTTCCGTCACCCTTTCCGAGCCAACCCGTTCAAGGCCTCTCAGGCGTACTCGCCAAGGGCAACGGTGACTACCTGTTTCTTTCTGACAACGGCTACGGAGCCAAGGCCAACAGTGCGGACTATGCGCTCGGTATCTATGACCTGACCCCTGATTTCAAGACAGCGCACGGCGGAACTGGAACCGTGGCAATCAACGGTGTGGTCCGGCTGAGTGACCCCAACCAACTGTTCGGACACCCGGTCGTGGCGGACATGGCCAACTACCCTGGCAGCTCGATCCCGGTAGCAGAGGCGATCCGAACCAACCGCTACCTCACCGGTTGGGACATGGACGTGGAATCGATTCGCAAGGACGCAGCCGGCAACATCTGGATCGGTGATGAGTTCGGCCCTTTCCTTGCCAAGTTCAGTCCTCAGGGGGAACTGCTCGCGGCACCGGTCGCTCCGGCAGGCCGAGTGGGCCCAGACAGCCCCACCGGTGCACCTGCAACCATCCCGGGTAGTGGCGGTTTCGAAGGCAACTCTTCAACGCTGGACGGCAGCAAGTTCTTCGCCATGCTCGAAAAACCGACACTCGCTGACCAAGCCGCTGGAAATCGCGTGTTGGAGGTCCACGAATTCGATCCCCAAAGCGGCGCGTACAGCGGCACCATCCTTCACTACGGACTCAGTGAATCAGCCAGCGCGATCGGAGACTTTGCCCCGGTTACCGACCAGACTCACCTGGTCATCGAACGGGACGGTGGACACGGCGAAAGCGCAGTGTTCAAGCAAATTTATCTGACTGACATCACTCAAACGGACACCGAAGGTCACCTTCTGAAAGAAATGCTGGTGGACCTGATGAACATTCCAGACCCACACGACCTGAATGGCGATGGAGAGACAACCTTTACCTTCCCTTTCGTCACCATCGAGGACGTCGTCGTGGTCGACGACTACACCATCCTGGTGGCCAACGACAACAACTTTCCCGCAGCAAACGGTCGAACCGCTGGGCTCGCTGACAACAATGAGCTCATCCTGATCGGATTTGATCAGCCTCTGTCCAGCCTGCAGCCAGCACCTGTACCAGTGCCCGCGGCAGGCTGGTTGCTGGGATCCGCGCTCGCTGGGTTTGTACGGGTCGCGATGCGCAAACGCCGCTAGCAGCCGGTGGTCGCGCATCGGGTGCGGCTGGATGTCGTCACTGGGAAACGGCTGGTGCCATGACGTGAAGAGTCCATGGCCTGACCCACATCAGTAGAACCGGCCCCTCGCCGCGCGCTGGATGGATTCCGGTTGCCCGGGGAATTGAGTCCCCCGGGCAGCCGGCCGCTCTGAACCCACCTATACGCCTCAACGAACGTCGAAGCGATCCAGGTTCATCACCTTGGTCCAGGCAGCGACGAAGTCCTGCACGAACCTGGTGGACCCATCGGCCTGGGCATAGACCTCCGCGATGGCCCGCAGTTGCGAGTTCGAGCCGAACACCAGGTCCACTCGGCTGGCGGCCCACAGCGGCGCTCCGGTGGCGCGGTCGCGCCCCTCGAAGCTGGAAGCGGCCTCTGATGTGGGGCTCCATTGGGTCTGCATGCTCAACAGGTTGACGAAGAAGTCATTGCTGAGCACGCCCGGGCGGCGCGTGAGTACCCCCTGCGCCGACTGCCCCACATTGGCCCCCAATACCCGCAACCCGCCGACCAGCACCGTCATTTCCGGTGCACTGAGGGTGAGCAACTGGGCCTTGTCGACCAGCAACTGCTCGGCCGGAACCATGTTCGGGTGCTTCTGGTAGTTGCGGAACCCATCGGCTTCCGGTTCCAGCACCGCGAGCCCCTCGACATCGGTTTGCTCTGCTGTGGCGTCGGTCCGACCCGGGGTGAATGGGACTTCGATCGGGTGACCAGCCGCCCGCGCTGCCGACTCCACCGCTGCGCACCCCGCCAGCACGATGAGGTCGGCCATCGAAACCTGTCTGCCGTCCGTCTTGGCAGCGTTGAAGGTGGCGCGGATGCGTTCTAACTCGTCGAGCACCCGCTTCAATTGCGGCGGCTCGTTCGCTTCCCAGTCAATCTGTGGTGCCAGTCGGATGCGTGCGCCGTTGGCCCCACCGCGTTTGTCCGAGCCACGGTAGGTGGACGCCGAAGCCCAGGCCACGCCGACCAGCTCAGCCACCGAAAGCCCTGACTCCAGAACATCGGCCTTGAGTCGGGCGATGTCCTGCGCGTCGATCAATGGGTGGGTGACCGGCGGGATGGGGTCCTGCCACAGCAGATCCTCTTCGGGCACTTCACTGCCGAGGTACAGGGTCTTGGGGCCCATGTCCCGGTGGGTCAACTTGAACCAGGCACGTGCAAAGGCATCGGCGAATGCCTCCGGATCCGCATGAAACCGCCGGGCGATGGGTTCGAAACCTGGATCGAAGCGCAGTGACAGGTCGGCAGTGCTCATCATGGGCCGGTGTTTGCGGCTGGGGTCGTGTGCGTCTGGAATCATGTGCGCGTCCTTCACATCCTTGGCCAGCCATTGCCAGGCACCGGCTGGACTCTTGACCAGCTCCCAGTCGTAACCGAACAACATGTCAAAGTAGCCGTTGTCCCAGCGTGTTGGGTGGGGTTTCCAGGCACCTTCCAACCCGCTGGTGGTGGTGTGCACGCCGTTGCCACTGCCAAGGGCGTTGATCCAGCCAAACCCCTGGGCCTCCATTGGCGCAGCCTCAGGCTCCGGGCCAACAAGCGCCGGGTCGCCCGCGCCATGGGCCTTGCCGAAGGTGTGCCCGCCGGCGACCAGTGCGACGGTTTCTTCATCGTTCATCGCCATGCGAGCGAAGGTGTCGCGCACATCTTTGCCAGAGGCCACGGGATCGGGCTCCCCATTCGGGCCCTCCGGGTTCACGTAGATGAGCCCCATCTGCACGGCCGCAAGGGGGTTGTCCAGTTCGCGGTCACCTCTGTAGCGCTCTTCCGCAAGCCATGCACCCTCTGCCCCCCAATAGATGTCTTCCTCTGGCTGCCAGACATCCTCGCGCCCACCCGCGAATCCAAAGGTCTTAAACCCCATGGACTCCAGGGCGCAGTTGCCCGCCAGTACCATCAGATCGGCCCAGGAAATTTGGTTGCCGTACTTCTGTTTGATCGGCCAAAGCAGCCGCCGTGCTTTGTCCAGGTTGCCGTTGTCGGGCCAGCTGTTGAGGGGGGCAAACCGCTGGTTTCCCGTAGCCGCTCCGCCTCGGCCGTCCGCCGCGCGGTAGGTTCCAGCGCTGTGCCAGGCCATGCGGATAAAAAGCCCGCCATAGTGCCCCCAATCGGCCGGCCACCAGTCCTGGGAATCCGTCATCAACCGGTACAGGTCCTGCTTGACGGCAGGCAAGTCCAACTTTTCGAACTCCGCAGCGTAGTCGAACCCTGCACCCAGGGGGTTCGATGCCGGCGTGTGCTGATGGAGAATTCCAAGGTTGAGCTGGTCGGGCCACCACTCGCGCGCCGAGGTACCCTGACCCGCCACTGGATGTTTGTTCCTGCCCGCCATGGGGCACCCGTTGCTGTCATTCATTGTGTTTCCCCTGTCTTGTTGGACTGCATTGAATGGACGCGATGGGGCGTCCCGCTCGACCATCGGGCGCTGCGTTGCCGCGATCGACTACTAAGGTAGCGAGGCGCAATCAATTCATCCAATTGATTATTTGTATTTTATTGTTAGATATTTTTGATTGATATGGAGCTGGCGTGGGCCGGAAGCGGTGGCGAGCACCACCCGAGACCGGGTGCCTGGACGTATTCCGGCGGCTTACAGCGGCTTTGGGCAATCCACCGTCTGTGTCCGGGAGGGCTGCGCAAATTCCCGTCGGTCGATGTCCAGGCGCTTGAGTCTGGAAGCCAAGGTGGTCGGTTTAAGACCGAGGAGTGCTGCAGCACCGTCGGCGCCGAATACCTTGCCGCCGGTGCGGTGCAGAGCGTACCGAATGCTGTCCACCTCCACCCGCTTGAGCTGCTCGGCCGAGAGGAGCTGACTGCTGGCAGTGACCGCAACCGGAGTTGGCCCGCACGCTGGGTTTGACGTTGAGGATTTCGGCAACTCAATGACCAATCGGTCGCCCCGCGACAGGATGATGGCCCGTTCAATGATGTTCTCGAGTTCACGGACGTTGCCGGGCCAGTCGTAGTCCACCAGCTGTTGCATGTCGGACTGGCTCAAATGCAGGCCGGGGCGGTTCTGGGCGCCAGCCGCCTTGTTCACGAAGTGCATGGCCAGCAACGGGATATCCTCACGCCGCTGGCGCAGAGGCAACGACTCGATGGGAAACACGTTCAGGCGGAAGTAGAGGTCCTCACGGAATTCGCGCCGCTCCACCGCCTCAACGAGGTTGCGGTTGGTCGCAGCGATGATGCGCACATCGACGGCGCGCGTGCGCGATTCGCCGACTTTCTCGAACTGACCCTCCTGCAGCACACGCAGCAGCTTGCCCTGCAGCTCCAGTGGGATCTCCCCCACCTCATCCAGAAACAAGGTGCCGCCGTCCGCCAACTCGAATCGACCAACCCGGTCTGCGGTTGCACCGGTGAAGGCGCCGCTGGTGTGGCCGAAAAATTCACTTTCGAACAAGTCTCGCGGAATTGCAGCACAGTTCACTCGAATCAGGGGCCGATCTCTGCGCGCGCTGTTCTGGTGGATCGCGCGGGCAATCAACTCCTTCCCAGTGCCGGATTCACCGCTGATCAGCACGTTGGCATCGGTGGGTGCGACCACCTCAACCTGATGCGCGATGCGGCCTGTGGCGGCGCTCTGACCGACGATCTCACCACAGTGGTGGTCCGTGCTCAGCTCTTCCAACAGGTAGGCATTCTCCATTTCGAGCCGCTTCTTCAGTCGCTCGACTTCATGCAACGCTTCTTCCAACCGTGCCTGCGCCTCACGGCGCTCGCTGACATCCCGGAAGACGACGACCGCCCCAATCAGTCGGTCGTGGTCCTTGACCGGGGTGGAGGTGTATTCGACATGGATCGCGGCGCCATCGCGGCGGAAAAACACCTCGTCATGCACCTTGTGCACAAGGCCATCGTGGAAAGCCGCGTAGATCGGGCAGGACTCCGCCGGATAGGGATCTCCGTTGGAATGGCTGTGGTGGATCAGGCTGTGTATGTTGCGCCCCACCAACTCTTCTGCGGACCAGCCCAGCATGGCCTCCGCAGCGGGATTGACGAAGGTCGTGAGCCCATCCACGTTGACACCGTAAATGCCCTCCCCCACGGCTTTGAGCAGCAACTGGTTCTCGCGCTCAATGTCCTGAAAGATGCCTTCGATGCGCCGCCATTCAAGAATGCCGCGGCGCACGTAGTCATCGGCATCGGAAGCTTCCCGCAACCGGTCGAGTTGCACCCGGTCGTGCAGGATCAGCAGCAACCGGCTGTCGTCCGGTTCGTCCAGCCGAGCCGCGCTGATCTCCACGGACAACCGTTCGCCCCCCTGGCGCTGGCACCCGAGGCGGTTGGTCCACGCCCGACCGGATGCCAGCACCGACTGGGTGAAGGCAACCAGCTCGGGCAGCTCATCGCCGAACAGTGCAGATACAGCGGTCGCACCAAGTGCACCCGCATCCCGTTGCAGCAAGGCATGCGCGGCGGGGTTCGCATACAGCACCCGGTTCGCTCGCGGGTCGATGATGAGGGCAGCTTCGTGAAGCCGGTCGAGTGACACCGAGTCGTTGGGGCGAGTCATGCGGGCTTGCTTGCAGCAATCACACCAACTGCTACGCATTTTCGGAGTGGGTGCAACGAAACTGCGTAGTCCACGAGATCTCGTAGCCAACACTGCGGCCCGCCGCGCGCACTGAGTATTTGAAAAACAACGGGTTAGATCGATTTACGCAGGCTGGCACAGCCATTGCCTTACCACACCACAACCGTCGCTCCGCTGCGCCCCCCATTCACACCGCGAGCCAGGGATGCACCACCAGCGCGCATCGGGACACAACACCGAGTCGGCCAACCACCAAGCAACCCACGAGGACTGCGCATGAGCACCAAAAGCCTGGGCGACCCCTTCGACAGCGCCAGCGATCTGAGCCACGGCGCTGGATGCACCTGCAGCGGCTGCGCGACGCTCGATGCGCCCCAGCACGGACATCCTCACCGGCATGAAAGCGCCAGTGGCGAAGGCACATCGCCCGGGCTGGCAGCCCAAGGCGAACTCAAAGCCACCGATCTGATCACCACCGAACAGGTCATCGACCGGGCCGTAGAGAGTGCGGTGGTGCGTGCGGTGTTCGGCCACAACGAGCTATCCCGGCGCATTTTCATGCGCCTGCTGGGGGGCACGACAGCTGCCGGCGTGCTGGCCAGCATCTTTCCACTGGAGGCTGCGAAGGCCGCCATCAAGGAAAGCAGTGGGCCACTGGAGAAACAGAAACTGATGGTCGGCTTCGTGCCGATCACCTGTGCCACGCCCATCATCATGGCACACCCGATGGGCTTCTACGCCAAATACGGGCTTGATGTGGATGTGATCAAGACCGCGGGCTGGGCGGTGTCTCGCGACAAGTCACTCAACAAGGAATACGACGCCGCCCACATGCTCACGCCCATGCCCATTGCCATGACCATGGGCGCCGGCTCGACCGCCATGCCCTTCATCATGCCGGCGGTCGAGAACATCAACGGTCAGGCCATCGTGCTGCACAACAAGCACAAGGAAAGACGCGACCCGAAGGATTGGAAAGGCTTCAAATTCGGGGTGCCCTTCGAGTACTCCATGCACAACTTTCTGCTGCGCTACTACGTCGCCGAGCATGGAATCGACCCGGATCGGGACATCCAGATCCGCGTCGTCCCACCACCGGAAATGGTCGCCAACCTGCGCGCAGAGAACCTTGATGGCTACCTGTCGCCAGACCCCTTCAACCAACGCGCCGTGTGGGAAAAGATCGGCTTCATTCACCTGCTGACCAAGGAAATCTGGCAGGGGCATCCCTGCTGTGCCTTTGCGACCAGTGCCCAGTTTGCCCAAGAGAACCCGAACACCTATGGCGCACTGTTCAAGGCCATTGTCGACGCCACCCATTTTTCTGCCAAGCAAGAAAACCGCAAGGAGATCGCCAGCGCCATCGCGCCCAAGAATTACCTCAACCAGCCAGTGCCGGTTCTTGAACAGGTGCTGACCGGCCGCTTTGCGGATGGGCTCGGCAATGTGCGCGACGAGCCGGATCGAATCGACTTCGACCCCTTCCCCTGGCACTCCATGGCGGTCTGGATCATGACGCAGATGAAACGCTGGGGATACATCAAAGGCGACGTGAACTACCAGGCCATTGCCGAGCAGGTCTACCTGGCCGCGGACTGCGGATCGGTGATGAAAGAGCTTGGCTACACACCACCGGACAGGACTTACGAGAACTACACCATCATGGGCAAGGAGTTCGACTACACCAAGCCGGACGAGTACGCCAAAAGCTTCGCCATCACCCGGGCCTGAACATGCTGGGGCTCAATGTTCGCGCCGCGTTGTTGTCGCTTGCTCTGCTGGCGGTTCTGCTGCTTCTGTGGGAAGGGCTGAACCGCCCACCGGAAGTCGAAGCCGCCCTCACCGAGTATGAACTGCTGATGGGCGGCGCCGCGCCCCAGGCGCGGGTGCCCACCCCATCGGAGGTCGGTGCGCTGGCCGTGCAGGAACTCAGTGACCCCTTCTACGACAAGGGACCCAATGACAAGGGCATCGGACTGCAGATGCTCTACTCGTTGAAGCGGGTGATGACCGGCTACCTGCTGGCCGCACTGATCGCAATTCCGGTTGGCTTTCTGGTCGGCATGTCGCCACTCATGCACAAGGCGCTGGACCCTTTCATCCAGGTGCTCAAACCCATCTCGCCCTTGGCCTGGATGCCGTTGGCACTGTTCATCCTGAAGGATTCGGAAGTCTCCGCGGTGTTTGTGATCTTCATCTGCTCCATCTGGCCGATGTTGATCAACACCGCCTTTGGTGTCGGCTCGGTCAAACAGGACTACCTCAATGTCGCCCGCACGCATGAACTCGGACGCCTGCGCACTGCAGTGCTGGTGGTGTTGCCGGCTGCGGCCCCCACCATCCTCACCGGTATGCGCATCTCGATCGGCATCGCCTGGCTGGTCATCGTCGCAGCGGAAATGCTGGTCGGCGGCACCGGCATCGGCTACTACGTGTGGAACGAATGGAACAACCTCGATCTCACCGCGGTGGTCTTCTCGATCCTCATGATCGGGCTGGTGGGCATGGCGCTGGATGCCCTCCTCGGCACTGCCACCACCCTGGTCCAATACAAGGAATGACCACCCCTTGAGCCCCTATTTCCTCAATGCCCAGGGCCTGACCAAACGCTACCCGGCACCGCGCGGTGGCCAGCCGTTGACCGTGTTCGAAAACGTGAGTTTTGGCCTTAGCAAAAGCGAATTTGTCTGCGTCATTGGCCATTCCGGCTGCGGCAAGTCCACCATCCTGAACATACTCGCTGGCCTGGACGATGCCACTGAAGGCGTGGTGCTGATGGAGGGGCAGGAGCTCAGCGGGCCAAGTCTGGAGCGTGGGGTTGTGTTCCAGAATTACAGCCTGCTGCCATGGATCTCAGCGCTCAAGAACATCACCTTTGCGGTGCGCTCACGCTGGCCGGACTGGTCACGCGAGCAGGTACAGTTGTGCCGGGCGCC
>OBIC01000248.1_pt1 | contig 18781 bp, 19 predicted proteins | sample 1519831 | NCBI WGS metagenome assembly OBIC01 (sample SAMN03019805, study PRJEB22545) | beach sand metagenome | biome: beach; feature: sea beach; material: beach sand | place: USA: Municipal Pensacola Beach, FL | collected 2010-10-20 | depth 40-45 cm m | reverse complement strand
CGCAAGGTGGCTGGAAAGCCTGCTTTCCAGCCACCTTGCGGTTCAACAAGGGTTTTCGAGCCCAGCAGCCGGCTGGCCAGCATGGGCACAAGGCTGATGGCCACCACCAGGGACGCGAACAGGGCGAAAGCCACCACAGCAGCCAACTGGCGGAACATCTGTCCGGTGACCCCTTCCATGAACACCATGGGCAAGAACACCGCCAGGGTGGTGAGGGTGCTGGCGATGACCGCCGCCGACACCTGCTGGGTCCCGAGCACCGCCGCTTCAGCGGCGGTGCTGGCATCACCTTCCTCGCGCACCCTGCGGATGTTTTCGAGCACCACAATGGCGTTGTCGACCATCATGCCCACCCCCAATGCCAGCCCCCCGAGTGTCATGAGGTTGAGGGAGAAACCACCAAAATAAATGAGCGCGAAAGTGACCACGACCGAAATGGGGATGGCGGTCGCCGCCACCAAGGTGCTGCGCCAGTCACGCAGGAAAAACAGCAGCACGAACACGGCCAGGCCGCCGCCATACAGAATGGAGCGGTTGAGGTTGTCGATGGAGCGGCGGATGTACTTGCCAGAGTCGATGATTGGCAACAACTCGAGCTGCGGGAAGTCCCGGTTGATGCGGGCGACTTCCGCCAGCACCGCGTCGGCCACCTGCACGGTGTTGCTGCCGGACTGCTTGCGTACCGCCAAACGCACACCGGGCTTGCCGTTGATGCGCACAATCCGTGAGATTTGCTCGTGGGTGTCTTCCACCACCGCAAGTTGGTGCAGGTATATGGAGCGGCCGTTGCGGTGGGCCACCACCAGCGCGCGCAATTCTTCGAGCGTTTCGAACCGACCCGGAATGCGCAGGCGGATGTCACTGACGCCCTCCTCCAGCTCACCGGCCGGCACATTGACATTGGCATCGCGAATGGCGCTGCGCACCTCATCCAGGGAAACCTGCGTGGCGGCAAGCCGCGCCGGATCCACGCGCACCTGAATTTCACGCTCCAGCCCACCCCAAACGTCCACGGACGCGACGCCCGGCTGACGCTCGACGCGGTAACTGAGCTGCTCGTCGATGAGTTGACGCAGCTCCAGTGGATCGAGGTCGCTGGCAACTCCGATGATCAAGATGGGGAACGCGGAGGGGTCAAACTTGCGCAACTGGGGGCGTTCAATGTCCTCTGGGAGGTCATCGAGAATGCGATCGAGGCGGTCTCGTAGGTCGTTGGCGGCGGCGTCGAGGTCGGTGTCCCAGGTAAACCGAATCGAGACGCTGCTCACGCCTTCGCTGGAGGTCGAACTCAATTCTTCAACACCTGGCACGGCAGCCACTGCGCGCTCGACCGGCCGGGTGATCAACTCTTCGACTTCCTGCGGACTGGCGTTCTCGTAGCTGGTCGAAATATTGAGCGTGGGAAAGGTCAGCTCGGGCATCAGGTCGATCGGCAACCGCGACAATGAGATCAAACCCAAGGTCACGGCGATCAGTACCGCCATGAGGGTGAACACCGGCCGGCGGACAGTAAAGGCCGCCAGGTTCATTCGGCAGCAGCCTCTGTCGTCTCAGTGACCCGAACCGTAGAACCATCGCGCAGCAGGTGCTGGCCCAGGGTCACAACGCGGCCAGTCAACGCCGGTGACCGCACTTCAACCCAGTCCCGTGTCTCGATGCCTGTATCAAGGGCGACAAACTCGACCGACGTGCCCGCGTCGTCGAGACGAAATACGCCGACCTGCCCCTCGCGACGCACAACAGCCGACTGGGGAATCTGGATGGCCTCGGAGACCTGGTCGAGTACCACCCGCAGGGTCACGAACATGCCAGGGGTCAACTGCTGGCTGGGGTTGTCGACCTCGAACTCAATGCGGGCCTGGCGACTCGCTTCGTCGAGCTCGGGCGCCAGCCGAACGAGGCGCGCCTGAAAGGTGGTGCGAGGGAAGACAGGGCTGGAAACCGTCGCCGCCTGTTTGTTCCTCAGGCGCACGTAGTCCCGCTCGGAAACGCTTGCCACAGCAATCAGTGGGTCCATGTCGATCAGTTCGATCACAGGGCTGTTGGCCGTGAGGATCGCACCCGCATCCACAAGCCGGCTGCTGACCCACCGGGTGGTGTCTTCGCCTTCCCATTGGGCGCGGACTTGCGTGTGGCTGAGCGTTAGTTCGGCTGCACTCAGGGCGGCCTGGCGCTGTTTCACCTGTGCCAGAGCCAGGGCCCTACGGGCCCGGGCTGCGGCAAGTTCGGCCTGCGCCTGCTGCAGCTCGGCCTCGGACGCCACCTGCTGTTGGCGCAGGGCCTGAACCCGTTTGAACTCAGTTTCAGCCAGCTCCAGCGAACTGTCAGCCTCCTCGACCTGTGCATTGGCCACCGCGAGCTCTGCCCGCGCCTGCTCAACCTGGGTCGCCCGTTCCTCGTCGTCAAGCCAGGCCACGACCTGGCCCTGTTCGACCGAATCGCCCAAGCGGACCGCGACGCGTTCGACACGTCCCCCCACCTGGGTGGCGACTGAGATCCGCTCAGCCGGCTGCACGCTGGCGGTCAACGTCAGGATTTCGGCAATGGGCGCGACCCGTACACCGCGCGCGGCCACCGCCACAGCGGATGGCCCCGCTCCAAGCTGAGGCCCGTCCGGTGGCGGAGCCGATCCGCGCCAGGCCCACCAGCCAAGCACCACGGCGACCAACAATACAACCGCAAGGATCTTGGTACGCACAATCAGCGCCTTGAACATGTCTACAGTGGAATCGTCAACCCAAGCCGCGCATCGTCTTGGGCTGCATTTCAGCCACGATACTGCTTGGGGGCAGTGGCCAAGCATACCCGACCAGGCACCCCTTTGCTGGCGCACTGCGCGGGCCCGTTCGGAGCCCCTGGGGCAGCGCGTACTCCAGGCGCAGTGCCACCGGCTTCAAAATGCTACCCTGTGGTCAGGCCGGCGCGACGACGCCGTCTCTAACAGCCTTCGCAATCGATGTCTTCCCTCCACTACCTCGCCGACGACCACGCCGAATTTCCGCCAGTGGGCTGCGCACTGGAAGAACCCAATGGTCTACTGGCTGTGGGCGGAGACCTGTCCGTGCCACGCCTGCTGGAGGCCTATAGGCGAGGGGTCTTTCCCTGGTACGAGGCCGATCAGCCCATCCTGTGGTGGTCCCCAGACCCCAGGGCCATCGTTGACCTGGAACACTGGGCGCCAAACCGCACCCTTCGCAAGCTGCTGCGGCGCAGCGGTGCAACGGTCCGGTTCGACCACGACTTTGCCGGGGTGGTTGAGGCCTGCGCAGGCCCGAGGCAGGGCGAAGCAGGCACCTGGATCACCCCAGAAATGCGTGCAGCGTATCAATGCCTGCACGAGGCTGGCCATGCGCATGCCGTCACTGTCTGGTACGAGGGGGAATTGGCCGGCGGTCTGTATGGAGTGGCGCTGGACCGCTGTTTTTTCGGCGAATCCATGTTCAGTCGCCGCAGCGGCGGGTCCAAGCTGGCGTTCACCGCATTGGCGAAGACCTTGCGAGACGCTGGCGGCACGGTCATCGATTGCCAGATGTCCAACCCCCACGTGACACACCTTGGGGCACGGGAAATTCCCCGCACTGAGTTTTGTCGTATGCTTGAAGTGATGTGCCGGCGCGACCGCTCAGTGGTCGACTGGGCGGCACTGCGACATCAACAACCACTGCCGCTCACCGACTGGGACGCCAAATGACGAGCCGGGTGCGCATCAAACTGTACAGCACGCTGCCACACGAATGCAGCTATCTGCCCGACCGCCAGGCAACCTCGGTGTTTGTGGACCCCGAGCAACCCATGACGCCGGGGCTGCTCACGCGCCTCTCTCTCGTCGGCTTTCGGCGCAGCGGCAACCATGTCTACCGGCCCAGTTGCGCTGACTGCAAAGCCTGCATCGCGGTGCGCATTCCGGTGGAGCGCTTCCAACCCAACCGCAGCCAGCGGCGCAACCTCGCCGCCAATGCAGACCTGTCGATTCATTGGGTGGACGACATCGACACCGTCCGCCACTACCGCCTGTACGAGGACTACATCCATTCACGTCACGCAGATGGCGACATGTTCCCACCGAGCCGTGAGCAGTACCGGTCGTTTCTACTGAACGATTGGTGTGTCACCCAGTTCTTGGAGTTGCGGGCGGGCAATGACCTCATCGGTGTCGCCGTGGTTGACCGGCTCGATGACGGCCTGTCTGCGGTGTATACCTTTTTCTCCACCCAGTATGCGCAGCGTGGGCTTGGTGTGTGGGCGATTCAGCAGCAGATCGAATTGACCCGGGAACTGGGGCTCCCCTACCTGTACTTGGGCTACTGGATTCGCGACTGCGACAAAATGCGGTATAAGCTGAATTACCGCCCCATCGAACTGCTGATCGAAGACCGCTGGGTCCCCTTGACCTGATCGCTTGGCGCACCGCTCAGCCACACTTTGCCTTGCCCCGCGAATTGCGGCACAATCCGCCGCCTCAAATTCCGCAGTGCATGGGGTACGCGCACGTATGGCGAAAGAAGAATCAATCGAAATGGAAGGTGAGGTGGTCGACACCCTGCCCAACACCACGTTTCGGGTCAAGCTGGACAACGGACATGTGGTCACCGCCCACATCTCAGGCAAAATGCGCAAACACTACATTCGCATTCTGACCGGGGACCGGGTGCGGGTCGAACTGACGCCCTACGACCTCACCAAAGGCCGCATCGTCTTCAGAGAGCGCTAAAGGCCGCTGCGAGGCCGTCAAGGAACCGCAGTCGCAGCGACAACCTCCAGCTTCAGCGCATCCTCCTCACAAGTCACGCGCACCGTCCCACCCTGTTGGGACAACTCTCCGAACAGCACCAGCTCAGCCATCGGCTTTTTGATCTGCTCTTGGATCAGCCGCTGCATGGGGCGTGCCCCCATTTTCTCGTCGTACCCATTGGCAACCAGCCACGCCCGAGCTGCTTCGTCCACCTCGATGGTGACCTTCTTGTCATCCAGCTGGGCTTGCAGTTCGGTGATGAACTTGTCCACCACGGTGGTGACCACCGCCGGCAAAAGTGGGGCAAACTGCACGATGGCGTCGAGCCGGTTGCGAAACTCGGGTGAAAACATCCTGCGAATGGTTTCCATTGCATCGGTGCTGTGGTCCTGGTGGCTGAACCCGATCGAGGCGCGGCTCGCCTCAGTGGCACCGGCGTTGGTGGTCATCAGCAAGATGACATTGCGAAAGTCTGCACGGCGACCGTTGTTATCGGTGAGGGTGCCATGGTCCATCACCTGCAGCAGGATGTTGAACACGTCCGGATGTGCCTTTTCGATCTCATCCAACAGCAGTACCGCATGCGGGTGCTTGTTGATCGCCTCGGTCAGCAGTCCACCCTGGTCGAAGCCCACGTAGCCTGGGGGCGCACCGATCAGGCGCGACACGGTGTGGGCCTCCATGTACTCGGACATGTCGAACCGAATCAGTTCAATGCCGAGGGCCATCGCCAGCTGACGGCTCACTTCGGTTTTCCCAACCCCAGTGGGGCCAGCCAAGAGAAACGAACCAATCGGTTTTTCAACCGGCTTGAGGCCCGCGCGGGACAGCTTGATGGAGGTGACCAGCGCGGTGATGGCTTCATCCTGCCCGAACACCACTCGCTTCAGGTTCGGCTCAAGGTTGCGCAGCAGGTCCTTGTCCGAACTGGAAACGCTTTTCGGCGGAATTCGCGCCATGGTGGCGATGACCGCTTCGATCTCAGTCGGGCTGATCACCTTCTTGCGTCGACTCGGCGCGACCAGCCGCTGGGCGGCGCCCGCCTCATCGATGACGTCGATCGCTTTGTCAGGCAGGTGGCGCTCGGTGATGTAACGGTCCGAAAGTTCCGCGGCCACCTGCAGCGCGTTTTGGGTGTAGCGCACCCCGTGGTGTGACTCGAATCGGGTCTTCAGGCCCTTGAGTATTTTTACGGTGTCCGCGACTGTGGGCTCAGTCACATCAATCTTCTGAAAGCGACGAGAAAGCGCCCGATCTTTTTCGAAAATACCGCGATATTCCTGAAACGTCGTGGAACCGATGCAGCGAAGCTCACCACTGCTGAGCAGCGGCTTCAGCAGGTTCGAGGCGTCCATGACCCCGCCGGAAGCCGCACCGGCACCGATGATGGTGTGGATTTCATCAATGAACAAAATCGCGTGGGGTTGGCGACGCAACTCTCCCAGCAGTGCCTTGAAGCGCTTCTCGAAATCACCGCGGTACTTGGTACCGGCCAAGAGCGCACCCAGATCCAGGGAGTACACCACCGACTCGGCGATCACATCGGGAACGTCTTCGTCAACGATGCGCTTGGCCAAGCCTTCCGCAATTGCAGTTTTTCCCACCCCCGCCTCACCGACCAGCAGCGGGTTGTTCTTGCGCCGGCGACTGAGAATCTGGACCACGCGCGACACTTCCGGATCGCGCCCGATCAGCGGATCAATGCGGCCTTGGGCGGCTTGCTGGTTGAGGTTCGTGGCATAGGCTTCCAGCGGTTTTTGGGCACCGGATTCAGCTGTGCTGCGATCGTCCTCTGCAGCCGCAGGACCTGAGTCGACCTGCTCCTGGTGGCGAGACAGCTTGGAAATGCCGTGGGCGATGTAATTGACCACATCGATCCGCGCAAGCTGCTGCTGTTTCATCAGGTAGACCGCCTGACTTTCCTGCTCGCTGAAAATCGCGATCAGAACATTGGCTCCGCTGACTTCACGCTTGCCGGATGACTGCACATGGAACACCGCACGCTGCAACACACGCTGAAACCCCAGCGTCGGCTGGGTTTCACGCTCACTCGATGCATCCGCGAACTTCGGTGTGGTGCCCTCAATGAACTCAGCAAGCTCTTTGGCCAACGTGTCCACGTCGACAGCGCAGGCTTTGAACACATCCAGGGCGGCCTCGTCTTCCAGAAGCGCCAGCAACAGGTGTTCCACCGTCATGTACTCGTGACGGTTGGAGGCGGCATCTTTAAACGCCTTGTTTAGCGTTAGTTCGAGCTCTCGGCTGAGCATAATACTTCTACCTTACCCCTTCTAGACGCTGGAGCTCAGTCGGCCACCCGTTCAATTTCACAGAGCAGGGGGTGCTGATTTTCCTGCGCATATTGGTTGACCTGCGCTGCTTTTGTTTCAGCGATATCTCGAGTGAACACCCCGCAGACTGCGCGTCCCTGGGTGTGTACCGCCAGCATGATCTGGGTTGCCTGTTCTCGCCCCATCGCGAAGAACATCTGCAGCACCTCGACGACAAATTCCATGGGCGTGTAGTCGTCATTGAGCATGACGACACGGTACATGGATGGCGGTTTCAGCTTGGGTTTTGCGGATTCAACCGCAAGGTCCCCAATGCGTCCATCTGTGTCCGCGCCCTCACCGTTCCCACTAAAGACTAGCTCAAAAAAATCCGACCGCAGAAGGCCTCGCTGCACAGCGGTTGGATGCTCAATGCGAGCGAAAAGTCGCGGACTCAGCGACACAATGCGAACTCCGTTGTTGGTGTCGAACTGACTAACATTTGCGCCAGTTCAAAGGAATACAAGGGGTGGCGCACGAAGGCTTTGAATCGACGCCCCGCGGCTGCTCACGGCCATGATAGCGCTGCCGGAGCGGTCTGAACCAGTGGTCTGGGGCTCAGATGGCTCGAACAACCGATCCCTACAGCGAGACGGATCGCCCAGTATTGATTTGCAGGCGGCGATCCATTAGCGTTGCCGGTGCGGGCCTAGATGGTTGCCTATAGCAAGTATTCCAGCGGTTCCAGCACGCACCAATGGATGGCTGCAGTGAGGGTCCCAGAGAACCCACCCGCAAAGATCTCCACAACAATGAAAATAACGGGAGAATCGGGCATGAGCACAGTTCAAGCCGGCCGAGTCAAATGGTTCAACAATGCCAAGGGGTATGGCTTCATCATCGCAGATGGAGGGAGCGAGGACCTGTTCGCACACTACTCGGCCATCCAGATGGACGGCTACAAGACGCTGAAGGCGGGCCAGCGGGTGAATTTCATCATCACCCAGGGGCCAAAGGGGTACCACGCGACCGAGATCATGCCGTCTGCCGATTCAGAGGGTGGACAACTTTCGCCGACTCAAAACGCGGCAAACGCGTCGTCCCACTCAGTTCGCCGGGTTGCAGAAGAGCCCGCCTGAGCCCGGCAAGCCCTCCGCTGCTCGGTATCAGTGCATTTTGGCGATGACCGCATCGCCGAACTCGGAACACTTCAGCAAGGTGGCGTCGGGCATCAAGCGCTCAAAGTCATAGGTGACGGTTTTCGCCTCGATGGCCCCTTCCATGCCTTTCAAAATCAGGTCGGCCGATTCGACCCATCCGATGTGGCGCAACATCATTTCGGCAGAAAGGATGATGCTGCCTGGATTGACCTTGTCCTGTCCGGCGTATTTCGGGGCCGTGCCATGGGTGGCTTCAAAGACAGCCACGCTGCCGCCGATGTTGGCACCCGGCGCTATACCGATGCCCCCGACTTCTGCGGCCAAAGCGTCGGAGATGTAGTCTCCGTTGAGGTTCAGGGTGGCGATCACACTGTACTCTTCCGGGCGCATCAGGATTTGCTGCAAAAAAGCGTCAGCAATCACATCTTTGATGACAATCGAGCGGCCGGTTTTGGGGTTGGTAAACTGGTGCCAGGGCCCACCGTCGAGCGGCTCAGCGCCGAATCGGTCCCGCGCCAGCTCATAGCCCCAGTCTTTAAAGGCACCTTCCGTGAACTTCATGATGTTGCCCTTGTGCACCAGCGTCACAGAAGGCAAGTCGTTGTCGATCGCGTGCTGTACAGCCTTGCGCACCAGCCGCTTGGTTCCTTCTTCCGACACCGGTTTGATCCCAATGCCGCACTGCTCGGGAAAGCGGATTTGCGTCACGCCGAGTTCTTCTTGCAGGAAACGGATCAGCTTTTTTGCGTCTTCGCTATCTGCCGCCCACTCAATGCCCGCGTAAATGTCCTCGGAGTTTTCACGGAAAATGATCATGTTGGTTTTTTCGGGCGCAAGCACTGGGCTCGGCACACCTCTGAACCAGCGTACTGGGCGCATGCACACGTACAGGTCCAGTTCTTGACGCAACGCAACATTCAGCGAACGAATGCCACCGCCCACCGGGGTGGTCAGGGGGCCCTTGATGCCCACCGAGTACTCGGTGAGTGCTTCCAAAGTCTCCTCAGGCAGCCATGCATCCTGCCCATAGACCCGAGTGGCCTTTTCGCCGGCATAGATTTCCATCCAGGCCAGTGCACGCCTGGATCCGTAGGCCCGCTCAACCGCTGCATCCACGACCTTGCGCATTACCGGAGTGATGTCGATGCCGATGCCGTCGCCCTCGATGAAAGGAATGATCGGATGGTTGGGTACGTTCAAAGAAAGATCTGCGTTGACCGTTATTTTTTCCCCATCTTTTGGGACCAAGATCTTCTGATAACCCATCAGCTACTAACTCCCTTCCAAGGCTGACCCGTATCATGCTTCTGTATCCAGGGCAGATTTGAGCCAGCACAGGCGATGCCCGCTTTTGGCGAGCCTTTTAAGCGCGTTGGTCACGCGCTCGACTTGGCGCGATTATACCAGAGCAACCCCAGTTCCCCACCCCAAGCTGTAGTTCTATTACAAACCCATGGCTCAGTTGCTTCTCTTCCACAAGCCCTTCGGGGTGCTGTCTCAATTCACTGACCGGGGCGCAGACCGCGCAACCCTTGCAGACTACATCCGATTGCCAGACCTGTACCCAGCGGGACGGCTCGACCGGGATTCAGAAGGCTTGCTGCTGCTGACGGACGATGGACAGCTGCAGCACCAAATCACCCACCCCAAGCACAAGATGCGCAAGCACTACTGGGTCGAAGTCGAGGGAGATGCCGACGCCACGCAGCTGCAGCAACTGCTGGACGGGGTGCGGCTGAACGACGGCCCGGCGCGAGCGCTGGCGGCCAGGCCGCTGCTCGGTCCGCCCCTGGGGCCGCGATCAGTGCCAGTGAGTCGAGCCCACACCAGCTGGGTGGAATTGGTGATCAGTGAAGGGCGCAACCGGCAGGTGCGGCGCATGACCGCAGCGGTCGGCCTGCCCACGCTGAGGCTGGTGCGTCACCGCATCGGGGAATGGGACCTGGAGGGGCTTGAGCCGGGGTGCTGGCGGACGATTGGCCTGTTCCCTAGAAGCGTCGCAAAGCGGCGCAGGTCCCGGCCATCCCGGTCATGAGTCCCAGCGAGCCGCCGCCCGCTCGTCGCTTTGACGCGCCTGCACCCAGCGCGCGCCACCCGGCGTGGTTTCCTTTTTCCAGAAAGGTGCGCGGGTCTTGAGTTGGTCCATTAGGTATTCGCAGGCAGCGAACCCATCACCCCGGTGGTCAGTGGCCACCGCAACCAGAACGATTTGTTCGCCCGGTTTGAGCGACCCGACCCGATGGATCACCACAGCTGCCCGGATGGGCCATCGCTCTTGCGCTTCGTCTAGAATCTGGCCGAGCGCCTTGCGGCTCATCGCAGGGTAGTGCTCCAAGTGCATCTCCAATATGGGCCCGGTGGCGTCTTGCTCGCGCACAATGCCGATAAAGTGCGTGACCGCCCCGACACCTGGAGCATGCCGCAAGAGCCCGTCAAGGACCTCCTGAACACAAAAATCCTCGGTCTGAACCTGGACCTCGAACACCCTCAGCCCCCAGTCACTGGCGGAAAAAACGCAACCTCGTCCGCATTGGAAATGGGCGCGAGATAATTGACGATTTCCTGATTGACCGCGACCAACACCCGCCGTTCATCCAATACGTGGCCCCATTGCTCGCCGAACGCCGCCACACAGTACCGCACCAGCGCATCCACCGTGCGCACATCCTCCGGGAGGTCCACATCCAACACGCTGTGCCCGAGGGCTTCGCGCACCTGTGCAAAAAACAGCACCTTCATCAGCGGATTCCGGACTCAAGCTCACCGTCCGCACCCGTGGGCGCACGCCAAGTTCCGCTGCGCCCGCCTGTTTTCTCCAGTAACCGGACACCATTGATGGCGATGCCCTTGTCCGCCGCCTTGCACATGTCATAAATGGTCAGGGCCGCCACCGAGACGGCAGTCAGCGCTTCCATCTCAACGCCTGTCTGAGCGCGTACGCGGCAACATGCGACGATGCCAACCCGGTTCTGACCGAAATCAAGATCGAAATCGATGTCCACACCCGACAATGGCAAACCATGGCAGAGAGGAATCAGGTCGGCGCACCGTTTGGCGGCTTGAATGCCAGCGATGCGAGCAACCGTCAGCACATCGCCTTTTTTGTGGCCTCCCGCTGCGATCAATTGCAGTGTATCGGGGCGCATGCTCACCCAGCCCGATGCTTTGGCCACCCGCACCGAGATCGCCTTTTCCGTGGTGTCGACCATTCGTGCAGAACCATGGTCATCAAGGTGCGTCAACTTCGTCATAAATGGTCTCCGGGCGGGACAAGCTACTATACACTTTGATTTGGAACCATGGACTGGCGCTGAGGCCCAGGCCAGGAGAAGACCGCCCCCGGGATCCACTGACATAGAAACCATCAGGAGACGCAAACCCCATGCGCTGGTGCCCCCACGCCACGGTCGCCGCAATGGTCGAGTTGGACGGCCGGTTTTTGCTGGTCGAAGAGACCGCCGGCGGCCAGCGGGTGATCAACCAACCCGCCGGCCACATCGAACCCGGCGAAACCCTGGCCGATGCCCTGGTCCGGGAAACCCTTGAAGAAACCGGCTGGGTCGTGCAGCCGACATTCCTGCTCGGCCTGTACACCTACTGCTCCAAGTACAACGGCGTCACCTACCACCGCACCTGCTTCGTGGCCAAGGCATTGCGTCAGGAATCCGAGCGCCCGCTCGACGAGGCCATCATCCGCGCGCTTTGGCTGAGCCGCGCCGAACTCGAGAGCCCGCCCGCGCCGCTTCGGAGCCCCCTCATCATGCGCAGCATTGATGACTACCTTGCGGGCAAGCGTTATCCGCTTGACCTGATCTACGAGCACCCGCACAAAGCCTAGGACCGGGAACCAAAGCCAGCTAAAATGGCGCGTTTAGCACTTCCGGCCACGCTGACCCACTGCGTCCTCGCGGCCCATCGACCGCCGTGAAACAAGCCACAAACCACAACCTACCCCAGCCCAATCTGCCCGCCAACGACACCACTCCGGTGCTGCCTGCCGGCGCCCGGGTCGTGGTGGGCATGTCTGGCGGAGTCGACTCCTCGGTCGCAGCCTGGTTGCTCCAGCGCGCAGGGTGCCACGTGATCGGCCTGTTCATGAAAAACTGGGAAGAGGACGACGGCACCCCGTACTGCACAGCGCGTCAGGATCTGGCGGACGCCCGCGCAGTGGCCGAACGCATCGGCATCCCGCTGGAAGTCGCCAACTTTGCCGGTGAGTACTGGGACAATGTATTCACTCACTTCCTCACCGAGTATCGGGCGGGCCGCACACCCAACCCAGACGTGTTGTGCAACCGCGAAATCAAATTCAAGGTGTTTCTCGATCACGCATCCCGACTCGGAGCGGACTTCATCGCCACCGGACACTATGCGCGGCTGCAACCGGCCAGCGACGGCCAGGGGCAAATCCTGATGAAAGGGCTCGACCCCAACAAGGACCAGAGCTATTTTCTCCATGCCGTCTCCGGCCGTGCCTTTGAGCAGGTGTTGTTTCCTCTGGGGCACCTGCACAAGCCTCAGGTGCGCGCCATCGCTCTGCAAGCCGGGCTCGGCACATCGAACAAAAAGGACAGCACCGGCATCTGTTTCATCGGCGAACGCCGGTTCCGGGACTTCCTAAGGCGCTACTTGCCGGGACAGCCCGGTGACATCGTTGACCTTGAGGGCACGCGACTCGCCGCCCACCAGGGGCTGATGTACTACACCTTGGGGCAACGCCAAGGCCTCGGCATCGGTGGTGTGGCCGGGTCCACCGATGCGCCTTGGTACGTGGTCGACAAGGACCTGGAGCACAACCGCTTGATCGTTGCCCAGGGAAGCACCCACCCCGCGCTCTACAGTGGCGCGCTCACCACCAGCGAGATCCACTCGATTGGCATGCATCCCGAACACTGGCCCAAGCGGGTCACAGCCAAGACCCGGTACCGCCAGGCCGACCAGGGCTGCGTCATCGAACCCTTGGCCAGTGGCTTTCGGGTCCAGTTCGAGCGCCCCCAGCGAGCGGTTACGCCGGGCCAATACGTGGTGTTCTACGACGGCGACTGCTGTCTCGGTGGCGGCATGATCGCTTCCCGCGAGCCCCATAACAGCGCGTGCACGCAGGTGGGCAGCGCCTGATGGACCGCGACACCCAACAGGCCCTTGCCCTCGCCGGCGTGTTGCAGCAGCTGCAGGGCGTGGATCGTCTGGCCCGATCCGGGATGGTCGAGCAGTCCACACTGGACACGGCGGTGCACGCCATTCTCGCCACTGATCCACCGGACACCCTGGCGGTGTTTGGCGACCTGCAGGCGGTCCAACGCGGCGTGCGGCTGCTGTTGGCCGTTCTGGATCGACACCAGCGACGCGAACACGCAGTACCACTCAAATATGCATTGGCAGTGCGGCAAGTGAGCCGTCGGCTGCGCCAGCGCAATGACCTGCTGAACTTGATCTCGGAGCGGTTGGTCGATGTGCAGCGTCAGGTCGATCACCTGTCACCCACGCACGATTCAGTGATCGCCAACCTTTCTCGGCTGTATCAAGACACCCTCAGCACCCTGGATTTTCGAATCCAGATCAACGGCGACGGCCGCTTTTTGCAGCAGCATGCGACTGCCGACAAAATCCGCACATTGCTGCTTGCAGCCGTTCGTTGCGCCCTGCTCTGGGAGCAGGTCGGCGGTAGCCTTTGGCAGCTGATGCTGCGCCGCCGCCACCTCGCTCAGGCAGCCGCGCAGCTTGGGCGCCTTTGAGGGTTGCAACCCGCAGCCTTTGCCCGACCCACTGTATTGGAGCCCCCATGGAACTGAGCCCGCTGACCGCACTGTCACCGATTGACGGTCGCTACGCTGACAAAACCGAACCCCTGCGATCGATTCTTAGCGAGTTCGGGTTGATTCGTTTTCGCGTCACAGTCGAAGTGCGCTGGTTTCAGTTTCTATCCAATTGGCCCGAGTTCACGGCCCTCCCTGCACTCGACAGCGCCGCAGAGGCCCATTTGGAACAGCTGGTGGCCGGGTTTGGCGTGGAGGACGCGCAGCGCGTAAAGGCCATAGAAGCCACCACCAACCACGATGTCAAAGCGGTCGAGTACTTTTTGAAGGAACGCTTTGCCGAACAGATCGGGCTGCATAAACACCGGGAGCTGGTGCATTTCGCCTGCACCTCGGAAGACATCAACAACCTCAGCCACGCACTCATGCTGCAACAGGCATTGCGGAGCGTGCTGCTGCCCATCGTCGACGAGGTGATCGAAGCACTGCGTGTTCAAGCGGTGCAAATGGCCGCGGTTCCCATGCTTTCCCGCACACACGGCCAGAGTGCGTCACCCACCACGGTTGGCAAAGAGTTCGCTAATGTGGTGGCCCGCCTCGAGCGCCAACGCCAGCAGATCGTTGCGGTCCCGCTGCTTGGAAAAATCAACGGCGCCGTCGGCAATTTCAACGCCCACATGGTGGCCTGCCCGGAGTTGGACTGGCCCGCGGCAGCGGAGCGATTCGTGACCGGCCTGGGGCTCACCCACAACCCCTATACCACCCAGATCGAACCACACGACTACATTGCCGAACTGACCCACGCCTTCGCGCGTCTGCACCGAATTCTCATCGATTTCTGCCGGGATGTGTGGGGATATATCTCGCTCGGGTACTTCAGCCAACGGCCAGTGGCAGGAGAAATCGGCTCTTCCACCATGCCCCACAAGATCAACCCAATCGATTTCGAGAACGCCGAAGGCAACCTGGGCGTGGCCAATGCCACGTTGGAGCACTTGGCCGAGAAATTGCCGATATCACGCTGGCAGCGCGATCTGACCGATTCGACAGTCCTCCGCAACCTTGGTGTCGGGTTCGCGCACGGGCTCATCGCGTACCGCTCGCTGTTGAAGGGCCTCGGAAAACTTCAGCTGAACGAGGCGCGCATCGCACAGGACCTCGAGCATGCCTGGGAGGTGCTCGCAGAGCCCATTCAAAGTGTGATGCGCATTGCAGGCATCGACTCGCCCTACGAAAAGCTCAAAGACCTGACCCGTGGAAAATCCATCACTGCCGAGGACATCCGTGTCTTCGTCCAATCCCTTGGCCTTCCGCCCCAACAAACGCAGGCACTGCTGGCTCTGACCCCGCAGACCTACATCGGCAACGCGGTCGAGGCGGCGCGGGCGACCGGACCTGCGAAAGACCGCTGAACGGACAGCAAATCAGTCCTTGTCCGGCTCAAAGTCAAGCGCGACTGAATTGATGCAATAGCGCTGGCCGGTCGGATCGGGGCCGTCTTCAAACCGATGCCCGAGGTGAGCACCGCAGTGGTCGCAGTGCACTTCCACCCGACGCATCCCAAAGCTGAGGTCCTCCGACTCACCAATCGATCCGGCCACAATCGGCTCCCAAAAACTGGGCCAGCCACTGCCGGAATCGTACTTGGTCTGCGAAGAAAACAGCGCAGCGCCACAACAGACACAGCGGTACACCCCAGCTGCCTTGTGGTCGACATATGCCCCAGAAAACGGTGGCTCAGTGCCCTGCTCCTGGGTGACCTTGCGCGCGGCTGGAGAAAGTTGGCTCAGACGCCCCTCTTGCCCGCTCGGGGGCCCCGCTGCGCCCTCACCTGGAGCATCATCACGCTGATCGGCCATACGTCACCTCCAATGGCTGCTCAATTGGACCCCATCCTACCCTGTGGCACCGAGCCTGGCACACTCGAGTGAACCGCGGAGCAAAGAAGGTGAACCACTTCGATGCCACCGCGCCCTCGTGTTCCGGGATCTGCCCCCAGCGGAGTAGAATGGCGTCACACCCCTGTGTTTGGAATCATCATGAGCCCAGTGCTGAAGTCCCACAAGCTTGCCGACGTCTGCTACGAGATTCGCGGACCTGTGCTGCACCGCGCCAACCGGTTGGAAGAGGAAGGCCATCGCATCATCAAGCTCAACATTGGCAACCCCGCGCCCTTCGGTTTCGATGCGCCGGACGAGATCATCCAGGATGTCATTCACAACCTGCCCCAGGCGCAGGGGTACAGTGACTCGAAAGGGATTTTTTCAGCGCGAAAGGCAGTGATGCAGGAGTGCCAGCGCCTGGGCATCGCCGATGTTTCCATCGATGACATTTACATCGGCAACGGGGCCAGCGAACTGATCGTCATGAGCATGCAAGGGCTGCTCAACAACGGTGACGAAATGCTCATTCCTGCCCCGGACTATCCACTTTGGACTGCAGCGGTTTCGCTCGCTGGGGGCACCCCCGTCCACTACCTCACCGATGAGTCGGAAAACTGGTACCCGGACCTTGCCGACATTGAGCGGCGCATCACGCCGCGCACCCGGGGTCTGGTTGTGATCAACCCCAACAACCCAACCGGAGCTGTCTACTCAGAGTCCCTACTCCAAGGCATCGCCGATTTGGCCCGGCGCCACAACCTGATTGTGTTCGCGGACGAGATTTACGACAAAGTGCTTTTCGATGGGGTCCAGCACACCGCCTTCGCTTCGCTGGCGCCGGATCTACTCTGCGTTACCTTCAACGGCTTGTCCAAGTCCTACCGTTCGGCGGGGTTTCGGGCGGGCTGGATGATCATCAGCGGCGCCAAACACCGTGCAGGAGACTATGTTGAAGGGTTGGACATGCTCGCTTCGATGCGCCTGTGCAGCAACGTACCGGCACAGTACGCGATCCAGACAGCCCTCGGCGGCTACCAAAGCATTCAAGACCTCGTGGCGCCCGGCGGTCGGCTGCGCCGTCAGCGCGACCTCGCGCACCAACTGATCTGTGAAATCCCTGGTGTCTCCTGCGTAAAACCGCAGGGCGCACTGTACCTCTTTCCTCGCCTAGATCCCGAGCTGTACCCCATTCGAGACGACCAGCAGCTGGTGCTGGATTTCCTCAACCAGGAAAAGGTGCTGTTGGTTCAGGGCAGCGGCTTTAACTGGCCCGATACTCAGCACCTGCGCATCGTATTTCTGCCCGGAGAAGAGCTCCTGACCACGGCAATTGAGCGTTTCGGCCGGTTTCTCGAACGCTACGAGCAGTGACCGGCCGAAACCGCTACTGCCTGCGCACCAGCAGGCTGCCGATCGAATAGCCTGCACCGAAGGAACAGATGATGCCAAGGTCTCCAGAAGCAAAGTCGGCCCGGTGCCGGTGAAAGGCAATGATTGACCCTGCTGAACTGGTGTTGGCGAACTCGTCCAGGATGACCGGTGCTTCTTCTGCACTGGCTTCTCGCCCCAACAGCTTGCGGGCGATCAGTTGGTTCATGTTGAGGTTCGCCTGGTGCAGCCACATCCGCTTGATGGCAGTGACCGGCACCTGAAGGTCGTCGAGTTGCGCCTGGATGAGCGCAGCCACCGCGGGAACCACTTCTTTGAACACCTTGCGCCCGTTCTGCACAAACAGCTTATCCGCTGCTCCAATGCCGCTTTCATCGGCCCGATTGAGAAAGCCGAAATTGTTGCGAATGTTGTTGGAGAATTCGGTGAAGAGCCGCCCATCCAACACTTCAAAAGGCGCCTCGGCCGTGCAGGTTCCGGCCGACTCGACCACCACCGCAGTCGCGGCGTCACCGAAAATAAAGTGGCTGTCGCGGTCACGAAAATTCAGGTGCCCCGATGTGATCTCCGGGCTGATCACCAGCACGCGTTGTGCGGTTCCACTGCGCACGGCGTCTCGCGCCGCTTGCACACCGAAGGTGGCCGACGAGCAGGCAACGTTCATGTCGTACGCGAAACCACCGGAACCCAGCGCAGCCTGAACCTCAATCGCCACAGCCGGGTATGCACGCTGGAGGTTGGAGCAGGCGACAATCACCGCATCGATTTGGCTCGCGCACAACCCGGCCTGCTCCAAAGCACCGGTCGCCGCCTGCACCGCAATCTCCGCCTGCACCGACAGCTGCTCATTGGGGCGCTCGGGAATCTTTGGACACAACCGGTTCGGGTCGAGGATTCCCTCGCGATCGACCACATACCGCTGGCGAATGCCTGAAGCCTTGGCGATGAACTCCACGCTGGACGGCTCAAGCAGTTCAGCAGGCGCGGTCCCTCCGCCGCCCTGATCCAGGTTGTGCGCCTGCACAAAGCGGTTGAACGAGTCAACCAAGTCCTCGTTGCTGATGGCCTGCGGCGGAGTGTAGAGCCCAGTTCCGCTGATCACCACAGGGCGGCTGTCCGACATGGGTTTCTCCTTGTTGTTTTCGTTGTTCGGGAACCTGCGGTGCGCCGCCGGCCGGCATTGTCAACCGGTGCCGCGGACCAGCCCTGCCCACTGTTTGGCGAGCCGTGCCTCGGACACTGGAACTCGGGTGCCGAGTCGCTGGGCAAACAGCGACACGCGCAGCTCTTCTAGCCGCCAACGATAGTCAAGCAGAGCCGCTTCGTCGAGGACCGCATCGGAGCGCGACAATCGATCATAGTTCTGCCACAGCCGCTCCAGCAGGTCGGTGGAACTCTGATCCCGCGTGAGGTTGCCCTGCAGGTGCTCCAACCGATAGAGCGCGGCGGCGAGGTACCTAGGAAACTCCGCAAGCCAGACATCGGGCGTATGCTCGACGAAGTCAGGTACCAGCAAACGTTCGAGCTGACGGCACACGTCGGCATGGCTCGGTTGCAACGGCGCAGGTACCGGAGCACCGGTTGGCCCAAG
>OBIC01000247.1_pt1 | contig 18792 bp, 17 predicted proteins | sample 1519831 | NCBI WGS metagenome assembly OBIC01 (sample SAMN03019805, study PRJEB22545) | beach sand metagenome | biome: beach; feature: sea beach; material: beach sand | place: USA: Municipal Pensacola Beach, FL | collected 2010-10-20 | depth 40-45 cm m | reverse complement strand
CTGGCTACTCGCTGTTCGTCAACGGGGTCCCGGTGTTTTTTTTAGGAAAAGTAAAAAGATACCGGTGCCCGGCTTGGCCGGCCGACACGCGCCGGTGGCAAATCCCACTGCCAGCTAAACTGACCGTTTTTAATATGGACATCGGCCGCTAGAAATACCGTAAATCCTGTGCTCATTGCATCAATCAGCGGTGGACACTGTTTGGCTGTGCGTAAATCGGTCTCCATCAAGGCGTTATGCGCTTTGGCAGGCATTTGTTTTAACCACTCCGGCAGCGCTTGTCGGGACAGTGCGGGCCGAAGTAGATAAGGTTCCCAGCCGGGTTGGCAGCGAAAAATAACTTTCATAATGGACTCTACCCAAAGGTTATGTTGAAGGTTGCCGTACGCGATATTTCAAAAGTGTGTACAGCAAGGCGGTGATAATCGTTAACAACATAAAAATAAATCCAATCGCGTTGATGATGGGGCTGAGTCCAAAGCGCATGCGTGAACCAATTTCTGTGACCAGCGTGTGATCGCCACCAATGGCAAAAAAAGTCGTGTTGTAATTTTCGAATGATTGTAAAAAAGCGACGACAGTTGCCGTAAAGATTGTTGGGCCAAGGAATGGCAGTGTGACCCGGCGGAAAACCAAGAGCGGCGAGGCTCCCAAGTCAAGTGCGGCCTCTTCCAGTGAGGGGTTCTTGCGTTGTAATCGGGCCATGAACATGAGCATGCAAAACGATGCGATAAAACTGGTTTGGGCAATCATGGCCGTGAACAGCCCGGCCTGTACTCCGAACATATCCCGCCAGAAAATCATGGTGGTGATACCGAGAATGATGCCCGGCGTCAAAATTGGCGATACCAGCAAGGTGTATAGAAGGCCAGAAAACTTCGACTGTAAATGAGTCAGTATCATTGCGCCGGAGAGGCCCAGAGGTAAAGATAAACTAATAACGCCCAAGGCAACGAGTATCGAATTGAATAGGCCTTGCATCATGCGTTCATCGTGCGGAAGCGCACGAAACCAGTCCAGTGTCCAGCCTTTCCAAAGCATGACTGAGGGGGTATCGGAGGCATTGAACGCGGCGGCAGACATTAAAAGCAGCGGGAGAAATAAATAGAGGAAAAAAAGGATGATATAGGTGGTTAAGACCCCGTCAGCAAGGCGAGTGCGCCCTGTCATTTGGCAATTTCCCGGATATTGACGCGAAAAATCAGCATGACGATGAGAATAAAAAGTAAGCAAGCCAGGAGGAGAGTTAAGGAATAAGCGGACCCAATATTCCAGTTAGAGGATTCAAAAAACCGGCGGTAAATGACTTGACTGAACCAGTCCGGGTGAAGCCCCCGGCCGACAATACTCGGCACAGAAATGGAGCCCGCAGAGAGCATGAATGTCATGATCGAGCCGATAGCAATACCGGGCTTACTGTGAGGGAGAACAATTCGCCAATGAATGCGCCAGCTGGGTGCGCCGAGATCCCGGGCTGCTTCGATTTGATTTTCATCGAGTGTTTCCAAAGTGTTGTAGATAGGAAAGATCATAAACAGGATATAGGTATACATCATGACGACAAACACACTGCCGTTTGAACTGAGAAACCGGACCCCTCCCGATGACAGATCGAGAATGCCAAGCCAGTCCAGCATGTGGTTGAGGATGCCTTGATTTGCCAAAATCATCACCCAGGAAAAAATACGCAACAGTTCATTGATGGAATAGGGGATAATCAGGCCGAGCATCATGAGCGCGACCAGTGCCGGCTTACTGACGCGGGTCATGGCATAAGCGATGGGGTAGCATGCCAAAAAGCATAAAACAGTGACAGAAAAACTATACAACAATGTTTTCCAGAAGATTTCAAAGTGAACCTGGTTCATCGAGGTATAGTTATGAAAGGAAAAACGTCCTGTTTGCGCCTTCTGCTCTTTTAAGAGCTGTTCCTCATGCTCAAGGGCAGTGATTTGCTCTTCAAGGGTGGCTTGTTGTTTTTCTAAGGGTTCAATGTGCGCACGATCTTCTGCTGTATTTGTGCGGGATAGGGCGGACTGTTCGTAGCGTAGTGTATCGAGGTCAGCGTAAAGCCGGTCAATGTGAGTGCTGAGCTGTGACAGCGCATCTCCTCGGTCTTCATAAATCAATGAGCGTTCGATCATTTTCAGCTGCGGGAAAATGATCAGGCCAATCACCCAGGCTGCGGTCAGTAGTGCGAACAACAGGGACAAGCCCCGCCCGTAAGTATGAAAAAGGCTATTCACTGGCGAGTTTACCTGAGGGCATGATCAGTGCGTCGTTCGCATCAAAGCCAATGATCTGTTCATTATCCAGTGTTTGGTCTGCATTGCCTGCATTGGTTAAATGGACCAGAAGCGGTTGGTTATCAACGCTGGATTTCATGTGCAGGTGGATGAAGGGGCCTTCAAGGTCGCGCCGTTCAAGTTGGGCGGTTAGGGTGTTTTCAATGGCGCTGCCGTTGACAATTTGCAGGCGCTCGGGCCGTACAAAGATCAGCGCCTCGCTACCTTGTTGAAGCCCACCATAGTGACGGCCCCGGTAAACCCCCTGCCCCGTATCGATCGTTGCGTAATGAGCATCGCAAGCGGTGACTTTGCCAGGGAAGACATTATGTTCACCCACAAAACTGGCCACAAAAGGTGTGGCCGGTCGGCTGTAAATGGCGTTTGTATCGTCGACTTGCTCAATGAGGCCGCGATTCATGACAGCAATACGGTCAGACATGGCCAGGGCTTCACTCTGGTCGTGCGTAATGTAGATGAAAGTGACGCCGGTCTGCCGTTGTATGGTTTTCAACTCCGCTCGCATGTGCTGGCGAAGCTTTAAGTCCAGCGCAGAGAGGGGTTCATCAAGTAATAAGACCGCAGGCTCAACCGCGAGCGCCCGGGCGATGGCAACACGTTGTTTTTGTCCACCAGAAAGGTCGCCGGGCTTTTTGTGCTCATGGCCTTCAAGTGCAACGAGCTTAATCAGTTCTTGGGCACGTGCGCGCCGTTTTGACTTTTTGATGCCCCGTGCTTCCAGGCCAAACGCAATGTTTTCAATCACGCTCATAAGGGGAAAGAGCGCCAGGTTTTGGAAAATCAGGCAGGTCGGTCTGGCATTGGGGCGGATGCCAATAACAGATTGACCGCCAATTAAGATAGTGCCTGATGTCGGTTCCAAAAAGCCCGAAATCATCCGGAGGATTGTTGTCTTACCACAACCGGAAGGTCCCAGAATGGAAAAAAACTCACCCGCTTTAATGTCTAAATTGCTGGGATAGACGGCAGTAAAATCACCAAACGACATGGAAACTTCGTGAAGTTGAACCCCTTTACCTCTCATGGGATGTTCTCCAGTTAAGATAAAATCAGTCTGTGCCTGGTGACTTTACGCACATGAAACGAATGTTTACCTTTAGCCATCAGGCATTGGTAATGCGATCGACATATTCTTGTCTGACAGGGGCAAAGTAAGGTGTGTCAGACTGCCACCACCATAAGTTGCTCAGTGTGGCTTCGTTATAAATCGCGTTATAGGCATATTTGTAAGCCGTATTGGCCATGTCAGCGGCACCTTGAGCCGCACTGTTATAGCCTGTATTGTTGGCCAGCATAGCGCCAATTTCAGGTGTTAGCATGGCGTTAATGAAAGCATAGGCCTGTTCGATGTTCGCTGCGCCTGAAGGGATAGCCATACCGTCCATCCAGGTGATGCCGCCTTCTTTGGGCATACGGTATTTCCACTTCGGGTCAATATCCTGACCGAGCTTGATACCCGTCGTATCCCACGTTTGACCAATCGTGCAGCCTGCCTGTGTAAATGCATTGGTGGCTTCCGTGGCATTGTTCCAGAAAGCGCCAAAATTGTTTTTATGTTTCAAGATGTAAGCCAGGGAAGCGTCCATGACACGGCGCATATCTTCTTCAGATTTATACAAGTCAAGGCCACGATTTGAGGGTGCTTCACCGGTGTGATCAAGCAGAACGGCGACACCGACCAAAGCAGATTTTTGTCGGAAAGCCACTTTGTTATCAAGGCCAGCTTCCCACAGGCTGGCATAGGAGACATCACTATCAGCCAACTTGTGAACGCTGCTGTCAAACGTAATTGCCTCAGTACCCCAGTTGAATGGAATAACATACCGTTTTCCACGTTTAACAGCGCCGAGTTGGATGGAATCTTTGTACATGGAAGGGATAACTGCATCAATATTCACTTTGGATTCATCAATAGGTTGCAGAAGATCACCTTCGTCATAATTGGCTCGATTTGTGACGGATGGCATCACGATGTCAAAACCTTTCCCGCCAGCAGCACGAAGCTTTTGTTCAGCTTCATCATTTGAGCCATAAGTTGACAAGTTAATTTTAATCCCGGTTTTTTTCTCAAAAGCACTGACCATATTGGGTTGAATGTAATCGCCCCATGCAAACACATTAACAGTGCCAGAGCTTGAAAATGCATCTTTAATAACCCAGGGGCCGGTGGAAGCCGCGACTCCCATAGCCGTGGCGGATTTCAGGAACTGGCGTCTGGATGTGCCACGGCTTTGATCATTCTTAGACATGTAATATCTCCCTTCCATCAAGATAAGCTATCGATGGGTTTGAATGCTCGCAACAGCTTGTGAAATAACCATGACAACCTGATGAACAGTTGATGAAATATCGCGTCAGAAAGGCCTTTTAAAGCACAATGAGGCTGATGATCCCGCTAGAGGTGATGAAAAAAGGTAATTTACTCTTTGACTTTGGTCCAAAAAACGATAAAATCCCAAGGCTGGCGTTCATCTATTATTATCATTTCAAGAAATAGAACCTTAATGAAATAAGTCTACCGGGGTTCCGGTGCAACTTGTTTCATCAGGTTAAGCAAGTTATTTGGAGATAACCACTATGTTTGCGGTAATCAAAACGGGCGGAAAACAATACAAGGTTTCAGAGGGCGATAAGTTACGTGTTGAGTCCTTGCCGTATGATGAAGGCGAAGCCCTTGAAATTGATCAAGTTTTGATGGTCGCAGACGGCGATAATATTAAGTTGGGGCAACCTTATGTTGAAGGCTCGAGTGTTAAGGCCGTCGTAAAAAGCCATGGCCGTGGTAAAAAAGTTGAAATCATTAAATTCCGTCGGCGTAAACATTATCGCAAACAGCAGGGGCACCGTCAGAACTATACGGAGCTCGAAATTACCAATATTTCATAATGAAAGTCTCTGAACTTTTTAGACCCTTTAAGAAAAGTAGTTAAGGAAAAGTCATGGCACATAAGAAAGCCGGTGGTAGCACCCGAAATGGCCGCGATTCAGAATCGAAACGACTCGGCGTGAAAAAGTTTGGTGGTCAAGCCGTTTTGCCCGGAAACATCATTGTTCGTCAACGTGGTACACGTTTCCATGCGGGCGATAACGTTGGCTGTGGTAAAGATCATACTCTGTATGCAGAAGCCGAAGGGGTCGTTAAGTTTCACTTTCGTGGTCCTAATAAAAGAAAATTTATCTCGATTGTTCCTTCCGCCTAAGCTAGACATCAGTTAGACCCTCTTTACTGACAAGCCCATCAAGATTCGCTACTACAGCCAACTAGGCTGTAGTAGCTTTACCGCAAGTAAACGTAAAGTTTTAGCCATGAAGTTTGTTGATGAAGCAACAATCAAAGTGATTGCGGGTGATGGCGGAAATGGTTGCCTCAGTTTTCGCCGAGAAAAATATATTCCCCGAGGTGGCCCCGATGGTGGTGACGGCGGTGATGGCGGCAGCGTTTTTTTAGTTGCTGACCCCAGTATCAATACATTATCAGACTTTCGTTTTACTCGAACCTACCTGGCTGAACGTGGTCAGAATGGCATGGGCAGTAATTGTACCGGCAAAAAAGGTGATGACTTATTTGTCCCTGTTCCCTTGGGGACAGTGATCACAGACCTCAATACTGAGGAGATCATTGGCGAAATCACCCAAAAAGATCAGCAACTTTTAGTTGCGAAAGGCGGCTACCACGGGCTTGGTAACACCCGCTTTAAAAGCTCAACTAACCGGGCTCCCCGTCAAACAACGCATGGTCAGCCTGGTGAGCGCCGCTCACTCCAGCTTGAGTTGAAACTACTCGCCGATGTTGGGTTGCTTGGGTATCCCAATGCTGGGAAGTCTACTTTTATCCGCGCCGTGTCGGCAGCCAAACCTAAAGTTGCTGACTACCCCTTTACGACGATGCATCCGGGTTTGGGTGTTGTCAGCATAGAGCCGCACCGCAGCTTTGTCGTGGCTGATATACCTGGCATTATTGAAGGAGCAGCCGAGGGTGCGGGCTTGGGCTTGCGTTTTCTCAAGCACTTACAACGGACAAAATTACTCTTGCATATCGTGGATATGTCAACGGAGCAGTATGGTGAAGACCCCGCAACGATGGCAATCAAACTGATCGCTGAGTTGGAAAAGTTCAGTCCAGAGCTCTATCGTCGCGAGCGTTGGCTGGTGTTAAACAAGCTCGATCTTCTCCCTGCAAATGACATTGATGAAGCCTGCGCCAATTTTGTTGAGAAAATCGATTGGACAGGTCCGGTTTATAAAGTGTCCGCATTAACCCGTTCAGGTATCAAGCCATTGTGTCAAGACATCATGCGCAGGTTAGAGTCAGAGCAAAAAGATGCAATACAGTGATTTAGCGCAAACTCGTCGATGGGTCGTTAAAATTGGTAGTGCTTTGTTGACAGCCAATGGTCAAGGGCTTGACCTTTCAGCGGTCTCTGACTGGGTAGAACAACTGGTTTTCTTAAGAAAGCAAGGCTTTGAAATCATCATTGTTTCATCGGGCTCTATTGCTGAAGGCATGGCTAGATTAGGGTGGTCAAAACGGCCCAAACATGTCCATGAGTTACAAGCGGCTGCGGCTGTAGGTCAAATGGGTCTTGTTCAGACCTACGAGGAAGTGTTCAAAAAAGCAGGTATTCGAACGGCACAAATATTATTAACGCATGACGATTTAGCGGACCGAAAGCGCTACATCAATGCACGGAGTACGCTGAACACCTTATTGGGCCTAGGTATTGTGCCCATCGTGAATGAAAACGATACCGTGACTACCGATGAGATTCGTTTTGGAGATAATGACACGCTCGGTGCTTTGGTTGCCAACCTTGTCACTGCAGATGTCTTGGTTATTCTGACAGATGTCGCGGGTCTCCACGACAAAAACCCCTCTGAGCATACTGATGCACAGTTGATACAGCGGGCCGCTGCAACAGATAAATCATTGCTTTCAGGTGCCGGGCCAAGTGCCAATCAACTGGGTCGGGGAGGCATGTTCACAAAAGTTCAGGCCGCTGCCCGGGCAGCGAGATCCGGAACCTCCACAGTTATTGCTTGCGGCCACCATCCACAGGTTTTAAAAGATCTCGCACGTGGCAGAGCCATTGGCACCCTGCTCTTTGCTGAGCAAGCACCTTTAGATGCCCGGAAACAGTGGTTAGCGAACCGCCTTCGAGTACGTGGGGAGCTAGTGCTGGATCAAGGGGCTGTTCATGTATTAAAAAATAGTGGCTCCAGTTTATTGGCCGTTGGGGTTATTCGGGTTTGCGGTCATTTTATGCGGGGTGACCTTGTGTCCTGTCAATCGCAGAACGGTGAAGAAGTGGCGCGAGGGCTGGTTAATTACAGTGCAGAAGAAGCTAAAAAGTTAATAGGGAAGCCAAGTGCCGAAATTGAGGCGGCCCTGGGTTATGTGGATGAACCGGAACTCATCCACCGGGACAACCTGATCGTTTTCACATAAGCAAAGAATGTAGACACGTCACCTGCTATTGCCTTGTCCTACAGTGAAATAGACGATATTTTCCTTTTGGCCTACAAGCCCAACATTCTTCTTCCTGAATACTCGTGCTTATTTCCCTTTGAAATCGAGTGTTTAAGTTAATCGTTAGCTGAACTTTCCCTGTGCATTTGTAGTATCCATAAGCGTATCGTCACTACAAATTTCAATGATGCGCAATAATTTATAGCCATGTTGTGGGAGCAATCTAGGTGCACCATGTGCAACAGCTAACGGCTGTATTAACGTGTGATTACTCCATCAACGAAGGCAAGTAGGTGCTAATTGATGGGTAGGCAATGAGTAGCACAACGATAAGTAATTCACAGACTAAAAACCATCCCAATCCGCGGAAGATGGTTGTTAAGCCTACTTGATCACCCACAACACCTTTAATGATGTAGGCGTTCATACCCACGGGCGGTGTTAACAGGCCGATTTCCAAGTATTTAATGACCAGCACTCCCAGCCAGATGAGGTCCAGATCAAGTGCCTCAAACATCGGCAACAAAATCGGCAAAGTCAGCAGCATAAGGCCGATAGGGTCTAAAAACATGCCCAGAATTAAATAAATCAGAGATGTGCCAATGACGAGCATCAATGGATCAAGCGCCCAATCTTCAATTAAGCCCCCCATAAAGGCAGGCATGCCGCAAAAAGCGAGGAAACGGCTTAACATGACAGCGCCAATGGCTACGAAAAAGATGGAAGCGGTACTGTTCATCGCTTCAAGCACACTGTTTTTTATGACTGTCCAACTGAGTTTCCCTTGGATCAGGGCAATGAGTGCAGACAGGGAGGCGCCAAACGCGCCGGCCTCTGTTGGCGTTACAACCCCGCCGTAGATACCGCCAATCACTCCCAGAATCAGCAAAGGCAGCGGCCATATTTCCCTAAGAACAGAAAACTTTTCTTGCCAGGTGACTTTGCCTTCTACTTTTGGTGCGAGTGAGGGGTTGAGCTTGCAACGGGCAACGATCATCACAGTGTAAACAGCGGCTGTTAATAAGCCGGGCAAAATACCCGCGATGAGCAGTTTACTAATGGGCTGTTCGGTAAACCATCCGTAAAGCACCATCAGAATACTCGGGGGAATCAGCGAGCCAAGTGTACCTGCGGCTGCGACAACGCCTGTTGTCAGAGCCTTGTCGTAACCCAGTTTCAGCATTTCAGGAATAGCCAGCCGCCCCATAGCCGCTGCAGTTGCCAGGCTGGAGCCTGATGCGGCCGCAAATCCGGCGGATGCAAAGTTTGTAGCCACAGCCAACCCCCCCGGCAAAAAGCTGAGCCAGAGACGGGCGCCGCGATACAGGGTGTGTGTAAGACCCGAGTGATAGGCGATAGCGCCCATCAGTAAAAACATCGGGACAGCAGAGAGCGTCCAGTGAGCGGCGAAATCATAAGGCATGCTGCCCAGGGAACCCAAAGCGGTTCTTGGGCTTTTTACAATAGCAATCCCAATAATCGATACGGACCCCAGCGCAACGCCAATGGGAACGCGCACAGCAAGTAGCAACAATAAAATAACAATGGCTGTAAAAGCGATTTGAATATCTGACATGAGACCGTTCCTTCATCCCGCCTTTGGCGTGGTTGTAATTAATTATTCAATCGGTAAATGTTTTGCGGGAGGAGGCGCAATTTGGTTATTTCTCCAAGCCATCACTAAATCATTCATACCTTGGAGCAGTAGATACAATGTCATAAAGGTAAACCCAATGGGGACAAACCAATAGGTTGGCCAGGTAATTAAGTCAAAATAAGCGGTCGTCCAGGTTTCACCAAAGTCATAGGCCTTAAAAGCAGACAGGAACCCGCGCCACGCCAGCATACCCACGTAGAGGCTGGACAATAAGTAGATGACACCTTCCAAACCCGCCAGTGATCTTGGCGAGAGTTTTTGTGTAAATAATTCAACAACAATATGTTCCCGTTGGCGTTGGACATAGGCTAAAGGGAAAAAAACAACACCAACCATGTAATAACTGGAGACTACTTCCAATGTGCCGGGTATGGGTTGTGAGATTAGGTATCGCCCGAGAACACTGAGTGTAATCTGAAGCATCATCAGCACCATCAATATTCCGCCGAAAAGGAGCAAAACATTGGCCAGTGCATTTAATGTTTTTTCAATAGTCAGATTCATTTTGACTGTCCCTTAACGAATTACAGGTGTGATCGGAAATGAGTTTTTAACCCATTTTCAAGAGAGATAGGGGGGACAAGGTATCTCTCAATAACTGCCTCTAAATTGTGATAGGTTGAAAATTTAAAGGCAGTACTTCAATTAGAGAGTCGTTAGTGATTTGCGCTTTATTTAGGGCGCTTTGCTATATATCTCGCGAACCATAGCTGCTTCCAGCTTATCGAAATCGCCTTGGGCTTCTTCGTTCACGATTTTTTCCCATTTACTGAGGTTGGCTAAAAATCTGTCGATGACTTCGACGCCGCCTTTGATTTTTTTCTCGGTGACATCAGCTTTGATATTCTCAACTTCCTTTTTCTGAAAGTCAGCAAGGAAGTCAACAATATCCTGATCCGGTTTTACCCACTCTACGCCTTGTTGTGTGTACTCGCTGCGAACAGATTCGGTTTCTGTCACGTAGCTCTCCAGGACATTGCGTGTTAAACGGGGAACACCACTTTTAATGGCAGCCTTTTCTTCGTCAGAAAAGCTGTCCCAGGTATCGAGATTGACATTCATCAAACTGGCGCCATGGTAGGTGCCCATCGGCAGGTCTAAAACATACTTGACACCTGCATCCTTGAGGTTATAGCTGCGTAACCAGGCTTCAGCACCGACCGTGCAGTCCACTTGGCCGCGTTGAAGTGCTTCATAAATTTCAGCCCCGGTAATTGAAACTGGCGTTGCGCCCAATGCGCGAACCCAGTTGGCATGGCGACCGGTTGCACGTACTTTACGTCCCTTGGCATCGGCGAGCGATTTGAAGGGCTCTTTACACATCAGGTGATAAGGCGGAGTGGAATAGCCGCCAAAGTGGATCACATTATTTTTTTCGTATGCTTTTAAGCATTCCGGGCACTGTCGCAGCACAGTTTCATTAACGGCATTACCCACAACCAAGGCATTGGTGCCGAGTAACGCCAAGTCAACGATAGCCATATTTATCGGCAGATTTTTGCGGTGATAAGCTTCAACGATTAACCCACTATCCGCGATACCATCTGTGACGGCTTTTAATGTGCCTTTAGCAGAAGCCAGGGACCCCCCACCATGAAATTGGTAGTCAATTGATCCGTTGGTTTTTTTTCGAAGTTCTTCAAAATAGGGTTCTAAACCATCTTTGACAGCATTATGTTTAGGTAAGACATAAGCGGTATAACTTAGTTTGTCGGCTTGTGCGCTAGTGGTACTGAAAATCAAGCTTAAAAAAACACAACAAACACCAAGAAAAGCTAAAAGCCTTGATTGAATCATGTTCATTTCCTCTCATCGTTTTAATTATGTTTCAGCTTCATGAGCTGTGATTATTCTAAGAGCATCGCTTCAAAAGATACAACAACTAATGCATTGTTTCACGATGAACGTGGGTTTGCAGAGTAATACAGAAAAGTAGAAAGGTCGAATATTTAATACTTTCTTGATATGCCCAGGAATCTATATTATTTTTTGGCCAAGAGAATAAGCTCTTTCTTTAAATTAAGGCAGGCCATAAGTTCTCTATGAAATAAAAATATAAAGTGCCGCTATTCCCCTCGATATTCAGGCACCGAAATAAAAAAATTTGTGCTTACATAAATATAACCAATCACTTTAAAAAGAGGGCCTTGGATGGAAATGCATTTTGCTACGGTATACGAGTGTATTGCTGACCTGGATCCTGGTCTTACTGCGTTAGTCGATGACGTTAATCGCAGAAGCTGGGGGGAGTATGACCGTCGAGCGGCGTGCTTGGCGAACTTCTTCCAACAGGCCGGCTTAAAAAAAGATGCCAAAGTCGCCTTGTACACATATAACCGGAATGAATACCTGGAAGCCCAGTTAGCCGCATTCAAAATGCGGGCAATACCTGTCAATGTGAATTACCGTTACCTTGATGATGAACTCGTCTACCTGCTGAATGACACGGATGCAGAAGTCGTCATTTTTGAAGGCTGCTTTGCTGAGCGATTAATGCATATAAAGCCTCAGATCTCTGGGTTGCATACCTATGTTCAAGTGAATGATGGGCATCCCCGAATGCCCGGTGCTTATGATTACGAAGAAATCATTGCGGCACATGAGCCGGCACCGCGTATCCAGCGTAGCGAAGACGACATATACATGCTCTACACTGGCGGCACAACCGGCATGCCAAAAGGTGTGATGTACCGGATGGGTGTTTTTTTTCGCAACATGCTTAAAGGCTACGACTTTTGCGGGTTAGAACGTCCCAAGACGACAGAAGAACTCATTGAAAAGGTCGCAATGCGGCGCCGGGAGGGGCACTTCCCGGCAGGCCTTCCGGCTTCGCCCTTGATGCATGGTGCGGGTATGTGGGGAGCGGTCTTTATGCCTGGGAATTTGGGGGCTAAAACGGTCTGCGTATCGCGTCACTCCTTTGATGCCGATGCAATATGGCAGGCTGTGGAGCGGGAAAAGGTCACGGACATGACAATCGTTGGTGATGTTTTTGGCAAACCCATGATTGACGCATTAAAGCGCGCCGAAGCAGCCGGTAAGCCTTATGACGTTTCATCCGTTGAGAGAATTTTATCGTCTGGCGTGATGTGGACAGCAGACGTAAAAGCGGGGTTTCTAGCTTACATGGATGCTCTCCTGATTGATGCAATGGGCTCCAGCGAAGGTAGCATGGCCCGCCAGTTACTCAGACGGGGAGGCAACCCGACAACGGCCGAGTTTGAACTTAACGACAAGGTCGTTGTGCTGAACGAAAATGACCAACTTGTTGAACCCGGATCTGGCGACGTGGGTATGCTGGCTGTTCAGGAGGGTATTCCCTTTGCCTATTACAAAGACCCTGAAAAAAGCGCGAAAACATTTCGCCGGGTGAACGGCGTCGACTATTGTTTCCCCGGTGATTTCGCAACGGTTGAAGCCGATGGAAAAATCACTCTGCTTGGGCGGGGCTCTGTCTGTATCAACACAGGTGGCGAAAAAGTTTTTCCAGAAGAAGTAGAAGAAGTCATCAAAGCGATGCCGGGCATCAAAGACTGCCTGGTGGTTGGCCTACCGGACTCAAAGTATGGAGAGCGGGTTACAGCGCTGGTGACCTGTCAGGCAGGTTTGCCTACGAGTGAACAAGGCATCATAGACCAAGCGCATAAAAACCTCTCGGGTTACAAGATACCCAAGCAGGTTTTCATGGTCGAAATGATCTTGCGGGGCCCAAACGGCAAGGCGGATTACAAATGGGCAAAACAGCAGGCGGCAGCTCTTAGTGAAGAAATCGCCTGAACGACTTGAATTTACGATGGGGATGGAGAAAAGAACATGTTATTTGGTGAAGAACACCACGCTTTGCGTGCCTCCTTAAAACGGTTTGTTGAGACAGAAATCAATCCATACGTGGAAGCATGGGAAGAGGCAAAGATTTTTCCGGCCCACGAACTGTTCAAAAAACTGGGAGATGCTGGGTTTCTGGGTATTACAAAACCGGTTGAATACGGTGGCCAAAACCTCGACTATTCATATGAAATTGTCATGGCTGAAGAGCTGGGCCATATTCGCAGCGGTGGCGTTTCGACGGCCATCGGAGTGCAAACAGATATGTGTACCCCTGCGCTTGCCAAGCACGGCAGTGATGAGTTACGGCAAGATTATCTGGCTCCCTCGATTGCTGGTGAAATCGTTGGCTGCATCGGCGTCAGCGAAGTGGGTGCAGGTTCGGATGTCGCTTCCCTCAAAACCTATGCACGTTCCGATGGTGATGATTACATCATCAACGGCAGCAAAATGTGGATCACGAACTCGACGCAAGCGGACTGGATGTGCCTGCTTTGCAATACCAGCGATGAGGGAGGGCCTCATAAAAACAAAAGCCTGATTGTCGTGCCCATGGATAGCCCCGGTATTACCGTGGGTGAAAAACTCAAAAAACTGGGTGGCCATGCGTCAGATACCGCCCCTGTCTACTTTGATGATGTAAGAATTCCCAAACGCAACCGTATTGGGCAGGAAGGTCGGGGGTTTATCTACCAAATGGAGCAATTCCAGGAAGAGCGGCTTTACGCGGCAGCCAAATTTTTGAGCCAGGTTGAGGATGGTGTCGAAGAAACCATCCAATACACGCGTGAACGCCAGGTCTTTGGCCGTTCAGTGCTTGACAACCAGGTTGTGCATTACAAGCTGGCGGAGATACTCACAGAAATCGAAGCAGCCCGGGCCCTGACCTATCTGGCGACAGAAAAATACATCAATGGAGAAAATGTCACCAAACTCGCCTCTATGGCGAAATACAAAATGGGTGTCATTACCCAAACGGTACCGAGCGCCTGCTTACAGTTTTTTGGTGGCCAGGGTTTTATGTGGGACAACTACGTCACACGGGTTTTTAGAGACACACGCAATGCGTCAATTGGTGGGGGAACCAACGAAATTATGTTACAAATTATTTCCAAAGAGCTGGGCATCATGCCATCAAAGCAGACATGAATTGAAAAACTGGGGATGAAAGATGGATTTAAGTTATCCGGAAAAATATAAGGCCTTTCGTCAAGAAGTCATCGACTTTTTAAAGCAGAATGCGAATTTAGCGCCCACAGCAGACTTCCGGCTCCACCGTCCGGATCAGAAATGGCTGGACTGGCAGGCCTTGCTGATCGAAAAAGGCTACACCGCGCGAACAGTGCCTAAACAGTATGGGGGTTATGGTGCTGAACCGGACATACTGGCCGAATCCATTTTGACAGAAGAATTTTCGCGCGCGGGGGTTTCGCAAGGTTTAGACAACCAAGGTACCTCAATGCTGGTTCCTACACTGTTGGAAGTAGGGACAGAAGCGCAGCGTCAGCAATGGGTGCCGGGTACAATTCGTGGGGAAATCATCTGGGCACAAGGATATTCAGAGCCCAGTGCTGGCAGTGACCTGGCCAGTTTGAAAACGCATGCGCGCGTAGAAGATGGTCACTTCATCATCAACGGGCAAAAAATCTGGACCAGCTCAGCACAATTTGCGGATATGATTTTTATTCTTGTCCGCACCGAGCCTGATGCGCCAAAACACAAAGGCATCAGCTATCTGCTCATGCCCATGGACCTGCCTGGCATCGACATCAGGCCGCTGGTGACCATGACAGGTGATGCCACATTCAATGAAGTTTTTTTGACCGATGTGAAACTGCCAGTTGATCAAATTGTGGGCAAGCGGGGGGATGGCTGGCAGGTTGCCAACGTCACACTCAAATATGAGCGCGGAAAATTAGGCAACCCCAGGGAAGCCCAACAACGTTTCGAACGCCTCGTTGACCTCATGCAGCAAGAGACGATCAACGGAACTCCGTTGATGGAAAATGCTGTTTTAAGAGATCGGCTGCTTCGCCTTCAAGGCCGAATTTTGGCGATGACCTACAACGGTCAGCGGGTGTTGAGTTCAGACCTCAAGGGTGAAAACCCGGGCTTGGCAGGCATGTTGATTAAATTGAATGGTACCTGGTTGAATCATGAACTGGCTGGTTTGGCGATAGACGTCCTTGGTGAGCTGGGTATTCTTTATGACAACAGCCCCTACGAAAATGAAGGGGATTGGCAAAGAAAATACATGTTTGACTTAGGTTTAATGATTGGTGGTGGGTCTACCCAAATCCAAAAAAACATCATTGCAGAGCGCGCGCTGGGCATGCCCAAAGAACCCAAATACGCGCCGGGTGACTTTCCAATCGGGGGAGGAAACTAATGGACTTCGGACTCTCAGATGAACAAAAGCAGCTCATAGAATCACTTCGGCGATTTATTTCGCAACAAGCACCGTTAGATACTGTCCGTGAAGTTGCCAAGACCAATCAGGGTTATGATCCCGATATACACCAAGGCCTGGTGGATTTGGGTATTTATAGCATCCTGGTGCCGGAAGAATATGGGGGTGCTGGCCTGACATTTTTAGATGCGGCTGTTGTGCAGGAAACGCTGGCTGGTGGAGTCATTCCTTCCACTTATCTTGGCACGAGTATCATCGCGCCCACCCTCTTTCAAGTGGCCGGCAACGATGCTCAGAAAGCAGAATGGCTCCCGAAGATTTCGGCCGGAGAGTGTCGTATTGGCGTGGGTATTTCGGAGCTTTGCGGTGCCCGGGCAGGTGCCAAGCTCACGCTGAATGCCGGAAAATTGCAAGGCAAAGTATTGTCCGTGATTGATGCCATGGCAGCGGATACCTACCTCGTTGCAGTGGGGCGTGACACGCTGGCATTGGTGGACGCAAAATCGCCAGGTTTGAAGGTCACACAAATGACAGGCATTGATCGGACACGAAGCTTGGGAGAGCTGACCTTTAACGACGTCGCCTGCGAGCTAATGGGTGAACCGGCGGCCGCGTCTGCTGCATTGGAACAGGCACTGATTGCAGGCCGCATTGCCTTGGCGGCCGATACGCTTGGCGCCGCTCAGGAAATGTTGCGACGGACACTGGAATACGCACAACAACGTGAGCAATTTAACCGGCCAATTGCGTCTTTTCAGTCTCTTAAACACCTCTGTGCGGATATGGCAGCCAACCTGGAGCCTTGCCGCTCACTGGTCTGGTACGCGGCTCATACGTTTGACCAGCGGCCCGAGGAAGCGGCCTTGATGGCCTGTCATGCCAAAGCACATTTAGCTGAAGTGGGTACCATGGTCGCGAGAACTTCAACAGAAGTGTTTGGAGGTATGGGTTTTACAGATCTGATGGGCTTGCATTACTGGTTTAAGCGCATCGGGTTTAATCGCCAGGTTCTTGGAGGGCCTGAACATGTTCGGGATGAAGCCGCGATACTGCAAGGCTGGGTTCCAGAAAATCATGCAAAAGGGGTAGCGGCATATGCCAGTTATTGAGTCACGCGTCGATCACAACAGCGAGGCATTTAAAACCAATCGCCAGGAAATGTTGGCGATGATTGAAGAAATACAGACACTTGAGAAGCAAGTACACAACGTCTCGAATCGTAAGAAAGATCTTTTCCACCAGCGAGGGCAGCTTTTGCCAAGAGAGCGGCTGTCCCTGCTACTGGATAGGGGAGCCCCGTTTATTGAGTTGTCGACCCTCGCCGGTTGGAAAGACCAGGATGATGACGGGAAAGAAAATGTCTTTGGTGCGGGAATTATTACGGGCATCGGTTACATCGCTAATACCCGCTGCATGATTTACATTAACGATGCAGCGATCAAAGGCGGGACAAACATGCCTGCCGCGACAGCAAAGCTTTCGCGTGCGCAGGATATCGCAATTGAGGCCAAGTTACCTTTTGTTTCATTGATTCAAAGTGGCGGTGGAAACCTGCTTCATCAACATCGGACGTTCACCATCACCGGTGGAAAACGTTTTTTAATGATGGCGCGCTCTTCAGCGAAGGGACTGCCGCAAGTGACGGCTGTACATGGCAGTTCTACCGCCGGGGGAGCTTATGTGCCCGGTATGTCGGACTATGTCGTTATGGTGCGGGAAAAAGCCATGGCGTTTCTGGCAGGTCCACCACTGCTGAAGGCCGCCACCGGTGAAATTGCCACTGCAGAGGAACTCGGTGGTGCAGAAATGCATTCGGAAGTATCTGGTGTTTCAGAATTCCTCGCAGAAGATGATGCACATGCCATCGAGATCGTGCGGGATATTGTGGCTAAATTGAATTGGGAAGATAAACTTCCCACAAGTAAAAGAAAGCCCTTTAAGCCGCCACGGTACGATATTGAAGATCTATGTGGTGTTGTACCTACGGATTACAAAAAACCCTACGATTGCAGAGAAGTCATCGCCCGTTTGGTTGATGACTCCGACTTTCTCGAATTTAAGCAACTCTACGACAACTACACCATTTGTGGATTTGGAGAGGTGGAAGGGCAGCCTTGTGGATTCATTGGAAACAATGGCCCGATTACGCCCGCAGGCGCAGCCAAAGCCGGGCAGTTTATTCAGTTATGTTGTCAGTCAGATAAGCCAATCATTTACTTACAGAACACAACCGGTTTTATTGTAGGCACAGAAGCTGAACAGGCTGGTATTATCAAACACGGTTCAAAAATGATACAGGCTGTCTCGAACGCAACTGTCCCCCAAATCACATTCATTATTGGTGCCTCGTATGGCGCGGGCAATTTTGCAATGTGTGGACGTTCTTTTGAGCCCCGCTTCCTGTTTGCCTGGCCGAATGCCCGTCTGGCCGTTATGGGTGGTGAACAGGCTGCAACGGTGATGAACATTGTGTACGAAAATAAAATGAAAGCGGCAGGCAAACACCCTGACCAGAGTTTCATGGATAAACAGCATGATGAAATTACTGGCTACTACGATGAGTACTCCACCGCGCTCTACTGCACGGGGCAAGTCGTAGATGATGGCATCATTGACCCTCGGCAAACGCGACGGCTTCTGGCGCACTTGCTAGATATCAGTGTCACGGGGGACAAGATGAGTCTGCCGCAGAACACCTTCGGCGTGGCGCGCTTTTAAATCGTTCGTCCAAGGTGGGCTGTTACCTGACTAAAAAATAAAACCATAAAAATAACAAAGTGATTAAAAAATTAAATGAGGACGGGGAGGAGGAATTGTGGAATTTACCCACGAGCACCAAGAAATTGCGCGAACCTACCAGCGTATTATCGAAGAGGAGTTCAACCCAAAGGTTGACCAGTGGGAATCAGAGGAGGTTTTTCCTGCTCATGAGGTGATGAAAACCCTCGGTAATGCCGGTTTGCTGGGTATCTCCAAGCCGGTTGAGTATGGAGGGCTGGGGCTGGATTTCAGTTACGAGATCGCGGCTGTTGAACAGCTTGGTCGTCTTAAAGCTGCGGGGGTTGCAACGGCTATAGGGGTTCAAACCTTAATGTGCCCCCCGGCGCTGGCCAAACACGGTTCAGAC
>OBIC01000246.1_pt1 | contig 18853 bp, 16 predicted proteins | sample 1519831 | NCBI WGS metagenome assembly OBIC01 (sample SAMN03019805, study PRJEB22545) | beach sand metagenome | biome: beach; feature: sea beach; material: beach sand | place: USA: Municipal Pensacola Beach, FL | collected 2010-10-20 | depth 40-45 cm m | reverse complement strand
GACGCGGTCGACGTCATGGAACGCGCACCTGTTCCCCCGGCACACCGAGAACCGCCTGCGCTTCCCTGACTGCCTCGATTCCGGGCGCTAGGTAATATTCCACATAGATGGGAATCACTCCCATCTGCCGGGTCATTTGCACGGCATCGCGCGCTTCGGCCCAACTGCTCACGTTCTGGCGGAATCTTGGACTATTGATCTCATTGCCAAACTGCCAAAGCACAAGCTGATTCGAACCGACTTTCGGCACCAGCAACTGCACTCTGGCGGCCAGGGCGGCACGCCACTCGGCACCACCGTCCCGGGAGACCCCATCCAGAAAGGCAGTTGTTACCGCCATACTCCTGCCGGAACCCAGTCCACCCACCCCCAGCACAATATCGTTACGCACCAAACCACGTCCCATATAGGCGCGTAATTCCGCCAACTCCGCATTCTGCTGGGCTTCGGTGCGACGATCCATGAACCAGTAACCGGCGCGTCCCGCACCCATCGGATCCCTAACCGTTTGTCCCCAGGGTACCGGCTCGTAATGCGAGCCGAACCTGCGCATCCAGGTCGACTCATCACCTCCGGCCGCATGCCCCGCTGAACTGATCAGCCACGCCATGGCCAAAATCAGCCAGTGCCGCGCACCCACTAGCACATTCAAACGTCCCATTCGGCCCGGCCGATCATCCTGCCGCCCTTCGTACCGCTTCCACATCGCCAACGTCCCGTATGACGGAAGTTCGCCGAAACGCCAGTCCTGCCCCGCACAGCAAGGTCAAAATGATCATACTGGACGGTGCACCAAACGCGTGGCCAGTCAACGCACAGCCTGCCGCGAAAACGATCAACCCCTGCGCTGCAAGACCGAACGCTGACACCTGCGGAAACACCCGAAATCCGCTTATCAACTCACCAAGTCGAAGATAAATGTAAATCCACATTCCAAAAAAAAGGACAATTCCGATTAATCCTGACTCAGACCCAATATGAAAGTAAGAATTATGCGCATTTGACGTCGAGAATACTTTACGACCATCCATCGCAAATGCCCCGATTCCAGGCAATTCAACAATATCGACATTACGATCGTTAAAGCGCCCCCACCCCATACCTAACAAAGGACTATCGAGAATCTTCTTTGCGGCATACGTCCAAAGTAAAACCCTGACCAACGACGTCACATCACCTTCCTCAAGATTCTCAACATCCTCTCCAGGTATCCAATCACCTGTCTGCCAATTCTTTCCGGCGGCTGACTCTGCCTGATCGATCACCGTAAGCGCAAATTCCACCGAAACGACATCCGCCATTCGATTATAAGTCTTCTCACTAATCACCGGTAACATTGCAAAAGAAATCACCAGAAATACCGCGGCGCCGATAAAAAGCCCGAACCTCCTTAATTTCACTAGTATCAACCACACCAGAACGCCCAGTATTCCTACCAAGGCTTCGCGCGATCCTGTCGCAATAACTGGCGCAATCAACAACAAACCCAGACTGATAAGGCGATAATCTCTTCGCCAATAACCATACAACAATGTAAATACAAACAGGGACCCAAAAAACGTTCCAGCACCGGTATGTGATGTCAGCAGACCGTGAAATTCATCGGCATGACCCTGCCCGGAAAACAGTCGCGTATGGGTAACGGACCAAATAAGATAGATTGCCAGGGTCGCGCAAGCCACCGCTGCTACTGTTCTCACGATGCCAGTCAACTCCTCTAACCGCATCGACCAAAGACAGTAAAGTACTAATGGCATCAGAGAAATAAAAATACGCCCGTCGCCATTGTAAAATTTCGGGCTAGCAAAATCAGGAAGACGAATCCCACCAAATATTAAACCGCTAAGCAACCAGTAAATGACATTGACTAAAACCAACCATACGACAACATCAGCACGGCCAGAACGAATGATTAACCAGACAATCCCACCCGCACTCAACAACAATCCGACTGCCAGTGGCACCTGGTACTCAAGGAAGAAAACCCCCCAGAGTAGCAGCGCCGCAACAATCAATTTCGGATTGAGCATCTCACGACGCGCTATCGCGACCTAACCGCTCTTACGAACGCAATCGGATTCCAATACGCCATTGTCTCCACCCCTGTCACGCGCTTAGCCATTACCGCCATCATCACGTTCTGCAGTATTAATCCCCCGGAAAAGCAGTAGGCTACGCCAATAACGCCTGCGTCAGCTCCAACCAAGGTTGCGGTGACAATCGTAACCACTGTCACCGCCAGCGTGATGTACATGACTTGGAGCTGGTGACCGGTCATCATCAGCATTTGAGACGCGACCCCGGCCCAGCTGGATACCAACTGACCAGCACCGAGAATTAGCAATATAAGATGTCCCTCGGAGAAGAAGTCGTTGCCGTAGATCAGTCGCAACAACAGCGCCCCGAACGGTATCAGCAACAGAATGACTATCAACGTAGGATAAGCGCCAGCGGTTGCAACTGTTCTCACCATTCGCTGCAACCGCGCTTTTTCCCCCCGGACGTTGAGTTGCGCAATTGATGGCGCCAGGACCGCCGACGCAAGAACAAAAGGCATGCCGAGCATCACCATCAGCCGCGCCGCGGCGCCATATAATCCGATGGTTTGCTCGCTCGCAAATGAAGCAACAATCCATAAGTCAGCACGCGTCAATAAGATATTCGCTCCGGTGGAAACGAGAATCGGCCAGGCGACACCAACAAGATACCGCCAACTCCACCAATCAGGTTTCACCGTGAGGTCGTTATGTCGATAAAACGATATTCCCGCCAGGGCTAACGCAGCAACTGTCGCCGCGAGAGTAGCGGTAAGAACTGCCCGCAACGTAAGGTGACCGGAAAGCGCAAACCAGCCTAACACCACAAACAGTGTCAGCACACTGGAAATGATCCCCCCGAAAAGGGCGGCATTCTTGAAGTCGTGAAAGCCTCTATAAACCTCACTGCATATTCTTAGCGCAGTCTGGCATATCAGAAGTAACGCGGTGATCAGCATGATCATGAAGGTTCCAGTATTTGGCAAAAACCTTTCAATGAGTGGCTGCTGAAACGCGATAATACATACGGCACTTATCGTGGACAGCATCGTTGTCACGGTTAGCGCCTGAATAATTGCCGCCACGACCGCACCGAGCTCACCCTTTTCCTGACTTTCCGGAATCAGCCGAACAACACCCTGACTGAGCCCTGCCTGACATACAACAACCAGTATGGTCAAAGTATTTGTTAAGAAAAAGTAACCGCCAAGCGCTTCAGGCGGTAGAGATCTCCCCAAGAGCGCAAGTAACAGAAACTGAGCGACCAACACGAGCAGCCTGTTTGCCAGCGTCCATGCACCGCCGGACATCAAGCGCTGCCGTAAGCTTCGGGGTTGCCGCCCTCCCGCTCTATTTTGCGTCGCCCGTCTGCGGGCATATTGCTCAGTCATCGCGTGTGTACCTTACTGCTGGAGGCAGCGCCAAACAGAACCATTGGACATACGTATATCTCACCGACGACTTTCCCTAGGAATAATGCTCCACGACTCAGACGATCTCCGAATGTCCGGCGTGAGGCCAATCATTCGAGCGGCCGCAATTCCATAATGCGATTTGTGAGCCCGCTGTTTAGCGACAACAGTCGCATGACGAGATGAATTACCGGCGGGACTTTTCTTCTTCCCAGTCCACGTCACCCTCGATGGGAGAGGGGCATGTTACTTCGTACTGTCTCTGACAGAATAACGCCCGTCACTACAAAAAATACACCGAGAATTGTTACCGCAATGACTATGATCGGCTTTAGATACTTGATTGCAGGTTCTTCCGGCAGTACAGCCGGATCCAAGGTACGAAAAAAGTATTCCTTGTGAACTTGCGCCCCGGCCACCCGGGCCAATTGAGTCGCGATCTGCCCATACAATGCCTGTCTGATATCGAGCGACTCGGTTTGTGCAATCTGGATGTTCAGGTACTCGATGATCCGCTTTGCCTCTGTCAGAGCATCGTTACGTAAAATCTGATTGAGTTCATCTACGATTATAGTAACCCACTTCGTAGCAGTCTCTGGATCAGTCCACTTCACAGAGACCGTAGTCAGCCCTGTTTCGGCGTCCGTCGCTACGTCCAGCACATCGTCCTTAATTTTCTCGTAACCGTCCAAAAACGTCGGAATATCGTCACCTGACACTTTCCACGTCTCGCTCTCACTGTCCCACTTCTTGGAGAAAAGTTGGGGAAGCAGCTCATACGTTCTAATGACATGAATCAAAAAGCGCCGGGACGTAAACATCTCCGTCGCTTCCTCCTTGGACACGTCGATTCCTATGCTTAAAGAACTATCAGTTCCCGTGCTTGTCTGGCTCTGGTCTCCAAATCTCGTCTCCGCCAATAGTATTTCTGCTTCATATTTGGTCGGGACTAATACGGCCAGAACCAATCCCAAAAGAAAAAAAGCGAACACAAGCAGACAGATGAGCAGTCGTCGGCGCACCAGAATAGCGATGACATTTGCTATTGACAGTTCATTTCTTTTTTCCTCTGATACCAGCAAATAATATCGTCCGACTGGCTTATCGGAAGAAGACTGTACAGCCGTGCCATCATCTTCACTCATCGAGGGACTCCGTAATGGTCATGCGGGGCGTATGGCTCTTTTGAAGCGGCCCAATTACAACAGCGGTTAGCATTTGACATTTACCCCAGCCGTATTGACGACATACCAGCTCGTCTTTTCGAACGCGAGAACATAATGGACTACCGTTAGTTCAACGCCTTCACCGATCATTCTATGGTTTCATTGTCACCTCGACATGCTCCCTAACTCTTAGTAGGCTTCGTCACGCTTCCAGAGTACACTAAAAGTTCGAAACAGGATCACGATGTCATACCAAAGGTGCCAATTCTTCGCGTACCACACGTCGAGTTGCACTCGTTCCGCATAGCTGGTTTTACTTCTTCCACTAACTTGCCAGATTCCGGTTATTCCGGGCCGACATTGCAGATAGTAAGATAAATAGCTGTTATAGCGTACCGTTTCGGTGGCAGTGATTGGTCTGGGGCCAACCAGACTCATTTCACCTTTTAGGACATTCCACAGTTGCGGCAGCTCATCAAGGCTCGTCTTTCTTAAGAAGTGACCAACCCGCGTTATCCGAGGGTCATTTTTTAATTTGAATTCACTTTCCCATTCCTGACGGGCCGCTTCACTGGAATTAAGCAGATCTTTCAAGACTTCATCGGCGTTGTGCACCATCGTCTGAAACTTATGGCAGCGGAATGGACTGCCATGTTGGCCCACCCTTTCATGACTGAAGATAACGTTTGATCCACTGCGCTTGATCGCGAGGCTTAGGACACAGAAGACCGGAGAAAGAAATACGATGGCAATCGTCGAAACCAGGACGTCAAATAGTCGCTTAATACTCTGGGCAGTTTTGCGAGAAAGATTGTTTTTGATATGAACGAAAAATACTTCACGGCGAAAAAAATGCAAAACTTCCGCGCCCGTGATGGGCATACCCTTTAATGGGGGCACTATGTTGATGCTTGCGTTCGTGTCGCTGATTTCATGCAGTAGTGTGGAAATCCGGTCCATACTCACCGAGTCTAAAGCAACGACGACGTTCGGGTTTCCCAACTCTTCGAGAGTTTGCACTATGTCTTCAACACCCCGGAGAACGGGTACTTTATGGACGCCTACCGCAATCACACTTTCGGGTTGGATTGATTCTTTCAGCGCGTCCCGTTGCGTTTCCCAGCTCCTGGGCGGCTCGATAAACAGCGAAACGTAGTAACCCAGCAGGACATCTTCGATGAGAACTGAAGCGGCATCTTGAGCTGCCGCGCCAGTTCCGATGATCACTGTTGGACGGCTCCAAACGCCAAAGTGATTCATCATACGTTTGACGACTATCCTGGCGACCGGGACCGTTACCAACGCAAGACCCCACGTCACTACGACCCAAAATCGGGACGCGCTGACTTCAAACCAAAACAGCGCCGCCAACTCAGTTACACCGACGACAATAATCGTCTTCCAGCAGTCATGAATTTCGTCCCAAAAGGGCCGCCGTCGAGTGTATGCGCCTTCAAACCAAAAGACGGCGACCAACACCATAGCCATCGCCCCGAAACCAATTAAGCGCCCTCGTCCGAACTCCTCGAACCATCCGATCCAGACCCCTGGGTCACCCCAGACCGGTTGGCTTGCGATAGCACGGTAACCCGCTACCGCCAGCGAAATGATGAAAGCTCCCAACAGCGCCGAAATATCCGCAGCGAGCAGAATATACCGACTGACGCGGGGCGACCGAATACGTGCACGCATTGACGAGTTTTTCCTGCGTTCACGTCGCGCTTGATAATTGTCGCATTTTCGACGCTCGCCGCCCGAACGACGATCGAATTCAATATCAGAGCGATAGCGTGTCCTGCGGTCGGTCCACAAGTTATCTACCGCCATCGTCTCGCTAGTCGCCCCCTTATCTTCGCGTCCGGAATCTGGAGAAACTTCGCTTCCATCGGAGACAGCACCTTCGTCACTCGCTATCGGTGGTGGCTGGCGCGAATACCGGTTAGCGGGATCCATCTATCTGTTCCCTGTATCGTGTCTGTTTCGAGTGCATTGATTAACTGCTACCGCTCGCTGTACATTCAAAACAGCTTCGATGACCTCAATGTAACGTGATAGACTCTTCGTCATAGCATTGTTTCAACCAAGCAGCCTCAGTTGGATCTACTCTTTTACTCGGACGCGTGCGAATTCGGTGGGCATGAAGCCATGTCGGCTCGAATAATGAACGCTTTAAATGATATCGGGCATAACGTCCACCTGCTTCACTTTCATCCACGTTTTGGATCCGAAGTCAGTCAAGATATTCAACGTACTAATTTAATAATCCATAACAAGCAAATTTTTTCCCAATGGAGAAATGCATTAAAGCAAGCTGAAGTACTGAAAACTGCTCTCACAGAGACACCCCCTGACGTTCTCGTTGTCGCACAAGGCTACCCGGAATCAGGTGCTCTCGCACTGATCATCGCAAAGCAGACAAAGGTCAAAGCAGTTTCCTACATACCTTTTGGTTACACAGCAGACGAGCTTCACAAGAGTTTCGGACACCTGCGCAAACTTATTCAACGGCGACTATTCCGCTTACCAAGCGGGCATATCACCATCGACGAACCGCAACGTAAACTTTTGGCGCGCCACACACGTCATCGTAACCACCCCATACATATCGTCCCTAACCCCTTCGACCTTAACCCAGACAAACTAGCCTTCGAGCTGAATGCCGGTGCCAACACCGTCATAGTTACCGCCGGACGGCTAAATTTTTCTCAAAAGAATCAGAACCTAATACCACAAGTCGCCGCTATTCTCGGTTCAAGAACAACCCGTTTCAGTTTCAAGATAATCGGATCAGGACAAGACAGCCAAGCCCTGGCCGCTGCTATTCGGTCCTACAGCGTCGACCGCTACGTTGAAGTCATTCCTGAAATGCATCATTCAAAACTGCTAGATTACTTAAGGGAATACGCCGACGTTGTCTTGTTACCTTCCCACTATGAGGGGTTTCCCTTGATCTTCCTAGAAGCACTCGCATTAGGAAAGCCCGTCATTTCGTCGCCCCTGGACTTTTTATCAATCTATCCAATCCAGGAGTACATGACGATAAACCCCCGCTCTGCCGTCGACGCAGCCCATGCCATCGAAAATTTCTCCGCCCAATTCAATGCGGACGATTACGACAAATTGCGGGAATCGATACTATCCAATCATTCTTTAAACCAATACCATAATCAAGTACGAGAAATCACGAAATTCGTAACCGAGTTGGTTTAATTATTCTTTTACCTAACCGTATCCCCATAAATTAACCAGATCTCGATTAAGCAGGGTAGAAAGCTCATCTATTTCGTCTCGAGTAGCCGAGATAATCTTCATTCTGGTTTCACTGGAAAAAGTGACCGGTTTCGGCTTACTGAATAATATATTTCTGTAGATTTCTCTTATTAGTCGATATCCTTTAGGTGACCACCGCTTGCCCTTCTGTTTGAATGGAAAAAGCGTTCTGTCCAAATACTGCTTTGTCCGTCTAAATCTGATATCAACGCTCTTATTTACTAGATCAAATTCGGGGCGAAAAGTTGAGTCAATATTTAAAAAATTTAGGATTTCTCGATACACCCCTTCCTTGTTACTAATAAAATCATCATAAATGATTGCTTTAACTTGACGAGCACCGAATTGCTCAGCATAGCGCCGATACTGTGTCGAATACCTCGCGCGTTGGAGATAGTACAGAAAGCGCACATCAAAGCAGCCGTCCGGTACCGACCTCCCCACCATCCTTTCACTCTCCAGGGCGATGGCGTGATCAAACGATCTCTCAATTTCAAATAAGCAACTGTTTCTCAATAGCTGGCGATGGTAACTCACCAGAAATTCAACGGGATTGCGAAAAATCATAATAATTTTCGCTGCGGGACAATAAGCCTTAATGTTCTTTGCTGCAACGCTGGAATACAAATAAGCCGTCGATCCGTCCAGTACGACTTTCTGATTCGGGAGCGGCGTATAGAGAGCGGCATAATTTTTCTCGGTCCTCGGCTGTTTTGCCAAACCAAAGTACTGAGATTCTAAGTCGGTGCAAAAATACTGAGGCTCTTTTGTTAAGCCGCCACACACTTCCGGGTGACGGGTAAGATAGGAATAGAGTGCGCTCGTACCCGATTTAGGCTGTCCGACGATGAATGTATTAACTAAAGGACGGTTATGCGTTGACACGATATTTCGCTTCGTCGCTGATATCATCATTCCTTTGGCTTCCGTGAAACCAATGCGTCAAATCGAGGTCCAGCAAATTCGCCACCCTGTCAATATCTTCTGCAAATACGGGAATCAACGCACGACGATCTTCTTCCGATAAGTGAGGACGCTCTTCAACTTTATAAGGTTTATAAAGTAACTGCGCGAGCGGACCGTTTTTAATATAGCCAACCGTCTTCGTTAATCCGATACGGCGCGCGGCAACTGCACCCTTTTTGACCGCCGTCGCCAAAACAATATTACGTGCCTTCCTCGCCGCTCTTACCCGGCTTTGAACATCGATCCCTTCATGTTCAGGAATTCCCAAATGTTCATATATCTTCAGCGCGAGGCTCTTCGGATCTGATTGTAACTGGTCGAAAAGATAAAACATCAACTGCGGGCGAGGGAAGGTATTGAGGTAGTTTTCGACACAATTGGCGTAAAGGCTGCCTTTGATAATTCCAGGGCGCGACTCAATCGCTTCTCTGAAACTTCCGGATACAAGCCCGCCCGACTTTAAATATAGATAATGCGAAAAACAACGATCAACGGGATTACGCAGCGCGGCCAATATTTTTATATCCGGAAAATCATTCGCGATCCGCGCTGAGGCCTGTGCAGAAAATAGATAGCTATGAGATAGCTCTCCGATCGCTTTGTACTTATTCGGCGATTTAGGAAAGAACTTCGCATACCAGGATGGCCCCCGATCGTAGTGATCATCGAAATAGTACACATCCTTGCATCGTGGAACAAAGCAATGTGGGTGCTGCTCCAAAACATAATGTAGCCAGCTTGATCCCGACTTGTCCGCACCTATATACAAAAAGGTCGGCCCGTTCTTCAGCGTCCCCTTAGAGATGCTCATCTAGAATCCCAATTTCCACGACGACAGGTCCCGGCCTATTAGCTGTTCCAGCTTATCGATGTCAGTAGCGTAAACATCGATGAGCCTTTTTCTAGTACTTTCCTTCAAGCCGGGTTTGCTTAGCCTTCGATGCTTCTCGTTTATGTAAAGGTTCTGCAAAAAGCTCGGTAACCACGGCTTAACACGCTGCTTAAGCTTTGATGGACGGGTGAGGAGGGCTGAAATCATACCCTGTGTGGCTACTCCTCCTTGATTGTGGCGCACCGTCGTATTCGCTATAAAATCTGATCGGATACCCAAAAAGCTATAGGCATCGTGGAGAACAGTCGTCGGCGACTCCTGAAGGTCTTCGTATAAATAGACGCGAACCTGATCTCGAGAAAAATAACCGTATAGCCGTTCTAATTGTGCCCCGTAATACCCCATGCTTTTATAGTGCCAAATATGCTCCCAATTCTGCCGGATTCGCGAGCCCTCTTCTTCCAAAGCGATCTCAAAGCTTCCTGCAGTTTCACGCTGATCGCGAACAAGGTATAGATACGCTGAAAACGCGCGATCGATTGGATTCCGTAGTATTAGAAACAACTTGGAATCCGGTGCGTGCCGTTTGATATTCGGCGCTGCCGCCTCGTGGTAAAAATACAACGTCGACGCCTCGCCGATAATCTGGTCTGACCGCGCATTTCTGAATAAATCGAGGTAAGCAGACATCTCTGTTATCGACTTTTTATTGATCTCTTTATCGTCTCCCGGCCCTGCAAATGCCACGTCTCGCCCTTCCAACGCATAAAACATTGGCTCCTTGTTGAAAGGCATGAAAACCTGAGGATGCTGTTTAAGGTAATCGTAAAATGAGGTGGTCCCAGCCCTAGCGGCGCCAATGATCAAAAAATCGGGAAACCTGTGATGCGAGCGGCGGTTGATGACCATATCCTTATTTTCGTCGATAATTAACAGATCTGGAGATGGGCCGGAAATCAAACATGTTATGAAGTCTATGGTTACAGAATTCATATCATAATGAGCATCTAGTATTCGACAATCTAGGATGCTTCAATACGATTCAATAAATCCGTTATCGAAGAGAATTCAGTCGATGAATCAACTTGTCAGAACGTACCAGGGCGCTCGATGTCTGAAGATTCCCTATGGATCAGGAGTCGAACAATGTCGCTCAGGAAAGTAAGTCCTCGGCACCGACATTTCGAATACCTGATAAATGGTCATGAATTTCATTTGCAAAAACGCTTGCAGGATCCATTCGCCACTGCTCAGCCAGAAAATTCACGTATTGCTGTGTCAGCGTATTTGCGAGAACTTTTGCACCTGCGCCATCCGGATATTTATGATCGAGGGGCACCGTCCAGTCTTCAAGAAATTCGACATGGATCTCTCCGGATTGATTGATATATGACTTCACGGCAATAATTGCCGCACCGTTCGTAATTGCGAGCTCTGCGAAACTGGTTGAAAACCGCCTCTTTCGACCAAGGAAGTCAGCTTCGATGCCGGACGTCCCACGTAACCCATCCGATGCGATATGCAGTATCCCACCCTCTCGAAGCACACGCCTCGCTTTCATCATCTCCTTCAGGTGAAACCCATCCAAAGACGAAATGACAATACTGTCTACCAGTTCGCTATGGCGGACCCCCATATAGGAAAAGACATCGCGTCTATCAAACGAAGCGACCGGCAATCCAAGACGTAGCAGCGGCAGTAAAATCAATTTCCCTGCGCCGTAATGACTATTGCATATAACCACACCTCGACCAGCGGCCAATGGTCTCTGTATATGCTCCAGTCCGATGACGTTCACCGCTCGGTGAAACGACGCATCTTGCAGCTTTGAAATCGCATATAGTCGCCACGACGCGAAGTGGTTCGTCATCAGGAACCTAACCACGTCTTGTTGCGTAGCGGCATTTCCCGACAAGTAACGCTTAAATGAGCGGAATTCCGCGACACTGCCGCCCCGAACCGACGCCGCGCGCCCCCACAAGGACAACAAGAGACTCGCCGACCTGTTCCCCATACCGTAAGGAATCGCGCGCATCCCTTTTTTCAGGGCACCATAACGGGTTAGCGCGTCGACACTTTCCACCTTCTTCACTTTACCCCGACCTGCGATCCCCAACTGAGCCCGAATGGCTAAAACCTGCGGCCACGTCGTTCAAACGCCATTTCGTCAACGATGCACCTTTGCGACCGTAAGAGAGGCGTGATTGTCGAAGCATTATCCTTTTGATTTGATGTCCTTCACCAGATTTGCAACGGATTCAGCCGATTCGAAATGTTCCGGGAGCATATCATCTTCATCTATTTTCACCCCAAAACGCTCTTCTATAAAAGAAACCAGGCCTAGGAAGCCTAGAGAATCCAGAATATTATTCGCCAAAAAGGATGTGCCCGCGTTGATTTCCATTCCGCGCTTATCTTTCGCGGCGTTCTCTTTTACCCATTCAATAATCTCATCTGTAACTTCATTCACGTACTCTACTCCAATTACATCGAATTAAAAAACAACTTAGAGGCCGAGTTCTCTAGCTATTATATTCTTCTGAATTTCACTCGTACCGGAATACAATCGTCCGCCCAGAGCATCCCGCAGGTCTCTTTCTATACCATACTCGACCATATAACCGTATCCACCGTGAATCTGCAACGCATCCAAAGATGAAGCAACCCACGCTTCGCTAAGCACCAACTTGGCAATCGCTGATTCCATTTTCGCGCTTTCGCCTAAGTCTTTTTTTGTTGCTACGAGGTAGAGCAGGTAGCGAGACGCTTCAAGCCGAACTTTCATATCCACAATCTTATGCGATATTGCCTGATTCGCGGAAATCGGCTGACCAAACTGCACCCGGTCGTTTGAATATTGAATACACTCATCCAATTGGCGCTGCATGGCACCCAAATTACAGGCTAGTATGCATGCCCTTTCCCATTCCATCGATGAGTTGAATACACGCATGCCTGCCCGCTCCTTTCCAAGCCGTGCTGATTCTGGAATTCGGCAATTATCAAATACGATTTCCGCCATCGGAGAGCCGGCCAAACCCATTTTTTCCATTGGTTTACCGATATTGAAACCCGGCGTTCCGGCGTCGACGAGAAACGCTGTAATTCCCATAAACTTCGAAGGCGGGTCGATGTTAGCAAAGACCACAAAAACCTCTGCATTAGGCGCGTTAGTAACAAATGTCTTTGATCCATTCAGGATGTAATCATTGCCATCCCGTATCGCCGTGGTTCTCAGAGAAAATGCGTCCGAACCTGAGTTGGGTTCAGACATGCCATGGGCGCCAATAATATCGCCGTTGATTAACTTCGGTAGATATTTAGCTTTTTGCGCTTCGCTACCTATCTCTAGTATCGGCATCTGCACGCTCCACAACTGTGCACTCAAACTGAACAGCAAGCCGTAGTCCTTTGCGGTTTCGCCTAATGCTTCCATTACAAGAAGCGTTGTCAGAACACCGGCGTTGCTCCCACCGTAGTGTTCAGAAAACGGCAATCCGAGAATGCCAAGCTGCGCGCATTTTTTCCATGTTTCTCGAGAATAGGCTAATTGCTTACCATTGTCGCTATCGGTCCGAATGTGAAGTTCTTTAGCTGCGAAGCGCCGTGCTTCCTCGCAAAATTGCCGCTGATCGTCTGTAAGTTGAAAGTCCATCATTGCAAACTCATTATCAGTCTAAACTTTGGTACTCACTTTCCTTGTGGAGTAATCAGGCCAACAAAACCGCCGCCTTTACGTCAGCCTTGTCATCCAAAGATAACAAGCAGGAAACGATTTCCCGTCTATGCTCCCTGACCGTCTTAAAGGCTTACTTGTTTCTTCTACGCGGTCTATAGAAAAATGATCACCCAACCTTAAAGTCACCTCATCCCGAACACTGTCAATATCTTCATCTATTCGGGTAATTAAAAGAAACTTTGCCATCGGATTCGACCATGCGACAATATTCGTGACATAGTTTTTGCGCAATGGAATTGGGATCCCATGATAGCAACCTCTATCAATAAAAAAATCAAATTTGCCGAACTCCGGCTTCACCACGGTCATATCCGCTACCGTGAAAGAAAGATTCGGTGTATTGGCAAACCGGCTCTGCGCCATTGAAATCGCTTGAGCGGAAAAGTCGCACCCTACCGTCATGAATCCGAGCGTAGCAAGTTCATGGGCAACCTGGCCACTTCCGCATCCGATATCAAGGGCGCTCCCTTTGATGGACAGCCAGCCACTATCGAATGCCTCTTTGAGTTCCGGTGGAATTTCACTGGGTGTTAAGCCAGCACTTTCTACCTGATGCCACGCATTTTCCCAATATTTGTGCTTAGCCTTATATAGAAGGCCTGGGAATAGTCGATTAGCAAGTTGCACAATTAGTTTAGTACGAGTGTTTTTCATTTTTACGGAAACTGTTGAATTTCAGGGATTAGCGTAGTTTCAGAGGAGTTCGTGATGTAATTCAAGGATGGTTGATGCACTGATTGCTGCACCGGTTGTTCGGGCCTTCACCGCTTGCAACTTTTTGGCGTTTGCTGATGTAAGTTTCAAATCAGACGCTCCTCCAAGAGTTCGCAATGGTAGCTTTAGAGCTTTTAAGGCAATGGATGCGGTCTTTGAGCCGACACGTTACGTTCTAGAAAAATTCCGATACATCACTGTGCATCGGGTATCGAACGTCGTAACGGCTTAGTGTTTTAGTACGCCGACTCGTGTGATAGGCAAGGCTGCGCTCATCATCGGCGCATGGACGAACCTTCTTCGGTACTATTATGCAGACGTCTTCCGACGAGTCCGGATGGGCAACATCGGTGTTGATGCGTATATTACCGGGTCCTCGTATCGGCCGAAATATTCCCAATCTGCGCGGCTGCAGTTACGTGTTTGCTTGTTTGCAATCGGTGTTACTTGATAGCTAGCAATCCTTCAAAGCAGACGTACTTGAATATCGTCATGACGTCATTGAAGCCTGCTCGGTTGAGAAGTCCATAATTCCCATCCGTAGAGAACGGCTCTAGAACGCCTTTCAAACTTCTCGACTTGGCGATGATTTCATCTGAACCGAAACTGTTTTTTAGCTTGTGCTCAACATAGAGCGCGGAAGCGATGTCTTGAAACCGCGCATCCGGCGCTCGGACTTTTTCGAACCAGACAAATGCGCCACCCCAATTCAATGCTTCATAAATGCGGTTGATCAGCATCTGCCGGAACTTGGGACGGACGAATTGGATCGTGTAATACGCGATGATCATGTCGGCCGGTTGAAAGTCGAACGTGTTGATATCGTCGGTAACGAATTGAGTATGCGGTAGATCTTTACATTTGTGGGCAGCTTCTTTCGTCATCGCATCGACAGAATCAATTCCAACAAGGCGCGCATCTTTATCTTGATTGGCACACCCAAGCTTATATGTCAACTCTCCCGTGGATGAACCGAGTTCGTAGCATATGGAGCCATCTTCGAGAAAGAAGTGGGACAATTCGATAACAATATCGTGGCCTTCATCGTAGAGAGGAACTGAACGTCTAACGTGCGAATCGAATGTTTTTGCGACATTACCTTTGAAACTCCATCGTGCGTTACCGGCGTCGATTCCGTCACCGACGGACGCTTCGTCGGCTTTTTTCGCCAAGTCGTTGTCCATAGCCATAGTAGAAACCCTCTATCTAGTAGATCTTTCAGGATATTGAAAGCAGCTGTATTCTCGGTTGATCAGTCAATGCTGACGGGGTAGTAGTTACTCCGCATACCACCGGACACGGGCTGTTCAATAACCGGATCATCAATCGGCCCGACTTGGACTGTTACGCTCAAATTTCCAGATGTTAGTTCCGCAGGAAGGACAGCCACGATCTCGGTGGCCGACCAACTGACCACCTCCAGCGCTTCATCGTTTAGTGTTACCTTGTCGTTAGCACGCTTCGTGCCGAAGTTGGATCCGACTATCGAGACGTTAGCACCGGCTGTGGGGGTGGTTGGAGTGATAGATGCTATTCGGGGTCGTTGTTGATGGTTAATCAGATCAAACCACTCGATGATGAAATTCTGACACTGTGAAGTAGTTTGTATGCCACGAGCAATATTGTGACCAGCTTCAGGGAACCAGACTTGCTGATGAATTTTGTCAAACGTGTCCAACCCGTAGTTAAGAGCGTCTTCCTGTTCTGGCTTGATAACGCCATCTTCACGACCATGCAAATGGATGACCGGGACGTAAATGTTCTGTAGTCCTTCAACGCTATGAGGAGTCATGTAGCCGAATGCGCCGCCTTCGTAGACGCCGGCGGCAGTGAGGCCGACTGCCCGAATGCGCGAGCCGAGCGCTTCTGCCAACTCGATGGTGGTGAGTCCACCCAAACTGTTTCCGTAGAGGTAGATATTACCGATGTTGACCACGGCGCCCAGCAAGTCTTGAAGTTGCTGACTATTGAGAATATCGACGGCCCGTGATCCACGCCGAATATTTTCGGCGCTCCCGCCACACTGAGACTGTTCATCCCGACACCCGACCTTTCCCGCGTGTGTATAGTCCGGCGAAATCATTACATATCCGGCCGGGGCGAACCAATTGCGGCCCTTGTCCAGTCCAAAGCCTTCACCCGTTCCCCCTTTGCCGTGGGAGGCTAATACACCGGCTAACGGCTCGCTTATTAACAGCGGAGCAACGATGACCCCAGTCAAGTGGGTTTCCCAGCCTGTTTCGGTATAGGAAAAGTCCCAAGCCTGGGCAATATCGTTCCCATCGGCACGCGGTGTGAGCGTCAATGTCCCCGGCAGAAGCACTGGCGGGGCCGCCCAAACGGCAGGCGCCAGCACCCCAGCGACGAGCACCCATAGCGTCGCGCCGCGACACCATAAGGCAATGCGCCGAGCTATTCGGGAAACATTGGGCTCACAGGAGATAAGCCCACGGCGTCGTTTTAACCAAGAAGTTCTGTTCATATTGGATTTACCCTATATTGACACCAGCAAGGACATCATCACCAAGTCCACGACGAACCATATGATTAGATTGACTCACCGGTTGCAGCAATTAGAGTTGCGTGATGAGGTTTCTTCTGACCAACGCACGAGAGAGTTGACTGTGTAGTCGCAGTTGACGCGTAGCTGTGAATCATTCGTTGGCATCGAAAATTCCGTCGTCATCTCGGTCAACACCTATTCGTACGGCCGAACCGACCGGTACCGCGGTAATGGTGAGTTCTTTTCCAACACCGCTACCATTGATTAACTCGACCAACGCAAACGGAGGGTCTGCGATATCGTCGGCCTGAACATTGCCTCCTCCTACATAGTAATAGCCTCTCGTGATACCCCCACGAGATCCTTTTGCAACAAGACCGATCCGCCCTGCATCGGCGAGCGATTGCAGCAATGCAACTCGATCGAGCAGTGAGGCGTCCGTGTTGTTAGCACCAAAAAAGGTCACTTGCTGACCAACCGCGGCCGGCACGTCCTGAGAGGATGTGCCGGGGGGTTCGCGAAGATTATCAAGACTCCCCATTGGCAAATCGGATCCGGAAAAGGCGAGCAGAAATGCAATCATATCGGCAACCATCTGATCGCCCTGTATCCCAGGGAAGCGGGTTAAAAAGTCAGTTAAAGTATTTGAACCGTCGTGGAAAAACCCGAAGCCCGACAAATTTTTCGTTTGGGTACTTTGAAACCCGACCCGTTCGTACAAGTTCCGCAATTGCGGCACTTTGAACGTGTGGCGTTCTCCGGCACCGCCAAATGGCAATCCGGTGATCATGAGATGTCTTTGGCCGTCAGGCCCCGGCTGGATTTCGATGTAACTGCCTTGCCCATTAGGGAAGCGTGCCCGGTCAGTGCCGTCGTATTGGACGTCGCCTCCCATCCCGGTCGGCAAGGTGTGGCACATCACACAGGTCACCAGGTCACGGCCCGGCCCTCCCCCCGGCCCCGACTGATGCATCGGGACAAAGCGGTATGCGTCCAGGCCTGCCTGTGCATTACCAGGCGGCAGAGCCGCCCCGCGAGGTAGGCCACCCGCGCTACCAAACGCGTAGTGGCCTGGCAACGCTAATGCCTCAGGGAGGCTGTTGTCGAGATTACGATACGGATTCGGAGGGAAGTGGATGGTTGCGAGAAAATCCTCAAATCGCTGCATCTCGGACGGCGTCAACTCTCTTTGCGCACCCTGCAAGTTGACAAATGCAGCATTGAATTCTTCCAGTCCTGTCTTATCGCCACGCCAGTGAAACGGTTCGTGTCCGATGATGTCTTGGAGCGTCTGTGTCAGCATTGCCGCTTTCATAGGGTGATAGTCCTGACAATCCCCCTCTCCTTCCAAGCCATAACCACAGTTATTGCCATTAGGCGTGAGCTCGCCGGAAGGGTTCCCCAGATCCCAAGCGAGCCTGTCCATCCGCGCATCCACATGACATGACGCACACGACAAATGACCTAACCCGGATGAGAAATGTGTGTTATACAGAAACTCCCTGCCGTCCCGAATGACGGAAGGCGTGGGGTCAAAAAAGGCGACCCGGCGCGTTTCACGCAACGTCACCAAGTTAACCACTGAAACCGAACTGCCGAACTTATTCAACACATACAACTTCCCGCCGCGCTCGTCTAATACCACTCCCGTCGGTCCGCGCCCGACTGGAATGGGAGAGCCAATTCGATTACCGCGACGATCGACCAGAATTAGATTATTGGATCCCATACCGGTGACGTAACCAGTAGTACCGGATCCATTCCAGACGATCCCCCGCGGATCTCCAACGGAGAAATTATTCAGCGTTGCATCGAAAGTTTCTGGATTATTCTGTTGCGCTATTTGGTCGGCGGAGTAGTCAAGATGCGAGTTGATATCGACAACTCGCGGTTGCGATTTTTGTTCGGCATTACCCAACGCCAAATTCACACGAACAAACTGTCCATTCAGGTTCGGCTCAAAACGAACCTCATTGATCGCATCGGTACCCACAGCTGTCACGCGGCCGGACGGCAGCACGGCGATGGCCATAACAATGTTCATCATGTCGGTATAATATTCGACTTCCAACGTACTAGAGTTGATAACAGCGATATCGTTGTCGACCAACTCCCATCCGGTGATACGCCCTGACCGGAAGGCACTTACGCCGGATACCCACTCGGTCCAATCCGAACTATTGTCGTAGATCGGAAACGACAATAGTTCGGATTG